>ERZ1740067.111-NODE-111-length-64575-cov-25.957905_pt1 | contig 64575 bp, 79 predicted proteins | sample MGYA00581736_ERZ1740067 | MGnify/ENA primary metagenome ERZ1740067 (study PRJEB43018, sample SAMN04849236) | marine metagenome | isolation source: floating plastic debris | place: Pacific Ocean | collected 2008-08-27 | study: EMG produced TPA metagenomics... | reverse complement strand
GAAAAGGCGGCGTCGGCGGATGCCACGGGGCGCACTTCTCCCTGCCACTCTGCTCGTCCTTCTCGCGCTGTGGCTGTATGATCCTGACACGCTCACACAGGCGACAGCACGGGTGGGACAACCCAGTGTTGACCGTGTGATCCCAAGTCACCTGACGGTGGTTGACGGCGACACTGTGACTCTCAGAGGTCAGTCTATCCGACTTGTCGGCTTCGACACGCCGGAAACCTATCGAGCGCAATGCGCGTCTGAGCGCAGCTTGGGCGACGCGGCAACCGATAGGCTCCGCGACCTGCTGGCGCGGGCATCCTCTGCCGAATTGATCTATCTGCCGCGCCGCGACCAATACGGACGTGATCTGGCGCGGCTCGTGGTCGATGGCCGAGACGTCGCCGATACAATGGTGAGCGAGGGGTTGGCCCGCCGGTATACCGGCGGTCAGCGCCGTCCATGGTGTTAAGGATCAATCCAAAACTCAGCGGGTTTCCAAATTGATTTGCCGCACCGCCAGATGAATGAGGTTGCCACCGACTGCAGCTGTGCCGAGTATTGAAGACAGGATGATTAGGATCGGAACCTGCGCTCCTGCCATCATCTCAAAGACCATCAGCACCCCAAGCCACAAGAGTCCGACCGCAATGGCCGATAGGGAGATTGTGTCTTGGACGATTGATTTCTGTTCTTGCTCAAAGGGGGTTGGCATCGCGGCCTCCATAGGGATTTCCAATTCCGTATTGGGTCTCAGCTTCCGCGAAAAAGCCGTGAAAACCAAGAAACCATGCGCGATGTAGGCCGGTTCCTGCCACGGCCCGTCGCGCCCATCGGGGCAGATGATTGCCGGAATACCCCCAAAGGTAGACGTGATGTAGGCAACGCTCGATCATGTCAGCCGGTTTCTTTCTGTTTCATTGTGCGATCCAGTTGAAAGGTTAGACGCTCGATGCTGAAAAAAAATACCATGCTGGACGGTGGCGCGGCTGACTGCTGCGATGCCGGAACATTCCAACGATAGGAGTTTCCAGCATGGTAAAGAAAGCGACACGCATTTCGCGGTTTGTGGCGGCGGTTGAAGATCAGCCTGTCGTCGTTGGCCTTGATGTTCACAAGAAGACCTATTCGGTTGCACTCTTTTCAAAAGAGGACGGGCTGGTAGAGAGTTACACCTGTCCGGCAGGCGAGGCCGCACTGGCGCATCAGCTAGCAGAACTCGGCGTCAACATCGAACATATCGTCTATGAATCTGGCCCAACAGGCTTCGCGCTTTCACGAGTTTTGTCAGATGCGGGTTTTAACGTATCGGTCATTGCTGCCTCACGCATTCCACGCGGATATGCTGCGGCGGCCAAGAATGACCGACTGGATGCGGTGAAGCTGGCGACGTATTATGCGCGAGGGCTGTTGCGCCCCATTGCGATCCCGTCAGTCGAACAAGAGGGCTACCGAGCGTTGGTGCGTCGCCGCAAACGGATCGCAAAGAGCCGGGGCAAGATCAAACAGAAGATCAAGGGCTTCTTGCTGGCGTCTGGCATTGATGAACCACCCAGCATCCAAAAGTGGTCACTTGCAGCATCCGCCGACCTGACGGCGCTGGATGTGCCACCACAGCATCACATGGCTCTTGCCTCGATGGTGCGCGAGTATCTGTTTTTGCTATCGGAAGACAAAATGCTGCGTGCGGAGATCCGAACCGCCACCAGGCGAATGCATTCTGAGCGCTTCGAAAGGCTGACGTCCATCGTCGGAGTGGGGGAGACAGCCGCATCTAACTTTCTGGCCGAACTGTTCTCCCCAGAGAGGTTCAATTGGCCAGAGGAAGTGACCTCATATCTTGGTCTCGCCCCAGTGGTCAGTCAGAGCGGCGGCGGTGCAGCCCGCGCAAGGATCAGGCCGGTGGGCCAGAAACGCCTGCGCGGTATTCTCATCGAAGCCGCATGGCAATGGACCTGGCGTGACCCAGAAGCCAAGGAACTCTTCAATCGACATTTTGCGAAGCATGGGATCGGGCAGAAGGCCATTGTTGCTGTTGCCCGCAAGCTCGCAATCAAGCTTTGGCGGCTGGCGGTGGACACACCGCCTACGCCAATGGGGGATGCTGCGCGCGGGGTCCGGTCGGCATAACCGACAGTAAAAAAGGGCAGCATCCCCATCAACCGGCGCGTACCGAAAGAGGTACTCGGTGACCTTACATCATCCTGTCAGGCACGAATAAGAAAAGGCTTACGCTGATCGGTTAACATCTTCTGGACGTTGCTAACCCCGCCGCTAGTCAGCGCACGTGGGAAGGCTGATGCGTGGAAAATCAGAATGATATTGAATAACCATACATCGTGGTGTCCACTCCAAATTGGCCGTCAGGTTATTTGGAGATTTTCATGTTAAGGATTAACCAGCTGCTAAGCGTGATCGCCATTTGTGCAGCACCCTTCGGATTGGCAGCTGATCCCAGTTGTGGGACAGGATCAGGTTCAAACGGCTGTTACTACTTTTTTGGCGATAAAACTGTTCGAGAGGCACGACCTAAGTTCCTAACCTTTCAAGAGTTTGCCGATCTCAATCCTCACCTTGGGCAGATCGATGAGGAAACCGTCATTCCTGCGTTCACTGACCTTATGTATCTTTCGGACGGTTCGATGCAGTCACACAACATCGGTGTTATTGAAGAAATGATATTCTCTTATGAAAGTTCGGGACGCGAAATAGTCGTACTTGTAGGCAGCAGGGAATGTTTAGCGGAAGTACCAGCAGAATGCGGCGGGATCGGAATACCTACTACTGTATCGGACCATCTATTCAATGGCATCGACGTCGACCAACTTAACGAACTTAACGACTTGCTAGAGATAAACGAGAACACGATCTTCCCACCAAACACAATGGTGCGCACGCGTTGACTTAGGCAACGCAGGCTTGCTGGCATAAAAGGGCGAGGAACAACGCAGCCAGAAGACCTGTCGTCGCCGTCCTTGACAGTAGTCCACATAAGAAAGGGCCCCGCCGAAGCGGGGCCAAGTTGATCCTCACCACAAGGATACGAAAGTCTTGATCAGCGAGCGTGCGCAGCGCGCCAGTTGTCGCCTTCGGGGATGTCGTCCTGGCTTCGCGCCAGCACCGCACGCCGGTTCATGAGGGCCTGAAAGATCGGCGTAGACGGGTGATCGCCTCGATGGCCGCGCTGCGGGCGACGGATGCCAATGGGCCCATGCCGGTAGAACCAGATCGCCAGATCGACCGCCTCAAGGTCTGTCTCGCGATAGATCAGATCGAGCGGCATACACATGCCGTGGGTTTCCAGATCGCGGTTGCGCTTGTGCGAAAGCCGTCGCCGGTTCAGCACATAGCCGCAATCGCACCACTCTCGCACGTTGCTCCACCAGAGCCGTGTTCCTGGCGTGCGGTATTCGGTGATCGTCGTCATGGAAACAGCTCCAATTGAACGCCAGTCACGCGCTCAAGGCGGTTGCGCTCGGCACGTCCCTTCGGGTCGATGACCCAATCCTCGCCTACGCGCTCAATGCTGGCGTCCTCACCGTGCTGCGCGACGAATAGGCAATCGGCTGCTATCCGGCGGGCCTTATGCAGATCGGATGCGCGGTGGCCGCTTGGACGACGACACCACACCCCGGGGGCCCTGCCGCATTCAGGGCAACGCACGGCCAAGACTGGATGCCGATGGGCGGTGAAGTCAGGCATGGGCTTCCTCCAACTCTCCAAGGCGCAAGAACAGGTCTGACGCTAGAACACGGTCCTGCATGGCCCGCTGGCGGTCCTTGTTCTTGGACGCTGCGGCTTGCAGGTGGTGATAAGCCGCATGACGCTCGGCTAGCGGGTATCGGTCGGGGTCTTCAGCGATATCGCGGGCCTTCAGGATTGGGACAAAAAGGTCCGGCTTGGCGAACAGGTCGGCGATCCGCGACCCTCCGGCATCCGTCTTGGACAGTGGAAACGGCGGGCGTTTCAGGTCCAGCTTGCCAAGGCTGTAGCTGTGCAACACGCCCAAGAGACGGGACGGATCGGCGGGGTAGGGGGCGCAGTCCCAGACGCGGCGGATCGCACGTCCTTCCTCGGCTGGCAAACTGTCGATCATGCGACGGGCCTTGCGCCACTCTGCGGCCCGTTCTGACCGCCAGCGGGTTTCCTGCTGGTCGGACAGGACGGCACGGCGGGCCATGACTTCATCCTCGGTGGGCTGCTCCTCGGCAATCTGGTCGGCGAAAAGGGGCAAGGCGTCCCGTTCCCGCTGCTGTTTGCGGCGAAGGGCGGCGCGTTTGCGGGGTGTGTCCGTGAACACGAAGCTGGGTGTTTTCTTGAACCGCATGTCAATGATCCTCAACCGATGCCGCAAGGCGGGCCTCGTGCGCCTCTAGCCGTCCCAACAGGGCGGCGGTGAGGTCGCGCAGGGATGCACGGTCGGCAAGGTGCAGCGCGGCCCGTTGGCCCGCTGTGAGGGCTGCTGTGGGTGTATCCTGCCCCTGCGGGTCTGGGACACCCGCACCCACTACGCCCGCCGCCGTCAACACCTCGATCAGCGGACGCATCATCGCCTGTAGGGCGTCGGCGTCCACGCGATTGGACAGGGCCGATTTCTGGATCAGGGCAAAGGTCTCGACCATCTTCTGAACCCGGCCCGTGTTGGTATCGTTCTCGAATGCCATTGGTCTTGCTCCTGTCTGGAACGGGGCAGGGCGCGAACGCCCTGCCGCTGCTCTCACTCCATGCCTTCGGGCAACCAAGCGTCGATCTTGGCAGCTTGCGCTTCGGTGACGCCAAGGGCGCTGCGCAGGTCTGATTGTGTGAACAAGGCTTCCAGCTTCGCGGCCTTCTCGCCCTTTTTGAGCTTCGCAAAGGTCGTGGCTGTTGGGTGATCTTCGGCCAAGTCCAAAAGATCCCGCCAAATCTCGACCATGTAGGGACCGCCCACACGGCCAAAGAAGTTGGCTGCTGTGGGTGTCCAAACCTCGCGGGTGTCGGGCTTGGTGGCCTTATCGACCAGTGCTTGCAGCTTCTCGTCGCCGCCTTGGAATTGGGCGGCAAGGAAACGGACCAACTCACCGCGCACATGGACTGCGCCCTTCTTTCGGAAGGCGCGGAAGGAAGCGCCAAGGTCTTTTGCGTCCCACATATCGCGGGGTGGGTTGGTCGTCAGCCGCTCGTCCAGCGCGTAGCCATCAGCCTCGGTAGAGGGCCAGTTTGGCACTTCTGTGGTCGTGATCCCGAACGGCTTGTCCCACCGGAGATTGTGGCTCAACTGGTAGGCCAGAAGGTCGATTAAGAGGTCAGGATCGCGCAACGCCGCGTGTTGCCGCGCTCCTTTGGTCACACGGTTCAAGTCGTCGCGCAGCTTTTGCGAGATAGGCGACTTGGGACCATCGTTGCCGCTGCTGCTATGCATCGACTTACGCAGGATACCCGCCTCAACAGCCGCCTTTTTGTCCTCTGGTTTCACCAGTGCGCCGCTGATCTGCTGCACCCCGTTGCCATCGACATAGACATAAAGCCCCGCATGGCTGCGCTGTTCGTCGGTATACTGCCCGTCGATGATCGTTTGCAGGGCAGCAAGTTCGGCCTCGCCTGCGGCGTCCAGCACGTCGCCATTGGCGAGTTCAGCCAACTCGTCATAGCGCTCGGCTTCTTCTTCGGACAACTCGCCTTCTTCGGCATAGACCCGGCCAAACTTGTCCAGCCCCATGTTGTAGTGGCAAAGCCAACTGTCATGGATCGCCTCGACCCATTTCCAGCCTTCGGCCTGCAATGTTTCGACTGCCTCGGTCAGTTTCGCTTCGAAAAGATCGTCCAGCAAAGCCACATCGTCAAAGAACGTCTGCTCTTGGAAAAGATCTGCGGTCTTGCGGCCTCCGGCCTCGTCATAGCCAGCTTCGGTGACGTAGACGACGCGGCGGTCACTGCTGCGCACAGAATCCGGCTTGAGTGCCTGCTTGATCTGGTGATCGCTGTAATTCCCGCCCCGCGCCTGTTCCAGCACTTCAAGGGTGGCCTTCATGTCGTTGCTGACGGTGAAGGCGGCGGCGTTGGACAGGCTGATTTCGTTGGCCGCAAGGGCATCCAGAACCGGATCGGGCAGATGCGCCAGTGCAAGGCGGCGGTAGACGTGCTTTTCCTTCACTGCGAAGGCGCGGGCAATGGCTCCCACGGTGCCGCCGTTGGCTTCCATCTTGCCATAGGCACGGATTTCCTCGGCGGGGTGTAGATCGCGGCGGGCCACGTTCTCCATGTTCGCCCATGCCTCGGCGGTCTCGGCGTCGGGGGCCAGCATCACCATTGGGTTCGCCAGTTCGGGCCGTGTCTTGGCAAGGTCGGGGTGCTGTTCGGCCAGATATTGCAGGGCGCGCAAACGGCGTCCGCCCGCAACAATCTCTGCGGTGTCCTTCTTACCTGCCAGCCCTGCGATGGACTGGATCAGGCCAGCGGCCCAGATGCTTTCCGCCAGTTCGATCACGTCCGCTTCGGGCACGTCTTGACGTGGGTTCATGGGCGACAGGGACAGCTTTTCGAGTGGAAAGCGGGCCTCTGTGGCGATGATCTTTGATTGCTTTGTCATTGGGACATTCCTTGTTTTGTGGTGATGATTTTGGTATGGGTGCCCCACCCCTGACGGGGTGAGGCGAGGCCGCTTAGGCGGCGTGCTGTTTCAGAAAGGCGAGGCCGATCTTGGCGGAGAGACCTCCCTTTCTCACAAGCGCGATAGCTTCCCGCTTGCGCTGCTCGATAACTGCTCTGGTCATGTGTTCACCTCCTTCCCGACGCAGGCAGCGCCTTTGGCGCACCCCTGACGGGGCGGCCAGTTTCACCAATCGCTTGGAAAAAGGATCGTCAGCACGCGGCGCGTGTCGGCGAGTGACGTGGGGTTGGGTGAACCGCCTTCATAGGCACGGTCGTAAAGGTCGATTTTCCACCAGACCTTTTTGTCCATAACCTCCATCGTTCCCATTTCATGGGTTCCGTAGGGGTCAATATCTTCGTTGAAATCGTCGTATGCGGCGACTGCGGCAACGCAGGCGAGGACGAAACCCTGACCTTCCGCGTGAACCGCTTGGGTGTAGACCCATTCTCCCTGTCCGCCTCCGGGGCGTTTACAGCGAAAGGCATCGTTTTGTTCGGCAATTCGGGCGATATCCCGCGCCCGGTCGTCAACCGTATCAGCCATCCTTGGCCTCCTTGTGGTGATGCGGTCGGGTCTTGTGACCTCTTTCCGCCAATGGGCGACGCCTTCCCTTTCTGTTTTCTGGAAAATGCGCGCATTTTCCGGGGAACAGAGGGGGGAGGGCGTCAGCCCGACCCACGGGCCTGGAACGAAAAGTCATAGCCACCCCCCGAGGGGGCTTGTCGGCGGGGCGGCATTGGAAACCGTCATTTTCGACGCAGGAGAAAATTGCGGAGGGTCCGATGGCGCACCGTCGATGGCGTTATTGACTTTGCGGGCCAGGTCTGTTGGGCGGATCAAACCAATGGGAAATTGTCGACGGCCTTAGAGCGAAGCGGAGAGGCCGGCGTCCGCTGTGTTCTCGATCCCGCGCGCAAGCGGGATCCCCGCTGACTTCTATCGTTGCTGTTGCCGTATCAGGCAGCGACGGTGTGTAATGGCATCTGGGTTCTCTCTGCCTTGTTTCTGGAAAGATGAGAGGTGACGCATCGCGGGCTTGGTGTTCCCGTGGCGAAGCCCCGGCAAGCAGAAAAACGGTTTCCACCCGCAGGGCAAACCCACCGATTTTCGGCCTGCACCGCACCCTCGTTCGATGCGCTTTTCCACCTTCATCGAAACAAGGAGAAACCCAAATGGCACATTACACTCTGACCGTCCCTGTAAAATACGACGACAACGGCACCGAGAAGACCACGTATCGCCGGGTCGGCGCGGTGTTCGAGAATACAAAGCGGGACAGCGGCGAAACCTTCCTGACGCTCAAGCTCGACTTCCCGGTTGGTGTGACCGAGCTGGTCGCTTTTCTGCCAAGCGCCAAAGGCGACGTGACCGAATAGCAGCCCAGGGCCGCCGTGAGGCGGCCCATTCGTCGCTGTCAGAGACGCGGAAGCCGCCCCGATCTGGGGCGGCTTTCTCTTGGCCCGGTCTCAAATGGGGGCTGTCTGCCCCCGCGCCTTCCAGCCGCTCCCCCGAGGATATTTTTGGCAAGATGAAGGGGTGACAAAACCCTTGTTTGCGCAACAATACCGTATTATTGTAGCAACAGGATTAAGCCGGGGACGGCCTATGATCCCGCAAGGTGAAGACGCAAGTTTCACCCGAAGGCCGGGGCAGACGCTCCGGCTTTCGATTTTAGAGCGAGGGTTTCATGAAAGTTCTACTGATCGTCGTGATGTTCAATTTTGAAACCGGTTCTGAGTTGGAAACGCGGATGGATTTTGCAGATGTCGCAGACTGTCATGCCGCTGCATTGGAAACCTTTCAGGGCATTGACGCTGCCGTAGACATTCGCGCGATGGAAATCCCTGAAGGGCAGGAGATGTTGGAAGGCACGATGATTGCCTATGGCGCCGAAGGAAACGAAATCGGCATGTACGCCTGCAATGTCTTGCGATCGGGCGCTCAGTCGGTGGACGGATAGACAGAAAAAAGGCCCACGCCGTGGCGTGGGCCATTGCCGTTAGGCCGCATCTGGCTTGTCGGGCGGGATGAGCGTCTTTTCGTACTCAACCTCAATTTTGAGGAAACCGGGGATAGAGAGTGCGACGCTGAGACTGAGCTTGGCTTTGTGGCCGAGGCTTCGCAGGACAGAGCGGATTTTCTTCAACAGTTTTGTCATAGTGTTCTCCTTTTGGTTACGGGTAATGACGCAGCCCAAGCGACGTACCGAGGAGCGGGCCCGCACTTGGAGAGGCGCAACGAAGTGGAGAAGGGCGCAGCCCTTGCGGGGCCGGGACGGTATGTCTTGGTTCGGGCTAAGGATTGGCCGATATCCAGAAGGCGGCGCGTTGCTGAAAAACGCCTGAAAAATCCGGACCTAAGAGAAGACCGCCGCAAGCTCTTGCGAAATAACAGTAAACGCGCGATCAATTCGCATCGCCGGTGCACCGGCGCGGGGAAATCAGCAAGCCCTGTCTGAAAAGAGATATTGCCAGGCGGCCTTAGCGCGTGCCCATGGATTTTTTTGCCCAACGGCTACCGGCCGGATGGCGTGGGAATGTCCAGGGCTTCTGTCTAAACACTGCGCTCCCCTGCCCTGGCCGGGGGTCTTGCTGACATCCGGCTTTATGCCGGAGGCTCCCCGTTGAAGAGGTGGAGATTGTAAATGGGTAATTCGGTCAATGTGCGCGTAGGCCGCAAGATAAGGCAGCTTCGTTGGCAAAATGGTATGTCGCAGAAGGTATTGGCCGTTCGCCTCGGCGTGCCCTTGAGCGAGCTTGAGCAATACGAAATGGGAGAAAAGACGGTCAGCGCAGACCTCCTTTGGCAGGTTGCATCCGTTTTCGATCTGCGCGTTGGCGATTTTTTTCCTCTGATGGGGGACGAAGACCCGCAGGTCGTGAAACAGGTCGCATGTCTGGCGGACCTGGTGATGGATCGGCAGGCGATGCAACTCATCAAAGCATATGACGGGCTGAGTGCGGAAGAGCGGCGGAGGTTGTTCCCCATATCAACGGTTGAGAAAAGGAAGTCTTAGCCGTTTTGAGAATTAGGCATTGAAACATCGCATTGGAGGATTTCGTGGCGAAGGTGAATTTGAACGGCAAGACTCGGACCGAGCTGGAACGGTTGCTGAAGGACATTGATGCGGAAGTTGCAAGACGCGAGAAACAGAACCGCAAGGATGCCTTAAAGGCAGCGCGTGCGGCCGCGGCTGCGTATGGGTTCGCACTGGAAGATCTACTTGCCGCGCCGAAAGGCCGGCGGCGTGGCCCGCGCGGTCCGCAGCCGGCGAAGTTCAAGGATCCGGGGTCGGGGAAAACCTGGTCGGGGATGGGGCGTCCGCCGGCATGGTACAAATCCCATGTTGATGCTGGAAAACCTGAAGCTGAATTGCTCATCGCATGAGCGTTGATCGCGGCCCTGCGGGCCGCGTGGGCGAGGATCGTGACCCGAATGGGCGAAGACTACAGGCTTCGGTCGGCTTGCCGACTAGAGCTGATCCGGCTTTGCCGGACGCCCCCAAAACCCTATAAATAAGGGCGTTCGGAACAATATCTCGCTGCAACACCTGTCGCAGCTCGTGCGATCTGTTCTTGAATATTTCACCATTTTGGCCTATATGGGGGTCAGTAACGGGATGGTCTAACCGTCCGTTCATTGGCGGGCCTCGGCTCGCCTTTGAATTTTATAGCCCCTCGTGAAACACATCATATCGCCCGGTTTCGCAGGTTGTTCCCGAACAAAAGTGAAGCTTTTCAAGCAGTACCTCGATGGCACGCTGATCGGTCAATGAGCGTTGCCCTGTGGCGTGCAGATAGTGATTTCCTATCGGTCGAGCGGTAAGGTCGGCGATCTGAAGTCCGGTCGAATTGCTCTTCTTGTCCATCAACTCAAGCCGGAAATTCGAAAAATCGTAGGCGTCAACGGGCCCCATGAGCGCGCCCTGAACCGACACCTGCTTGTACGCTTTGCTGAGCGCTTCGTCTTCTTCGCGGCCACGCGCCTCGAAAACGATATGAAGCTCTTTGGCCAGCTCGTCAGGGTCATGAACCTTCAGGTAGCTCTCGATTTGTCGGAATCCTCTCGAAAGGGAAATGTGATACGGATCGTAAGACTTGTGCCATTCGGGTACTTTGGGCTTGTCGATCACCACGCAGAAGCATCGAAACTGAGCGTCCCGCATCAACTGCGTCAACTCATCCATAAAGGCGCGTCTGCGATCACCATTGAGCCCTTCGTATTTCGAGCGAACGGCGGGGTCTCTGATCTTGTCGGATTTCCGCAGGTCGCGCTCGTGCAGAACGATGTTGTCACAACCCCAATACTTGAACTTCAAACGATTGAAACGCGGGATCAGCTCGTTGATGTAGTGATCCTTCTCGAACATGCAGTAATTGAGGCAGAGCAACGGGTACTCTGGCGCGGCTTTCCAATTGGAATGGCCGCTCTCGTCGACATAAACGACGTATTTGCTGAAATCTGACATCGCAGACAACCTACGCCAAATTGCCGAAGCTCAGCAAAGAGATATCGGGCGCGGCGATCATAGTCCGCGCCGCCTGTGCAATCCGATGAGGCTGCCGATAAGGTTCAACTTGCCCCGGTTGTGTGCCTTGATCATGCCGCGCAAGGCCCCGCCGGGGTTCATCACCGGCGCAGTGGGGTGGTCGCGGTTTGCGTCGAGAAGCAAGACGCAAAGGGCGGCAGGGACGCGGCCCATGCGGTCGCAAGCTGCCGCCCAGGCCGTGATGTTGATGCCGAGGGGCGCGATCCGTGCGTTTGCCGCTTCGACAAAGGCATAATCAGGGCGGTCGCCACTTCGGACTTGCATTTCGAATTTGAAGTCCTCGCTCGCCAAAGAAACTGCATGATCCAGTCCGTATCTTCCCGAAAATAGCCCTTGAAGCGCCAAGGTTTCCGCCTCAAGCTCTTTTTCTCTGCAATCGACGGGTCCGTCAGGACCCGGCGCAGGATACTCAGAGTGCGCGGGCTTGCCCGCGCTCCGCTTATCCACGCTGGCGTTACATTTTTCAGAATGAATCTGCTGAATGTCCTCTTGTATAAAGGACCGGAAGGTTTCCGCCGGTTCACAAGAGGAATCAGCATGGTTTTCGATCCATTTGGTGAGTCTTATGCACAGGCTGGTTGCCGCCTCGATGTGCTGCGTGAGCCGAGCTTCGCCCATGCTCAAGAGCGTATCGGTCCGGGGCCAGGTCTCACGTTCCGCGATCATGTCCTGAACATCGTCGGAAAGTAGATCCTTGGGCGAGAGACGGGCCAGCTCGTCGCGGAAGGTAGCCCACCGGACACTGCGCGTGGCTTTAAGCGTCTTCATTCTGGCGTAGCGTTCATTGCGGGCCTCTCGAACACTCAGAAAATCGGTGAACCGCTCGATGAGCGGTGTCAGCACCAGCCCAAGCCCGGTGCCCCCGTGTCGGCTTCCGTTGGCCGCGGTGCGCCGTTCCATGAGACCATGCTTGAGCAAGGTCTTTTCATGTGTGCGGAGCTGGCGCGTGGAAATGCCGAGCTTCTGGGCAAAGCTCTCCTGGCGCCCATAGAAGATCGGTTCTTTCTCGGGGTCGATCCATGCGTCGGCTTCGGTGCAGCCGATCAACCGGGTGAGAATATCGGTGAGCCTTGGGCCTAGCCCGATGTCGCGGCCGATATCGGCCATCAGCGCGATCACATCGCGTCTGGAAAATCCCTGTGGAAGGGATGGGAACGGTTCTGTCCTCATGTTCTTGTCCTCTCATCTGCTCGTTGGACAAGACGGCGACAGGCAAATCTTCTCTGGTCGCACAAATGCGTTTTTTCTTGCCTGCATGATTCTGGAGGTGCTAAGATCAGATCGTATTCAGACGATGCAGAGTTGGCGCTCTGTGATCATGGCACCCCCGGAAGGTTCACCGCCTTGCGGGGTTTCGCTTTTCTAGGGTTCTGGTTTTCCTTTCATGTGATGGCAGAAACGTGCTGCCGGTTTGGTTGGGTTTGCACCCAGGGCTGGTCCTTCGGTTTCTGCGTGGACCACGCCAAGATGCACTTCCTCTGTTCGCACGAATGCGTTTTTTCTTGATCGAACGGGCAGGGGGGTGGTAAAACCAGATCAACGTCATAGCTGATCGAGAAGTTGGCGCTTCTTGGTTCTTGAGCCCCCCCGTTAAGGCCGCCGCCTTGCGGGGGTTTCGCTTTCTGGATGTCTCGTTCTTCCTTTCGAATCTGCTTTCGTCATTATCAGACGACTATACCATAGCTCGTTGCAGTTGCTCGGGCTTTGTCTAGGTCTTGCGTCTGGGGCTAATTCTTGTGGTTTCATCAAGAGTTAGGCCAAGATGCAAAGGGAGGGATCGCACAAGTGCGGTTTTTGCTTGCCGTATCGATGTCTTGGGTGATAAAACCGGGCTTAACGGATTGAGCCGTTTCGGGATTGCCGTCCCTAGGTCTTATCAAACCCCCCGCGAGGTTGCCGCCTTGCGGGGGTTTGCTTTTTTGGCTGCTCGCCTTCTGCCCCCTTTCGATTCTTGTTTTGTAACAACAGGCATACTATCTCTAGCTGCCTGTCGTAAATACGGTTTTGTCGTGGATCAGTGCCACCACATTTAGTAGTTCACCTGCTCAAAGCCGTAATTTCCTTCATAATCACGCCATTCCACGAAGACAGAGCGATGGAAAATGCCGGGGCAGGTCGAGCCAAAACCTGCCGTTCCAACATGCGCCTCGGGCAGGGCGGCGACAGAACTGCGTGTCCAGCGGAAATCGCCTTGTGTGCCGTACGTGCCCATGCGGACGTTATCTGAGCGATTGCAGTCACCGTCGCGACCAGACTCCCATTGGCGCACGTAACGCGCATCGAAAACGCGGATTGAGCGAACAAAGTTGAACTCCGCGCCGCTGATGTCGATGTCCGCGCGGTCTTGGACAAGCTGAAGGGCGAACCCCTCCGGCAATGGAGCCGCGTCACCACCGGTCAAGCGAACAACGGCGGGTTGCGGCTCCATGCCGTCCGTGAGTGGGGGCGCTTGAAATGTCGGGGCAGGTGCCCCGGCCAGTCGGCCATCAATGCCTGTGACCGGGGTGCCTGCCTCATCCACGGGGAAGGATTGCAGCGGTGCGGTCTGATCTAGCTCAAGAAGGATTTCATAAATCCTTTCGCTGGTCAGTGTGTCGGGATCGACGGTGTAGGCTGCGCCCATCGGGCAGCGCCATATCTGCAAAGGTGGCTCAACCGGCCATGGCGTGATGCGGCGAATGAATTCGGCGCGGGCTCTTGCGCATGGAACGGATGCAGGCCATCCACCGGATAGGCACAAGAGAATGGCGCAGTCGATTTGATAGGTCTGGGCCTCGGCACGTTGCGGTGCAGCGGTGATGCTGGCTGCTGCGAGCGCTGCAACGGCCAAGGCTGAGGATTTGAGCATATTCAGCATGGGGCCTCCTTGGTGCGCGCGTGAAAGATGTCTTACAATAATACGGTTTTGGCAAAATAATACTGTTTTGGCAAATGCTTTCGGCGATACGGCGCGCGTGGTGGCGTGTCTGACTTGGCAATCCTTGTGCAGTGTGGGGCGAGGGCAGGTGGTTGCTGACGTAGAAACAGGGGTCGTTTGCAGGAGGGCGCGAAATGACACTGCAAGCCCTGTTCGGGTTAGCCGCCGTTCGTAGACGACGCGGCGAAGACACCTGATGAGCAAACCTTGATTGACCACAATGCGAAATCACCGGATGCGGGACGGAGTTGCCGTTTGATGGTCCGGCCTTAACGTCCGCTTCTTTGGTTTGTATGCTTCGACCGTAGCGTTCGTGAACTGGATATTCTAGCGATGAGATTTGCGGCTCTTGCAGACATACATGGCAACTCATTTGCTCTAGAGGCTGTGCTTCAGGACATGGATAGCCTTGGGATCAAAGATGCTGTGAATCTCGGAGATTTCTTCAGTGGTCCATTAGATGCCGCCAAGACCGCGACTATGCTCATGGATCGTGATTTTGTATCGGTTCGAGGTAACCATGATCGATATCTCATTGAACAAGACCCATCTGAGATGGGGCCTTCGGACCGGGTAGCCTTCGATCAATTGTCGGAACAACACTTGCGCTGGATAGCTGATCTTCCGACAACACGATCTGTCAACGATGACATCTTCCTTTGCCATGCTACTCCGACAAGCGACTCAACCTATTGGCTTGAACGCGTAGAGGAAAATGGAGTTGTGCGTTCAGCGAGCCTGACAGAAGTAACTACCGAAGCCAACGGTCTAGAGGCGAACCTCATTCTATGTGCTCACACTCACATCCCGCGATGCGTTCGGTTGCAAGATGGCCGCGTGATAGTAAACCCCGGAAGTGTCGGCTGCCCTGCATACGACGATGAATTGCCCGTCTACCATCACATGCAAACAGGTACCCCAAACGCGTCATATGCCGTGCTAGAAAGGCAAGGTGATGAATGGAGCGTCACTTTTCGCTCTGTTTGCTACGATACAAAAAAGGCTAGTGATTGCGCTCTGGCAAACGGTCGACGCGACTGGGCACGGGCATTGCAAACGGGCTGGTTTGAAGAGTAGTCGTTTCAACGTGCTCCATTTTGACCCAAGCATCAAAACTGTTTGCAGCCATTGGTTCCTCGTGCAGCATCAGTCAATGTTGGGCTCATCAGGTGTCTTCGCCGCGTCGTCTACGAACGGCGGCTAACCCGAACAGGGCTTGCAGTGTCATTTCGCCCCCTCCCGCAAAAGACCCCAAACAAGGCTCTGGCTCTGAAGCGAACGGAGCGGCGTTACGCCGCTGGTTCTTTTGCCCTTTCCTTATCGAAGAAGGCGAAGACCTGGCTCATTACATCGCCGCCGATCTCTGGAATTTCGGTTAGCACGTCGTGCTTGGCGTTGCGGATCATCGAAAACTCGCCGTTTGGCCATTTTGCCATACGAGCTTTGATTGAGCCGTTATCGACTAAACGATCCAGCTCGCCACAGAAAGTGATACAAGGTGTTGAGGGGGAAGGGATTGACGATAGAGCGCGACACTCAGCCAGGGCCTCATAAAGCCAAGCCATTGTCGGTCCACCGATCTGTAGCTCTGGCGCTTTCTCTGCCTGTTTCACCCAATAGTCGTACATATCAGCGTTGTGCGTGAGGTTGTTGTCTTCAAAGGCCGTCTCAAGCACGTAAATATCGCCGCTTTCACCGGGAACATACCGATGTCCCTGGCCCAGGGCTTTTGCGGCCCAGGATAGCGGCCATGCAGCAATCCTTTGCGCCGCCGACATTTTGATACCCCACATTGGAGAGATAAATGCCGCCGCAGCCACCGGCAAACCATCAAGCATGGCGCGAAAGCCGATGCAGGCTCCCATGGAAACACCGACAAGATAATAGGGTTTGGGCATACCCAGCTCTTCAACAACTTCCATCATTGCAGCCACATCTTTCTGGTAGTCAGAAAAGAACTGAATGTGACCTGCATTCGGATCCGAAGCCATTCGGTCAGACAAGCCTTGGCTACGCCAGTCAATCACTGCCGTCGAAAATCCTTCGTCGGCAAAGCTCTGAGCGACCCTGCCGTATCGTTCGATGTAGCCAAACCTGCCGAGCATAAGCAGGATTGTTCCCTTCGCTTCGCTCTGCGTGTGGTAGGCCCCAACCCGAACGCGCACCTCGTCTTGAGTCTGCTTCCAATAAGCGCCCGCTGATGATGGGCCCTCTGCTATCTCTTCATAGAATTCTGCTTCTTCCATCACCCACCTAGAATGTTCGTAACTTTGGACCGGCAAGCACATACACAGTGGCGAGTGCACCCGCCGCCAGCATTACAGAGAACCCATTAGTGCGACCAACCAACACGAGATTAACCGACAAAAGGATGATCACCAGGAACATGCTGGTAATGGCACGTTTGTCTCGCGTGAAAGGGTAGTCGCTGTCATACAGCACCAATCTATCGAAGATACTGCGCATTTTCATAACGCAGACAATGAAAATCATGACCGTTACCACCATCATCATGAAGGTGGTGAAGTGGCTGATGGAATTATTGTCTAACCATCCGTTCGGGGGCACGCTTGCACCAAATGCGGTTGCAGCGTCCACGCGCAGCCATGTGACAAAATCCTCGCTGTCTGATTGGAGATAAGTAATCTGCAACTTGACCAATGTGGCCAGCCAAAGCGCGAAGACAACGACGCGAAAAACTGCCCAGACGACCTTCTGTCCCTCCTTGCGAAGCTGAGCGCGATCGACGGCAGGGCCCTCAAGCTCTGAGGTCGTGCAGATGTCTTCGTAGTCGAGCGTGACAATGATCGAAAACAGCAGTCCGAACATGAAAATCGAGATGTAAGACGCCGTATACATATAGCCGACGGCCGAGAGCACCATCGCCTGTGGGACGGAGATCACCTCTGGCCGTTCTAGGGCCACGAGGTATCGGTCGATTTGCACACCGCTGTTATCGCCTGTGAGATAGATGGGCAGGTAGATACCTGCCCACTGAAAACCAAAGACGAACAAGATGGAAAACAGCGCGATTGCCCAGAACGAAAAGGAAAAATCGTTCACCTTCGCATACCATGCGGCATTGCTCTTTGAGTTGATGGACATAACGCGATCAGAGACACACTTTGCCCGTCCCGAACGTCGCCAATATGTGTTCAAATTGCTGACGTAGAAAATGAACGCCGGAAGTGCTACGAGCGGCAAGATGGTCAGGGTGGGGGCCCAAATGAACCCAACTTGTTTCTCCAAACCTTCTTGCGGGCTGTAGGTCACGCTCAGCGTGCCCAACACGTAGTTCATCAAACCTAGGCCGCAAAAAACCAGCAGATATCCGAATTGCAGGTTGAGAGACGTCGCGCCGCTCAGCATTCGCTCGCATTTTTCTGCGAGTGTTTTAGCTGGCGGCTTCGTCTGCTCATCGGAAGTACCAATTTCATTGACGGTAAGCGGTTCGACCGGCGGAGCTGGTGGTACTAACCTTACTTCCACGCCATTCGTGCCACCCGTCAGGGAATTTTGCGTGCGCTTCTTCTCGCGCCTTTCCTTCGCTAATCTCTCCTTCGCAGCTTTAAGCTCAGCCTGCCATGCGCTCGCAGCTTCAGGATCACCGCAACCAAATACCCGAGCAAGCCACCGGATATTTGCATCGCTGATTCCATTATCGTTGTCCTGAAACCAAACCTGGACAGACCGCAATTCGACCCCTTCGAGGTTGCCATTAATTGCGGAAATGGCTTCGGCCAAAGTCTCAGGCGTCCACGGCCCATCGGCGTAGCCCTCGCTGTCCACTGGGCGACCAACGCCTGCTGCCGCTAAACGAGCAAAAAGTTGCTTAAAGTTCTCGTCCGTTTTCTGCGGCGCGGCAAAAAATCTACCGTTCTTAATCAATCACTTGCGCGCCTTTTTCGCGTTCTTTTGCGCCCCTTCGCGTACTTTATCGTGCATTGCAACGCTTTGTAAGCACAACTGAGGCGCGAAGCGGTTCACTGCCGATACGCGCTGATCTACTACGGGCGATGTTTTTGGTGGGGCCTACAATTCGGGGGGCTAAATTCATGGCTAAAGACTTTCAGGAGATCACAGGATACGTCGGATCGACCGTTGTTCTCAGTGTTCCTAGCCGCGTTCGGAAATCGCGGCCGACGGGCAAAGAACAAAAGCGACTTCATGCTCGCGCCGTAAAGCGCATTCTGGATCGGCAGACGGGCGAACTGGTTGGATGGCTGTACGAATGGAACACGGGCGAGCTTGTTCCGCGTTGGAAAGCGAAGGCGCAGACAGATATTGTTTACGATTGACTTTCTGTGAAATTCCGCTGAATTTTAGGTCAACAACACTGACTTATTTAACATAATAAACCTTACGCGCCTTTTGGGTGTGTAGCGGCAAAGCTAAAATGTCACCCATGAGCAATTCAGGAATGTCACTCTGCCCTCAAAAATCAATGAGGGTAAGCGGACATGGGATGGGTGGTTTTGAGCGAGCGCGAGTTGAACCGCGTGGAAGTTTTGGCGCAGGTCGACGATGGTCAGCTGAGCGTCGATTACGCGGCGAACATGTTGAGCCTGACACGGCGGCAAGTCTTTCGGCTGTTGAAGCGATACCGTCAGGATGGCGCAGCGGCAATCCGGCACAAAGCGCGCGGCAAACCTCCGAACAATCGCATTCATCATGCCAAGCGCGACTATGCGCTTAGCATCATTAAGGAAAGCTATACGGATTTCGGGCCGACACTGGCTGCTGAGATGCTGACCGAACATCACGGCTTCAAAGTGTCGCGTGAGACGGTCCGCAAATGGATGCAGGAAGATGGTATCTGGCTGTCTCGCAAACAACGCCGCACATTCCATCAGCCGCGCTTGCGGCGAGAGTGTTTCGGTGAGCTGATCCAGATCGATGGGTCGGATCACCGATGGTTCGAGGATCGTGGGGATCCCTGCACCCTGCTCGTCTTCATCGACGACGCGACCAGCACCTTGATGGAACTGCGCTTCGTCACATCGGAAAGCACCTTCAGTTACTTCGAAGCCCTGGAGAGCTATCTCCTGAAGCATGGCCGTCCTGTCGCGTTCTACAGCGACAAACACACGGTGTTCCGCGTTCCCAAGCCCAACGAACACATGACGGGCATGACCCAGTTCGGGCGCGCACTGGCAGAACTGAACATCGAGATCATCTGTGCCAATTCTTCCCAAGCCAAAGGTCGCGTCGAACGCGCGAACCGGACGTTGCAGGATCGGCTGGTCAAAGAGCTGCGCATCGCGGGCGTCTCCAACATGGACGACGGGAATGCGTTTCTGGAGGGCTTTGTTGAACGCTACAATGCCAAGTTTGCAAAGGTTCGGCCAAGCCAGACAACCTGCACCGCGCCCTAAACATCGAACCGGATCGCCTCGCCGAGGTCTTCTGCTTGCGCGACAAACGCTATGTCACAAAGGATTTGACGCTGAAGTACGACCGCAAGCGCATCCGGCTAGAGGTCAACGATCTGACGCGTGGCTTGGTCGGTAAGTACGTTGATGTGTACGAGATGCCGGACGGGCGTATTCAGGTGCGTGCCAAAGGTGTTGCCCTACCCTGCAGCATCTTCGATCCGCACCAGCAACGCGTCACACACGCCGCGATCACCGAGAACAAGCACCTGACTGCGGTTCTCGCTCACATCAAGGAAGAACAGGAGAAGGCCACACCGCCGCCAAAGGTCAAACCCGTCAGTGCGAAGAATGGCTACAAGAAGACCGGACGCCGCCCGCCAGGACGACCCTCAAAGATGGAAGCCTACTATGAGAGACGCCGTGCAGAACGTGCTGCGGAGACAGGCTAACGCTGAAGCGCAACAACCATCATTGCACGCACAAAAGCAAACAGAACGCTTCCGGCCAAACTCCAAAGAAGCAGCGTTGACCAATCGAAGAAAGGGAATCCAATCACAAGCTTACCAGTGGCAATTCCTGCCAGGACTGCAGTCAGCTGATTGAAAGCCGTTTCAATCGAAGACGTGCGCCGAGACAGCATTCCTAGAATTGTGAACGCCAGACCAATGAAAGTCACCTGCACCCAATACAGGCTGCGTTTCAGGCTTACATACCTAGGGTCCGCCACATCAGAACTGAACTGAGCTATATCAAATCTGCCACCACTGACTGTTTCGCTTAAGATTTCTCCAGCAATTTCAGACAACTCAATACGCCACGGCCAAGTCATCGCGAACAAGAGCGTGGCCGTTGCTACAACCAATGCGTAGATCAAAACCAATATAGCCGCCCGTTTCATGTTGCGGACAGTAGCAGGAGCCATGCAGCTTTAAAATCAAGACCTCTTAGAGTGCGCCCGCAAAGCCAGCCAGGGCTGCGATATCTGAAGTCTCCGCCCTGTCAGTCTTTGCTACCGTCGCGCTCACCGGTGACACTTCTGCTTTGCAAACCCGGTGACATTTCTACTTGGTTGCAACATGGGTGCCGTCTGGAGCGCGCTACCCTGAAGTGCGACTCCTATTAGAAAACAATGAGTTATCTAATAGGAGATCATGGCATGGGAGCGGTTTACACGCAACTGAGCTTAAGAGAGCGACGTAGAATCGAGGATTGGTGGCATGCGAAAGTCCCCGTTCGAGAGATGGCGCGCGTCCTGAAGCGCTCGAAGTCGACCATTCATCGCGAGATCAAACGTAACTTCTGGGCCGATGATGCGTTCCCGAAGAAGTATGCTGGCTACTTCGGGAACGCGGCTCAACGGCAAACAGACAAACGCCGATCCGTGCAGCGCAAGCTGATCCGGCATCCAGAGCTGTGCAAGGCTGTAGTCGCGCGGATCAAGCAAGGCTGGACGCCCGAGCAGATCGGCAACCGCATGATCTATGAGGGCGCTAAACTGCGGGTCTGCCAGGAAACGATCTATCGCTACATCTACTCTAACGAAGGCATGGACCAGGAGCTCTGGTGGTACCTGCCCGAGCACCGCAAAGCCCGCCGTCCGCGTCGCGCCAGAAAGCGTCAAAAGCCTAAGTTCGATTGAGATGTCAGCATTCTGTTCCGTCCGGATGATGTCGCACATCGACGCCAGTTCGGCCATTGGGAAGCTGATCTTGTCTTGTTTAAACAACGCTTTGGGCAATCGAACGTCACATCTCTGGTTGAGCGCGTCAGCCGGTTCACCGTGCTGTTGAAAAACCCGAACAAGCGCACCAAGCCGGTCATGGGCAAGATCATGATGGCGGTGCGCGACTTGCCCTACATGGCGCGTCGTTCCATCACCTTCGACCGCGGCACCGAGTTCGTCAGCTGGCCGCACCTACAGGCCGAGATCGGGACGCAGACATGGTTCTGCGATCCGTCCTCACCCTGGCAAAAAGGCACCGTGGAAAACACCAATCGCCGCGCCAGAAGATGGCTGCCTAGGAAGCGCGACATCACGGCGGTCACAGATCATGAATTGAAAATGATCTGTGACCGCCTCAACGCAACACCTAGAAAATGCCTCGGATGGAAGACGCCCGCTGAAGTTTTCCGCGAAAAGATGATGGAGGAAATGGGCAAAGCGCCCTACCCTCAGAAGCAATAGGAGTCGCGGTTCAGGTATCGCTCACAGTCAATGGGATTGAACATCGCCTCACCAAACCGAACCACTCATGGACCAACGGACAGGCCGAGCGAATGAACCGCATGATCAAGGACGCAACAGTCAAGCGGTACCATTACAACAGCCACGAGCAACTGCACTGCCATCTCGCCGACTTTCTGGATGCCTACAACGATGCCGGCCGTTTGAAGACCCTCAACGGCCTCACGCCCTACGAGTACATCAGCAAAATCTGGGCTTCAGAGCCAGATCGATTCAACCTAAATTCGATGCACCAGATGCCGGGGCTAAACACCTAGAGTTCAGAAGTCGTGTGCTATTGTCGTCCCGACTGGGCCTTCGTCGCGCGCTCTAGTCGGATCGGTATGCAGCCACTGATAATCGTTCGTGCAATCTGCGAAGGCATCTATGCGTGATTGCTCAATGGCGATCCAAGCAGATACCGCGATTTCGTCACCCTGGCGTTCATGCAGATCTGCAAGTGAGATCTTTGACTGTACCGTCATTGCTTGGCCTCGTTTCAATCGGTTTTGAGTTTGCGCAACAGTTCCTAGTAGCAGCATTCAAAGATGGCAGAAGTTGCTGAGGCCGATGAAAGCCTCAGCTTGTTTTTTCTCTGACTTCAGATGCCTCTTAGCTTTTGAAATTCGTGAAGCATTTCGCCCACACGCCCGCAGAACTTCGGGTCCTTGGCAGAAAAGTCGTCAACAACTTCAAGTGAGTAACGACGCAAGTCTGCGACGGTGTCGTCGGTCAACAGGGTCAACTCACCACCCATTTCTTCGACGAACTGCTTCTTGAAAAGCATATCACGATAAACGAAATGCGCGCTTGCATCGGCTGAAGTCGCCCGCACGATCTCGCTCACGGTCGCCTTTAGGTCGTCGCCAAGTGCATCCCATGCCTGCAGGCCAGCAAAGACTTCGCCATTCATGTGGCCCAGCAAGTCAGGCTCGGCGATGTACTTGTTCACTTCCTGAAGGTTCATGCCCCAGCCTGTTGCGGTTGATCCCCAATGTGCGCCTTCAGCGACACCGGTTTGCAACGCCTGATAGAGCTCTCCGCCTGGAATGGAGACCGGGGCCGCACCCATTTTCGCAAACACAAGCGCTGCGGGGCCTGTAGAGCGAACACGCCAGCCCGAAAAATCCTCGGTCGTGCGCAGCGCGCGGTTGGAATAGAGCGTCAGGCCAGAGTAGGACACTGGGCCGATCTGGAAGACACCCTGTTCTGCATAAGCCTCTCGGATAACGTTAAGAGCCCCCATTTCATACATGAAGGCCGTCATTTCCTCATGGCTGGTCCAGGCACCAATGTGACCGTTCAGATGACCGGCAACAGGGATACGCCCTATCCAGTAAGCAGGATAGATAAATGCACTTTCCAGCAGGCCCCGACGCACAGCGTTCAATACTTCGCCGGTGGGCACGATGCCGTTGCTTTGAACCGGAGTGATAATCAGTTCGCCATTGGTTGCCGCGGTGATGCGGTCGCAGAACTTGACGAAGACATCTTCGTAATACCAATTTCCGGTGGGCCAATGCGTTTGCATCCGCCAGGTCACTTTCCCCGCCGCGATCGCAGGTGGAGCAGCCAGCACCGTGCCGGTGGCTGCAATAGCGGACGTGCTCAAAAAGGTGCGGCGCGAGAGTTTCTTGGTGTTATCAGTCATGTTTTCCTCCTCTGGAAACGTGGGTTAAAGTCAACGAGCGTTGGTGAAATGGGTGATGATCTCTGGGAACAGGAAGATCAACGCCCCTGCACTCAGCATCAGCCCAAGGAAGGGCAGGACCGAGGCATAGATCTGAGTGATCGGCGTCTCGGGGCTGAGGGTCTTGAGATAGAACAGGTTGTAGCCGAAGGGCGGCGAGATATAGCCGATGCACAGATTCAGCTGGAACAGCACGCAGAACCAGATCGGATCGACACCAAGGCCTGCCACGATCGGGTAAAAGATCGGCAGCACCAGCAGGATGATCCCGACCGGATCAAGGAACATGCCCAGGATCAGTGTAACGGCCTGCATCAGAAGGATCATAACCAACGGGTGGACCTGCATGGACAGTAGCAACCCCTGAAGGAAGGCTGTGCCGCCGCCGCTGCCATAGATCGCTGTGAAAGCGGAGGCGCCGAACACGATCCAAAGCACCATTCCAGTCACCGTGGCCGAGCTGTAGCTTACATCTTTGATGTAGTCCCAAGTGAGTTCACCGCGGATGGCAACCGAAAGCGTCACAGCGGCGGCGCCGACCGCGGCGGCCTCGGTCGGTGTGGCAATGCCTGCAAAGATAGACACCAGCACCGAGAGGATTACGACCAACGGTAAGATAACGGATTTCAACGAGATCAGGCGTTCCCGCCACGAAGCTATTTCCTTCGCAGCCGGCGCAAGGTTGCTGTTGGTCATGCTGCGGATAACGACGTAAAGCAGGAAGCACCCCAGAACGATCAGACCAGCGACCATCCCTCCCAGGAACAGCTTGCCTACTGATTGGCCGGTCTGCATGCCGATCAGGATCAGGGTGATCGAAGGTGGGATCAGAATTCCCAATGTTCCCGAGGCGCCAATCGTTCCGAGAACAAAGTTACGATCGTAACCACGTTGATCCATCGCAGGGATCCCAACCATACCTGTCGTGATGGTTGATGCCGCACAGCTGCCCGTCATGGCCGATAGCGTTGCCGCAAAACCCGAGGTTCCCAACAGAAGCCCCCCGGGCGTACGGCCGGACCACAGGTAGAATGCGTGATACAGGTCTTCGGCGATCTTCGATTTCGCCAATGCGACGCCGATGAACACGAAAAAGGGGATCGAGGACAGCAGGATCGACCACATGCCCCCGAACATCGTGGAGACGATGGAGTACATCCCGTTGGACCCAAACATCAGATAGCCAAAAACGACTGCCGTGCCACCCATGGCGAAGGAGAGTGAGACGCCGAAGATGATGGCAAACAGCACCATCCCGAACATTCCCAAGGTCAAGAGTTCCGGGCCCATATCAGGTACTCCCTTGAGCGGCGAGGCGCGGGTTTATCATTGTGATGAATGAGCGAAGCATCTCGACAATGCCCTGCACGGTGATCATCAGAGAGCCGACAAACAGAGCAAGCTTGGGTGGCCACATGGGATGCGCCAGCGCGCTGTCGTCCAATTCGTTGAACTGCCAGGCATCCAGAAAGAATAGCCAGCCTTCGCGTGTCAGGATCAGGCCCCAAAGCACCAGAAACAGGTAGTTGAGCAAGTCCAGAGCAGCGGCCTTGCGCGCGCTGCGGCCATTCAGCAGAATATCAACACGAACGTGATCACGCTGGATCAGGGTATAGGCGCCGATCAGGACGAAATATGAACCAAAGATGCGTTGCGTATAGCCATGCGCCCAAAGTGTTGGCTGACCAAGGCCATAACGCGCAACCACTTCATAGCAGAGCACGACGATACCGGCCCAGATCAGAAAACTGACGGCTTTGCCGATCCTTGCATTGATCTCGGTAATAAAATCCAGGATTTTCATAGCGAACCGCCAAGATCTGCGCGATTGCCCTCGATGGCTTCCTGCGCTCGGATGGCAAAGCGTTCGGCGAGCGGTCCCAGTGCTGAAGCCTCGTCAGACGCCGCACTGCCAGCGCGCGCGCGGTCCGCAATGCCCACAAAGATTACGGCAAACCGGAAGAATGCAAAGGCGATGTGAAACGGCTTCAGCGCGGCGGTGGGAATGGCGTGGGCGAAATACTCGTCAACGAATTCCTTCATCGCGGGAATGCCGCCCTCTTGCCAGGGTGTGCCGTCGATGCCGCCATATTCATCAGGCGCGGTCATCCAGGGCATGACACAAAAGCCCAGATCGGCCAGTGGGTGGCCTAATGTGGACAGCTCCCAATCCAGCACGGCCACGACGCGCGGCTCGGTCGGGTGGAACATCATGTTGCCAAGCCGGAAGTCACCATGCGCGATGGAAACCGCGCCGTCCTCGGGGGGCATGTTTGCAGGCAACCAACTGACCAGCATATCCAGCTCGGCAATGCGCGGGCCGGTGGAGGCCTCGTATTGTTTGGACCAGCGTTTGATCTGGCGTTCAAAATAGTTGCCGGGACGTCCGTAGTCGCCAAGCCCGATCTCATCAGGGCGCAGGGCGTGCATCCGCGCCATGGTGCGCCCCATATCCAGATACATCTCGCGGCGGTGCTCAGGCGCGATGCCTGGCAGGGTACAATCCGAGATCACGCGCCCGTCCAGGCGGTCCATCACGTAGAACGGCGTGCCGATCACACTTGAGTCTTCCTCGAGCCAGAGGGCGTTGGGCACAGGCACATCGGTGTCACGCAGGGCCTGAAGCACGCGGAATTCGCGTTCGACGGCGTGGGCGCCGGGCAAAATTGGCCCATCGGGTTTTTTGCGTAGGACAAGGCGGCGATCACCCCATGTCACGAACCAGGTCGGGTTGGATTGCCCGCCACTGATCGGCTCGGCCTTAAGGCCCTTATGATCGGGAAGGCGTGCAGCCAGCCAGATTTCTAATGCGGCAAGATCAAGTGCGCTCATGTGGGGCCATCTCCTTGGCTTGTTCACGCAGCAGGAATTTCTGGATTTTCCCGGTGGCGGTTTTCGGCAATGTGCCGACAATGAACTTTTTCGGGCGCTTGAACCCGGCCAGCCGTTCGCGGCAGAAGGCGGCAAGGGTCGCGTCATCGACATCCACCCCATTGCGGGTTTCAATGAAGGCCCAGGCGGTTTCGCCCCATTTTGGGTGCTGGGCCGCAACCACTGCGGCCAGAAGAACATCGGGGTGTTGGTGCAGAACGGCTTCGACTTCGAGGCTTGAAAAGTTCTCGCCGCCGGAAATGATAATGTCCTTGGCACGATCACGGATTTCGATCTGGCCATCGCTGTGCATCACGGCCAGGTCGCCGGTATGGAACAGACCGCCTTTGAAGGCCGCCTCGGTGGCCTCGGGGTCGCGGTAGTAACCTGCCATAAGCGTGTTGCCGCGCAACACGATCTCACCAATGGATTCGCCATTGGCAGGCACGTCATCGCCATTTTCATCCACGACACGCGCGCGCCCCGCCGTCTTATGGCGGCGACCCTGACGGGCCAGCATCTCGGCCCGAACCAGAAGATCGCGCGGACCATCCGGGCCTGGATCGTTCATCGTTGCCGGGCCGTAGCTTTCCGTCAGGCCATAAAGATGCATCAGGTCAAAACCGAGCTGCTCGAGCCCCGACAAGAGTGTCGGTGTAGGGGCAGCACCGCCCGTGCCAACTTTGACGCGAGAAGGGGTAGGCGTATCCATGTGATCGAGCAGCATATAGAGCACCACGGGCGCACAGCACATATGCGTCACCTGGCGCCCGGCGATCGTCTCGATGACTAGGGCCGGGTCGACCTTGTCGAGGCAGACATGCATCCCGCCTGCTGCCGTCACTGCCCAGGTGTGGGTCCAGCCGTTGCAGTGGAACATTGGCAGCGTCCACAGATAGCGGGTCTGTTGATCGAAACCCAGACCAGCAGCATTGCTGATTGCGTTCAGATGCGCGCCGCGATGGGTGTAAACGACGCCTTTGGGGCGGCCCGTTGTGCCAGATGTGTAGTTCAGCGCCAGCGGTTGAAATTCATCGTCCACACCGCCAAGCAAGTCAACTTCGTCAACCGTCCCGGTAAAGAAATCTAGACCATCTCCGGCGCCCTTATCCGTGCAGAGCCGATGAAAGGGGACGGGACTTTCGGCGACAGCGGTCCGCGTGGTATCCTCGCACAGAACCAAAGCGCTTCCGGCATGATCCAGAATGTACGCCACCTCGTCATCATCCAGCCGCGTGTTGATTGTGTTGAGCACGGCGCCAAGCGCGGGCACTGCAAAATGCGCGGCCAGAAGTTCAGGCCGGTTGGTCAGGATCAGAGAAACAACATCGCCCGCACCAACACCTTGCGCGCGCAGCCAACCCACCATGCGGGCGACCAGTTCACCGAACTCGACATAGTTCCATGTGTGCTCGCGCCACACGATGGCGGGGCGAGTTGCATGAACTTCTAAGGCGCGCTCCAGAAAGCTCAGCGGCGTGAGCGGTTGATAGTTCGCCGGGCGCGGCGCCAGATGCGGGTCGCGAAACATGTCCTCTCCTCCCAAAATCGCTGGGTCAGCCAGCCGTTTCCCATGTCCAGAAATCCCGGTTCTGATCCGTCAGGTGGCGGTTCAGAACCATCTGGTGCACCTCATCCGCACCATCGACGAGACGCGCCTGACGGGCGTAGCGGTAGACCCATTCCAGAACCGTGTCCTTGCTGTAGCCGCGCGCGCCGTTGATCTGGATCGCGACATCGGCGGCCTTGTGCAGCAGGTTGGCGACGTGAATCTTGGCCATTGAAACCTCTTTGCGGGCGAAACTGCCCTGATCCAGCGCCCAGGCTGCCTTCATCACCAATAGACGCCCGATCTCGATTCCCATCGCCAGGTCCCCCAGTTTAATCTGGATGCTTTCACGATCAGACAGACGGACGCCAAATCCATGGCGGTTGGCTGCGTATTTCGTTGCAATTTCGGTGCAACGTTTCGCCAACCCCAACCAACGCATGCAATGGGTCAATCGGGCCGGCCCCAGTCGCATCTGCGTAACCTTCAAGCCCAGGCCTTCGCCCAGAAGAACGCGGTCGGCCGGCAGTTCCATATCGTCGTATACGACCTCACAATGACCACCATGCTCTTCGGGCCCCATGATCGGGATGCGGCGGTCGATGTGCCAACCGGGCTCGTCCTTGTGGTGAAGAAAGGCAGTCAATCCGCGGCGCGGGTCGTCAGAAGTGCGCGCCATGGTGATGAAATGGCTGGCATCAGCAGCACCGGTGATGAACCATTTGCGCCCCTTCAGGACATAGCTGCCGTTGCCTTGCCTGGTGGCCGTGGTCAGCATCATCCCAGGATCGGAGCCGCCACCGGGATGTGGCTCTGTCATGGCAAAAGCCGAACTAACCTCACCTGCAACGATTGGCGCCAACCAGCGCTCTTTCTGCGCAGCGGTCGCGGCCTGTTCCAAAACCATCATGTTGCCGTCATCAGGCGCGGCGGAGTTGAAGACAACTGGCCCGAAGATCGAGCGATTCATTTCTTCGTAGCAGACCGCCATGCCAACTTTTCCAATGCCCTGGCCGCCGGTTTCTTCCTTGAGCTGAAGGCACCAAAGCCCTTCTGACTTTGCTTTTTCCCGCAGCGGAGCCAACCAGTCTTTGGAAATGTTGTCGTGGGCATCCCAGCTGTCGCGATTGGCTTCGACCGGAAGAATTTCGTCTTCGACAAACCGTGCAATCCGGCTGCGGAAGTCTTCGATCTTCGGTGATATGGTGAAATCCATAGCCTCTTGTCCTTACAAAGATGAAACGAGGTGACCACCGTCGACGGCAAGGTCCGCCCCGGTGATGAACGTGCCGAGATCCGAGGCCAGCAACAGCATGGCGCCATCCAGATATTCAGGCTGACCAATGCGGCGCTGCGGTATGCGCCGGATCAAAGCCAAGCCCGGTTCGCTTTGGAAAAAGTCGCTGTTCAGCTCGGTCTCGATGTAACCGGGGCACAGCGCATTGACCCGGATCCCGTAGCGCGCCCATTCCAGGGCCATTGCACGCGTCAGCTGCATGACCCCGCCTTTGGAGGCTGCGTAAGCGGTCACATGTCCTGCGACGCGCTTGCCAAGGATCGAGGCGACGTTGACGATGCTGCCCCCCTGGCCTGAGTCTTTCATCTGCTGCGCGGCGGCCTGGGCGACATGGAAGACGCCCTTGAGATTGGTGTCGATGATCAAGTCGATATCAGCGGGCGTGTGGTCCAGCGCCGAAGCCGAAACAGTTGTCCCGGCATTGTTGACCACGATGTCATAGCTGTGCGCCTCAAACGCTGCCTGCACTGACGCCGGATCGGAAACATCAAGTTTGAGTGCCTGTGCTTGACCGTCGGCCGCGCAGATATCCGCGCAGAGGGTTTCAATTTTGCTGACTCGCCGCGCCGCGGCGGTGACATGTGCGCCATGCCCTGCGAACAGATTGGCAAAGTGCGCACCGAGACCCGAGGACGCACCTGTTACCAGAACACGTTTTCCAGCAACACCGGGGACAACAAGAGCCTCAGATGATCTAGCAGTGGGCATCACTTCGAATCTCCTCCCAAAAATCGAGCGCTCGCTCGTTTAAGCACATTCAGATATGGATTGTCAAACGAGCGCTCGCTCTATTAATGAAAGAGCACCATATCGTTTTGAAAGGAAACTCCAAGATGGCACTGAACAATATTGCAATCATTGGCGCAGGCACGATGGGAGGCGGGATTGCAATCGGCTGCATGGCTGCCGGCCTGTCTACCTGTGTGATTGATCTCAACAAAGACAGCCTCGCTACCGTTCAGGCTCGGAGTGCCAAATTCTTCAACCGTATGGTAGAGAAAGAAAAAATCACTCAGGAACAGGCCGATGATGCACAGAGAAAACTAATGGTATCAAACGAGCTGAGTGCCGTTTCGCAAGCCGATCTTGTGATCGAAGCCATCTTCGAGAACCTGGAAATCAAGCGTGATCTCTTCACTAGGATTACTCCCGATCTGCGCTCGGAAGCGATCGTTGCGACCAATACAAGCGCGCTGCGAGTCGCCGATCTTGCAACCGCCCTGCCCGCCCCAGAGCGATTCGTTGGGTTGCATTATTTCAGCCCGGCCGAGGTGAATCCGCTGGTCGAACTGATCGCTGGCCCAGCAACGTCCCACGCTGTGATTGCTGAAGCCGCCGCTTTTCTTGCCACAACCGGCAAAACCGCCTTGCCCTGCCAAGACGCCAATGGCTTTGCCGTGAACCGCTTTTTCTGTCCTTATACCAACGAAGCCGTCCGAATCGTCGACGAACAACTGGCAACGCCTGGTCAGGTAGACCGGATTGCCTGCGAAACCTTTGAACTGGCCATCGGGCCATTTTCTGTGATGAACATCGTTAAGCCGCGCATCAATCTGAACGCTGTACAGAACCTGTCAGGTCTGGGCGCGTTCTATGCGCCCGCCGCAGGGCTGATCGAAGTTGGTCAGGCTGAGGGCAGTTTCGAAATTGAAGAAAGCCCAGCAGAACTGGATGACACCGCAGCGCATGCCATCACGACACGGCTGCGGGCGGCCTTGTTCCTGCCCGTGCTTGAAGCGATTGGCGAAGGAGTGGCTGCACCAGATGATTTCGACCTGGGCGCCCGGTTGGCCCTGCGCTTTGGGCATCCCCCGGTCACGGCAATGCGGGCGCTTGGCCGCGACCAGGTCGAAGAGATGGTATCCGCTCTGGCTCAGCAATACGGGGCAGACCTGCCCGAGAGCGGGCTGGAAAAGGTTTTTGCCTGACTTTAATGAGTTGAATGGACAGATCTATCTTCGCACCTCAACAGACTTAGCGATCGACTTCAGAAGTTGGCGGCAGCCTTCTTGCTGTCAAACATCTTCCGGTCTGCGCGACGCAGCAACGCCTTCGGCAAAAACCGGGCAACCTTTTCGATCCGTGCATTGAAAAGCAATCGGTGCGTTTCGCCAAACTGGATGAACGTTCCGATTTTCAACGCTGAAACATGGCCCATGCCAGGATAGCGTTCGAGCATTCGGTCGATCACCTCATCGGATGTCTCTGAATCGTTCAGAACCTCCTCGTAGTCCTCGATGTATTTTAGCGAAAACTCTAGAACGCCTTGCGCAGTCATCTCGTCACTGTCTGCGCGCACCACATGACCCGGGATCACCACCTCCAGATCCATCTTCATCCACTCATGCAATTGCGTCTTCCACTTGGAGCGGCTCTCGGAGGTGCTGCCGCCCATCATGATATGGCCACGCCAATAACAAATGTCGGTCGGTAGCAGCGCCTTAAGGTCAGGAATATACATCACCGTATGCGGCTCGTCCGGCTCGCCGATACCCACATCGCCAAATTGATCGTGCCACAGCTCAATCTTGCGGCCATCCAGCATAAGCGAATCGCTGTCGAGTTCTTCAAAGGGAACCGAAGGCACGGCGGCGTTTTTGCCATAGCGTGAACGTGCCATCTTGTCGTCGGCTTCCATGCGCAGGTGCTGCAGCTTCACGACATTGGGTGCACCAACAAATTTTGCATTGGGAAACCGGCGGATCAAGACACTTGCCCCTTGCGAATGATCCAAATGAGCGTGATCGAGATAAACATAGGTCAACTCTAACCCTGTATCTTCGATCTCGTCGGCAAGGCGCTCGGCGGCGTATTTGGTTGCTTGCGCGGTGACCAGGACAACCTCGCTCTCACCCATGATCAGCGAGGAGGATACGTTTATCTCTTCGGGCTGCGAGATGAAATGCTTGAGCTTGAGCGGACTATCCGGGACGACGGCTGTATAGGTACGGAAGTCGGGACCATCCAGCGACGTTGGCACAGACGCATCTGCGGACTGCCCACCCCCTTTGATCCAAACCCCCAGTGCAATCAGCGCGACAGCAAGGATGATCACAGCCAAAAATAGAATTTTGGACACAAGAAACAGGCCCGCCAAGATGGCGAGGGCGATAGCGAGCTTAACGATCTTCATGACGGCTATCTTTCGAGTCGAAGAGAATCCAAGGCGAACAGGGCGCCAGCGGCGAACCCCATGATGGTTTGCGGTACAGATGGCGCGAATGTCAGGGGCGCGAGCGAATTGTTCGCTATGCAAAGCCCTGCGACCTCATAGTTGGCCACCACATTGGCGCACCAAAGGGCGATCCCGGCACCGATAGTGGCAGGTACAAACCACCGCGTTTTGGGACCCATGAACAGCAGCGCCATTGCGAATATGGCCCCCGGCGCCACACCGGCGATCAACAAATACCAACCGGTATTGCCGAACGCGCCGCGCAATGACATGGCGGCATATGGCATTGCCCCTTCAACAAAGGCCAGCTCGAGTGCGGCCTTTGTTAGGAAGGTCACCAAGGCCAACCCCATCAACGCCCGCAGATCAAGCCGCAAACGTGTTTGGGTTGCCGCGGCAATCATAGCCCAAACTTCTCGACGATGGCGCGGCCACGTTCGGTGAACAACGCGAGCGAGATCAATACAGCGCCAACAAAGGACAGAACCATGTTCTTGGCGACGAAGATCCATCCCATTTCGACGGCACCATAATAGTTGGTGTTCAGCGCGATCTCATAGCAGAAATACCCGCAGGCCGCGTATGGTATGAAGATCGCGACAATGCCGGGCACCACCGCTTTTGTGCCTTCGTACCGGTCAACGACAAACAGTGACGCGAACACACCAGCTACTGCACCCATCCCGGTCCCGCAGAACAAACCCCAGAACATCATGACCCAAATTGGGTTGCCAGGATACAGGATAACTCCCTGAACGACGATGAACAGAATTTCTGCAAACCAACCCCCAAGTATGCCCAATACGATGGGGCGGAGATACTTTTGCCGCTCTGCCCGGATTGTGGTCGAAAACGGTTCTGACTCGCTCATGCTCATGACTATGTCTCCTTCAGATGTTTGACGAACCAATCGGTCGCCAGTTGGCTCCCTTTCTCAAATCCTTGAAAATAGATGCCATAGTGATCGGTGCCGTCAAAGACTTCGTACTGCACCGGGACATTGTTCTCTTTAAGGATTTCATACGCTTTTCCCGAGTTGTCAGACGTATCGAACATCTCTTCGTCCGCGCCGTCGATCATAAGGGTTGGGATCGTCAAATGACGCGCAGCGTCAATGACATCGTATTCCAGCGCCTTAGCAAAGTGCACGCTGCCCGCCAAGTTTGGCATGGTGTCTACGCCAACCGGAATAGCTGGCAGATCGCCGCGTGCAATAGCTGTCGCCCGCATCTGCGCATGTTGACGCATGGGACCTTGAATGCTCAGCAAAGCAGAAACCTGAACTGATAGAGCCTTAATCCGTGAGTCATGGGCTGCAAGATACATTGCAACACCGCCACCAAAGCTGGTGCCCCAAGCACCGATACGGTCTGCATCAACATTCGGTTCTCCGAGCAAGAAATCGACGCCAGCCCGACAACTCGCAACCCACTGAACCGGATCCACGAACTTGCGCACAGACTTGACGCTGGCATTAACTGCTTCATCACCCGTCGAATCTGGCAGCGTTCCGACTTGCAGCAAGTGGCTGCCTGATTTACCCCAACCAACTTGGGTGACGCATAGGGCAATCATGCCGTTGGCAGCAAATAATGCGCCATACCGGTCGGTCGAACGCTTGCTGCCACCCCAGCCGTGGCTCAGGATAATTGCAGGAACGCGATCATCTTCTGACAGGTTAGCGGGCCGAAACAAATCGGCGTCCATTGCTACTCCACCCGCCCAAACCGTGACCGTTTCTTGTTCAACGCCATCCTCAAGTTCGAGAGCAGGATAGTCCGGTTCGTCACCCGCCATTGGGTATTTATGCTTTCCGGTTGTCAACTTCGTAGCCCCTCTTGATTCCTTGTTGCCTTCAGGTTGATCATTTTGGTATTGAAATGCAACTAAACTGTTGGTTTTTCGTCACGTCACATTGCGTGGTACCGATTTTTCGAAGGATCGATCTTGCGAGCCTAAAAATGGACGTCCAACTAAGGATAAAGTAACAAAACAAGGCGCATACCATCATCCCGGAAGCTTTAAACGGCTCCCATCGACCCAATGTTCAGCATGGCTGAGCCTCATTAACTTTTGAAGAGCGACCGAATTCGAATGACAACCACTCCGATCCCTTTAGCGGAACGCAATTGTAGCTGGGCGCGTGCGCTCGATATTCTAGGTGATCGTTGGAGTTTGCTGGTTGTGCGCGAAGCCTTCGGCGGCATGAGTAAATTTTCCGAGTTTGAGCGCAGCACGGGTGCCGCAAAGAATATTCTGACATCCCGCTTAGAGACCCTTTGCGGAAACGGCATCTTACGTCGTGAGCCGCAACGAGAAGGCAGCAGCCGCATGCGGTACGTACTTACTGCCAAGGGACTGGCGTTGTTCCCGATCATCGTGGCGCTTGGACAATGGGGAGACAAATGGATTTTTGGCGCTGACGGAGAACCGGTTCAAGTTGTGGACCGTAATTCTGGCGCGCCTGTTCAGCATATTGCTGTTTTTTCTCATGATGGCAGACACCTTGCTCCACAGGATGTCGCCTTGCGCCCCGGTCCCGGTGCCTCTGAGCTCACACGCCGACACCTTGATAGGATCGCGAAGGTTGCTGCTGCGCGAGATAGTTAACGCGATAAATGCGTTCGTCGAACCATTTGATTTTTGTCTCAAATAATGAGGCGGTTCTTAGTCAGCCATATCAAGATCCTTGCAAAATAACGAGCGCTCGCTATTTATTGATGCCAGCCACTATGCTGAACCGGCCAAGTTTGTGATCTTGGCCCTATTGAAGCCCCGGTTGCCAAAGGAGATGCGATTTTGCAGACCGTCAAACACCGAACGCCAGACGCGCTAAGTCGGTCTATATTAGAACTTAACAGCGACACTATTTCGGTCCGGAAGGCAGAAGTCGCGGTTAAGAACCTTACGAATATCATCACCGCCGCACTCAAGCTGTCAAACAGCAAGGGCTTTCAAGCCATGTCATTGCGGGATTTGTCCAAAGAAGCCGGTATGTCAATGGGTGGGCTCTACGCCTATTTCGACAGTAAGACTACGTTGTTGAACATGATCCTCACCCAAGTAACTCAAGCGGTAGAGGACGTCCTTACAAATCCACCAGAGGATGTTACACAAGACCCAGTTGCGCATCTGGATTGGCTTATCGACGCGCATATCCGGCTAACCGAAGAAATGCTGGCTTGGTTCGCCTTCTCCTTCATGGAGGCCAAGAACTTCCCGGCCAAACAGCGTCAGATCGCTATCGATAGCGAGATTATGACGGAAGATCTGTTTGCGCAGGTGATTTGTCGTGCACAGGCTAAAGGACTGTTACGGCACGATGCGTCGCCACTTTTGCCCGCATTGATCAAACCATTGCTGCAGGATTGGTATGTCAAACGCGCCAAGTATCGGAAGCGTGGTGTAAGCGTGGCGGACTACATCAAGACAGTTCAGAGCTTTGTCCGGGCTGCTTGCCTGCAGGTCGACACTGCCCCCTGATTGACCATACGAAACAGCCGCGAACGCTGCCGTAAAATAAGCGCTAACACGAGGAAACATCATGTCCCAATCTGTCGTAATTGCATCCGGTGTACGAACCGCCATCGGCACCTTCGCGGGTTCTCTCTCAGGCATCTCACCATGTGATCTCGGGACGGCGGTTGCGCAAGAGGCGATCAAACGCGCAGGACTTGCGGCCGCAGATGTAGAGCAGACCGTATTGGGCAACGTGATGCATTCGCACCCCGAAGACATGTATATCAGCCGAGTGATCGCTATTCGTGCGGGTATTCCTGAATCCTCTCCTGCCCTAACATTGAATCGGCTCTGCGGCTCTGGCTTGCAAGCAGTTGTCAGCGGTGCCGAACAAATCATGCTCGGAAACGCAGACGTTGTTCTGGCAGGTGGCGCAGAATGCATGAGCCGTGCAGGGCACTTACTGACGCAGGCACGCCACGGCCAAAAGATGGGCGATGTTAAAGCACTTGATATGATGATCGGCGGCCTAACAGACCCGTTCGGCAACGGCCATATGGGCGTTACAGCCGAGAATATTGCAGATCGCAAAGACATAGACCGCGCGGCGCAGGACGCCTTTGCCCTTGAATCTCACAAGCGCGCTAGCACCGCCATTGCTGAAGGGCGCTTCAAAGAGCAAATCCTCCCAATTACTGTCAAACAAGGCCGTAAAGAGGCTGTCTTCGATACTGACGAACACGTCCGCGCCGACATCACGGCCGAAGGTTTAGAAAAGCTACGCCCTGCGTTTCGCAAGGAGGGATCCGTCACCGCAGGCAACGCCAGCGGGATCAATGATGGGGCCGCCGCTGTCATATTGATGTCAGAAGGCGCTGCGACGGCCAAAGGCGCAACACCTTTGGCACGTATTGTCGCCTACGGGCTGGGTGGTGTGGCCCCAGAGATTATGGGTATGGGTCCGGTCCCCGCAACACAGCAAGCACTTAGCCGCGCTGGTTTGAGCGTCTCTGACCTTGATGTCATTGAAAGCAACGAGGCCTTTGCTGCGCAGGCTTGCGCTGTCTCACAAGAGCTTGGTCTGCCGACAGATAAAGTGAACCCGAATGGCGGTGCCATTGCGCTTGGTCACCCCATTGGCGGATCAGGTGCAATAATTCTGGTCAAGCTACTGTACGAACTTCAGCGCACCAAAGGTCGCTATGGTCTTGCGACCATGTGCATCGGCGGTGGTCAAGGCATCGCAGTGATTGTTGAGCGGATGTAGGTGCAAACGGGCGGGTCTCTTTCGGGGCCGCCGCCCATCTTAAAATTTGCGCGCCGCAGCTGCCAACAGCACGCGGGCATAAAGTCTATGCGCGCCAATCCCGGCACGGAACATTAACCCCAGTCTTGGTGGTGCGCCATCTAAGCTGGGCTCCGGCTCCAGAACCGAACCGAAAAAGAGCCGTGTCCCACCGTCGTCGCGCGATAAAACCCTGAACCAAGACCGTGTGCGATTGCTACCGCCCACCGCCTTCGCGATCATCTGATCTGCTTGCCGTTCTTCGATGATCCAAACTGCGAATTTATCAGATGCGCCTGACAGCATGGCTGACAGATCGTCACTCGATGTCGGGACACGCAAAGCCAGGCGCAGGATTAAACGCTCTAACCGAAAAATCCAGCTCGTGTAGAAGGCTTTGAGAAATGCTTCGAGCGAGCAGTGCGTCGGCAGATCAACCGCGAAGCAGTCGATGTAAAACCCCGGCATGCTCTCATAAGGGATAATCAGCGATAGCTCCGGCGGATCAGCCACGCGCACGCGGTCAAAGCGTTCCATATTTCTCACGTGGCTTTCAATTGGCCACGCAGGAACCGTGCCGTTTCATGCAAGAATTCCTGCGAAACTTCCCAGTCGGGGGCTATTATTTCAAACACATGTGGCGCACCCTCAGCGAAAAACATCTCGGTCGGAACGCCAGCCCCCTTGAGGCGCTCTGCGTATTTCCTCGCTTCGTCGGCAAAGAGGTCAAAAGTGCCCACGCCTACCCAAGCGGGAGGCAATCCGTTGAGGTTCTCGCGACGTCCTGGGGCGGCGTAAGGCGGAAGTTCATCATCGCCAGCCTTTGCGGGGCTTAAATACGCATTCCAAGCCACCCGATTGCAGCGGTTGTTCCAAATCTTGTAACCTCCACTGTCTAGACTCCGGTCTACTGCGGTGCGGTCATCTAGCATTGGGTAGTGCAGTACCTGCGCCACCGGTTGTTGTCCGCCTTCGTCGTGGATGCGCTGCACCAATGCCGCCGCAAGACCGCCACCCCCGCTTTGTCCAAGTATGGCCATCCGTTCAGAATCTATATCGTCGGCGTCCAGCATCCATTGCCACGCGTTGCGCAAATCATCCAAAGCTGCTGGAAAAGGATGCTCGGGTGCCCAACGGTATTGCACGGTGACAATGCTCGCTCGCAACCACCGCGCAAAGCGTGACGCGACATCCTGCACCTGATCAGTCGTGCCAGCGATAAAACCACCACCGTGGATCCACAAGACTCCCCCACCACGGGAGGGCGCTGTCGGACGGAACACACGTAAACGCAATGGCCCAAGATCGAACTCTTCAATGGTGACACCGAATTCCGGTTTGGTCCGCGTGCCAAAGTTATACATCGCGCGGCCAATTGGGATGGTCTTATTCCCGTAATATGGAAAAACCGGCATCCACCGAAACGCGGCTTCAAGGTCTGGGTTTAGCTTGGATGACGTCATGAATGCGTACCGTATTTTGGTTTGATTGAGAGAGCGATTTTGCGACGTTGCGTCAAGGCTCAGACTGTTCGACTAAGCTTGCCTTGAAATGCACCTTGCATCAAGTCTATAAGTTGCGAAACGAAACCAATTTCCGATACCCCCTACTCCGCTCAAAGGACAATGCCCATGCGCTGGATACCCGTTTGGATGATCACAATCGCAGTCATTCACTCCGCCTTAGCGATCGTTCTATATAGCAGCTTCTACGCGCAATTCGCGCAACGCGGCGTTTGGGGTAGTGTGACTAGCAACGACGATCGTCTGGCTTTGTGGTTTCTGGCTGCGGGGGCAATGATGTTCCTGATTGGCTACTGCTTCCTTTACATGAGCCACGTTCCTAAACTGGCCGGCGTCATTCTCGCTGGGATCGCTGTTGTGGGGGGCGTACTGCTTCCTGCCTCAGGGTTTTGGCTGATTTTGCCACCAGCCCTTGGAATCTTGATTGCAAAGCCCGCCACCTGATCCAAGGAACAGGAACCCCTGCGATGACCAACATAGACCGTTGGAAGAAGTGGCTTAGTGCGGGCCACACGCCGAAAGACCTTGCAGCCCTTTTGGCGGAGGATGTGGTGTTTTATAGCCCTGTGGTTCACACGCCGCAAAGAGGCAAGATGTTAACAATGGGTTATCTCCTGGCTGCTGGCGAGACCTTATTCAACGACTCTTTCCGTTACACTGGGACTTATGATTGCCGGGACCGGGCTGTGCTTGAGTTTGAAACAAATATAGATGGTATCATCGTGAACGGGGTTGACATGATTTCGTGGAACGCCGAAGGCCAGATCATCGAATTTAAGGTCATGGTGCGCCCTTTGAAGGGCATGCAGATCGTGCATGAAAACATGGGGCGGGAGTTGGAAGAGCTAAAAGCGCAGCATTTGGACTGACGCCAGCAGACGATCGGTCGAATCAGACCAAGGGTTGCCGATGGACCTTTCTTGGACCAAACAACGGTCGCTCTGCGGAGGCACCTTTGCTGCATTTGCTAGGTGTTTGTTTCCAAAATTGCTGCATCAAGGCCTACGGCACTCGGTTGCCCCCAACCTTCAGACGATGGCGGCAAGACGCACCGCCTGATCGATAGCGCGTCGCGCATCAAGCTCGGACGCAATATCTGCACCGCCGATCAGGGTCGGTTCTTGATTCATCTCAAGGGCAAGGTCATCGTTTGAGTCCTGTCCCGTACACAAGACAACGTTGTCGACCTCTAGCACACGTGGCGTGCCGCATACTTCAATATGCAGGCCAGAGTCGTCTATTTTGACATAGTGACACCCGCCGATCATGTTGACCCGGCCCCGCTGTAGTTGCGCACGGTGAATCCAGCCGGTTGTTTTGCCAAGTCCGGCACCCAGTTTCGTAGCCTTGCGTTGCAGCAGATAGACCTCGCGCGCGGGTATTGGGATCTGCGCCTGACCTGTCAGACCGCCCGGTGTTGCCACGGTTAGATCGATGCCCCATTCCCGTGCAAATTGCACAGGGTCTAGGCTGGCTGATGGCCCTTGATGGATTAGAAACTCGCTGACATCAAAACCAATGCCGCCGGCACCAATCACCGCGACGCTTTTGCCTACTGGCGCTTTGTCGCGCAGCACATCAATATAGGTTAACACTTTGGGATGGTCGATCCCCTCAATATCCGGAATGCGTGGGTGTACGCCTGTGGCCATAATCACCTCATCAAAGCCTGACAGGGCCTCCGGCGTTGCGCGCGTGTTAAGCTTTAGCATCACGCCGGACAATTCTATCTCTCGGCGGAAATACCGTATCGTTTCGTGGAACTCTTCTTTGCCGGGTACCTGCACCGCGATGTTCAGTTGCCCGCCAATTTTCTCGCCAGCCTCAAACAGGGTAACCTGATGTCCACGTCGCGCAGCAGTCGTTGCATAGGCCAATCCAGCCGGACCTGCTCCAACCACGGCTATGGATTTTGGGGACTGTGACGGCACAATTTCAATCTCGGTTTCATGCGCTGCGCGCGGATTCACAAGGCAGGACGTGACCTGCTGCTGGAACACCAGGTCAAGGCACGCCTGATTGCAACCAATGCAGGTGTTAATCTCGTCGGTCCGCCCCTCTCTAGCTTTCACGACAAAGTCGGCATCCGCTAGAAAAGGCCGCGCCATCGAGACGATATCGGCGTCTCCCTCCGCCAACACCCGCTCCGCCACATCCGGCATGTTGATCCGGTTGGACGTCACTACCGGTACGCTAACAGCATTCTTAAATGCTGCCGTCAATTTGGTGAAGGCTGCTCGGGGCACCATTGTTGCGATTGTTGGCACCCGCGCCTCATGCCACCCGATACCGGTGTTAATGATCGACGCGCCGGCCCTTTCTATGGCCTTACCAAGTGTCACAATCTCATCCATGGTCGAGCCGCCCTCGACCAGATCCAGCATCGACAGCCGATAGATCAAGATAAAGTTCGGGCCGACAGCGGCACGAGTACGGCGCACGATCTCAACCGGCAATCGCATCCGGTTCTCATAAGCCCCGCCCCATTCGTCGTCCCGCTGGTTGGTCTGCTGCGCAATAAACTGATTGATGAAATAACCTTCGGAGCCCATGATCTCGACCCCATCGTAACCAGCCTTCTGGGCATGAACAGCTGAATTCACGAAATCGTCGATTTGGTCTTCCACTTCATCTCCGGACAGAGCGCGAGGTTTGAACGGATTGATTGGCGCCTGAATTGAAGAAGCGCTGATGTTATCGGGGTTGTAGGCGTATCGACCCGTATGCAAGATCTGCATGCAAATGACACCACCCTCGTCATGAACCGCCTTCGTAATCGGCCGATGATGTGCGACATCTTCGTCATTCATCATTGTGCCGCCACCTTTGATCGCAGCGCCTTCATCATTAGGCCCGACCCCGCCTGTGACGATCAAGCCAACGCCGCCACGGGCGCGGTCGGCGTAAAAGCGCGCCATCCGCTCGACCCCGCCGGGAATGTCTTCCAAACCCAAGTGAATCGACCCCATGAGCACGCGGTTTTTTAGCGTGATGTTGCCCACTTGAAGCGGTGCAAACAGGTTGGGAAAGTGCTGTGTCATTGTGTTGTGCCCTTCTGACTTGGCTTAAGCAAAAAAGGTTGTATTTTGAAACTTATTCTTCTTCTCAAATGCTTAGTTGCCCCGATTTACATTGGATTGTCGGTATCCGGAGTGCCACGGATGGCCGCAGCATGCCTAGTGTCGCGTAGCATCGCAAGCATGGCGCGCGTCCCCTCGGCACCCCGCGTTGTGGAGATGTGATCACGATTTTTAGTCTACCACTCAATTTCCGATCTTACATGCTGTATAGGTTTCATAATGCAACCTACATAACGTTCGAAAAGAGTCACCAGTTCCGCAACGTCACATGTAAATGTCAGTGTCACCGGCACAGTGCCACCCTAAAACGAACTTATCTAAGTCCGCGCAAAGGCGACTCAATGGCACCACATCACTTGGCCGATGTAACCGGATTTCAGAGCAGCGGATGATGTGAAATACTTAGTTTCGGAATACAGAAGCGGCAATGACCCAGATGCAGAATGAAGTAAGCAGTCTTAAGTTCCAAACTGGCGACGGTTGGACTTTGGCCGGTGATATCCATGTCGGACCCAAGCCCCGCAAGGCGATCATCATTTCCGCAGGAACCGGATATCCCAAGGGCTTCTATCGCCATGCCGCGGGGTGGTTTGCGGATCAAGGCGCGGTCGTACTGACCTATGACTATCGTGGAATCGGCGACTCGGCCCCCAAGACCCTCGTAGGCAGCGAGATAGATTACCCCGATTGGGGTCTTGATCTGTCTGCGGCAACTGATGCCATTGAGCAGAGGTTTCCAGACTTACCGATCGCCCATATCGCGCATAGCGCGGGCGGTAAATTTATCGGTCTCATGCCCAATCATGCGAAAATTCAACGCCACGCTTTTCTGTCCGTTGGCACAGGTTATTTTGGCGGCCACCATCGGCGCAACCTCCCGTTAGAAATGTACTTCTGGTGGGGAATGGGCCCCTATTCGCTCGCGCGTCACGGATACATCAAGCCCATCGGCGGATGGCGAGGACAGGCGTTGCCGCCAAAACTTTTTCGCACTTGGCGCAGGTGGAGCCACCGAAGGAGCTATTTTCAACCAGAGCTGAAAACGACGTTAACCTCGAAATTCTACAATGACGTCGCCTCCCCGATCCGCTCGTGGGTCTTTAGCGACGATCCAATTGCGACTTCCAAGTCCGCCCAGGACGTGGTGGACTGCTATCCGAACGCGGCCTCTGAATTGATCACCGTTTCGCCCCCTGAACTCGGGCTAAAACATGTGGGCCATGACGGAGCTTTCCGAAAGGGCCGCACAGCAATATGGGAACAGGTTTGGCAATTCCTAAATTCCTAGCCCTCCTAGCCGCTGCCTGAATACCCACGTAGATGGTTTGCGCAAGTTCGCTTATATTCGCTATGCTGGGGCGGCAGACGCCAAACCCCTCGCGCGACTGCCACAGCTGGCACCTGCGCAACCTGACAAACAGCGCCACTATTCGGCTAGTGCGCGGTGATGAACCAGCTGGCTATTAAGTGGAACTCTTGTCTCGGCTCAGTAATTTGACATCTGCGGCGCCGAGCGGGCCATCCCCATCAGCTGAGACAAAAATCTTGTCAAGCGGATGTTCCGATTTGTAATCAACGGCTATTACAGGTTCATTCCCGTATCCGTAGACCCATTGGTCGGCCCATTGGCCCAAGGCAATAATAACCGGGAACAGGCCGTGGCCTTTCTCCGTCAATTAGTAGGTTGTGCGCGAACTCCCCGTATCAGTCGGCACTTTGTCGAGGATGCCAGTGGCATTTAGGTGGTCAAGTCGTTGTGACAACACCTTTTTCGACACACCGATATTCTTGGCGAACCCTGAGAACGTATCGACCCCGCGCATCGCATCACGCAGGATCATGATGGTCCACTTGTCGCCGATGGCTTCGGCACCTTGTGCCCAACTACACTGAAAGTCCTTCAAAGAGGTGCGCGTCACCGATGTGTCCTCACGTTACTGTTTTCTAGTTTTCCGCAATGAGCCTCCCCCAATGAAGTGGTCCGCCTCTATGATTAGGAAAGCGGAGGACCACAGATGGCCAACAAGAGACCCAAGCCCGAAGAGATTGTCTTGAAGTTGCGGCAGGTTGAAGTCCTGATGGGGCAAGGCATGCCGCGGATTGATGCAATCAGACAGATCGCCGTTACTGAGCAAACCTATTACCGCTGGAAGAAGAAGTATGGCGGTATGGGCACGGAACAACTGAAGGAACTGAAGCGGCTCCAGAAGGAGAACGAGCGCCTTCGGCGAGCCGTGTCGGACCTAACGCTTGACAAATTGATTTTGTCCGAGGCCGCAAAGGGAAACTTCTGAGCCCCTCCCGTCGCCGTGCCTGCATCAATCTCGTGCGCAGCCAGATGAAGGTTTCTGAGCGTCGTGTATGCCGCGTTCTGGGGCAGCACCGATCCACACAACGCCGGGTGCCTGCGGGGCGAACTGACGAGGACCTGCTGGTGGCGGACATGATCGAACTGGCGCGCCAATATGGGCGATATGGCTATCGTCGGATTGCAGTTCTGCTGAGAGATGCAGGCTGGGAGGTGAACGACAAGCGTGTTGAGCGCCTATGGCGACGTGAGGGGCTGAAGGTCCCAACGAAACAACCCAAGAAAAGGCGGCTCTGGCTGAATGACGGATCTTGTGTCCGGCTTCGGCCTGAGCATCGCAATCATGTCTGGTCGTACGATTTCGTCCACCACCGAACGGACGATGGCAGAGCATTCAGGACGCTGAACATCCTGGATGAATACAGCCGGGAATGTTTGGCGATCCGTGTGAAGCGTAAGTTGAACTCGACCGAAGTGATCGATGCGTTGACGGACCTGTTCATTCTGCGCGGCGTGCCCTGCTTCATTCGTTCAGACAACGGACCGGAGTTCATCGCCGAGGCCGTGAGAGGTTGGATCAAGGCCGTCGGAGCAAAGACCGCTTTCATCGAACCAGGTTCCCCATGGGAGAACGGTTATTGCGAGAGCTTCAATGGCCGAATGCGAGACGAGCTACTCAATGGTGAGATCTTCTACTCACTCCGTGAGGCCCAGATCGTCATTGAAGGCTGGAGGAAACACTACAACACAAAACGACCCCACAGCGCCCTAGGCTATCGACCACCAGCCCCAGAAGCCTTCCTTCCGATAGACCAAAGGCCGACCATGCACTAACTTTAAAACTGGACCACTCAAGTGGGGCTGATCACAGCCTTTCTCGGGTGAGATCACAAAGCTCGCGGTAGTAAAGTTGTGTCGATGCCGCCGACATGCCGCCCAGAATACCAATCGTTTTCATTGTCGGTCCTCCTTTGCCGTCTGGGCCTCTGACCTTAGGGTCAGGATGCATTGATTTTAGGCCCGCTGCATGATTCACGTCCGTTCAAAACGGAGCGGTGACATGAGTGAACTATATTGGTTGACAGACGAACAAATGGCGATGCTTTCGCCCTTTTTTCCCAAGTCCCACGGCAGGCCTCGCGTGGATGACAAGCGCGTCTTGAGTGGGATTATCTTCATCAATCGCAACGGCTTACGCTGGCGGGATGCACCTGGGGCTTACGGCCCACCCAAGACGCTTTACAGCCGATGGAAGCGCTGGAGCGAGAAAGGCATCTTTGCCCGGATGCTGTTGGAACTGGCCGATCAGGGCGGCGAAACGGATACGCTGATGATCGATGCGACCCATCTGAAAACGCACCGCACTGCGACCAGCATGCGGTTGAAAAAGGGGGAGTGGCCGTCTGATTGGTCGCACGAAGGGCGGGATGAACTCCAAATTGCATGCCGTAACGGACGCTGCCGGTCGTCCCTTGCGGATGTTTCTGACTGCCGGGCAGCGTAGCGACTACATCGGAGCCCGGGCCTTGTTGAGTGATCTGCCCGAAGCCAAACACATGCTGGCGGATCGTGGCTATGACGCGGATTGGTATCGTGTAGCGCTTGAAGACAAGGGAATTACGCCCTGCATTCCCTCACGCAAAGGGCGTAAAGTTCCGATCCCGTATGACGTTGACAGATACAAGAAGCGCCACAAAATCGAGAACAGTTTTGCCCGCCTCAAAGACTGGCGGCGCATCGCAACCCGTTATGACAGATGCCCGAAGGTCTTCCTCTCGGCATGCGCCCTGGCCGCGGTGGTCATGTTCTGGTTATGAATCCTGACCCTAGGTTGCCGGTCTCACCTCGAAGTTGGCTTCGACTTCGACCGGTGCGTTGAAGGGAAGGCTCGACATCCCGACAGCGGAACGAGAGTGTCGCCCGATCTCACCAAGCACCTCAACAATCAGGTCTGAGGCTCCGTTTGCAACTTTGGGATGTTCCTCGAACTCTGCCGTTGCAGCCACGAAAACCGTGAGCTTTCGACAAGAGACTATCCTGTCCATGTCCCCATCCAGTGCAGCTGATACCTGGGCCAACACATTGATCGCACAGGTGCGGGCAGATTGGTAAGCGTCCTCCACAGAGATCGTGCTGCCGAGCGTTCCTCGGTCTGCCAGCTCCCCATCAACGAACGCAATCTGTCCGGAGACATGGAGGGTCCCGTCTGGGCTTAGGTGCGTTGGAATGTAGTTGGCAACGGCGGCAACAGCGTCAGGCAGTTGTATGCCGAGGTCTTTCAAGCGTTGGTTGATGGACATGGGATATCGAGCAAATGCTCGCCTCTAGTGAAAAACGGATTTCAGGGTTTCGGACAGTCGGTCCAGGTCGTTGTCGGTGACGTGCATGTAGGGAGCAAACCGCAGGGAACTGCCGCGACGGCTGAGATAGACGTTCCGTTCCGCCAAGCTAGGGAGAAGCGATTCCGGAATGCCGCCTTCCAAGCCCGCTCCAAGGATGTTGGGGCTCCGGACTTCTTTGGGTACGGGCACAAATCCGTAGGGCTCCAGTATCGCCGCGATGCGTTCGTTGATGCCTTCCAGGGTCTCCGCGATGTTGGCCACGCCCCAATCTGCAATCTGTTCCAAGGCAACCACGCCGCCGGGTAGGATCGAGGGGATGTTCTTTTGACCCATCTCGAACCGACGGGCACCGGCTTGGTATTGGTCGTGGTATTGAACGAGGTTCTCAAACACTTCGGCATCTGCTCGGCTGAGCCATGTCTCTTCCAAGGGCCGAGCGTCGTGCCATTTTGGGTCAGCGTAAAAGAGGCTGAGACCGTAGGGGCACAGCAACCATTTGTATCCGGCGGAGATCAGGAAGTCTGGCTTGAGCGACGCAATGTCGATGGGCTTAGCCCCAAGTGACTGCGTGACCTCAAGGATGAAGTAGGACCCCATGGACCGGGCCGCGTCGGCAATCTGATCGAGGTCCAGCAAAGCTCCGTTCGTCCAATGGCAATTGGGAAGGGCGACCAGTTTTGTTTGTGGCGTGATGCGATCCAGCACGGCCTGGGTCCAGCCATAGTCGTCAGGCGTCGGAACGACGATAAACTTAGCTCCGGTTTCTTGACCCAGGCGTTGCCATGGAAGGTAGTTGGACGGAAACGCCTCGTCCAACACGATGATTTCGTCCTGTTCCGAAAGGTGCTCTTCCAAGATACGAGCCGCCGTGGATGACCCATAGCTGGCCGACGGCGTTACGGCGAAATTGTCTTCGCTGACGCCAAACGCTCTAGAAGCAGCGGCACGAAACGCCTCTGCGTCATCGAAGAAGTGATTGGGCTTGCGTTCCCATGGGCGACATTTTGACAGCGAGCCTTCGACCAGGGCTTCACCAGCTTTCTTCAGCAGCGGAGCATTGTAGGAGCAGTTGAAATACGCCAGGTCCGACGGGATATCGAACAGGTGTCTTTGTGATGGGATTGCCACCATCTTGCGTCGCCTTTCAGGAAAATATATTTGGTACAAATAACTGATTGTATCAAATGTGAGGGTCAAGATTTTCATTGTATATAAGACAATGAATCTCGCCGAGAGTTTCATCAGTCCTTGCGGACGCATCTTGGCCCAGTACAATCATCATATTGTGCAAATTGTGGGTTGATCGATGCGGGTAAAGTACAAAGACGTTGCCGCTGACCTAGCCCGGGACATCCGCAGAGGGACCCTCAAGCCGGGTGACCGCCTGCCGACACATAGGGAACTGGCACATCGCCATGGGTTGTCGTTGGGGACAGCAACTAAGGTGTTCTCGGAAATGGAGGCCATGGGGCTGACCATCGGCGAGGTCGGTCGCGGAACCTTTGTTCGGATGAACGCCGACGCACGGGCGATGGAGTTTTCCTACGAGACCCCTGGCAAGGCAGTTGTGGACTTCAGCAAAAACCATCTCGTCCTGCCTGAACAGGACGACATTTTCCAAGCCGCAATCGCAAAGGTGCTAAGCGATCCAGATTGCGATGTGCTCGACTACCGGAACAATCCTGGGTCCGAATATGACCGGCTGACCGCTTGGAGGTGGCTCAACGAAGATCGTGAGACACCAATCGACAGCCACAAAGCGATCACTATATGCAGCGGCGGACAGCACGCATTGATGCTGGCACTGATGGCGACCTGCCGTCCTGGGCAGGTCGTGGCAGTCGAGCGTTTGACCTATCCTATGGTACGTCTCGCATGCGAAATGCTTCGCCTCGATGTTGTGGAAGTGGATGCGGATAGAGACGGGATTGTCCCCGAGAGTTTTGATCGGCTGTGCCGAAAACATGATGTCTCAGCCTTGTTCTGCATCCCCAATGTACAGAACCCAACGTCCACCACTCTCTCATTGGAACGCCGTTCAGAGATCGCCAAAATCGCCAATGCTCACGATGTGACACTCCTCGAAGACGACGCCTACGGTTTCCTGCTTGAAGAGCCCCCGACACCGTTAACCGAACTTGCTCCAGATCGAACCCTCTACATTCGAACGCTCTCCAAGAGTTGGGCTCCGGGCCTAAGAGTGTGTTTTCTGGTCTCGCCAGGCCGCCACAAAGACGCCGTGGACCGCGCCCAACGTGCTTCCGTCTGGATGAACGCACCACTCATGGCATCAGTCGCGTCCGAGATTGTTTCATCCGGTCAATATGATCTGGTCGTCCGCGCCAAGCGCAAAGAGGTCTTCAAACGCCAGGCCATTGTACGCCGCATACTGGCCGGAATGCAGATCGAAACACAGCCGCAGAGTATGCATGTGCTGCTGCCTCTTCCGTCTAACGCTCGGCAAGACTGGGTGGTCGAAGCACTCGCCGAAGCAAATGTGTTGGTATCGCCCGCCTCTCAGTTCGCAGCAAAAGGCGAACGCTCCGGATTACAAAATGGCCTTCGGCTGTGTATCGGCGCGCCTCGTAACCGAGCAGAGATGGAAAACGCCTTGAGAACACTTCGAGCAGTGGTAGAGGCTCCACAAAACAAAGAGGCTTGGCGATAAGCCGACATTGAGTCTCTGCGACCGAATGGCGGAAATGTCCCGCAAAATGCTCGATCGTTTGTAGCTTAACGAATGGCCGCTTTTACATTGATTACCCCCTACCCCCACATCAAAAACTAGCTTTGAAAGTCGATTGCACATAAGCGGGTGTGGATGCCCCGGGTCTGAATTTGGTGTCAGTAGGTCTTGGAACGACTGATCTGGTGCAGTCAGGTGTCCGGCCTCATCGTTGCCGCGACACATGGCCGCGGGCCTTTATGGAGATACGCGATCCGGGTCCCAATCACTTATGCGGCCTATCAATGGCCACGCGCTTATTCTGGGTGTTCCGAGTCAATCTCTTGATCCGTGTTCCGTAACTTTCCTTCGCCTCTTCAGTCCTGCCGGTATCCGGTGCCGTTTCTTTATGCGGCAGCCCGAATTTCGTAGTTCTTCTCTGTCACCATCATGGCCCACAGCTGACGCGCCATCCTATTGGCAAGCGCTACAGCAGCAACCAAACGTGGCTTCTTCCTTAGCATATTCTCAAGCCAAGGATCGTCGCAACGACCTTTTCGCTCGGACGCACTGATCACCGACATTGCCCCAGTTACAAGCAATCGTCGTACATCGCGCTGCCCCATCTTCGTAATCCTGCCAAACCGATCTTTGCCGCCAGTTGAATTCTGACGTGGCACGAGGCCGAGCCAGGCTGCAAAACCACGTCCACGGTCAAAGTCTTTCGCTGCTGGACAGAAGGCTTGGATGGCCACCGCTGTAATGGGGCCAACACCCGGCATAGTGCGTAGGCGCCTCGCCTCGGGCGACGCCTGTGCCATCTTCTTCAAGGCACGGTCGATGGTTGAAATCTTGCTCGTCAGCTCCTCAATGTTCTCTGCCATGAGCATGGCCATTTCGAAAACCGGTGCTGGCAAGCTTTCAGAATGTTCTCGGGAAGCCGCCACCATCCGCGCAACACTTGCCCGAGATGATGGCAGCAGGACACCGTATTCTGCGAGGTGCCCGTGCATGGCATTGATGAGTTGAGTGCGCTGACGCAGATAGAGATCTCGGCTTCGGAACAGCGCTGCCTGCGCCTGTTGTTCTTTGGTTTTCACTGCCACGAAACTCATATATGGCCGTAGCGCAGCCTCGACGATGGCTTCAGCGTCCACAGCATCATTTTTGTGCCTTTTCACGAATGGCTTCACATAGACTGGTGGGATCAGGCGAACGGTATGGCCCAACTCTCCTGCCTCGCGCCCCCAATGATGCGCCGTCGAACAAGCTTCCATCGCAATTGTGCAGCGTGGAATCTCGCTAAGGAATTTCATGAATTGTGGGCGGCTAAGTTTCTTACGAAATTGAACGCGTCCCCTGATATCTGCTCCATGTACCTGAAACACGCGTTTGGCTAGGTCGACGCCAATGATGTGAAGCTCTTCCATCTTGTCCTCCTTCGGTTTCCGACCAGTCTTTGGTCAGATCGGTTCAGTTGTGAACCAGCAGGAGGGGCATCCAATCCATCACTTATCGGCAGTTGGCCAACACACCGCGCACAAACTCTACCCGGCTCCGCTTAAAAGGCATTGAGTTCACGCGTTGCTAGCACGTGCTGCACAGTTACTCCCCAGTGATCTGCAAAAACCTTCCATACTCTTCGCTGACCTCCCGCGCCTCTTCGAAAGCGCGCGCCCGCTCTTCTTCAAGACACCGAAAGTAGGCTTGGATGTCTGTAATGTAGGTTTCGAAGTCGCGCGCGATCAGGTCTCGATACTCTTGAACATCTTGCGGATCGGTCGGAACGAAGGGTCTCGGTGGCGCATAGCATGTTTGTGCGACCGCCCCTGTGGGAAAAACAATCAACAAAAATACGGAAACACAGCGCCTGGCTGACCGACCTGCTTTCATGGCTTTCTGCCTTCAATGCTTGAGAAAATCGCCTTTGCGTGCGTAATAATGACCCAGGTTCTCGGGTGAATGCAAGACAAAACCGTATCTTGCGCACAAAACCGTATTATTGTAACTATGGCTCATCGAAGCAAATGCCTCGGTGCGCCCAACGAATGAAAGAGCGCGCTATGGCGATGGATTTAGCAAAAGAAGCGCCGAATGTGGTTACAGAAGCAGGATTCAAGGACCTCATCGAATCCGGATATCACGTCGAAGTTGTCTGCATGGAAGATGCCTACCGGAAGAACTCGGTCTGGCACGGTCTGTGGGTACTACGTGCTGTCAGCGATGAAGGTGTCGAAAAGCAACTCGTCACTGCAAGAGCCCGAACCTCCGGAGACTCGATCCAGATCAGGACCTTCAAAACCGTCACTGGACTGGTCTCGTTCCTCATTGACCTCGGTTTCTCAGTGGTTGCGTTCCCGGTCTATGAAGGACAGCGATGGACGTACACGCTGTCCCAATCCGAAGACGACGCTAACCAAGGCTAGCTTTCTCGGCTTCCTGCTCGCGGCAAGCGCCGCGCATTCCCAAGGCATGGTCTTTACGATGGAAAGCGATGGCTCGCTTTCCGCCTCCCAGCCTCAAGACCGCTTTGCACGCAACTACAACGACGGGGTCGGTCAAGGCGATCCCAATGCCCCTCTCTACATTTTCGGACAAGGTGACGAACCTGACGCTGCTCAAGAAGAGGCGGATGGCGATGGCACTTTCAGGGTAGCGGCAGTCGCGCCCCGTGTCGCCGTGCCCCGTCCTGAAATCCTTGCAGCGATAGACGACACTGCAATGCGCTATGGCAGCCACAGGGGCTTGCGTGCTGCGGGCTTGACCGTCACCGAGTGGCGTCTGTTGTTCCGCTCAAACATCGAAATCGAGAGCGCCTACAATGTGAACGCACGTTCGCATGTCGGCGCGATTGGCCTGGGTCAGCTCATGCCGGGAACCGCCGAAGATCTTGGCGTCGATCCCTTTGACTGGCGGGCAAATCTTGACGGCTCCGCGCGTTACCTGGTCGCACAATTAGAGACCTTCGGCGACGCGCGGTTGGCGCTGGCGGCATACAACGCTGGCCCCGATGCCGTCAGGCAATACGGGGGCATCCCGCCTTACCGTGAAACGCAAAACCACGTTCAGCGGGTGCTGGCCGTGTTCAACAGGCTTGAAGGAGAAAACTCATGAGGCCGATCCAACTACTGCTGACCGTCTGTACGGTCTTCATCGTCATGGCCGAACCGGCGATGGCGCAATCTATCGACCTATCGCCGATCCAGAACCTCTTGCAGGGTATCGTTGACGCGCTGACTGGTCCGCTTGGTGTCGTGATCGCCACGCTGGCCGTCATCGGCGTCTTCCTGAGCTGGTTCTTCAACATCATCGACCTGCGCCAAGCCCTGTGGGTTCTGGTCGGTATCGCGGGTGTCGCCGCAGCGCCGACAATTGTTGCAGCGGTCTTCAGCTAAGGGGGTGTCGCGTGGCTGAAAGATCACCTCTCTTCCTTGGCCTCGTGCGCCCGCCCAAACTGTTCGGTCTGCCGATCATGTATGCCGTTGTTTGGCTGTTCGGCACCGTACTGCTCTTTGTCTGGATACAGAGCTTCCTCGTGCTTGGCATCGCGGCGGTTCTGTATCCGGTCCTCTGGAAGGCGGCGGATTGGGACCCCCGGTTCATCGACGTTGCGATGACCGCCCTTCAAGAAACGCCCCCTACCAGAAACAGGAAAATCCATGGCGGAGACAGCTATGCCCCGTGACGAGTTGGATGAACGCACATTGATGCCTGTGTGGTTTCAGCACGAAAAGCAACTGGCCCACATGCTGCCCTATGTGAGCCTCGTTGATGATCGTACCGTGCGGACGCGCGTTAATGAGTTGTTCCAGTGCATCCGGATCACCGGGATCAATAGCTATACGACCGATGATGATTACCTAGATGGCATCCGGGCGAGCTTCGCCCGGATCGTGGCCCAACTAGGCGAAGAATTCAGCTACTATGTCCACAAGGTCTCCAAGGGGATCGGTGTCGATGTAGAACCCATCGAAGGCGACAGCTTCGCCGCGATGGTTGATCAGCAATGGCGTGGCAAGCTCGAAAATGGCGGCTTGCGCGACAAGACGATCACTTTGACCGTGATCCATCGTCCTCCCTCTAAGAGTTTCTTGACCTTCATGCGGAAGCCTTCGCCTGCAAGATTGCGCGAGGAAACCGCGAAGCGTCTTCGCCGACTAAATGAAGCCGTAGGCATTTTCATGTCCGGCCTCGGCAATCTGAAACCGTCGATCTTGTCGGCTGAAAAAGGCGAGCTTGTCGGCTTTCTTGGTGCGCTGAACACGGGTCAAGAACTGCCGCTCTATCATACTTCGAAATTCGGCTTTCTGGCGTCATCCGTGTCAAACACGCGGACCACATTCTATGGCGATTACTTCGAGCTGAGCGAGGGCGTTGCAGGCCGTCGCTTCGGCAAGAGCTACAGCATCAAAGACTATTCCGAGCAAACGAACTGCGTCATGTTCGACCAGCTCAACCTGCCCGTCGATATGATCGTCACTCACTCGTTCACGCCCGTGAACACCAACATGACGATTTCGCGGATCAAGCGGCAGGTGAAGCAAATGCAGGCGGCAGACGACGCCGCGGTTTCCTTGCGCGAAAACCTCCTGCTACTCGCTGACGATCTGGAAGCGAAACGCGCCAGCATGGGCGACCACCACATGGTGGTGACGGTTTTTGCTGAAACCCGCGAGGAACTTGAAAGCCTTGGTGCTGAGATTGTAAACGCCGCCGCCTCCGAAGGCGTCACAATGGTGAGTGACCGCTTCGGGGCCAACACCCACTATTTCAGCCAGCACCCAGGCAATCAGCCCAAGCGCCTCCGCGCCAGTACAGTGACCAATCGAAATTTTGCTGACTTCGCCGCCTTCCACCGAACGCAGCTTGGCAAGGCCGGTCCTGAAGTGCCGTGGGGCAAGATCATTTCAATCTTCCCGACGCCTGAGAAAAGCGCTTATCGCTTCTCCTACCATGAGGCTGGTTCACCCGAGAAAGAGCCTACGAGCGGCCACACGTTGATTATGGGCCGTCCCGGCTCTGGTAAGTCTGTCTTCTCGGCTTTTTTGATGACACAGGCAGTGCGAGCCAATGCACGCGTCTTCGTTTTCGACTACCGGCAAGGGATGGAAATGGCTGTCCGTGCCAATGGCGGCAGCTACACGACAATCCAAGGCGGGCGGTCCACGGGACTGAACCCACTTTGGACGGAAGTGGATGATCGCGGCATTGCGTGGCTGTCCGACTGGTTTGGCTCCCTGCTCTACCGCGAAGACAAGCCGCTGACACCCGCCCAGACCAACAGGATCGTGGAATGCGTCCGCCAGAACGCACAGGCCACCGATCCGGGTCTACGGGACTGGCAAAACTTCGCGTCGCTGTTCATGTCGATGGATGACGATGGCGACCTCAACCAGCGCGTTCTTGAATGGGCTCAAAAAGGCAGGTTCGGCTGGATTTTCGGGCATAGCCTTGAAGACACTTTCTCGCTGGACGGCGATTTGGTCGGCTTCGACCTGACCGGGATCCTCGACAGCGAAAGCGACAAGGAACGGATGGCCGTTCTTAGCTACTTGTTCCGCCGGATCGAGAGGAAGATCGAAGACCGCCGCCCAACCATCATCATCATTGATGAAGCGTGGAAAGCGCTCGACAACGAGTATTTCGCGGAACGCTTGTCGCAATGGCTGGTGACAGCACGGAAACAGAACACCGTGGCTGTGATGATGACCCAATATGCGAGCCAGCTTGAACGGACCCGCACCGGTAAAACCATTGTTGAAGCCGTTCCAACGCAGGTTCTTCTCCCAAACATTCGAGCCAATGCCTCGGACTACCAGATGCTCAATCTCTACCAGAAAGAGCTGGATACCCTTCTCAGCACCGGCACGAATTCTCGCTTGGCGCTCATTCGAGATGACCAAGGATCAGTCGTCGTGGACGCAGACCTAAGCGCCCTTGGCAACAACCTGACCATCCTCGGCGGGATGGAGGCAGGTGAAAAACTCGTCGGCTCCGATTACCGGGATCGGCCAGACTTTTGGAGGCTCCAACAATGAAGAAATTGATCGGTATTCTACTGCTGTCCGTGATCGCAGGTTGCGCGGACTATCAAGAGCCACAAGCCAACTGCTTTAGCTTTGTGTCGCGTGGTCCTGCTTCGCACGACTGCTCTTTCGACGCTCTTGGTGGTCCTGATCTGCTTGATTTGGAGGACATTGCCAATGAGTAAGCTCACCGTCGCAGCGCTGTTGCTGATCGGTGTCTCAACCAGCGCACTTGCCCAGGGCGTGCCGGTTGTGGATTCCGGTCTCACGGCCCGCGACATCATCGAAACGGCTGATCGAGAGGCTGACCTTGCTGTGCAAGGCGACACCCTTGCTGTCGAAGAGGCCATTTCAGAGATTGAACGAGAACAGCTTTCGGTTCTCGACGCCATTCTCGATGCCCAGACCAGCTTTGATGCTGGCGGCGTTGCTATATCGGGAATGGTCTCTGGCCTTGAAGACGGCAGCGGCGATGCGGATAGGTCCGTAGAGGCGGTCTATGGGACCGCTGACCTCGATCCCAACCCCGCTGGCGATCAAATGTTCGGCGATGCCGCCGAGAATATCGAGCAGCTTATCATCCGCGTAGCACAGGAAACCCATGGTCATCCGGGCGTCGGCGCGGCGGGTCTGTCCGTCGTACAATGGCGGGCCTTGATCCAAGCGCTGATTTGGCAGGAAAGCCGGTTCGTGATCCGGGCCGAAAGCCCGGTCGGAGCATATGGCCTGACGCAGATCATGCCGGGAACGGCGGGCGATCTGGGTATCTTCCCTGAGTATCGAAACAGCCCTTACCTCCAAGTCGAAGGCGGGGCGCGGTATCTGGCACAACAGCTCGCCCGCTTTGACGGCAACATTATCTTCGCGCTTGCCGCCTATAACGCTGGCCCGGGCCGCGTGATCGAGTACAGCGGCGTGCCGCCGTTCCAAGAGACGCAGCACTACGTCACCGTCATTCCGCAGAAATACAACGAATACCTTGCGCGGATTGGCGGGATCGAAGCGCTCGGCACAATCGACCCTGCCCTACTGGCGAACTCGAACCTGTCGATGATGGGTACGGGCGCAGCCTTCTATGGCAGCAACTCACCAACTGCGATCCGCCAAGCCGCCCTTCGCGTGCGGGATATCGTGACCCGCATTGGCTCCACCACCGATGTGCAAGAGTCCATGGCGTTGAACACCTACGCCCGGGCTGAACTGGTCCGTCTCATTGCAGCAATGACAAGACTGCAAGCCGCACGGACCCAACCCCTTAGCGCTGAGCAACTGCGTCTCGCAGCGGCTCGGATGCAAGAACAAGAATTCATGAACTTCACCATAGAGGACCTAGATTAATGCGCGCTCTAACGCTTCTCACCAACTACGTCCGCAACACCCTTCGGACGCTCGCTGTCGCACTGCTTTTGCCTGTCGGTATTGCGGCTCCCGTGACCATCATTACGGCCCCTGCATATGCGCAGGGTGTGCCGGTCGTGGACACGCAGAACATCGCCCAGAACATCCAGCAACTCCGCCAGATGATCGAAGACGAGCTTCTGCAGAACGAACAGCTTTTGCAGCTTCGTGAGCAACTGACGACACTCACCGACCAGCTCGCGCAGCTTCAGGAAACCTACGCCGCTCTGACGAGACTGGCTGAACTCCCCGAAGTCATCGCCACAGAAATGGAAGCCGAACTCAACGGCATTCTCGATCAGGAATTCGGGGACATCCAGGCGACGATCCAAGCAATCCGTACCGGCGACTTCTCGGGCCTCAGCGGCTCCGGTGCGGGCGAGATTGAAACCCAGATGGACCGTGTTCTCGCGGAACTCGGCTTCGATGAAGACACGCTCAGCGAGATGGCAACCAGCGGAAATGCTGGTGCCGAACGCATTGCGACGCAAGCCACGACTGGCGCCCTCGTCTCTGCCGCTGCGCAAAACAGCTATGAGGATGCGGGCCAATCGCTTGAGCGTGTGGACCGTCTTGTCGGTCTGATTGATGACATGGACGAACTCAAAGAGAGCGTCGATCTGAACACCCGCGTGACGGCTGAACTGGCCATTGCACTGGTCGCAATGTGGCAGCTCGAAGCCGTTCAGACCGTGGGTGATGGCACCGGGGGTGTCATCGACGCAGCCACCATCGCCGAAGAACAGAACTTCATGGAATTCACCATTCCTGACCTCGGCGACTAACATTGAGGGATAGAGACTTTGGACAACGAAAAAGAAATCATTGAGGAAGAACTGGTTTACGGTGCATTGCGCCGTGAACGGTTGTGGCAAAAGCTCGGGCTTACCGGACTAGCCTTCGGCGTCGTCGGATGCCTGAGCGCTGTTGCGGTAGCCATCCTCGATGTAGACCCGCCCCCGGTGGTCGTACCATACGATCCCGAGACGGGCTTTGCGTTGCCCGAAGTCTCCGTTGGTGCAAGCGCGATCACCGGCAACCAGGCCGTGATCGAAGCTGAAATCTTCCGCTATGTAACTGATCGTGAGGTCTATAATCAGCTAGACAATGATGTCCGGATCAACAGCGTGTTACAGCGCTCCGATGGCCGCGCAGAAGCCTCTGTGCGCCAGCAATGGAACAGCGCGAACCCGCAATATCCTCCAACCGTCTATGGCAGCAATTCCACGCTGGATGTCGAAATCCTGAGCGTAAACTTGATTGGTGAGAACCGCGCGACCGTCCGGCTCCGCAAGCGGCTCACCTCCATTCAAGGCGTCCAAGCTGGCCTGTTCACCGCGACCATGCTGTTCGAGTTTCGACCCGAAGAAGCGCGCACAATTGATCAGGTCTGGACGAACCCCTTTGGCTTCACCGTGATCGAGTATTCGATCCGTTCAGACAGATTGGAGAATTAAGATGCGCCGCTTTGGACTTGCATTTCTATGTCTGGTTATCATGGCTTCGACCGCATTTGCGGAAAACACGCCTCGGCGTGGCCCGAATGACAGTCGTGTCCGCATTGCCACCTATGTCGATCAACAGGTTTATCGCCTGAACGTCTCCCTCACCCATGTCACGACCGTGGAATTTGGGGAAGGCGAGACGATCCGCTCGATCCTGGCCGGTGACACTGAAGGCTTTGAACTCGATGGCGTGCCCGGTGGGCAGGCATTCGCGATCAAGCCTCTGGCGCGCGGTGTTCATACCAACGTCACGGTCTACACCAACCGGCGCAGCTACTATTTCAACGTGATGGAAGTGTCTTCGCCGACCTTCTATGTCGTTCAATTCCGGTATCCTGACGAAGAACGGCGGCCACAGAACGCAGTTGCAGCGCAAGCGCCGAATTACAACTACGGTGCTAGCGACCGCACGGAAATCACGCCCACACGGGTTTGGGATGATGGCACGTTCACCTACTTTCAATTCGCACGGAATGCCCCGATCCCTGCGATCTTCCGGTACTCGAACGGTCGTGAACGGACGGTCAATACCCAACAGACTGATCCCGGCGTGATCCGCGTCTCTGGCGTCAACGCCCAATGGGTTCTCCGCCTTGGCGAAACCGTCGTGTGCATCCAATCCAACACTCTGACCGCAGGAGGCACATCATGAGTGATGATCCAAACCAAGCGGACGTTTCTGAGCGCCTCGCGCGGCTTGAGGCTGGCGCTTCTGGAAGCCCCGCCACGTCACAACGTCGCTCACCCATTATTGCGATCCTGGTCGTCGTCCTAATCGGGCTCGCTGGAACGGTGTTATACCTGCTCAACCAGCCTGAAGAGGAAGTGGTACTACCAACGGCAACACCCGATGAATTCCAGCCTGAAGGTGAAGGGTTCGGGACAATCGAGCCATTTGTACCACCTGAACCAGAAGTCAGGGTCGTAGAGGCGGAACCCGAACCAATCGAACCTAACGCTGAACTGCTGGCGCAGATCGCAGCGCTACAGGCTCAGATTGAAGCTATTCAGAATGCACCTGAGCCTGTTGTTGAAGAGGACACAGCGGCGGCAGAGGCGATGAATGCCCTGACTGCTCAAATAGCAGCCTTGCAAGAAGCCTCAGAAGCCGCCCAGGAACAATTCGCTGAAGAACTGGCGGCGCGGGACCGCGAGTTGCAAGAGCTGCGCATGGACCTCGATCTGGCGCGTCTGGAAGCCCAGACACCAGCCCCTGCCCCATCGGGTCCGAGTGAAGAGGAGTTGCGTCTACGCGAGGAAGAACGGCTACGACGGGAAGAAGAAGCGCGCCGTCTTGCTGAATTGCAGGCACGCGCAGAGGAAGAACGCGCATTTCAAGAGCGCCGTATCCAATCGCCAACGATTGCCTTTGGCGGCTCAACAGGCGGTCTCGGTGCCGATGGTGCTGAGTTGGCCGAACGCACTTTCGGTGACGTCACTGACTTCGTACTCAATGGTGCCTTACCCTCGGCAGTCACGCAGGCCGAGGTAATCGCGAACCCCTCCAACACCGTCATGCAAGGCACCGTCATCCAGGCCGCACTCGAAACAGCGATTTCGAGCGAACTGGCAGGCCAGGTCCGCGCAATCACCTCCGAAAACGTCTACAGCTACGATGGAACCCGGCTGCTCATCCCTGCTGGATCGCGGCTTATCGGCCGATATCGCTCCGGCGCAGATATCGCGCAAAGCCGTCTGACCATTGCTTGGGACAGGATTATCATGCCGAACAACCAGACGGTGGTGATCAGCTCCTTTGGTGCTGACGAGCTTGGCCGCTCGGGTACAACTGGCTTTGTTGACACGCGCTTTGCAGAGCGCTTCGGCTCCGCTGCACTCATTTCCTTGATTTCCGCGACTCCTAGCGTCGCTGCCAATCAGACTGAAGATGAGATTGCAGAAGATGTCCTTGAAGACATTGGGGACGATCTGGCCGATGCGACTGACAGCGTGATCGGCGAGTATCTGTCGATTGGGCCTGTGATCTACGTGGATCAGGGTGCGCGCATCACGGTCATGGTGGATCGCGACTTGGAGATTTTCTAAGCCCATGTCGCTCAGCTACCTTCAATCCTCCATCGACCGCCTAGAGGACGCCAAACGGGATGATGTGATTGAAATCTGCATCAACCCGGACGGCTCCTGCTGGGGTGAGTTTCAAGGCGACCACTTCATGTCTCGCCTTGCCCAGACTTTGACTGAAGATCAGGTGAAAGACCTTGGCAACCAGATCGCGTCTGACGCTGGAACGCCCCTTTCTAAAGACAAACCCATCGTGTCAGTCTCGATCACGTATCGGGATCGGCCCATCCGCGCGCAGGTCATCACTCCCCCCGCTGTCAGCCGGGGCATGTCGATCAGCCTCCGTTTCTTTTCCAGCCTGCCCCTCGATTCAATCGAGTTAGGCTTTCTCTACGGAAAAGAACGCAAGCTGGAAGAACTGCGCCAGGACAAGAACCGCCAGCTTCGCGAAGTTGTTGCCAGCGGTGATATCGACGCTGCAATTCGCCATTGCGTTGAAAACAAGCTGAACATGATCGTCTCTGGCGGCACGTCCACCGGCAAGACGGTCGCTGCAAGGAAGATCCTTTCTTATGTCAGCGACGATGAAAGGATCCTCACGATTGAGGAAGCGGCAGAGCTACTGCCAACGCAGCCGAATTCAGTCACGCTGATTTCCAACCGTGATGCGCCACATCAAACAGCGGATATCCTGCTGACTTCCACGCTTCGAATGCGGCCTGACCGGATCATCCTGGGCGAGGTGCGAGGAAAAGAGGCCATGACGTTCCTTGAGGCCATCAACACCGGCCATGGCGGCTCGATGACCACCCTGCACGCCGAAACGCCCCAACTGGCGGTCCAGCGCCTAGCAATCGCAGCGTTAAAGACAGAAGTCCCAATACCTTATAGGGATATGGTAGACTACATCGAAAGCTCTATCGACGTGATCATCCAGGCGGGCCGTGAAGTCGGCAAGCGTGGGATCACGGAATTCTATTTGCCCGGCACAGAATTAGGAAAGGAGGCCGAAACATGAACAACGGGAAAAGCTACGCGCCGAAAATCCTGACGTTTGTGCAGGACAAGAAGTTTAAGCATCAGGACATGGAAGACACCATTGCGTCATATACGCTGAATGGTTGGAAGATAATTTCCATGACGCACATGCAGGGGATGCAAGGTATCTACACCGTGCTGCTTCAGTACGAATTTTCAGAAGAGGAAATGAGCCAAAATAAGGAAAAAAGCGCATGAAAATCGCAACCGCAACTCTGTTAGCAACGGCTGTTTTGGGTACTGCTGGCGCATATGCTCAGGGGCTCGTACCAACGCTGGATCGGGAGTATGAGTTTTGTGAAAACAGGCCGGAAGAACCACAATGGCTGCAAGACATTCACGTTCGTGAAAACTACAAGCGGCTGTTGGTTCAGGCTATCTATCGGTTTCAAAGCTATGAACGCGTAGAGCAGGCCGGGGACTGTTCGTGCGACACGCTTTACCCAAGCTGGGACACCGCAGTTCAAGTCTTCAATGACAATTATCTCCACCTTGAAAGACGCGACGCGATGGACACTAGGCGGGAGTTTCAAGACCGTTCCAACGATCTTCGACAGTCGCAGCGAGACGTCTGCGAGCCAATCGGTCACTGGTAAGATAGGAGACAACGATGAGCGTCGTTTCTTACATCGTAGATACAGCACAAGGTTTTCTTGACGATGCAGCTGAGACGCAATTTGGCGCTGTTGCTGCCACTGTAGGCACTATCACCACGCTTGGCGCGACGCTTGTTCTCATACTCGTCGCGGTCAACATGGTCTTCCAATATCGCTCAATGGATGGACGAACGGCGTTCTGGCTCGGCGTGAAGATCATCCTCATAGGCATATTCGCACAGAACTGGACGCAGTTTAACGCCCTAGCCTCGGCCATTCTGAATGGCATCGACAGCATCGCAGGTTCACTGATCGCCGCCGTTGGAGGAGGTTCACCGGGCCCCTCCGGCACCTACGCAGAAGAATTTGACGATATGATCGGGGATTTTGGGCTCTATTTGAATGCAGCCGGTGAAGAGCTCAACTGGATGGCAGGCGCGATCCTTTCGAACTTGGGTGTTCTGCTCCTTTCAATTCTAGGTGGCCTTGCCGCGTTTTTGATGGTTGCTTCTCGCCTGATGATCGCTCTGCTCCTTGGATTAGCGCCCATCATGATCTTCCTCACCTTGTTCGACGTCACAAAAGACTATTTCGCGCGATGGCTAACCGCAGTCGTGTCATTTGCCATGTATCCGATTGTCATCGCAGGGGTCTTTTCGACAATTACAGGTGTCTCTGGATCGCTACTCGGAGAACTCGGCGACCCGCGAGGTGCGCCTAACATCGGCGCAATTGTTCCGTTCTTCATGATGATCCTTATGGCAAAGGGTTTCATCTTGGCTACGCCATTCATCGTGCGGTCAATTTCAGGCAATATCATGATGCCAGCAATCTCGGGCGGACTCGGGGGCACCTATGCCTTCGGACGCGCTGCATTTGGCTCTCAACAGGCAATTAACCGTTACCTCATGGGCAATTCGAGTGGAGCCGAATACGCTGCTCTCCGAGCCCGGTCGATGATGGGTATTTCGCCAATGCCAACGCGCCCAGGTTACGGGCAGCAGGCTCAAACACCACAGCCTGCGAACACTCAACCGGCACCAAACCCAAACGCCGGGCAAGCGCCAAACTATCAAGCGCAAATGGACCGCAACAAGCGGATCGGCAAATAGCCTAATCGCCACCCAAGAACGGCCCGTCTTACGGGCCGTTTTCACTTTACCAAGCGGATACTCATGGAACAGATCGTCGTTGATCAAAACCTCATCATGCTCGATGGAAAACCACTCGCGCTGGTCACAAAATCTGGGATTGCAGAGTGGGAAACCGAAGGAATTGCCTACACCTGCCGATACGACGAAATCACCGACGATGGGGACAACAAGGGCAAGTACAGATGTCTCTACGAAAAAGTGGGATCACACGAAATCTTCCTACTTGTCGTGCCGCCTTCCGACCCAGACGGATTCAGTGTCGTACTCTTCGATCATCCGCCGCATACACTCCACTGAGGCAACATAGACTACTCTCGCACACCGCCAGTACCATCTGTATCGGTGTCGCGTTCCTCGTTGAATTCACGCAACTCACGAAGATCTTCCTCAGACATGCGCCCTGCGGCAACTGCCACCTCGGCCGACCGCATTTGCGCAGCTTCCCGATCCTCAACAGTCACCGCCTTATCTTCCATCATCCGCGCAGCCTTGGCCGATGCGTCAACCGCCCATTCGGGTGGATCGCGGAAACGGAAGGCTTCCTTGTCCAGATGACCAACGATTTCCGTCCTGCGGCCAGAATTGTCGTACAGCGTCGTTTTGTCGGCCTTCTCAATGGCTGACGGCAAATTTTCCAACGAACGCTCATACCGCCTCACAATGTCCGCTTGCGGCACGTCATGACCACCTCGGGCGACGCGCTCTGCAACGCGGTCAATGCTACCCTGTGGCGTACCGAGACGCACATAGTGCAGCTCGACCTCATACCCTCGGGCCTTCGCCTCATCCATGAGCTTTAGAGTGCGGTTCCCTGACAGCGTGGTTTCGACAGCAAAGCTCTCTCGGCGGTCCAAGAGTTCCTGCTGCTGACGAATTGTCTCACGTGCAGCCTGTACCGCACCCGCCCGGATGTCGGCGGGGCTCAGCCTCGCGGCAACTGCATCTGGATCAAGAACGGGACGATTTCCGGCGACACCATAGGACGTAAGCGTGCTTTTGCCCGATCCATTTGGTCCCGCCATCACGAATAGTGATGGGCGATCCTGGGTCATGCTTTGACCGCTCGGCCTTCATCACGATAGCCAAGTTTCTCGGTGCCGTCTGACGTAACCCGTTCCCACTCGCCATCCTCGCCCCGTTGAACAAGCGCGTGGCCATCCTTCAAATCTTGCGCAAACTGCTTCTCTTGCTGATCGGCAAAGGGCGGCACAGGATCAAGCTGGTCCTTGCTGTCTGCCACTTCGGGCAAGCTATTCTTCAAATCTTCCAGATCACCCATACCCCTTTCTAACTCGGAAACGTCAGCTTCGGTAGGCGCTTCTAAGGTCAACTCTGTTTGCGTCGCCAAATCCATTTCGATCTGCCTCTGTTGATCGGCCTCGACGGCGACAACACCCTTCGCCCTCTTACGTTTTGATGTGCGCAGTGTTGCTCTTTGATCCGTCGCAACAGCCATCTTGATGGATTCACGCTTAGGAGCTGGTCGATCTAAGGGAGCAACCGGTGCCTTGGCTGCTTCTCGTTCAGGTGTCGGCTCTGGCTTCGACGCCGGCGCTGGTGCTTGTGCTGGCGCTTCTTTGACGCGGGCTTTCTCAGACAGACTAGCCGATGTATCGCCGTCGGGTTCCCCCTCCGCCCTGCCCTTCTCATCCTTCTGAGAAACGCTGGTGGAAACTTCGTTCTCAGGAAATGGCAAATCCCCCGATTGCGCGCCATGGATGCCCTTGAAATACGGATCGTTGAAATACTCGATGCGCTTGGCTCGGATGGGCATTTGCGCGTCGATCACCATAACGATTTCCTCAAGAGGCAAGCGCCTGGCTTCGTCCTCCGGAAGCAATGAGACTTCCTCTGTCCTCACCGACTGGCTGCGACCTTCAAACGGGTTCTTGCCGATCGCGCGCGACC
>ERZ1740067.110-NODE-110-length-64667-cov-6.997477_pt1 | contig 64667 bp, 56 predicted proteins | sample MGYA00581736_ERZ1740067 | MGnify/ENA primary metagenome ERZ1740067 (study PRJEB43018, sample SAMN04849236) | marine metagenome | isolation source: floating plastic debris | place: Pacific Ocean | collected 2008-08-27 | study: EMG produced TPA metagenomics assembly... | reverse complement strand
GTAGCGAGAGGGGGACTTGAACCCCCGACCTCAGGGTTATGAATCCTGCGCTCTAACCACCTGAGCTACCTCGCCATGTAGTTTAAGCGGCTGCAAATATACTGGTTAATTTCTGCTACTTCAAAATTCAGGTTTATTTTATTAATTGCAATTTATTTTTTTATATTGACGATTCATATTTTTCAATTAAAAACGGCCTAGTGCATGTGCGATAAAACAAAATTTGAGATTGAGTTTGTGATACAATCCTCCCCTCAATTATTATATAACTATATTTCAACTCCTTCAGGACTTTCAGAGTGGTTTGCCGACAACGTCAATTCTAGAGGTGAAATCTTCACCTTTATTTGGGACGGTGCTGAGGAAGAGGCAAAACTGTTGAAGCGTAAAAGTGATGAATTTGTACGCTTTACTTGGGTCGACAATGAAGATGAATCTTGTTATTTCGAAATGCGAATTATTGTTGATGAGATTACTAAAGACGTTTCATTATTCATCTCTGACCATGCCGATGACGATGAGATGGATGAGGTCAAAATGTTATGGCATAATCAAATTGCCGACCTCAAGCAGGTTTTGGGTTCGAAGTAAGAAGACGTCAACATCACTTATCTTTGCGCTCTTTAATTTCAATTGTAGATGGTCAATTTCAATGGCGCAATTTTAGAAACAGCTTCCAATTTTTTAAATGAAAACCAAAGGGGTCTCCGCTTTGGAGATATTCTCTTTGAAGAACTGCGTGTCATGAACGGCAATCTTGTCTTCTGGGAAGAACATTATTTTCGTCTAATGGCCAGCATGCGTATTCTACGCATGGAAATTCCTACGGTATTCACCATGGAGTATCTTGAAAGTGAAATCCTTAAAACTATCGAGCAAAATAATGTATTGAACAACTCAGCTTTAATCACTTTTGCAGTATTTAGGAATTTCAGTCAAAGTCTTTTGCCAAAAACAAATCAGGTAAGTTGGTTTATTTCTTGTCAAGCATTGACTTCATCTTTTTATACTATTGATGAAGAACCCTATGAGGTGGAGTTGTTTAAGGATTTTCTCGTCAATCAAGATATGTTGACCAACTTGAATACGAATAACAAGACAATAGCGGTTACAGCCAGTATTTTTGCCGAAGAAAATGGATATGCTGATAGTATTGTACTTAATACGTCGAAGCATGTTGTCGGTACCACTCAAGGGGCAATTTTTCTCGCCAAGGATAAGGTGATAAAGACTCCGCCATTATCTTCGGGAGTGAAGAACGAGGTCATCAGAACTAAAATTATTGAGATAATAGAACGGTCTGAGGATATCACCCTCATAGAAGAGGCCATCTCTCCATTTGAACTTCAAAAGGCCGATGAACTTTTTGCAGTGAATATTGCTTTAGGTATTGTTCCGATAAGTAAATACCGAAAAAAGACCTATCAAAATGAAATGGGTAGAAAGATTTTGGCTAAATTAGATGCCCAGGCGAGAATGACTAGTTTAAAATAGGATTTTCAGGAGAATTGGACCATATAAGGTATTCACCACCCAATTCAATCATTTTTTCTTTCCAAAAAGCAGTGGTACTCTTTTGTATGATATCGCTTTGATATTCATTTTTGACGACTACCCACGATTTCGATGTGAGTTCTTGGTCAAGTTGCAATGAAGCCCAACCCGAATAGCCCAAAAAGAAACGTATATCGTTTTCGGTGATTATACTATTGTTGACCAATTCAATAATTTTTTCAAAATCACCACCCCAGTAAATACCGTCAGAAATTTCTATACTCTCTTCGATAAGATGTGGTACTTTATGAATAAAATAGAGATTATCTTGTTCTACTGGACCACCATTGAATACTTTAAGGGGTACTTTAATTTCTGAAACGAGGTCGCAAATATCATATTCAAGGGGTTTGTTCAAGATAAAGCCTACGGCACCCTCGTCATTGTGTTCTGCAAGCAAAACCACTGATCGATTAAAGGAAACATCGCCGGTAAGTGCGGGTTCTGCGATGAGTAATTTTCCTTTTTTGGCTTTGGTTTCCATTGGTTGTCACGTCAGTGTTGATAACTAAATGTAATGTTTTAAACGATAACTACAAAAGTGACAAAAATAAAAAAGCACCTCACTGGTCGTGAAGTGCTTTTTAAATGATAAGAACATATCTTTAGTTCACTGCATCGCTCAATTCTGATCCTGCCTTGAACTTTACAACATTTTTTGCAGCAATCTTGATGGTTTGACCAGTTTGTGGATTTCTTCCTTCTCTAGCATTTCTTTTAGAAACTGACCATGATCCAAAACCTACCAAGGATACTCTTCCTCCTTTTTTAAGAGATCCTTCGACATTGCCCAAGAAAGATTCCAATGCTTTTTTAGCTGCTGCTTTGGTGATGCCAGCATCAGCTGCCATAGCATCGATTAATTCTGTTTTGTTCATAATTAACTTAAATTAATTGTTGTTATAATAATTTTAAAGCTGAACAAATTTATACGGAAAAGCCGGCGAACCAAGTGAAATCAAGGGAAATCGGGGTTTTTGTTGATAACTTGAAGCCTTTGTTGATAAAAGCAATTAAATTTAAGCTTTTGGCTAATCCCAATAATAACAAGGGCTAGCGCATGTGCGCCTCATTTTCAAGCTTCAATCCGTTAAGTACCTCTTTTATCGTCATTCTCCTTTTTCCAGAAAGCTGCATTTCCGTAAGATGTAAAAAGCCATCTTTGGTAGCTACCTTCAAAACACCAGTACTTTTAACTATGGTACCTGTCTCATATAGGTGTTTTGATTCTTCCATTTCTGTTTGAAAGAGTTTAAAGACGATTTCCTCTTCCCCATTTTTTATTGTTGACCATGCAGAAGGGTAGGGTGAAAGCCCTCTAACAAAGTTGTAAATAGCTTCCGTTGGTAATGACCAATCAATTTTGCAATCTTCACGAAAGATTTTTGGAGCAGGTAATAGCACATCATTGGTTGGTTGCTTTTGTGCAGTAACTTGTTTTCTTGCTATCAATTCAACGGTTTCTAAAATCAAGTCTGCTCCTAAATCCATTAATTTATCGTGCAATACCCCTGCACTTTCGTCATTTTCAATAGCAGTCTCTTTTTGAAGGATGATTTCACCGGTATCGATTTTACTATCGATAAAAAAAGTGGTTACCCCTGTTTTCTTTTCACCGTTGATTATGGCCCAGTTGATTGGGGCGGCTCCCCGATATTGGGGCAAGAGTGAGGCATGAAGGTTGAAGGTGCCATATTCTGGAATTTGCCATATCACCTTGGGAAGCATTCTAAAGGCCACAACGATTTGAAGATTGGGGCTTAACGCTTTTAATTCGGTCAGAAACGCTTCACTTTTTAAATTAGCGGGCTGCAAAAGGTGGAGTCCTTTTTTTTCTGCAAATACCTTTATGGCGGACTGATGTAATTTTCGCCCCCTTCCAGCGGGCTTATCCGGCGCAGTGACTACTCCAACGATATGGTAATCAGCGTGAACCAATTTTTTTAACCCAGCAACGGCAAAATCCGGGGTTCCCATGAATACTATTCTCAACGCTCTCTTTGTCTTATCAAATGCCATAACTGTTTTTTCCTTTTAACCGAATTTCTCCATCTTCCAAAAGTTCTCGAATGGCATAAAGCAATTCCATTTCACTTTGATTTGTTTCATTGGCCAATTGCCTCGAAGATTTATCATCAATCTTCAGGGCATCTCTAATTTCCTGCTTTAATTCTTTCAATGACGTCTTGTGGACTAACTTTGATATGCATATGTCACAGGTTCCACAGGGCTCTCCAGCCTTTTCGCCAAAATAATCCAACAGCATATTTGTGCGACATTTTTTGGTGTTATGGGCGTAATGAAGCATTGCTTTAAATTTTTCCTTTTTGGTTTGAATTAATTTCTCAATATTTTCTGCAATGGGATAAACGGTTTTGTCGTCTTCTCTAGGAGTTAAAAACATAATTTGAACATCCTGTGTCTCACTATTATAATGAGCTAGACCATCTTTGGCCAATTGTTTTAGTGTTTGGTCAACAAAGCGCTCTTTTTGATTGGATTTTTTCGCCAATAGTGTAAGATTGATTTTTGTTTCAAATTCAAAAACGCCACCATATGTACGAAGTAGCGTTTGAACCACCCCTGCCATACCCTTATATTTTTTTAACCATCCGAAGAGTTCGTCCTTTTTTGAAACGAGTTGAATGGAGTTCAATTCCTTTGACATTTCAGATAGGGAAATGATACCGTTTTGGTCCAAAATCTTTAAAGTGGTGTATACCTTTGAGGGGTAAAGGCCATAGGCGTTACAGAAGGCATTTAATTCGAAGTTAAAACTTTCGTCTTTCCCTTCGTTATAAGCAATCTGGAAAAATCCCATTAGTTTTTTATAAATCGATTTAATATAACTCAAGTCAGGTAATGAATTGTAGAATTGACTTATTGCCCGCTCAATATCATTTTCATTGACCAACATAACGGCTTGTGCTTGGGCTCCATTTCTTCCACCTCGCCCCGCTTCTTGATAATAATTTTCAATACTATCAGGTAGATTGTAATGGACCACTGTATCGACATCCGCTTTGTCGACGCCCATACCAAAGGCATTGGTTGCGACCATAATCTTAAATTCATTCTTTAACCAATCTGATAACCGGTCTTTTTTCTCAAAACTGGTTAATCCGCCATGAAAAAAATTTGAGGTCATCCGGCTTTGGTTAAGTTGCTTTGAAAGCAGAACGGTTTCTTTTCGCGAGCGAACATAGATAATCGCACTTTTTTTACATTTTTCCAGAATGGTATTGACCGTATACCTTTTATCCTCTTTTCGTTTAATGTTAAAATGAATATTTGTCCTTTTGAACGAATCCTTTATCACCAGTGAATGAGGTATGCCCAGATTATCAAGAATATCACCTGCAACACGTTGTGTTGCCGTGGCAGTCAAAGCAATTAAAGGTACGTTCGTATGCCATGTCTTTAGCACCTCGCACTGTCGATAAGCGGGTCTAAAATCATGACCCCATTCTGATATACAGTGCGCTTCATCAATGGCAATAAGGTTTACGGGCATTTTTTTTATGCGCTCTTGAACCAAAGGTTGTTGCAGTCGTTCGGGCGAAAGGTAAAGGAATTTGTAATTACCATAAATACAATTATCTAGTAGGGCATCCAATTGATTGGGGGGAATACCTCTTGTTAAACCTACAGCTTTTAGACCTTTTTGTTTTAAACTCTCCACTTGGTCTTGTATCAAAGCCACCAAAGGTGAAACCACGACACATATACCTTCATTTAGAAGGGCGGGTATTTGAAAACAAATGGATTTTCCACCTCCCGTAGGCAAAAGGGCCAGAACATCATTCTTTTGAATAATGTTTTCTATGATCGGTTCTTGTAATCCTTTAAATTGGGTATGCCCCCAATATTTTTTAAGAACATCGAGCGGAGAGGCCATCACTTTTTGATATTGTTTATAACAAACTGCGCTCGTTCTTTAACACTGCATAAAGGCATTAAGATAGGCTGATATCCAAAGTGTTCATAGGTTTGGGTCAAGTAAAGGTGTAAGTCTCTTGCTTCTTCAAAACTCTCTAGACGCTCATTGTCTGATTTATAGATTTCCTTCCACGGAGGAAGGATAAAAACGGCATCGTACTGACATTCTTTACAAATCGTTTCAAAATCAGCAGGGTAGGTCTGTTCGAAATAGTCCATGTACGCCAAAACATCCGGCACGCCTCTATCAAAAAAGCAAATTTTCCGGTTCAAGTGTGATGCGCCCCGATACTGTTCTTTTCTACCGTGTAGAAGTGCTGAATTAAAGGCCATTGGGTCATTGACAAATACCAAGGGGTTTGAAATTTTTTCTTTTTCCGTGGTAGTATTTTTCGCTTTTGCCGTCATATCACGTATGATTTCATGATAGCAATGAAACTTTAGTGTTTCCAATGCCTTTATGACACTTGTTTTTCCCGTGCCTGGTGCGCCAGTGATGATAATTTTCTTTGGTCCCAATAGCTGATGATTATGCACAAATTTACAGCTTGAACGGGAATCTCCATTTGTTTTGGACATTACTATCTTTGTAAAAAACACCTTATGCAAGACAAAGACTCGCAAGAGTTTTATGATAGATTAAAAGAGCAGCTTTTGGAAAACACCAAATGGCCCTCTAACTACCTATACAAGTTCATCGTTCCGACCGATGAGGAAAAGATTCAAGCGATACATGAAATTTTTGATAACACTGGGGCCGTCATTGAATCGTAGTAATCAAAGAAAGGTACCTATACTAGTGTTTCTATTACCGTTAACTTAAAAAACCCTGATGAAGTCATCGAGAAGTATAAAGCGGTTTCCGTAATTGAAGGAATCATTTCACTCTAAATAGGGCAACCGCTATATTTTTACTATTTTGCGACATATTACTTCCTAAAAACTTCAACTTGAATTTAGTAGATAATTTAGAATATAACACGGAGCGATCACCATTGCACATTCCAGAGTACGGGCGTCACTTTCAAAAAATGGTCGATCACGCCGTTTCTATCAATGATAGGGATGAGCGCAATAAAGTGGCCCAGTCCATTATAAGTGTAATGGGAAATCTTCAGCCCCATCTAAGGGATGTGCCTGATTTTCAACATAAATTATGGGATCAATTGTTTATCATGTCTGATTTTAAATTGGATGTTGACTCCCCTTTTCCAATAACCTCAAAAGAAGTCCTTCAACAACGGCCAGAGCCTCTTGAGTATCCTCAGAACTTTCCAAAGTACCGTTTTTATGGTAACAACATAAAGCGAATGGTCGATGTCGCTGTGGGTTGGGACAAAGGCGATATGCGTTCTGGATTGGAATACGCCATAGCGAACCACATGAAAAAATGTTATCTGAATTGGAATAAAGATTCCGTAGAAGACGCTGTTATATTTGGTCACTTAAAAGAATTGAGCGATGGTCAAATTGACCTCGCCCCTGATGGAGAGAGCCTTACAGATAGTGGACAATTTCTCAAAAACAAAAACTACAAGTCCAATCGTTCCAACGGTAAGAAAAATCAAAAAAACCATCGAAATAAAAAAAGGTATTAACCTTTTTACTGCTGTTCATAAGTTTAAACGAGTTCATTAAATGGGCACATTTAGAATAGAGGGGGGGAAGCAATTAAAAGGTGAGATTACCCCTCAAGGCGCAAAGAATGAGGCATTACAAATTCTTTGTGCGGTATTGCTGACTCCTGAGAAAGTTACCATTCACAATATACCTGATATCGTAGATGTCAATAAACTAATCAGTCTTTTAGAAGATTTGGGGGTAAAAATTCAAAAAAGAGGTAGAGGGTCATACACCTTTAAAGCCGATGATGTGAATTTAGAATACTTGCAATCGAAACAGTTTAAGCAAGACGGTAGGGGATTGAGGGGATCTATCATGTTGGTTGGACCGCTTTTGGGGCGTTTTGGAAAGGGATATATTCCGAAACCAGGTGGAGACAAAATCGGTAGAAGACGACTTGACACCCACTTTGAGGGTTTTATCAAGTTGGGCGCTATGTTTCGCTATAATCGTGAGGAATATTTTTATGGTGTCGAAGCGAAGAAATTAAAGGGCACCTACATGTTGCTCGACGAAGCTTCTGTTACTGGAACCGCTAATATTATAATGGCCGCGGTATTGGCAGAAGGTACTACGACCATTTATAACGCTGCTTGCGAACCCTACATACAACAGTTGTGCAAAATGTTGGTTAGAATGGGCGCTGATATTACGGGTATAGGCTCAAATCTGCTGACCATTAAAGGGGTTGAATCACTAAGGGGTACAGAGCATAACATGCTGCCCGATATGATTGAGATTGGTAGTTGGATTGGACTGGCCGCCATGACCCGAAGTGAATTGACGATAAAAAATGTAAGTTGGGAGAATTTAGGGCAAATTCCTTCTGCGTTCAGACGCTTGGGTATTCAAATCGAACGTGTCAATGATGATATTTATATTCCAAGACATGAAGAAGGCTATGAAATACAAAACTTTATAGATGGTTCAATTATGACCATTGCCGACGCCCCTTGGCCCGGATTAACCCCTGATTTACTCAGTATTATATTGGTGGTGGCTACTCAGGCTAGAGGTGAAGTGGTCATTCATCAGAAAATGTTTGAAAGCCGACTGTTTTTCGTGGATAAACTGTTGGATATGGGTGCAAAAATCATACTGTGTGATCCCCATAGGGCCACCGTGATAGGTCACGATTTTAAATCTACACTTAAATCGACCACAATGACCTCACCTGATATTAGGGCGGGCGTATCGCTTTTGATTGCCGCACTATCTGCCAAAGGATCATCTACGATTCATAATATTGAGCAGATTGATCGAGGGTACGAAAATATAGACGAGCGTTTACGCGCCATAGGAGCAGATATTGTAAGAGTTTAAAAGGATTGGACCAAGGAAAGAGCCAAGATGACGGTCCATAAAGTAGTCCGTATCCAATTCTTGTTTACCAGTTGTTGGGCAATTGCACTGGGCTTTACGCTTCGATTTATTTTGTTGTGCAAGGGGACGAAAATGATAAAAGTGGTGAGCCATGTCAATAGAACCAATATAAATTTGACGATACTGAGATGATTCAAAGCAAAGACGTCTATTGCGTTGGTGATCAATTGCCCTGACATTAATGGAAGTACCACTATGGTAATGGCCATCGTATATTTTGTATGCCATATTTTGAGATTGGCTGTCTCATAAAAACTAAAACTAGGGTAGATAACCAGTTGGACCAGCCAAATCAATACAAAACAACCTGTATCGAATAGAAGCGCAATTGAATTCATTGCTCAATTTGAAAAGAGTACGTCTTTTACGGAGCCAAAAAACCTCAAAACTGAGCGACTGTTTTTGTTAAATGCATCAGCGTCTTTGAGGAAAGTATCAATCTGTCCTAATTTAAGATTGGCCGAAAGTCCATTTTGGCCATAATCGTGAAATGCCATGCTCCATTCATCAAAAACGCGATTTTTGGTTCGGTTGTTTTCCAGCATTTTTATCGCTGTATGACGATTGTCTGACGATATTTTATGGAATAGGCTCAATACTTCATTTTCTTCACCCTCCAAAAGCTGAAGAAAATGATTGTTGTGATACAGAAGACACCCTGTAATGCCATGTTCAATGTTATAATCCTTTGCTTTACTAAGCATGCCATAAATCTGCGGTACGGTGAAGTATTCATTCGCCACCGACCGATAAACAAGCGAATGCATAAAAATAATTCTAAAATTTTGGCTAAATATAAATCAATTTTGTTTAGCTATAAAATTGAACAATAAGATTTCACTTAAAATCTATATCAATCAAACCCCTTGTTTTTATTGATAAAATAGATTTTTCTTGTTGTCCAAAGACATTAGGCCAGAAGCCAAAATGTTAAACAAAACTTGGCGTAATGTCGCTAGTCGCTAATAGACCAAGTCCAAAGGAGTAGTAGCGGATGAATGATAAGCAATCGTAACCATGCGACCCATAATGGTGTACAAAGTCCACCGGGTACACATGCCCCTATTTTGATAAAATATACGTGTGAGGGTATAAACAAGATAAGAAGTACTATAATGCCATAACCGGCAAATTTCCTAGTGTTTCTAGAAATCAATAACAATGCAAAAACGACCTCAAGTATTCCCGATACAAGGTTTATCGTCTTAGGATAGGGTAAATAATCAGGAATTAGTGGAAAGTAAAACTGAGGATTAAAAAAGTGATTGATACCTGCAACAAACATGAAAAGTATCAAGATTACCAAGAAAATAGCCTTAATCAATTTGAAGGAAAGCATGTATTACAATTTCCATTGCATTTCACTGTGAACCTTTTGAAGGATAAGGAAAAATGGAATCCACCAAATAAAATCATTTGTAATCAAAGTATAAATGAATTCAAAAGGAACATCGTCTTTGATGTAATTCAAGAAAAAGCCTATAGGGCCGAAGATTTTTCCCAGAAAACCCACGGCTACGATTGGCCAGTGTTTTAAAGGGGCGTAAGACGCCCACCAATATCCAAGGCCATATACTCCTATGACCATGCCCATACCCTGCCACACCATCGGGTGGTTTAAAGGTTCCATTCCCACCAAAGTGAAAAAGTGATTGGGAAACACCACCACCCATGCTCCCCAGAGCAAATTATAAAATGCAGCCAGTTTTAAGGTCAATTTCATATTTCTTTAAAAATTTATTGTTGGATTTTTCGCAAAATACTTTGGTCGTTTCAAATATTTGTCAAAAAATGTCTTGGTTGGTTCTCTTGTCAATGTAAAAGACCAATACTACATTTTAGCGTGAACGAGTAGGGTACTTTATATCAATTCAATTACTGCAATTGATGCAAGCACGTACGGCAAAGTCAGCGTTAATGGGCGGCGGGCCGTCAATCATAGGTTCATATTTGGTATCACCTTTTCGTTGCACGAATTCCTCTTTTACCTTTTCCACCAATTTCGGATTTTCAAAAAGATCGACCATGGTCATTGCCAGGGCTTTTGATGCATAGACCATACCTTTATGGCCAATACTCATACCCCCGCACGCAACAACTGCCCATGAATGCCAAGGGGTATCTCGCGGTGCCGTTGTCACGCTCAAGTTAATGTTCGGAACATTCCAGCTTACATCGGCCACGTCGGTTGAGGCACCGCCCGGTAATAGTTCGGTCTCACGTAGTGGATTAATTTTACTATCCATCCCAACTTGCGGTTTTCCAATGGCTTGCTGTATACCCATTCCGAAAGTAGTTTCTTCTTCACTGTACGATATTGGTCCTAAAAGCTCTAAATTTCTTTGCATGATTTCTCCTCCTTTTCTATTGACCAACATTTCGTAGATACCGGATACCAGGGTAATTTTATAGTCGACATTGGCCATAATGGCAGCGCCCTCCGCTATTTTCTTTACCTGTTCGTAAGTAGGGAACATCACGTCTCTTTTGGGATCTCGCACACGCACCCAAATTTTTGAATAATCGGCGACCACATTAACTACCTGCCCACCATCTTGAATATGGTAATGAATTCTAGAGGTAGGTCGTATATGTTCTCGATAATAGTTGATTCCCGTGGTATATAGCTCTAGGGCATCTGAGGCACTTCTACCGTTCCAGGGATCCAGTGAAGCATGGGCAGCTTGTCCATAAAATTCCACAACGAAATCAATTAAGGACAAACTGCTTTGAACATCTGCCGCGGTGAATGCACCAGGATGCCAACTTAGGTTGACATCTACATCATCCCAAAGACCCGCTTTCACCATCCAAACCTTGGCAAAATATTTTTCTTCGGCAGGGGTACCCAAGAATTTTATGGTACCTGATAAATTTCCTTTTTCTATTTGTTCTTTGAGGGCAATGGCCGCACCTAAGCTTGCGGCACCAAAAAGATTATGACCGCATCCATGACCTGGTGCTCCTTGAGTCATTGGATTTTTGGTAGGTTGAATATTTTGCGAAAGGCCGGGTAACGCATCAAATTCCCCTAAAATACTGATTACGGGCTTACCAGAGCCGTAGGTGGCGGTAAATGCCGTTGGAATTTCAGCAACCCCTCTGGTTACCTTCATCCCATTTTTTTCGGCATAATTGGCCAACACTTCAAATGATTTTGACTCTTGAAAAGCAATTTCAGCGAATCCCCAAATAGAATCACTGATTTTGATGAGATTGTTCTTATGATACTCCACGGCATCTATAACGGCTCGTTTACTTTTCCCGAACTTTTGAGATGAGATTGCAAGTGGTAAAAAGAGAATTAAAAAAAGTAGTTTTTTCATTTTGGTGTTTCTTTTGTGGTCAGCAATGGTCTTTTAAAGATACATAAACCTTGAGCAAAGTCTGTTCCTCCAAATTTATCATAATACTACACCTGATTGTCCCAAACAGGTCTTCCTGGTAGGGTGTGTTTTTCGATAATTCGGTTTCCTTCAACTTTGGTTCGCCAATTTTTCTTTATGGCATACAGCACATCACTGGCATATGTTCTCATTTTATCAATATCAACTATGGGCCAAGGGTAATGCTTGCCTAGTTCAAAGCCCAGGAAAATCTGTTCCATTTTAGGAATCTTCCAAGGTTCGTGTACATAGGCTTCGGGTAATTCCATCAACTCAGGCACCCATTTTTTAATAAAAGTTCCTTTGGGATCGTGTTCTTTTCCATTTTTAACAGGATTGTAAATTCGAATGGTATTGATACCTGTTTCACCCGATTGCATATTCAGTTGTGGAAAATGAATGCCAGGTTCAAAATCCAAGAAATGTTGGGCAAGATGTTCAGTACAATCTTGCCAAGGTTGCCATAGCAAATGGGTAAAGAAAGAGGCCAAAAGTGCGCGAAGGCGGAAGTTTATAAATCCTGTGCTCATGAGACATCGCATGGCCGCATCTACCATAGGCACCCCGGTTTGGCCTTTTTTCCAGGCTTCTTGAAGCTCTTTGTTTACTTCTTTCTTTAAAATATGATACCCCTTGTTGATACTATGGAATTCCATCGCTCCTTCCATTTCAAACTTTTGGACAAAGTGCGCTTGCCATCGCATTCTAGACAAAAAGGCATTCAAATTACGCTTGTTTACCTTTTTATCTTGATGGATGGCATATTGCACGACCTGTCGTGTTGATAGATTGCCCCATGCCAGGTATGGTGATAAACGACTACTATGAAGACGTGAGGTCAGCGGTTTACTATATTGGGAGTTGTATGCCGCAATACGTTCCTTAAAAAAAGAGGCTAGATATTTATGTGCAGTTATAGGTCCACCTCCTTGAACTTTTGGATTGTTTGGTGTTTCCAGCTTTACCTGGTCAAATACCCCGCAAAGTTTAGTGATTTCCTCTCTGTCCATAAAATCCCCTTTTTTTAAATTAGGTGTGGCCAGAGGTCGATTCATAAAATCCATCCAATGATCCTTCCACTCCTTCCGGTTTTTGATTCCTCTAAAAACACCATTTTGAACAAATTCCTTCCATTCTATATCATTGTCCTTACACCATTTATTGACCGCTTTGTCGCGGTCATAGGTAATTTTCATACCTGTTTCCTGATGGGAAAAAAGTCGTGAAATGGGTTTGATTTGATGTATTTTATCCAGAGCCAATGGAAAGTCTTCTGATACGACAAGTATTTCTGTGTCTAAGACCTTCAACTGTTGGTTAAGGTCTAAAAGGCTCTGTTTAATGAAATTGAGGTGCAGTTCACTGTAGTGCCTGTCGCTCGTCCACAAAGGCTCAAAACTGTAGCATAGTAAGATGGGTTGCCCCGTTTTCATTGCACTGATTAGGGGCTCATGGTCTTGAAGGCGTAAATCTCGTTTAAACCAAACGACTATCATTACCCCACGGCTTCTTTATAAACTTTTAGACAACGTTCACGCGCAAATTTGTGATCTACTATAGGTGTAGGGTAGGATAGTTCTTGAAGGTCGGGCACCCATCGGTTGATATAACTCTTTTGTTTATCGAACTTTTCAATTTGGGTCATGGGATTGAAAATTCTAAAATAGGGAGCTGCATCCACACCACTTCCGGCTGCCCATTGCCAATTACCCACGTTGCTCGATAATTCAAAGTCCAATAATTTCTCAGCAAAGTAGGCTTCGCCCCAGCGCCAGTCAATTAAAAGATGTTTACATAAAAAACTCGCCACCAACATTCTTACCCGATTATGCATGTATCCAGTTTGGTTCAGTTCGCGCATTCCTGCATCGACAAGGGCATAACCGGTCTCCCCTTTTTTCCAGCTTTCAAAATCACCTTCATCATTGCGCCACTGAATTCTATCATATTTGGGCTTGAAGGCCTTATTTATGGTATGGGGAAAATGCCACAGAATTTGCATAAAGAACTCACGCCAAATCAACTCACTCCAGAATACTTCGTTGTCTTCTTGAATGGCCTTTTGGACCATCTTTCTGATGGACACCGTTCCGAAACGCAAATGAGGTCCCAAACGCGAAGTTCCATTCTTTTTACCCGGAAAATTTCGCGTCGCTTCATAGTTAAGAATCAGTTCTTTGGTTACGGTGAACTTTGGTACTGAAATAGGAGCTTGTTGAAAACCAATTTCATTTAAGGATAAATTGGGTAGATTTTTTTTCTGAATAAAATGATCAAAGCCAATTTTGTAATCCACTAAATCAGTCGAGGGATTGAAATTTTCTCTCCAGCGCCTTTTGTAAGGTGTGTAAACCACGTAGGGATTACCATCATCCTTGACCACTTCGTTTTGTTCAAAAATAACTTGGTCTTTAAATGTTTTGAAGCCTATATCATTCGCTTCCAATAACTCTTTAATGTCGGTATCACGTTTTATGGCATATGGTTCATAATCATGATTCGTAAAAACCTGTACAATGTCGTAGGTATCGATAAGGTTTTGAAAAACCTGTTTTGGCGTTCCATGATAAATGGCCAATGAGCTACCCGATTTGTTTTCAAGCTCTTGACGCATTTGTTGTAGTTGTTCATGTAAAAAAGTTACCCTTGCATCATTTTTGGGTAGCTTATCCAGTATTTCTTGGTCAAAAATAAATATGGGCAAAACGGGTTGACCACTTTGTATTGCTTGATAAAGCCCAACATTATCATGAAGGCGTAAATCTCGACGAAACCAAAAAACAGAAATGGTATCCCTCATTTACGATACGTTCAATGTAGACATTCCACCATCAACTCCTAAAATCTGCCCAGTGACCCAAGTACTCTTATCACTCAGTAAGAATACTGCTAGGTTGGCAATATCTTCTGCTTGCCCAACCCGCTTTAAAGGATGCCGTTGCGACATCATCTCCCTTTTCTTATCGTTACTCAATAAGCGCCCTGCCAGGGGGGTATCGACCAATGAAGGTGCAATACAGTTCACTCTCAGTTTTGGGGCATATTCTGCTGCCATTGACTTGGCGAAGCCTTCTATCGCCCCTTTGGCCGCAGCAATACTGGTGTGAAAAGGCATACCTGTATGGACCGCTACAGTGCTAAAAAGTACCATACTTGCTCCTTCGGCCATTCGAGGCAAAATAGATTTTACCACCTTGACCAAAGAGAAAAAGTTAAGTTCCATTTCTTCCCTAAAAACATCTAAAGACAACATTTTAAGTGGTTTTAGATTGATGCTACCTGGACAATAAGCAAACCCATGAATAGTATCAGGCAGTTGTGATGCATCGAGTTCATCTAAGGTTGCATCGAAGGGAATATGGTTCACATCTAGATTGTATAAATGGTCTTTGGTGCGTGAAGCCACGTAAACCGTGCAATTGCTATGTAAGGCCTTGGCCATTTCAAAACCAATACCATGTGACCCACCAATAAGTAAAATATTCTTTTGCATGATTTTAATTTAAGTGCAGTGAATTTTGATAACCTTCCAATCGGCCGAACATTTCTTCAAGTTTTGTTTCTCGGTGCTGAAAGATTTTATTGAGTTGTTTTTTTACGATGAAAGGATGAACCAACTGTCCTAAAAAGCCCAATGGAATTTTATAATCGATAAGGTCTTCCATTTCCACGCCACCTTCAATCTCTTTGATAAAGTGTTTATGATGCCAGAGCGCGTAGGGGCCAAATCGTTGTTCGTCAACGAAATATTCTCCTTCTTTAACATGGGTAATTTCCGTCACCCACTTGGTCGAAACCAAAGGAAAAGGTTTAACAATGTATTGTATAATCTGGCCTTGAAACATAGGACGGTCAGCGCCTGATATAATTTTAAAACCCATATGTTCTGGGGTAATCACCTTTAAGTTTCTCGGATTTGATAAGAAATTCCAAGCCTCATTTTTGCTTATGGGCAAGGCTTGTTTAGCATGCAATTGATAGAGTCTCATCAAAATTTTTAGTAAAAATACCTGTAAAAATGTTTAAAGTAAAATAAAAAAAGTTAAACAATATAAAACCTTATGGAGTTTACGATATCACAGTCAAAATAGTTTTATCGGTATTCGACGGGGTTTACCCCATAAAAGAAGGAATGCCCATTTGAAAATGTACTTTTACCTGATGAAACCGATTTTTAAAGGCACATTCTTCTTTTTACTATCGTGGTCTTTATGCGCACAAAGTGATATTCAAACTATTGGTACGTTACCCCGGGGTATCAAAGAGACCTCTGGATTACTTTTTTACAATGATAAATTGATTACCCATAATGATTCAGGAAATGCTCCAGCGTTATATGAATTGGATCCCGTAACCTTGGATATTGCCCGAACGGTGCGTATAACCAATGCCGAAAATATTGATTGGGAAGATCTGACCCAAGACGAGAATTTTATTTACATCGGTGATATCGGAAATAATAATGGAGATCGTCAAGATTTAGCCATTTTGCGTATCTCAAAAATGGATTATAACAATAATGACGACGTGAGCGCTGAACGCATCTCCTTCCAATACGAAGACCAGATTGATTTCACTTCGTTGGGTAATAGCGATTATGATGCCGAAGCCCTTTTCATTGCCAATGATCATATTATTGTTTTGACAAAACAATGGCAAAGTCAGGGTGTTGTGGCCTACAGAATCCCAAAACGTCCCGGTAGTTTTATAGCCGAACGTATCGATGCGTATCAAGTAAATGGTTTGGTCACTGGAGCTACATTTGATGATACCCGTAATATTCTTTACCTCGTAGGCTATTCGTCGTTGTTGGCTCCTTTTTTTGTTAGCATACCTGCGGTTTCAGCGACCTCTATATTCGGTTCGGAGCGAATAAAGGCAAACCTACCCATAGGTCTTGCACAGGTTGAGGCGATTACCGTTCAAGATAGTCTCTTTTATGTAACATCTGAAGAATTTACAACCCCTCTTGTGAATTCCCCATCCAGACTGTTCTCATTTACATTAGATGGTAGTGATGGAGAGGGTCCTAGTCCTAATCCTGTCGAAATACCTGAGATAGTTGAGGGTGTAGTCGCATATAAATCATCGGGAAGTAACCAGTTGTTCTATGCGCTAACCACAGAGCGTCCTATTTTTGGTAGGGGTATCTTCGATATGCAAGGGAGATTGATTCAATATACCCCTTTAGAGCGTATTACAGAAAATCCAATTGATATTTCAGCACTCCATCAGGGGTTATATTATTTAGCCTTCTTTTTTGGTGATTCGGTTATTTCTTCTCCCTTTTTCAGGGATTAACACAAAGAATTCATTTAAGTATTCCTTAACAAAAGGCACATACCGAATTAGGTAGTTTTGCTATACTAGCAATAACAAAAAAACATAAGATGAAAAAAATTGGATTATCATTATTATTTATATCGTTGGTACTTGGTGTTCATGCCCAAATGCAGACACCACAACCCAGTCCCATCTCAATGATGGAACAAATGGTTGGATTAACGGAAGTTAAAGTGGAATATTCCAGACCCTCCATGCGCGAGAGAACGGTTTTTGGGGACTTGGTACCTTACGATAAATTATGGAGAACCGGGGCTAACAAGAATACTATTATTTCTTTTAGTGATGACGTTCAGATTGGAGATAAAGCATTGAAGGCGGGTAGTTACGCCATTTTTTCAAAGCCAGGGGAAGCAGTTTGGGAAGTTATTTTTTATTCCGATACGGAAAACTGGGGTACTCCTAAAAACTGGGATGCGTCAAAAGTCGCCGCCTCAATAAAAACGGAAGTACAAAAAATGCCAATGAAAGTGGAAACATTTACCATTACGTTTGATGATTTAACCAACAACAGCACTAACCTAGGGATTCTTTGGGAAGATGCCTATGTCGCTGTACCCATAGCAGTGCCTACTACGGCAAAAGCGCAAAAGAGTATCGAAATGGTAATGGCAGGCCCTAGCGGCAGGGATTTTTATTCCGCTGCTTCTTATTATTTTGAGGAGGGACTTGACATGAACAAGGCAAAAGAGTGGATAGATAAAGCCGTTGCTATGGATACCGAAGGAAAACAATATTGGGTGCATAGAAAACAATCACTTATCAATGCCAAGTTAGGTGACTCAAAAGCGGCCATTGCCTCTGCAAAAAAATCACTTGTAGCAGCAAAAGAAGCCGGAAACCAAGATTATGTGAAGATGAACGAAGATTCCCTCAAAGAATGGGGAGCCATGAAATAAATATCATCTGAAATATATATAAAGCCCCAACCTTCGTGTTGGGGTTTTTTTATTGCATAAAGGAGCATTTTCATCGACCCCAGTCCTGACCGTCAAATAAACGTCATATTGCAATGAAGCATCCTAAAAGTTTGGGAATTCATATATCATGAAGAAACCTTAATGAGAAGTGGATAGCGGGTTGAAAAAGAAGGGCGAACGCTCTTTTCGAATTCGATTAGAGCAGTATTACCATAAGTTAGGTTTTTATGTTTGGATAGGAGGCCTTCTCAATGTTCTGTCCAAAACCTCAAGGAGTAGGGCAAGAACGATAACCAAAACACAACCAAAAGCATTGAGCCATAGGTAACTCATCCAATCTTGATACCATCCTAGAATTACGATGACCTGTGTAATCAAAGCTGCAATGAAAACGGCATTTCCCTTTACAAAACGGGCGAAAAAGGCCAATAGAAAAATGCCCAATACATTCCCGTAGAAAACGGATCCGATGATGTTGACCAATTGAATGAGATTATCAAATAAATTGGCAACACAGGCTATTATAATGGCCACAACACCCCACAGTAGCGTAAAACCCTTGGTCGCCAAGACATCTTGTTTTTGTGACAACGCTGATTTTTTATTGCGCTTAAAAAGGTCTAAGGCGGTAATGGTACCGAGGGCATTTAATTCTGATGCTGTTGATGACATGGCGGCTGACAGAATCACGGCCAATAACAGGCCAATAAGACCTCGGGGTAGGTTGTTTAAAATGAAGTGAATGAATACATAGTCTTTATCATTGGTTTCCACCGTTTCGTTAGCAGCACTAATTAAGGTTCGTGCAGCTTCACGGTTATTCAATTCTTTTTGATTGACCTGTTGAAGGTTGATTTTTGATTGTTCAATGGCATTATAATCCTTGAGCTTTAGTGAAGTCACAAAATCGTTTTGTGCCATACGCTTCTCTTTTTCCAATTCTTTATGGCCTTCTTCCAAAATGGCGTAATCTTGTGCATAAGCAGAGTTTTTTATCGCTTCGTTAGCAGCAGGATTAAAATGAAGCGGTGATGGATTGTACTGATAAAAAACAAAAACCATTACCCCGACCAATAGGATAAAAAATTGCATGGGTATCTTCAGAATACCGTTGAAAATCAATCCCAACTGGCTCTCACGTACTGATTTTCCTGAAAGATAGCGCTGTACTTGACTTTGATCAGTGCCAAAATACGCCAGAGCCAGAAAAAAACCTCCTGTGATTCCGCTCCAGAAGGTATAGCGGTTCTTGGTGTCCAATTGAAAGTTTAGAATCTCGAGTTTGCCATTGGCCCCAGCAATTTTTAAGGCCTCACTGAACGAAATATCTGCGGGGAGACTTCCCAATATGAAAAAGAAGGCAAAGAACATTCCTACCATGATAACAAACATTTGTTGTTTTTGGGTAATGTTCACTGCTTTGGTTCCGCCTAATACGGTATAGACAATTACAAGTATCCCTATGATGATATTTAGGGTTCTCAAATCCCATCCTAATACTGCAGATAAGATAATAGAAGGCGCAAAAATGGTAATACCTGCAGCTAGCCCCCGCTGTATCAAAAATAGGATTGCAGTAAGTGTTCGTGTTTTGAGGTCAAAACGCGTTTCTAACATTTCGTATGCAGTATATACCTTTAGTTTATGGTAAAGTGGTATAAAAACACTGCAAATAACAATCATTGCCACGGGTAATCCGAAGTAAAACTGTACAAAACCCATTCCGTCATGAAAGGCTTGGCCCGGAGTGGATAAAAAAGTTATGGCACTTGCCTGGGTTGCCATTACCGAAAGGCCTATGGTCCACCATTTTGTTTGACCACCCCGCACATAATCCTCTATATTTTTGCTATCACGCGTCTTCCATACGCCAAATCCGACGATAGATAGCAGGGTGCCCGCTAATACAATCCAGTCAAGTAAAGCCATGAATTAGGTATGGGTTAACATTAAAAAGGCGAAGTAAAGCACATAAATTATATTGAATATTAATACAATGGAGTACTCCTTTTTCCAAACATAGTTGGTCTTCAAATTATTCTTTGGCTCCATTACCTCCTATTTGGGTCTGTTTTTTCATCGAAAGCATATTTGCAAAAAGTTTGTATGCTCCAGGTACGCCCGCTGGCAGCTCCCTAAAAAAGCTCAACCCTGTATAGATATAATTCCCCTTGCCGTAAGACGCGACCAAAAGACTGCCTTGTTTGGGTTCCTCCCCTTTATCGGCCATAGATAAAATGGGTGTGAAATTACTGTCCCATTCCCTGGGAAAATACAATCCGCGTTCTTGCACCCATCCGTCAAAATCTTTTTCGGTGATTTGATTTGGATAGCTGACCAAAGGATGATTTTTGGCTAAAATTGTGACTGGGGCATTTTCATCGGTGACCCTATCTCTGGTTAAGGTTATGGGATAGGGAGCGATATTCTTGAATTGCGCGCGCCATCTTCCAGCGGTATTGTACTGTACGATCATGTTACCACCATTCTTAACATAATCCAATAACATATTCTGTTTGAACTTCAAATCTTCCAAGACATTATAGGCCCGTATGCCTAGAACAATTCCGTCATAGGAACCAAGATTATTTGGTTCGATATCATCTAAATTCAACAAATCAACTTGATATCCAATTTGGGACAGGCTTTCAGGCACTTTGTCACCGGCCCCAACAATATAACCAATTCGCTCTCCCTCTTTTTTGATATTGGTTCTTACCACTTTTGCCTCAGCTGGTAATAAAATGGATTGCTTTGGAATATGATCGTATTCGATTTCAACCAATTTTCTATCAAATGTTTTTCCTTCAATAATCAAAAGGGGTGAAATAGTGGCCACAGATTCGTTTTCTGGAGGAAAAATTTGAAACACCACATTCTGTATTGCTCCTTTTTGATCAATGTTAAAATCAATCGAAGATGGCCTACTGGTCCAATTTTTAGGGAGAGAGAGTTTTGCAATACCACTTATATTATCAGTACCGGCCCGAATGGCCATGTTGATATTTTGTGGTTCTGCCGTATTAAATAGAAAAACATCTTCTGAAAAGTTTGCAGTTACCTTTGGTAAAACAACAAAAGGCTCGTAAATCTCACCAAAGTCCGGTTTTGAATACCGATGAATCACTGACTTTTTAAAGGCAATTTCAGTTCCATCAAAATCGAGAATAAAATTCATATTAAAAGCGGCAGGGGTTTCAGGTTTGCCTACCAAAGCAGTATTATTAACTTTATACATACCCAGACTTCCTTTTTCATTTAACCAATATGGATTCGAAAAGACTTTGTCTTTAGGTATCATGAAAGTGAGTTCCATGTTCTTTTTTTCATTTTGTGGTAATGAGGTCTTCTCATCAAAAATAGACCCTATACCCTCAATTGTCACAGATTTTAGTTGGATATCACTCGCAGTGCGGTTCAACGCTTCTATGAAAAGCGTGACTTTCTCACCTGGTATGGCCGAAGAAGTTTTTGTACTGCCTTCTAGATAAATACCACCGCAGGCCAATATGATTTTTTTGAGGTGTTCTGACTTCTGAAATTTCCAATGTTTGTCATTAATCTGCTGCAGCAGTGCATATGCTTCCACTAATTTGGGTAGGTGCGTCGATGGATTATTGAAGTTGAAATTTTTCTCTATCTCGTATAAAAGTTCTCCAATTGGCTCACCTCCTTTGATACGAGACCAGCTTGTATCTATTCCTTCAAAGAGATTGCTCGGATTCTGAGTTTTTTCTCCTTTGAGCAACTCTAAATATTCAGGTTGGGCTCCACGGACCAATAACCGCCCAAAGCCCTGGCATTTATGCTGACTGCTTGCCATTGAAGCGATTTCATTATTTGATAGGCCGAGCTCAGGATAATAGGCCCCAACATCGACCATTGCCATATTGGATTTATCGGCTTTTTCGAATTTCTCCCTTCCTCCATAAAACCACCACGAGGTATTAAAATATAGCCTTTTTGGTTGCCAGATATCGGTTTGGTTGAGCTGCTCTGGGTATGAATTAGGATTATTGACCAAATCAAAGGCCTCAAAACCCAACATCGCTGATGTTGTATGATGGCCATGGGTGGTACCTGGACTTCGATGGTCAAATCGATTGACAATTATATCAGGCTTCAGTTGTCGTATGGTCCATACGATATCAGCAAGAACTTTTTCTTTGTCCCAAATACGTAAGGTCTCGTCTGGATGTTTTGAAAAGCCAAAATCGTTGGCTCGGCTAAACCATTGCTCGCCCCCGTCAACCCGCCTTGCAGCCAATAATTCTTGTGTTCTAAGGAGGCCCAATGATTCACGAAGTTCAGGTCCAATGAGATTCTGTCCACCATCACCACGGGTTAATGATAGGTAGGCCGTTCTGGCCTTTAGCTCATTGGCCAAATAGGCGATAAGTCGAGTATTTTCGTCATCTGGGTGTGCTGCCAGGAATAGCGCAGTGCCCAGAAAGTTAAGTTTTTGAATTTCATGATGAATCTCTGTTGAGGTATATTTTTTTGGAGCTTGGCTAGTTAGGAGTACCGGTAAGGAAGCGAAAAAAACGCACAGCACCTTAAAAAATCGCATAGTTGGTGGATTAGACGGAATCAAAGATAGAAAGTTTGAAAGGCGTAGGTGGGTTTTTAGAACTTCTTTAACAAGCTATTAAGGTCTTTTAGTTGGCTTACGATCTTGATTTTTTTAATAAATAAAATGTCCAAAAGAGTGAGTTGCGGATGTACTTGTTTAACATTACTATTACGGGAATAGCATTTGTGCAATACCAATATAAAGAGCAAAATTCACGCTAACCAGGTATTCCACTATCGTTATATAGGAAGCCTTATTTGAGATAATTATTGGTTAATCAAATAGATGAATTAGGCTCCATAGTTAGTATAAATGCTTTTTAATTCATAAGGTAAAAACTGAAAAGCCCAAGATTACTAAAGGGCCAAGCTATCCCTTAAGCCAATAAATTCATTTCCGTTTTGCCTCCAATAGGGAGTCTTAAGGGTTTTGAGTTTAGTGCCTTTTGATGTAAAGGTTTTTGCTTTAGGGCCATAACCACTTTGAAACTCCTCTTCCCATCCCAAGATTTGATAGGGAAAGTTAGATTCAAATTGAATGCTAAGCTTTCTATTGGTTTCAGTGTATTCGACCATATAGGTATTGATTCCATTTTCAGAAGAAAGGCTTGCTTTCGCTGCATAGGGTTGAACGGGCCGATGCTGTACCCTAAAATACTCAAGGGAGGGAACGATGGAAATATCTCCTTGGGGAAGTCCCTCGGGATGAATTCGTATTCTATTCCAAAGTTCATTTTCTAGATGGGCTTTTTCAAAGGTTAATTTTTCATCTGCCTCACCTTCAAAATAACTATGGGAGGTAAACTCAAACTTTTCTCGATTATTTAATTGGGCATAGACATGCCCACACCATTCTTGCACAGAAAGACTTGATTTCAGAGCGTGTTGGTTATCATGAACGGGATAAAAAGTGCTACTCATGATAGAATAGGGATAAATTCCCGTAAGGTATTTTTTGGTTTTGTTTAATTTCAACACGGGCACGTTGGTTGTCGAAGGACGGTCCGCCTTTACCTGTAACTCTGGAAGAAATGGTTCGGTGACATAAATAAGTACCGAACTCCCTTTACGAAGCTCCCCGTAACGCGCCTGTTCCAATTCATAAGAAGTGATTTCGGCATCCCCAGCATACCAATATTCCTTGAATTCTTTTGATAACGGCCGTTTGGTATTTTTTTGGATAGGTGAATCTGTTTCCTTTTCGGCATTCATCGCCAGGGTCTTATCGGTCTTTCTATCTGTATTGCATGCCTGCGTTCCCAAGATCAGCAAGGTAAAAAGAATTGTTCCGAACCTAAATTTCAATGGCTTTTTCATCCTTCAATTTTTAACAAAAATACTTTAGTTCTTTCCGATGGCAATATCCATTAACATTTTGTAAACCAAATGGGTGGGAAGTCCAACAACATTATTATATGAACCTTTTATTTCTTCAATACCTATTGCGCCCAACCATTCTTGTATACCATAAGCACCTGCTTTATCATATGGTTTGAATTCTTGGATGTAAAATTCAATTTCACTAAGGCTAAGTTTTTTGAATTTTACATCAGTGGAATCAAAAAGTACTTTTTGAAAAGAACTTGTGGTAAAGCATACTGAACTAATGACTTGGTGCCATGCACCAGATAATTTCGTTAACATCGTGATGGCTTCCTCCGGGTTGCTGGCTTTGGCCAACGATTCACCTTTGCACCACACCACAGTGTCTGATGTAACCAAAAGGTCAGTTTTTTTTAAATCAGCTTCGAAAGGAGACGCCTTCAAGATGGCCAGATAATTTGAAATTTCTTCGGCTTTAAATCCCTGGGGATAATTTTCTTCCACGGGCTTTAAGCGAATTTCGAAATCCAGGCCTAATGCTTCGAAAAACTGCTTTCGTCTTGGCGATCCTGAGGCCAAAATGATATTATAGTTTTTGAGCTTTGTTTTTAGTGGGTTCTCAATCATTTTTCGAACTGAAATTGGTGTCCCAGTCTCCTCTTACCTTTAACACCTGTTCAATAACATCGCGAACACAACCTTCGCCACCGTTTTTATGGGAAACGTAGTCGGATATTGCCTTCACTTCTGCGATGGCATTTTGTGGGCATGTGGCCAATTTGACCCGCTTCATGGGCGGAATATCTGGCATATCATCGCCCATGTAAAGCGCATTTTCTGGGTTAATACCATGAATGTCAAGATACTCCGCGAGAGGTTCTTCTTTGTGGTGCGCTCCAAGATAAATATCGGTGATACCTAAGTTCTTTAACCGATCCTTGACCCCTTGATTACTGCCTCCCGTAATAATACAGATATTGTATCCTTTCAGAAGTGCTGTTTTTAAGGCATATCCATCCTTAACATTCATTTTGCGAAGCATTTCGCCTTTTGTAGTGATCAATATGGAACCGTCGGTTAAAACACCATCGACGTCAAAAATAAAAGTGGTAATATTTTGTAGATATTCTTTATAATTTTTTTTCATAAAGGGATTTTATGGATTCACTCATGAGCTGGTATATTTTTTTTTGAAGTGGATTTTCCAATTGTTCCAAGTGATTTTGCATGGTCGCTACATCATGTCTTCTTGCCGGACCCGTTTGCGCCTCAAAAGGGGATAAATGCTTTAGTTTATCAGCCGTTTCCGAAATCAAAGGGTACAATAATTCAAAGGAAATGTCACTGGCTTCACATAATTCATTTGCCCAATGAAATAAATGATTGGTAAAATTATTGACCAACACGGCATTCAAATGTAATTTTTGGCGCTGTTCCGTAGAAATGCGGTGCACCGTTGAACTTATCGATGTACCCAGTTTTTCCAAAAGAAGATAATCGACTTGATTTTCGGCTTCAATACAAATAGGAATGTTTGAAAAATCAATATTTTTGTTTTTTGTGAATGTTTGTAAGGGATAGAAAACACCCTTTCTTTTGGTCTTTAGGGCAGATAACCCAGTATTACCAGATGTATGTGCGACCAATCCGTCGATATGCTTTATTTCCGCGGAAACACTGTTTATGACTCCATCCGATACAGCGATCAAATAAATGTCTGCGGGTAAAAGTTGATTAAGGGATGTTGTTGCGCTAACAACATCTTTAAAAGGTTCTAGGCTTGCTAGACTTCGTCCATACACTTGCTTGACGTGAAGGTTTTTTTTTAGGGAAAGTACATTAAATAAATGTCTGGCTACGTTACCTGTTCCTAACATCACTATTGAGAGCATTGTCAAAAGTACAAACTAGCTGAATCCTATTTAAAAAGAATTAACGCTTTTGTTCAAGATTTTACCGCGTTCGGCATTCCCAAAAATCACTTCTAGGTCGTAATTTTGCCATTCGATACAATAAGTATATGATTGACTTGCTGAAGAAGACGCTGTTTTCCACAAAATTAATGGCTGTTCTTTTTATCGTTTTTGCCGCCGCCATGGGAATCGGCACCTTTGTGGAAAGCAAATACAGTACGGAAACGGCTAGAATCTTCATCTACAATGCCAAATGGTTTGAACTGATTATGCTGTTTTTCGTAATTAATTTTACGGGCAATATCTATCGCTACAGGCTGTTACAGTGGAAAAAATGGCCTGTTCTTGCACTTCATATCTCTTGGATTTTGATTATTGTGGGCGCATTTGTAACCCGATATATTAGTTACGAGGGTATGATGCCCATTCGCGAAGGGGAGTCTGAAAATGTGTTTTATTCGGACAAAACCTACTTGACAGCTTTTGTTGATGGTAGTATTAGTGGACAGAAAATGCGTCGCACCTTAGAAGAACCTCTCTTAATCACTTCTGAGGGTATGCGTGCCCAGTTCCCTTATGAGGGCGAGTTCAATGGTACCTCATTCTCTATCGATTATGTTGACTTTATTGGCGGGGCTAAGAAAGGTCTGGTTCCTGGCAACGATGGGAAGGAATATCTGAAAATTGTCGAAGCTGGAGATGGGCAACGACATGAACACTTCTTGGAAAACGGGCAGGTTGCCAGTATTCATAATGTACTATTTGCGCTCAACAATGAAACGCCGAGTGCTATCAACATTTTCACTTCTGACAACACTTACATGATTAAGTCTCCTTTCGAAGGAGGATTCATGAGAATGGCAGATCAATTTCAAGGCCAAGTGAAAGCTGATAGTCTTCAAGTTCTTCAACTCCGTTCATTATATAATTTAGCGGGATTACAATTTGTATTTCCAGAACCCTTGGTCGTGGGAGAGCAAGGAATAATCGAACTCCCCGATGCCGAAAAAACGAAGGATAGTAATGATGCCCTTTTTGTAGATATCACGGTTGGCAACGAAAAACATCGGGTTGGGATGCTAGGCGGAAAAGGCCCGGCAAATTTTGCAAATAAAGTTACGGTCGGCGGACTTGATTTTTCCCTGAAATTTGGTTCGAAAGAGCATTCGCTTCCTTTTAGTGTGAAATTGAATGATTTTATTGCCGAGAAGTATCCCGGAACCGTCAATAGCTATAAATCATACATGAGTAAGATTACGGTTGAAGACCAGCGTTCCTTTGACTATGACATTTTTATGAACAACGTTTTAGATCATCAAGGATACCGGTTTTTTCAAGCCAGCTTTATGCCAGATGAAAAAGGCACTGTTCTCTCTGTGAATCATGATTGGTGGGGCACATGGATAACATATATCGGTTACTTTTTACTGTATGTGGGCTTGCTCGGAATTATGTTCTTTGGAAAAACACGGTTCAAAGAACTGAGTAAGGCATTGGACAAACTAAAAAAGAAAAAAGCTAAACTTGCGACGCTAGTGGCACTGACATTTTCTTTTGTAGGCTTCTCACAAAATAGTACAGGCAGTGGTGGTAACAATATGCCTACCGATACTCAAATAGATTCCATATTAAAGGCCACAACGGTTTCGATTGAGCATTCTGAAAAATTTGGCGAATTGGTAGTTCAGGATGAAGGGGGGCGAATGAAACCCTTACATACTTTCACTTCTGAATTGTTGAGAAAATTGAGTGGTAAGGATACGTTTCGCGGTATGAACTCAGACCAGGTATTTTTATCGATGATGCTCAATGTTCCCGCTTGGTCCAATATAAAATTTATAAGTATAAATTTTCGACAGAACGATAGTATCCGAGAGATTATAGGTGTTGATAAAAGCGTGAAGTATATAGGGGCAACCCAGCTCTTTGACGCAACCAATATGTACAAGTTAAAACCCTATCTTGAAGAAGCTACCTCTACAACAAACCCAAACAAATTTCAAAAAGATTTTATAAAAGTCCATGAGCGATTTAATCTTTTGGGTATGGCACTTGGAGGCGGAATCCTTAAGATTTTTCCCTTGTTAAATGATGAGAATAATAAGTGGATATCGCCATCTGAATTCCGTTCCGGTCAGTTTCAAGTGCAGGATTCCCTTTATGCCAATTTTATGCAGAATTCTGTGCCGTACTATTTAAATTCCCTACAAAGGGCCATTCAAACGGGCGATTATTCCACTCCCGATAAATTATTGGAGGCTTTTCATCAAAATCAGAAAAATCATGGTAGCGAAGTATTGCCCTCATCATCAAAGGTAAAAGCGGAGATATTGTATAATAAGCTTGATATCTTCAATAGACTGTACAAATTTTATGGTCTTATCGGTTTGAGTTTGTTATTGGTGCTCATCTTTAGAATATTCAAGGACCGTGAAATTTGGAAAGCGGCCACTTATTTTCTTAAAGGTATTGTCATCATATTTTTTATTTGGCATACAGCGGGATTGGTTTTCCGTTGGTATATTTCTGGGCATGCGCCGTGGAGTGATGCATACGAAAGTATTCTCTATGTAGCCTGGGCCACACTGGGTATGGGTTTGGCCTTTGCTAGAAAGAGCGACTTGGCTATGGCCGGAAGTACTTTTGTAAGTAGTATGCTCTTATGGATTGCGCACCAAAGTTGGGTGGATCCAGCGATTGCGAATCTACAGCCGGTTTTGGATAGTTATTGGTTAATGATTCATGTAGCGGTTATCGTTGGCAGTTATGGGCCTTTGACGGTTGGAATGATTTTGGGGGTCACAGCACTGGTATTGATGATGCTTACCAATAAAAAGAATAAAAAACGGATGGATATCAACCTTAAAGAGCTAACGATAATCAATGAAATTACACTAACTGTTGGCTTGGTCATGTTGACCATCGGTAACTTTTTAGGGGGACAATGGGCTAATGAAAGCTGGGGTCGCTATTGGGGATGGGACCCTAAGGAAACATGGGCCTTGGTTTCCATAATGATATATGCATTTGTGATTCACATGCGTTTGGTACCCGGACTTCGAGGCCGATGGATTTTTAATTTTATGAGTGTTGCTGCGTATGGTTCGATTATGATGACCTACTTTGGGGTCAATTTCTATTTGGTTGGATTGCATAGCTATGCGCAATCGGGTTCGGCTGCAATCACTCCTGACTACGTGAAATATATTGTTTTAGGTGTTATGGTCTTGGGGGCAATTAGCTATTGGCGCTATCGCGTAAATTATGTAAAAGCTTGATTTTTGCTAGATGCTAGACACCGTTATTATCTTTTCAGGTTCGATAGCTCCTGGACATTATTCCATCAATAATCGCATTAATTCCTCGGCAGCAACTTTCCCCTTTTCCTTCAAGAAATCACGAGGGGTATCATCACCCAATTCAAAAACTATTGCGGGCATACCATAAGTGGCATAGAAATGGTTTCGTGAAACCATCGTTGGATATAACTTTTTAGAAGCACTGATGTTGGCTTTTTTTTGAGGAAGTCTTTTTTCAATATTTTTCATCCAGTCAAATACAATTTTTCCTTTTTGCCCTGTAATGGTCGTGTCCAAGGGATAATAGATGTCATCCCAAGTGGAATGAAAGTCGACACCAAAAACAAATTCATAACCCTCATCACTTTTTGATTGTAAAAAATCTCGAATAGCACTGGTTTCCGGTTGGTTGAATGCTTCCCAATCGCGATTAAGGTCGATTCCTCCAAAATTATGTCGCCAATGGCCATTGTCAACTCCATCAGGATTGACCATAGGGGCATTGAAAACCGTAAACTCTTTTCGAAAGGATTTGGCCAGTTTTGAATCGCCAACCAGGGTTTCCATAAAGGATTTCATCGCGAGGAAACCCGTAACTTCAGGAGGGTGTTGAAAGGTCATAACAAAAACTGCTTTCTTCGAATCTCCCTGGTCCGTTTCCATGACATTGATTGGCCTGCCTTGCCGACTCTTTCCAATCTCATAGTTGCTATTAAATGGCCTTTGGGATAGCGAATCTACCCATTGCTTTACTCTTGGCGAAGTGTAAAGTTCCTGCGCGGTTATCCAAGTATGTGATGAATCGATTTTGACCGCTATTTCTATCTCTTCTGGGGCCGCTTTAATACCGAATTGCCCTTCCCCAGGATTAATATGTTTATAATTTGCGCTATCAATGCGCTTAAAATTTAATCCATCCCTACTTATCTTAGGATAGTATCGGCTTCTACTACCTTGATAGGTAAATTTTATTTTGATTTGTTGAGGAGAGGTACTCCATGCTTTAAAAGCGTACCACGGACTTGGATTAATGGGACTATTCTCCGGGGTAATCCAAACAGTGTAATAATTTAGGGAATCATGGGATACCCCGTTCAATCGAGCAGCATCAAATTGATTGCTAAAGAAAACGGTACTGTCATTAAATGTCCAGATCCCTTTCCACTGTTTTTGTACTGGTTTGGTTTTAGTCGAAACAATGGGATTGGGTCCCTGTCCTTGATACCCTGATTTTTCAGCTACTTTTTCTACGTTCTTACACGATGCTAGAATTAAAAGAAAACCCATTATCCAAAGGGTTGAGGATGTTTTCATATTTACTGCATTAGGAATTCGAAAAGTATGGAATTTTCACAAAAGCAAATGGATTAAACCATTTTTAAAATCTTTTATGCACCTTTGTGGCATCATGAAGTTATAAAAATTATGTATCGGCTAGCGTTTTTGGAATTGTTCCAGACAAGATAACGAACTAAAATATCCTATTGGGACCTTGCTAGCAACCTTCATTTTTAACCATAATTTTTACATCATGCCTTTTCCAACATTAAAAAAAATAATTTATTATTTCTGGATTGCCGTCACAGGCAAAGAACAGGAATTTACAACAGGCAGTATTCGTAAAGCCATCTTCATGTTATCCATCCCTATGATTTTAGAGATGTTGATGGAAAGTGTTTTTGCCCTGGTTGATATTGCCTATGTTTCACAGGTAAGTGTTAATGCAGTTGCAACCATCGGCCTTACCGAATCAGTCATCACGCTGGTCTATGCCTTGGCCATTGGTCTTAGTATGGCTGCAACAGCCGTAGTTGCAAGACGAGTAGGGGAAAAGGACTTGCAAGGAGCCAGAGAAGCTGCGGTACAGGCCATTTTTCTTGGAATACTAATCGCTTTGCTCGTAGGGCTGGTAGGTTTCTTGTTCAGCAAAGAAATATTGGCACTCATGGGTGCCGAACCTGATTTGATTGCGGAAGGTTATGGCTATACCCAGTGGTTGATTGGTGGGAATATCACCATTTTACTTTTGTTTTTGATCAATGCAATTTTTCGAGGCGCGGGTGACGCCAGTATTGCGATGTGGGCCCTTGTGCTTTCAAATGGACTGAACATTATTCTTGACCCTATTTTTATTTTTGGTTGGGGGCCAATACCGGAATATGGGGTAATGGGCGCAGCCATCGCAACAAATATTGGAAGGGGAACGGCTGTTTTATTTCAACTGGGCATTCTGTTTTTCGGTTGGAGTAAGATTAGACTTGTGCTAAAAGACGTGGTACTCAACCTCAGAGTGATGCTCAATATCATAAAAGTGTCATTGGGCGGTATTGCGCAATTTTTGATCGGTACCTCAAGTTGGGTTTTCTTGATGCGTATCATGAGCGAGTTTGGTAGCGAAGTACTGGCAGGCTATACCATCGCGATTCGGGTAATCATGTTTACTTTGATGCCATCATGGGGAATGAGCAATGCCGGGGCAACTTTGGTCGGTCAAAACTTGGGGGCCAAACAACCGGAAAGGGCGGAAAAATCTGTCTGGATTACAGGCAAGTACAATGCCTATTTCATGGGTTTTGTTTCAATTATTTATCTTGTTTTTGCAAAGCAAATCGTATCCAATTTTAATACCACGCCAGCAGTCGTTGAAAACGGCGCCCTTTGTTTACAGATTATTGCCATAGGATATGTTTTCTATGCCTATGGGATGGTGGTTACCAATGCTTTTAATGGGTCAGGAGATACCCAAACCCCAACCAAAATCAATTTAATTTCATTTTGGTTTTTTCAATTACCAATGGCTTATCTATTGGCACTGGTTCTTGATTTTGGTGCCCTGGGTGTTTTTATTGCCATAACAGCGGCAGAAGTGCTTTTGGCCATTATCGCCATTATTTGGTTTAGAAAAGGAAATTGGAAAACGGTCGAGGTATAGCATTCTAGTCCTTTTTCTTACTTTTAGAAATCAAAATGTGATGATGGCAAAAAGAAAAGGAATTAATACGATTTGCACCCATATCGGTGGCGTAAAAGATGAAAGATATAAAGGGGCGATATCACCGTTGTATATGGCAACATCTTATGCATTCGATGATATTGATGAGAAGCGATACCCCCGTTACTTCAACACACCGAACCAGCAAGAACTCACTAAAAAAATAGCAGCTTTGGAGCATACTGAAGATGCTATGATTTTTGGAAGCGGTATGGCAGCCATAAGTCATGCGTTAATGGCTTTTTTGAGGGCAGGTGACCACATTGTACTGCAGCAGACCTTATATGGGGGCACCTATAATTTTGCAACAACACAACTGGAAAAATACGGTATTTCGTATTCTTTTACTGAAGGATGGGAGGCCAAGGATTTTGAAACCAAGATTCAATCCAATACAAAGATTATTTATATCGAAACGCCCTCGAATCCATTGTTGACCATTACAGATTTGGAAGCGGTATCTGATTTAGCAGCCTCTAAGGGAATTTTGACAATGATAGACAATACTTTCGCCAGCCCCATTAATCAAAATCCGGCTGATTTTGGAATTGACATTATGATTCATAGCGCTACCAAATATATGGGAGGGCATTCTGACATTTGTGCGGGTGCGGTTGCAGGAACCAAAGAACATATCAAAACGTTATGGGAATCGTCCATATGCTTTGGTGGAAGTTTGAGCGATCAGACCGTATGGCTTTTGGAACGTAGTTTGAAAACAATGGGACTTCGCGTAAAAGCACAGACCAATAACGCGCAACGGCTGGCAGAATTTCTTCATGGCCATGAAGATATTGACGCTGTTTACTATCCAGGGTTACCATCACATTCTGGATATGCTTTGGCAAAAGCGCAAATGAAGGGTTTTGGTGCAATGCTTTCTTTTGAACTGAACCCCAGTATCGATGCTTCAGAATTTATGAAAGTCCTGCAACTGATAAAACCTTCCATGAGTTTAGCAGGAGTGGAGAGTACAATGACCTCTCCGGTTTTGACGTCACATTCGTTGATGAGCGAAGAACACCGAAAAGAACAAGGCATAAAAGATGGTTTGATTCGTTTTTCTGTTGGAATTGAGGAGGTTGATGATTTGATTGAAGATATTGAACAAGCAATCGCACAATTCAAGACCAAAACTGTTTTAGTTTGATGAAGTTAGATGTATTGGTTTTTGGGGCACACCCCGATGACGCAGAGTTAGGTGCAGGTGCTACGATAGCAAAAGAAGTGGCATCTGGTAAAAAAGTAGGCATTGTCGATTTGACCCGAGGGGAACTGGGTACCCGGGGTACAGCTGAAATTCGTGATAAAGAAGCAGCTATTGCGGCCCGGACTTTAGGTGTGGCGGTTCGCGAGAATTTGGAGTTTGCCGATGGATTTTTTACTAATGATAAAGTACACCAGCTAGCAGTAATTCGTGTTCTAAGAAAATATAGGCCCGAAATCGTGCTCTGTAATGCGGTTGATGATAGACATGTAGACCATGCCAAAGGCGCCAACCTAGTTAGTGATGCCTGCTTTCTCAGCGGTTTGGTAAAAATCAAGACCAAAATAGATGAAGATAATCAAGAACAGTCACCATGGCGGCCAAAATTGGTTTACCATTACATTCAATGGAAGAATCTTAATCCTGATTTTGTAATTGATGTAAGTGGTTTTATTGAAAAAAAGAAAGAGGCTATTCTCGCGTACTCCTCCCAGTTTTATGATCCTAATAGCGATGAGCCTGAAACCCCGATAAGTAGTAAGAACTTTTTGGATAGTGTGGATTATCGTGCTAGGGATTTGGCTCGACTGGTTGGGGTATCACATGCCGAAGGTTTTACGGTTGAGCGAATGGTAGCGGTGAAAGAACTGGGCGATTTGATTTAACTGGCTTTACGATACTTTTTAGTGATTTTAGGTAAAGTGAAATAAAAGGTAGAGCCTTTATGTAGCTCGCTTTCTACCCATATTTTTCCTTTGTTTTTTTCCACCATTTCCTTGCACAGGGAAAGACCAAGACCGGTGCCCTTTTCATTGTTGGTACCGTAGGTAGTAATGTTTGAATTTTCTTTGAAAATTTTGTGGCAGGTATTTTCGTCTATTCCAATCCCCGTGTCACGAATTTTAATTTTCCAATGGCTCTCCATTTCATCGGCTTCCAATGTAACCAGTCCGTTTTCAGAGGTGAATTTGATGGCATTGCTTATCAGGTTTCTTAGCACGATGTCAACTTGGTTCTCATCAGCCAGTATCAAGCAGTTATCAGGTAGTTGATTGATAATCCTTATGGATTTATTACTGGCCATTTCGGAGAGAAAATTAATATTGCTTTCAACTAATTTGTTTAGATGTACCATTTTGGGCTTTGTCACCATTCCGTTCATTTGAGAGTAGCCCCATGATAATAAATTGTTCAACGTAAAAAGAGTGTGGTCAACGTCCCCTCTTAGCTTAGGAAGGAATTTAGAAAAATCTTTTTTAGCAATTTCACCGGAAACCATTAGCTTCAGAAGACTCTGTAAGGCTCCAATTGGGCCACGCAAGTCATGACCGATTATAGAGAAGAGCTTGTCTTTTGTATTGTTTATATTATTGAGTTCCATCTGGCTTTCACGTAGCTCCTTGGTATTCACTTGTAGTTCATCGTATAACTTTTTAAGCTTTTTTTGATTAAAGTACATCGGTATCGCTGTGGCCAATAATATCATTAAAATAATGATTGTTGCATTAATAAAGCTTTGCTGTTTGGCCAGTTTTTTTTCATTGATCGCAATCAATAGCTGCTTGTCTTTATCATATTTCAATTTGGTTTTAAGCAGCATAAGACTTCGTTTATTTTTGTCTTTATAAAGGGAGTCCGTTGACTGCTGAAAAATCTCATGATATTTCAGTGCTTCTTGAAAGTCTTCTTTGTTTTTATAGATTTTATACAATATTTCGGAACAATCGCGCTGGCCTTGAAGTGATTTTAGATTTGAAGAGGTTTCAAAAGCTTCAAGAGCGTATTCCTCGGAACGTAGGTCTTCTTCTAGGCCCAAATATGCTGATGCCATACCATTAAGCAAGTCTATGCGGCTACGGTCATCTTCTAGGTTTTCATGTAAAAGATTACTTTGGTCGAACCAATATAACGCCCACTTGTATTTTTTTTCCTTTAAATAAATACCCCCTTTGACACTGTAGGCAAATGCCAACCAGTCATAAATCTCCTTTTTCTCAAAAGTGGATATACTTTTGTTGATATTGAACATAGCATGTTCGAAGTTTTCCATGTCTGCGTATACGGATGCCAGGTTACTAAGGGTCTCTGCGATGATAATTTCATCACCAATTACTTCATTGATTTCTTTGACTTCGTTGTAGAACTCCAATGCTTGATCAAATTCTTTCTGCGCAACATAGAGACTGGCAATATTCTCATTTAAAATGGATTGCATGAGTTTACTGTCATTCAATTTGGCCAGATCAAGTCCGGTCAAAAAGTTTTTAAGAGCCTTTTCATAATCACCTGAATACATATACTCTTTGGCCAAATTATTCAAGGTCTGAATTTTAAGTCGGTCATTACGCAATGTATCAGTCAAGGCCAACGCTTTGTTAAAATTAGAAATGGCTTTTGCGCTTTTTCCGCTATCTGAATAGAAATTCCCTAAATTGGCGAAAGCATTACATTGCCCTTCGAGGTATCCTATTTTTTTACTGATATTTAGGGCAATTGTTGCAATTTTATAAACACTATCTACTTTAACAAAACGATATTCATGGGCCAGTGAATTGAGAAGGTCAATATATTTTTCACTACTGCGGTAATCGGCGTTATTTTTCTCTAGTGTTTTGAGCTGGAGAGTTAGACTATCTTTTGTGTTTAGTTGTGGGTAAGTACTATTCGGTACGGAAAATAAGAGTAAAATACTTATGTACAGAAAAATAGCTCTTACATAGGTATACATGCCTTTTAGTCTTTTGTAGGTTAGGTATTTGGGCATATCCTAAAAATAGTAAGGCTAAAATTAAATCTGTTCGTTTGTTTAAGAGAATAAATGTTGTGAAATTCAATTTTTTGTGTGTTTTGTCGATGAATAACTGCTTTTCGTCGATAAAATCAAATTTGTTCCGTAGGAAATTGAATTTTCAAACAGCTTCCTTTATCTATCTCACTTTCAATAGATAGGTGACCGTGGTTCAATGCAATAAGTTCTTTGCATATGAGAAGACCAAGACCAGTACCCTTTTCTTTTTCGGTTCCTTCTTTAGGTTCAATAGCGTTACTATTCTTTAAGCGTTCAATTGTTAATTGGTCCATACCCATACCACTATCGCAGATTGAAATGTCGGCTACGTTACTATGTTTATAAGATGCAAAGGTAATTTTTCCGCCATTTGGAGTAAATTTAATAGCGTTGGAAATTAGGTTTCTGAGAACGATTTCAAATTGTAAGGAGTCTACGTAAACATGGGAATGCTGGTCAATTTCGCACTGAATTGTAATGTTCTTTTTTTCAAGTTTGGCCCCGTACATATCATAAATCAAACGAATTTTATCTTTGATTAAGACTTTTTCTGGCTTTGACTTTAAGCCATTCATTTGCGTATTTGCCCAGAAAAGCAGGTTGTTTAAGGTAAATGCGCTGTAATCGACATTATATTTTAACCTTTGTAAGGCATTTGAAACTTCTTTTTTAGAAATAGTTCTGGAATCATACAATTCCAGTAATTCTTGAAGTGTACTAATAGGCGATTTTAAATCATGTCCTATAATGGAAAACAACTTATTTTTTGTTTGATTTAATTCTTGTAATTCAGCATTAACCAATTTTCGCTTTTGAACGGTTCTTCTTCCCAAAATCGAAAGACCTATGAAAATACCCAATAAAATCAGTGAAATAACAGTAATTCTTCGCTGTCCCATCAACTTTTTATTGTCTTTTACTTCTTTTTCAAGTTGTTGGTACTCCAATTCAATTTTAGTTCGCATTAGCTTAAGGTTATTGTCCCTGGATTTTCTTGTAAGAACTTCCCGTATCGGAAGGGCCAAACTTGAGTATTTTGCCGCTTCGGAATAATCCAACTTTTCAAGTGCTATTTTTGAAAGGGACTCATAGCCATCTAGGAGCTCAACAGAATCTTGAAGCTCCAATGCATGATAAATCGTACTGTCGGCATACTGCTTTGCTTTAGAGTAGTTCTTTGTTAAAAAATAGAGATGGGAATAAATACTGTATGTTAAAATTCTATCTCTTGGATTTTTTAATTTACGAAGTAAACTGTCATATTTTTTATTGCTGATCAGGGCCTTATCCCAGTCGCCTTCCTCAAGATGAATATGACTCTGAACCATGAAACTTCTGGCGAGCCACAAGGTCTCTTTTGATTTGGCGAAGAACACAATATTTCCTTCAAAGAATTTTTTAGCTTTTTTGATGTCACCTGACAATATAGCGTTCCGTGCAAGGTTAGACCTAGAACCGTAAAGACGAATTGAGTCATTTGTTTTCTTCCAAAGCTGTATTGCTTTCGAAATCTCTTGGTCAGCTTCTTCATAGAACTTATTTTGAGTGTATATAAAGCCCAACACATGTCTTACCTGGGCCTCTTCCCAAATCAAACCATTTTGACGAGAAATATTTATTGCCCTGTATGCCGCTTCCAGCGCTTTTTTTAGCTGTCCTAAATAGAAATATTCAATGGTAAGCTGAATGTATAAATCGGCTTTAAGTTTTGTGTTTTCAATGTCCTTCATCATTTCTTCGGCTTTATAATACCTTTGAAGTGCATTGTTATGGATTCCTAAATCTGAATAATAATCGCCCTCACGCATTGTACCAAGTACAGTACCCTTGGTATCATTATTTTCTTTGCCAAATAAAAGAAGCTTTTTGGCATAATAGAGCACACTATCTGGTGTACGAAAGCGATATTTCATTGCCGATTCATTGATTTGGTCGATGATAAGGTCGGTAGAGGGAATTTTTTCAATTTCTTTTTCAAGTAATGACGTCCCTCCTTTTTCAATAGTTTGGGCATTCAGCATATGAAAACAGAGGAAGAAATAAATGGTCACCAAAGTTATGGTCCAAGAATGGTAAAAAAAGTGTTGCGCACCCTTACGTAAACATTTCATTTTGGAGTAATTAAAGTGATTGTCATGTATGTACCCTTGTCATTCTTACTCCTCATTTCAAGTTCACCACCATTAAGTTTAATTAATTCTTTGGTGATTTGTAATCCTATACCTGCGCTTTTTTCATTAACGGCGCCGGGCGTACAGTCTACCGATTCATTTTTAAAAATAGTATTGATTATGGAGGGTTGTATACCAACGCCAGCATGCCATATAGATAGCGAAACCTTATTTTCACGTACCCCTTTCAAAGTAAATTTGAGAACACCATCTTTATGCGAATACTTAATGGCATTGGAAATAAGGTTTCGAACGGCAATTTCAAAATGCGTTACATCCATCATAAAGACCAAATCAGATTCTATATGGTATTCAGTACTTAGGTTCTTCTCTTTGATATCGATATCAAAGCTGTCACAAATGGATTTTATTTTTGATTCAACCGAAATTACTTTTTTGTCCGGGATTACAGTGTTCATCTGTGTTTTGGCCCAATACAGTAAATTATTTAGGAGAAAAGCACTGCGGTCCACATTCTGTTTTAAACTAGGTCTTAATGCTACGACATCTCGTTTTGATATTTCTTTTGAAGTATATAACGCCAATAACCCTTGTAAGGTTCCTATTGGCGCCTTAAGATCGTGACCGATTATTGAGAATAATTGGTCTTTTGTGTCATTAAGTTCTTTTAGTGAACGATTGGCCTTTTTTTGGTCTTGAGCGCTTTTTCTTACTATTAAACTAATAATTAAAAGTGCCGTCAGCAGAATTAAAGTTACATAAGTAATGGTTTTTTGTTCGGAAAGTTTTTTGTCATTTTCGAATTCGTTTAATGTTTGACTCCTATCAAATTTCGCTTTGGTATCCAGCAATAAGAATTTCGTTCTATTCTCAGATTCAAATATAGAGTCTGATAACTTTTGTGCCACATGTAAGTAATCAAGGGCCTCTTTTGGTTGATTATTTTTGACGAGTAAACGGTATAGTAGTTTTGACGATTGAACAATACCGTAATGGTAACTTATGTTCCTCGAAATAATTTCCGCCTTTTTGGCAAATTTGAGGCTTTGGTTAAAATCACTTATCAAAAAATAGGTGTCGGCAAAGCCTTGAAAGTTGTCTGCCATACGTTGCTTATCCTCAATAGTGCTTAATAACAGTTCCCCTTTTGTGAAAAAGTTAAGTGCGGTGTTATAATGATGTTCTTTAAGCGCAACATTCCCCAAGGTATTGCACGTAAAAGCGTGCCAAGCTTGAAACTCTTTTTTACTAAAGATGGCAATCGCATTTTTACAGATACGTTTGGCTTTTTCATATTCTCCAAGATGTAAATAGGCATACCCTAAATTACTATTGATTTTTGCACCGATAAGTTCATTTTCTAAGCTAAGGGCAATAATTTTAGCTTTTTTTAGGTATGGAATAGCTTGCTCATAGTCATTTAGAGTGGTAAAGCAAGTAGCCAGGTTAATCAAAAAGTTTAACTGAACTTCTTGAATGCCAAGATGATTGGCCAAACGCTCACCGCGCGTACAAGTTTTATAGGCGTTCGGGTAATCACCAAGCATAAACTCACCTAGGGCCTTAGTATTCAGTGCGTCAAGATGAAGTGAATCAAGTTCCAACTTTTGAGATAGTTCAACAGCATTCTTAATGTTTTCATTTCCTTTCGAAAAATCACCATTCAAGAAGTTAATGGTTGCCAGATTTATTTTTGCGCCAACAATACCTGGTGTAAACTGCAATGGTTCACTGAGTTGAATGATTCTATCCGAAATAATTTTCGTGCTGTCAGGAATTTGATAGATATAACTTCGACCCAATTTATATAGAAGTTTAATGTAGTTTGTGTCTTTTGAAAATGCATCGGATAGTTTTTCAAACTTTTGCTTTTCAAATAATAAGCTATCAGTAAGTTTTCTTTGTGAAAAAGAATAAGCTGAAATTAATAGAGAGAAACTGACAAGGAAACGATACCTCGTAAAAACTAGAATTATTGAAACAATAAAGTTGTAAAGGTATTTTTTCAACTTGAACGGTTTAAATTAAGTTGTCAATTGTAATGTACAACCTTAAAGTGTTTTGACAAATAACTTTTGCATTTTTATTTGGGTGATAAAATCAAAAAAAGGTAAGTTTGCAATCGCTTAAAATTGGTGGTTGTAGCTCAGTTGGTTAGAGCGCTGGATTGTGGTTCCAGAGGTCGCCGGTTCGAACCCGGTCTTCCACCCTAAACTGAAGGCGTTATCCTTACTACATTTTAGTAAGGATTTTTTATTGGGTTTATTTTAATACTTTATCCACTGAAACAGTCTTTTCGCGATTAGCGACTTCCCATGCCGTATGAAAAATTAGCTGCGAACGCTTTTGCAGTAGGTCGTAATTGATTTTATCAGCGGTATCGCCAGGTTGGTGATAATCAGGGTGGGTACCATTGAAGTAAAAAATTATGGGAATATTGTTCTTTGCGAAATTGTAATGGTCACTCCTATAGTAAAAGCGGTTAGGGTCATTTTCGTCATTGTATTTGTAATCTAGCTCTAAATTCGTGTATGTTGAATTCACCGTTTCTGAGAGCTCGTGCAATTCAGTGCTAAGTTTATCGCTTCCTATCAAATAGATATAATTTCTGTCGCCCTGACGTTTGGGGTCAATCCGTCCTATCATATCAATATTGAGGTTGGCGATTGTATTTTTTAAGGGAACCAAAGGGTTATAATCTGTGTAGTACTTTGAACCCAACAATCCTTTTTCTTCGCCGGTAACGTGAAGGAATATGATAGACCTATTTGGTCCAACACCTTCGTCAGCGGCCATTTTAAAGGCTTGTGCGATTTCAAGCATTGCAACTGTGCCTGAACCATCATCATCTGCACCGTTGTTGATTTGACCATCTTTGTTAACACCAATGTGGTCAAGGTGAGAAGAAATAACCAAATATTCATCAGGCTTTTCAGTTCCTTTGATGATAGCTACCACATTTTCTGAGTCTATTTGGTCATCGGTGTTTTGAATTTTCAATTCCAAAGAGGTCTTGATAACCTTAGGGGTATCACCCGCATTAAGCTCCGGAAATATTTTTTTGCCCATACTTTGGTTTACCAAGACCATAAAATTCGTTTCTTTTTCAGCATTTAACTGAATTCTTTCACTACTATTGGTTTTCATATAATCGTAATAGCGTTTATAACGTGAATAGTTTTGGGGGTCATAATAAAAGATACCTTTTGCACCTCTCGCTTTGGCCACTTTCGTCCGCTTTTCCAGTGACTCGGACATATTGCTCCAGACAGATTTTTCATTGTTTCCAGAAAGGATGTAGCTACCGTCAGCATTGGTAGGTTCTCCAAACTTCATTAAAACCATTTTATCCTTAACCTCAATCCTCGCATAATCGTCATATCCTTCTTCGCTGATTCCATAGCCTACATAAACGACTTCATCAAGTTTACCTGTACCTTCCGAAAACGATAAAAAGTCTTCCCCTTGAATAAAATCAATATCATTCACTGTTATTTTACCATCAGGTACATTGCTTTTGGATAAGGATACTTTTTGAAGGTAATCACCATCTGATTTTAGGGCAGGTATGCCCAACTTTTCGTACTGTAATGTGATGAATTCAATTGCCTTTTTTTGACCTGGCTTGCCCGTTTCACGACCTTCAAATTCGTCAGAAGCATAGGTGAACAAATAGTCTTTAAGTTCTTCCTCAGTAATCGTTTCGGCAAATTCAATCGGGTCTTTCTCCTGCTTCGGAGGTTTTGGTATTTGTTCCGTTGTTTTTTGGTTGGCATTACAAGAAAGGAGCGATGCAATCAAGATAATAACAAGTTGTTTCATACTAGATGGATAAGGGGTTCAAAAATAAGGATTACCCCTTAAAACTATTTTTAAATTGTTTTCGGTAGGTCGTTGGATTCAAATGGGTTAGTTCTTTGAATTGACGATTAAAATTCGAAAGTGTAGGGTAACCGGATAAAGCCGCTATTTCAATCACTGAAAGGTCTTGATTTTCCCTTAGCAACTGCAAGGCATGTTGAATTCGAATTTCTGCCAAGAACTGAAAAAAAGTCTTATTGGTACGTTGCTTAAAAAACCGACAAAAAGAATTCTTGGTCATGTTTACCTTGTCAGCAGCTTGCTCCAATTGAATTTCATCTTGAAAATTCTGTACCACAAAATCGAAAACCTGTTGCAGGCGTCTCCCTTGATCTGTTGAAATTTTAGTGGTATATGTGCTGGGTAACAGTTGTTTTTTATGGCTCCGGTTCAAAAACCTTAGAAGTATTAATAGGTTTAGAAAAAGTCCGTATTTATCTTCATTCTGACAATTGGAAAATATCTTTTCAATGAAGGTGTTTTCACCTGTAACTTTGAAACCAAATCCCAACAATTTCCATATTGGCTCTATCTCTTTCATTTCCTGATTTTCGAAAAAGGTTGCCCCAAACGACTCTTTAGTGAAGAACAATGAAATCATATGCGATGACTTGACTTTTCCATCGCTGAGAAAAACATGCGGAAGATTGGAACCAATTGCAATGAGATCACCAGCTTCAAAAGTGGTTACCTGATTGCCAATGATTAATTTACCCCTGCCAGCCCTCACATAGCTCAATTGAATTTCTTGATGTTGATGAAGTTTGTCATAAAAACGATATGACACATCAATTTGAAGTAATAAATGTTCATTCGGTTTTTTGGGAATTTTAAATGGATTGACCTTCATATATCCTAATATAATGATATAATCCCAAAAATACGATAATATAAAGGTGGTTTAGGTTAATTTACAGCGGACACTTGAGCGCGTCATGAATTACTTTTGATAAGCAGTTAAAACCATACAATATGGAATGGAAAGGCGTTATGCCCGCAGTGACAACAAAATTTACTTCAAGTGATGAACTGGATTTAAATATGTTCTCCGTGAACTTAGGGGCGCAATTGGATGCCGGTGTTTCGGCAATTATTTTAGGGGGAAGTCTTGGGGAGGCAAGTACTTTAAGTACTACCGAAAAGCAAGTTTTGGTAGAGCACGCAGTTAATTGTATTGATGGCAAAATACCTGTCGTGATGAATGTAGCAGAACGTTCTACAAAAAGCGCAGTAGCCTTGGCAAAAAATGCCAAAAAGTGGGGTGCAGGCGGCTTAATGCTATTACCTCCGATGCAGTACAAAGCAACCGACTATGAAGTTATCGCTTATTTCAAAGCCATAGCACAAACTACCGATTTGCCCATAATGATTTACAACAACCCCGTTGATTATAAAATTGAAGTAACTTTAGAAATGTTTGAAGAGTTGTTGAAGTTGGATAACATCAAAGCCGTTAAAGAATCAACTAGGGATATTTCAAACGTAACACGAATTAAAAACGTTTTTGGTGAACGTTTAAAAATACTATGTGGGGTAGATACATTGGCCTTGGAAAGCTTGGCCATGGGTGCTGATGGTTGGGTTGCTGGGTTAGTCTGCGCTTTTCCAGCTGAAACGGTCGCCATCTACAAACTGGTCAGAGCTGGGCATATTGATAAAGCAGTGGCCATTTACCGTTGGTTTATGCCTTTATTGGAGTTGGATATCAATCCGCAGTTAGTACAGAACATTAAATTAGCTGAAGTGGCAACAGGTATTGGTACTGAAAATGTTCGTGAACCAAGATTACCCTTACAAGGAGCCGAACGCAAAAGGGTTTTGAGCATTATTGAAGAAGGGCTTAAAACGCGACCTGATTTACCAGGCTATAAATCATTATGATAACAGGAGAGAATTACATCGGAAATAATAGGTCTGCCCATGGTGAAAAGACCTTCCGCACCTTTAATCCGAAATTAAACATTGAAAATGGGCAAGTATTCCATGAGGCCTCATATGAAGAAGTTGATAAGGCAGTAGCACTGGCCTGGGAGGCATTTTCGCAATATCAAAATATTTCTGGTAATAAAAAGGCCGAATTCTTAAGAACCATTGCGGCTGAAATCGAAATTTTAGGAGAGGAATTGGTTAAAGTATATTGTCAGGAAACGGGACTTCCGGAGGGGCGGGCCATTGGCGAACGTGGACGTACTTGTTATCAGCTAAGAACTTTTGCCGATTTGGTTGCCGAAGGCTCTTGGGTACAGGCTACCATTGATACGGTAATACCAAGCCGTGAACCGCTGGCCAAGCCTGATTTACGTAAGCTATCAGTTCCTATTGGGCCGATTGCAGTTTTTGGGGCGAGTAATTTTCCATTAGCGTATTCAACCGCCGGTGGTGATACGGCAAGTGCCCTGGCTTCTGGTTGCCCTGCAGTGGTGAAGAGCCATCCCATGCATGCTGGTACTGGCGAATTGGTAGCCTCCGCGATTATCAAGGCTGTCGAAAAAATAGGTATGCCCAATGGGGTTTTCTCCAATTTAAATAGTGGGGATATTGAAATCGGGAAGCAATTGGTTAAACATCCAAAAATCAAAGGAGTCGGTTTTACAGGAAGTATTGTCGGTGGTCGAGCATTATTTGATATGGCTTCAGAGCGAAAAGAGCCCATTCCCGTTTTTGCAGAAATGGGTAGTATTAATCCTGTTGTACTGCTCCCTAAAGCGTTACTTATTAAAGGCGAAGATTGGGCAAAAACTTATGCAAGCTCCATTACTTTGGGTACAGGTCAGTTTTGTACGAATCCCGGTCTATTATTAGGTATAAAGAGCGATTCACTTGAACAGTTTATTCGAACACTATCCGATGAAATCATTGCAATTGAACCGTCATGTATGTTGCATCCCAACATTATTTCAAAATATGATGGTAATAAAAAGAAGGTGCTTCAAGAGGAATCTGTTTTGATGTCGGCCAATTATTCCGAGCCAGTGCCAGTCAATCATGCAAGACAGACCGTGGTCAGGGTTGAAGGATCATCATTTTCAGAAAATCCAAAATTACACCAAGAAGTTTTTGGTCCTTTTTCTATGGTTGTCGAGTGTTCTTCAATAGCAGAGTTAATAGCTGTAATCAACGGACTGGAAGGTCAACTCACAGGTACCATTATCGGAAAAAAAGAAGAACTTGAGGCGCATAAAGAGGTCATAAGCGCTTTACAAAATAGAGTAGGACGATTGATTTTCAATGGAGTGCCGACTGGTGTTGAAGTGTGCCCGGCCATGCAACATGGTGGACCTTATCCTGCTTCTACCGATAGTCGTTTTGGTGCTGTAGGCGTTCATGCCATTCAGCGTTGGGTTCGGCCTATGAGTTATCAGAATTGGCCAGATAACTTATTGCCACAAGCATTGCAAAATGGAAATCCGCTAGGCATTTCTCGTTTGGTCAACAATGAAACAACCAGTGAAATTATCCCATAATGCCAAAATACACTTTTGAATGCATAGATGCCCACACCTGTGGTAATCCAGTACGTTTGGTAAAAAGTGGAGGCCCAGAATTGGTAGGGACTAATATGAATGAGAAGCGTCTTCATTTCATTCGAGAATATGATTGGATACGCACTGGGCTTATGTTCGAACCCCGCGGACATGACATGATGAGTGGCAGTATTTTGTACCCTCCACACGACCCAGAGAATGACTTTGCTGTATTATTTATCGAGACCAGCGGTTGTTTGCCCATGTGTGGCCATGGTACGATAGGTACTATTACCATCGCTATCGAAGAAGGTTTGGTTCATCCGAAAATAGAGGGAAAAGTAAAAATGGAAGCTCCGGCAGGAGTGGTGGAAATTGATTACCGGATGATTAATGGAAAAGTTGACTGGGTCAAATTGACCAATGTAAAAAGTTATTTGGCCTTCGAAAACTTAAAAATTGACTGTCCTGAACTGGGAGAACTTACCTTTGACGTAGCATATGGAGGTAACTTTTATGCCATTATTGACCCCCAGCCCAATTTTTCAGGTATTCAAGACTGCCAAGCTATTGATTTGGTGCGGTGGTCGAAAGAGATTAGAAGACAGATAAACCAAAAGTATCCAAACGCTTTTGTACATCCTGAAAACGAGACCATTCGTGATGTATCCCATTTACTATGGACTGGCAATACGATTAATACCAACTCAGACGGTCGAAACGCTGTATTTTATGGAGATAAAGCAATTGATCGTTCTCCTTGTGGAACAGGTACCTCAGCACGATTGGCTCAGTTGTTTTCATTAGGAAAAGTAGGTTTTGGTGATAAATATATGCTCGAAAGCTTCATTGGCTCTTCGGTTTTCGGTAAAATTGAAGAGGAAGTGCTTTTAAAAGGAAAAAAGGCCATCATTCCCAGTGTTAAAGGTTGGGCGAAAATTTATGGAGACAATACCATTACTATTGATACCGATGATGACCCTTATGCCTTTGGTTTTCAAGTAATTTAATATGGGAAAAAAGGTTACGGTCATAGGAGGGGGAATTGTTGGACTCTCTTCAGCTTATTATCTCCATAAAGAGGGACACGAGGTCACTGTAATTGACAAATCCAACATGGATTCCGGAGCCAGTCATGTCAATGCAGGGTATTTGACTCCAAGTCATATTATACCCTTGGCTGCTCCAGGAATGATTTCAAAGGGCTTACGCTACATGTTTAATGCAACAAGTCCATTTTATATGAAGCCACGATTTGATACGGAGTTTATAAAATGGGCCTGGGCCTTTAAAAAATCATCTACCCAGAGGAAGGTGGCCAAGGCAATTCCGAATATCTGCGATATCAATTTGTTAAGTCGAGAATTGTACGATGTGATAAAAGGCTCAAAAGAGTTGGGGGAAATCCATTATGAGCGGAAAGGATTACTGATGTTGTTTCAAACCCAAAAAGAAGGTGACCATGAAATAACAACTGCTGAGAAAGCAAAAAAACTAGGGTTGAAGTCCAATGTTTTGGATAAAACGGGCATAAAATTAATGGAACCAAACATAGATGTGAATGCTATTGGTGCTGTTCATTATCTATGTGATGGGCATACCACCCCAAACGATATTATGCTTAAAATGGTAGATTTTTTGGAAAAATCAGGAGTTATCCTTCGAAAAAATGAGGAAGTTATTGATTTTAAAAGGCAGGGTGATTCCATCCGTTTCGTTAAAACGGCGGTAAATGAATATAGCTGCGATGAGGTCGTTCTTGCGGCTGGTAGTTGGTCTGCGCGACTATCTAAAAAACTTGGATGTAACCTTTTACTTCAAGCAGGAAAAGGCTATCGTATTGATGTGTCAAAATCAACGGGAATAACAATGCCGGCTTTATTGTTAGAGGCAAAAATTGCTGTTACACCTATGTTGGGCTATACAAGATTAGCAGGAACCATGGAATTCTCCGGAGTCAATCATTACATTAGAAAGGTACGGGTAAATGCAATTGCCAATGGGGCCAAAAGCTATTATGAGGGTCTAGATATTCCTAAAACCGACATTGATCATGTACGATGTGGTCTACGTCCCGTGAGTCCTGATGGCTTACCCTATATAGGACGTACGAAAAACACAAAGAATTTGGTCTTGGCCACTGGTCATGCCATGATGGGTTGGAGCCTTGGTCCTGCGACAGGTAAGTTGGTCTCAGAAATCATATCACATCGCAAGCCTTCCTTAAATATATCACCCTATGATCCTGATAGAAAATTCTGAGGCTTTTATGGTTTTAAGGGTTAAAATCGATAAGTGGTATTGAATTTGCTTTTCTGTTGCTGCGCTAGACCGTAATTTTGTGTTATGATAAAAAAATACCACTTCATTTTTCTGTTGGTTTTAGGTGAGGTTCTTTCTCAAGAGGTCAAGGTTTTTACAATTAACGATTTTGATTTAAGAGGAGATGTAAAAACATGCCAGGTGATTACGGATTACGGTCAGGAAATCTTTGAGTTTGATACGGTAGGGCGATTAGTGAAAACAACAACCCAATACAATCAAGAGGATAGGGATATAACTTCTTATACATTCGAAAACAATAATTTGGTTGAAAAAAGATTGGAGAGCTATAAAAACAATACGATTGACCTTTCTTCATCAATGGTACACTTTTTTACCATTGATACCATAGGGAAGAAAACCGTAAAAGAGAAAATCATTTCGTATGATAAAGAATTTTTAGAGGCACAAGAATACCAGTACGATAATGAGGATAATTTGGTGCGAATTATTATTTCTCACGAGAATGCCGTAGATGAAATACGTATCGAGACGACCAACTATAAAAATGAAAAGACCACAACCTATTTTGAAAATGGAATAATTCAAAAATCAATTAGGGAATCCTTAAAAAAGAATAGAGTACAGGGAGAACTTAAAGTAGTCTTGAAAAAGAATTACCTTGACGGCGAACCGCATACAGCAGTGGAGGAAATTTCTAATAGTAAAGGGTTGATGGTCTCCGAGGAGAGTTTTCAATATGATCTGAATGAGAAACAATTCATTTCGTTTGAAAAACACTGGTATGCCTACAATACAGAAGGCATTTTATCAAAAGAGACGATAGAACAGGGCAACAGTAGTACCGTGAAAGAATATATCTTTCAGTTTGATGATAACCTAGATAAGAATTGGGTGAAAAAAATAACAACTCCTGATAACATATTTATTACTCGCAAGTTGGAATATTATCCAAAGCCGGAGGTCAGTGATAAAGGTCAAAATAGATAAGGGTTGGTTCAAAAGCATTTTTATGGAAGAGCATAAAGAAAAAATACTTGCCGTTTGTAATCAGGTTTCCAAGAACACGCTTATGGAAACATTGGATATTGAATATATTGATGTCGGTGAAAATTTTTTGATGGCGAAAATGCCGGTCACCCCTAAGGTACACCAACCGGATGGGGTTCTTCATGGGGGTGCATCGGTGGCTTTGGCCGAAAGTGTAGGTAGTGCGGCTTCTTATGTTTTCTTGGATGGTAATTCGTTTTATGTAAGGGGAATTGAAATTGCAGCAAACCATGTAAAAAGCATCAGAGACGGTTTTGTGTACGCCAGGGCCAGTATACTTCATAAAGGAAAGACTACACAACTTTGGGAAATCAAAATCACCAATGAAGAAGGTGAATTGATTTCGAATTGTAAATTGACGACAATTGCCCTTCCTAAAAAACAGTAATTTGCTCGATAAGGCTCGGGTTTGGCTTCAAAGGAAACACCCTTTCGTATTGTTTCATGAACCGAATGAAGACTCCCTTAAAGCTGTTTTTCAACATGACTCAATATTGCACAAGTTTAAAGGATTGGATGATGAGGGTTTTGTTTTTGCTCCGTTCGATTCGAACCAAGATTCCCTTTTTACTAAAGGTACTTTTTGTGAAGAAAACCTTGAGTTGAACGGTATCGAAGAATCCAGTCGGAAATTAGAATTTTCCGAAAAGGGTAGGGAGGCCCATATTAAATTGGTCGAAGATGCCATTGAAGAACTCCGGTCAGAAAGATTACAAAAGGTCGTACTGTCTAGGGTTACCGAAAAGGAAACAGAAAAATCATCAGAGACAGTTTTTGTCTCACTCTTAAAAAAATATCAATCCGCATTTTGTTATTGGTGGTATCACCCAGCGATTGGAATGTGGATGGGGGCGACCCCCGAGCAATTGCTAAAATATAATGGTTTTGAAATCGCTTTAAGCTCATTGGCGGGAACACTTCCCTACGTCAAAGGGGAATCTCCGAATTGGACGCCGAAGGAGATTGAGGAGCAGCAGCTCGTTACCGATTATATAAAAAGTGCCCTGCAGGATAATGTATATGATTTGAACGTTTCTGAACCAGTTTCCACAATGGCAGGAAAACTCTGGCATTTAAAATCCATGATAACTGGAAAGTTAAATGCCACTCGAGAACTCTCTTCAATTATTAAAATAGTTCACCCGACCCCTGCGGTTTGCGGACTTCCCAAAGAAAAATCGTTTCAATACATTGTTCAAAATGAGAACCACGATAGGGAATTTTATTCAGGGTTTTTAGGCCCAATAAATTTGGGCTCAACAAAAGGCGCAAGTCTATTCGTGAATCTAAGGTGCCTTAAGTATAGAGAGGGTAAGGCTAAAATTTACATAGGTGGTGGAATTACGGCGGCTTCAAATGCATTGAAAGAGTGGCAAGAAACCCAGTTGAAGAGCAGAACTATACTAGCTGTACTCTAAATTCTTGGTTTTTGAATTATACAGGTCGTATTTTTGTAAATCATGCGATACTCCACTATTCCTGCGGCCCAACTCATGGTACTTTCGTGCAAAGCGGCCGGAATTCAAGACATAATAATTTCCCCGGGGTCTCGAAACGCCCCACTTACTTTAAGTTACATAGAAGATGATTTTTTTAACTGCTATAGCATTGTTGATGAGCGATGTGCCGCGTTCTTCGCCTTGGGCATTGCCCAGAACCAAAATCGCCCCACAGCCTTGGTATGTACTTCTGGGAGTGCCCTTTTGAATTACTATCCTGCAATTGCCGAAGCTTTTTATAGTGATATTCCATTGGTGGTCATCTCTGCAGATCGCCCTCCCTATAAAATTGATGTTGGTGATGGTCAAACGATTCGTCAAGACAACGTTTTCAATCGCCATATCGGGTATTCTGCAAACCTCAAAATTGACGCTGCCCATGCGGTGGAAAGATTATCACAATATTGGCCAGCGTATTTAGAAAATCCCCAATCCGCCATTATTGATCAAAATGGTACGCTAATACAACAGGCTTTTAAGGTTGCGTTTGAAAAAAAACTTCCTGTTCATATCAATATACCCTTTGAAGAGCCTTTATATGAGTTGGAAAAAATCCAAGATTATAAATTACCGAGAATCCAATTTGAACCTGAAAAATCAAACCAAATCGATTTCACGGAATTGTCCAAAGTGTGGAATTGCTCCAAAAGAAAGATGATTCTAGTGGGTGTCAATCCACCCAATTCTATTGAAAAGCAAATATTGGATGTTTTGGCGAACGACCCATGCCTTATTGTTTTTACCGAATCTACATCCAATATTCATCATGAGAACTTTTTTCCTAGCATCGACAGCATCATTTTTCCCATAGAAAAATCCAAAAATACCGACGAAAGATTTTTAGAATTACAACCTGAAATCTTACTCACATTTGGGGGGCTTGTGGTTTCAAAAAAGGTAAAGGTGTTTTTACGAAAGTACAAACCCAAATATCATTGGCATGTAAATTCAACTAAGGCCTATGATACTTATTTTGCACTGACCAAACACTACATGACAGAACCGAATTTTTTTATGGAAAACCTTTTGGTCGGAAATTCTAAAACAACAGGCACTTACTTTAAAGTTTGGAGTGAAGTCAAGCAGCTTTATAAGAAGGAACAATACGCGTATCTCGAACAAATTCCTTTTTCTGATTTTAGTGTGTTTGATACCATTTTAAAAAAGATTCCAAAAAACAATCAATTACATTTATCCAATAGTTCAACCGTTCGATATGCTCAATTATTTGACATAGATCCCTCTTTGCAAGTATTCTGTAACCGAGGTACGAGTGGAATCGATGGTTCGACCTCGACTGCATTGGGTAGTTCACTATACAACAAGGCGCCCACCTTACTGATAACGGGCGATTTGAGTTTTTTTTATGATAGCAATGCACTTTGGAACGATTACATCAGAAATGATTTTCGTATCATCATAATTAATAATCAAGGGGGTGGTATTTTTAGAATTTTACCCGGGTTTGATGATTCTGAACGTTTTGGTACTTTTTTTGAGACACGACATCAGCTTACCGCTGAGCACAATTGCGCCCAGTTTGGGTGGTCATATGCTTCATGTGACAGCATGAATGCGTTGAACGAACAACTTTCAGATTTCTTTGAACCAAGCGAAAGGCCAAAGCTTTTAGAGATATTTACGCCCCGTGGTTTGAATAATAACATTTTGCTCGATTACTTTGATTTCATATCTTCGAGATATCATTAACTTTAAATTAAAGTACTGGCAATCATGAGTAAAAGAGATGAATTAATTGAAAAATACGCCGAGGATATCAAAGGGAAATTCGGTGAGACCCCCGATATGGATTTATTGACCAAAGTGGCTATCGGTTTAGGTCCAGCAATCTATAACTTAGACGCTTCTAAAGTATCCGGTAGTGATGACAAAGAATTGGAGACCGTTAAGAAAAATTTTTTAATGAAGAAGTTGGGACTTTCTGATGGACCCGAACTCATGGATGCCATTAACGCCGTAATTGATAAATACGGCCGTTCAGAGAAAAGTAAGTATCGCGCAGTAATCTATTATCAGCTGGCCAAACACTTTGGTAAGGAGTCTATTTATAGTTAGAGTAAAAAACAGTAATATGTATTAATAACCGTGCCCAGTGCACGGTTTTTTTTTGAAGAACAATGATTCGAATCGGTGACTACAACACATTAAACGTTGCAAGAAGCACAAGTGTGGGCTTATTCTTGGATGATGGCGCGGGTACTGAAATCTTACTTCCCAATAAGTACGTTCCTGAAGGTATAAAACGTAATGAACCTATCAAGGTGTTTTGCTACCTAGATCATGATGAACGACCTATTGCCACTACTCTGAACCCTTTTGTCATTCGCGATGGCTTTGCCTTTTTAAAAGTAGCAGAGGTCAATACGATTGGCGCTTTTTTAAATTGGGGATTGGAAAAGCAGTTGTTAGTGCCTTTTGGAGAGCAACAAACTCGAATGGAGTTGGGCCTTAGCTATGTAATACATTGCTATTTGGATGAAAAGACTTTTCGGTTGGTCGGTTCAGCTAAGATTGACAAATTCATCAAAAAGAAAGAAGCAAATTATCAAATCAATGAAGAGGTTCAGCTGCTCATAGGTAGAAAGACCGATTTGGGTTGGGAGGCCATCATCAATAATACGCATAAAGGGTTGTTGTTCTTTAGTGATGTTTTGTGGCCAATAGCCATAGGCGACGCTTTCGCTGGTTTTATTAAAATAATAAGGGAAGACGGAAAAATTGACCTCTCCATGGCACCTACAGGGGCCAAGCTACTTGATATATCAGCAAGAAAAGTTCTAGGGGCGTTAACATCGGCAGGAGGTTTTTTGGCGTTACACGACAAGTCGTCTCCTGAAGAGGTCAGGGATAAACTTCGGATGAGCAAAAAATCATTTAAAAAAGGAATAGGTATTCTATACAAACAAAGAAAAATTGAATTATCAGATTCTGGAATCCGTCTAAAAACATAAACACGCTATTTTTAATTTCACTATTTCTTAGGAAATATGTTCAAGGATTTTGTGCTTTCTGCAAAAATTCTACATTTGTATTAGAGTTAAATCTAACTTGCTGCTATTAGCTGATTTAACGGTTCCTCAAAATAAAATACATGCCGTTTATAGAAGAAAATGATTTGTTGGATCTCCATAAGGATATTGAAAAATCCCAAATCATCAATGAAAGACTGTTGGATCAAATTAAGTTCAAGAACAAGGACCTAAAAAAGTTAAAAATCCAACGTAATATCTTTATTGGTGTAACTGCTCTCTTCTTGGTCGGGACCATGGCAATTATGGCTTTCACGGCGGGTCTGTCTTCTTCTAGTACCAATCAAAACAATCTCTTGGTTTCCATCGATAGTCTTGATGCCATCAAAACAAGGATTGATAACCTTAAACTTCAAAATCAAGAATTGAGTTTGGTAAAGGAATTCTACTTGGCAAAACAATTTTTGGAAAAGGAAAAAATCTATTCCGTTCAGGTAAAATCATTTGTTGACAATAATTTGACTTTGGCCTCAGAGGCGTTGACCAATACCTTATTTGTGAAGACCAATCCGTTTTATGCGTACTCCCTAGGTACTTTTGAAACCCTCGAAGAAGCTCAGAAATTTAGAAAACAATTGGTTGATTTAGGTTTTAATGATGCTTTTGTCGCTTCTTACCAAGACGGTCAACGCGTTCAAATCGAAGATCCTTTCTAGCATTGGTGAAGTTCAAAATTTGGCTTGGTGCAGCACGTTTACGCACCTTACCTTTATCACTTTCAGGAATCATTACTGGTACGGCACTGGCCAATTTCTCTGATAAGAAAGACCCGATTATTTTTGGTCTATGTCTTTTGGTTACTATTGGATTTCAGGTTACGTCGAATTTTGCAAATGATTACGGAGACGGTGTTAAAGGCACTGATGGTGAAGATAGAATTGGTCCCAAACGTGCACTTCAGAGCGGCGCACTTACCCCTGAAGAACTTAAAAGAGGAATTATATCGACTTCAATCATAAGCCTGGTACTAGTCGTTATCTTATTGTATCGAGTTTTTGGATGGAATAACCTGCCTTATTTTGCTGTATTTCTGTTTTTGGGAGGAATAAGTATTTGGGCCGCCATCAAATATACGGTCGGTGATTCGGCTTACGGATACAGGGGGCTGGGCGATGTTTTTGTTTTCCTTTTTTTTGGATTATTGGCCGTGTTGGGAACCAAGTTTTTGTACACCAGAACGTTAATGATCGTAGATGTCTTACCCGCTGTTGCCATTGGTTTACTCTGCGCAGGGGTACTGAATTTGAACAACCTTCGCGATATCCGGTCAGATAGCAATCATGGAAAAAATACCTTAGTTGTGAAAATGGGATTTTTAAATGGTAAGCGTTACCACTTCTTTTTATTGCTCCTTAGTTTTGCAACCATCCTTTCCTTTTGTTTTTTTAGCGGATTTTCAATGCTAACGATACTCATCGTAATTACTCCTTTCCTATTTATTGCAATGCATGGAATAAAGGTATTGAAGACGAAAAATCCTGCCGACTTAGATCCTGAGCTTAAGAAATTGGCTTTGTCGACTTTTTTGGTTTCCCTCTTGTTCTATCTTACAATTAATTATTTTTTGTAATTTTGGTTGTTAAAATTATCTAAACATCACTCACATTGGAACACCCCATTAAGATTCTTATTGTCGAGGACAATGTCATTATTGCCGACGACATGCAGTCTATGTTGGAAGAGATTGGCTATGAAATCGTTGATAACGTTATCGTTTATGAACAGGCTGTAGAAGTACTTAAAACCAACCATGTTGATCTTGTTTTGATTGATATCATTCTGGCATCAGATAAAACGGGTATTGATTTAGGGAAACACATTCGAAAGAACTATAATATTCCCTTTATTTTCGTTACTTCAAATTCTGATAAAGCTACAGTTGAAAATGCAAAGACGGTAAAGCCTGATGGTTATCTGGTGAAACCTTTTGAACAACAAGACCTGTATACCTCAATTGAAATAGCACTTTCAAATTTTAACTATTCCAAGAAAGAGGTAAGTAACGAAATCGATGGTAGTGGTGGTGAGAGTTTTACATCAAACTCAGTATTAAAAGACTCTATATTCGTTAAAAAGCAGCACCTTTATTATAGGATTCAATTTGGGGATATTCAGTTCATAAAAGCTGATAACGTGTATCTCGAGGTAAACACAATAGATAAAAAATTCCTGGTACGCTCCCCATTAAAGGATTATCTGGAAAAGCTTCCAAAAAATAAATTTTATAGGGCCCATAAATCGTATATTGTTAACGTTGATCATATCGATGCCATCAATTCAAAGGATATTATGATCAACAACACCTTAATTCCCATATCAAAAGATTTTAAGGAGTTTATTATATCCTCAATGAATTCTTGATAGTGTTCAATGGATAAGACAAAAAAAGCGACCCAAGAACGGGTCGCTTTTTTTGTTCGGCTACTTTCTACCTACGGACACCACAAATTAAGTACGGTTCACAACAATATTTTTCCAGATTGTCAAGGTCATAATACATTTACCATGTGTTTAATTAACAATGTAAATTTTTCATTTTCATATAGTGTTCTCGTTAAAAGTCCTACCTCACCCGGTAGGGCTTTTTTTATGAATAATGCCTCGTCATCAAGGTTGAAAGAATGAAAATTCTATGAAATGCACAAAACATCGTTAAAATACACATTGACCTTCATTACATGATATTTCACAACAAAAAACAGCACTTTCACAACAAATCGAGAGTGACTCAGCGCAATCACTTTACTTTTGGATGATAGAGTACAACGGTGCCCTATTGAAATAATGAGATAGTGTCAAAAAAAGGACTGTACGGTGGTGTGCGGTCTTTTTTATTGCCGTAGGACAAAAATGTAGAATGTTATGAAAATCAAATGTTTAACAATTTTTAAGTGCTTTTACAACTTTTGACCGGAGCTTTACAACAAAAATTGAAACGCGAGGTAAAATAGCTCTAGTTTTGGTCTTAATCCAACTAAAAAATCGTAAAAAAATTGAAGTAAGGTTAAAATGGTTCTGATAAAGAAAATCTTTTATTGTTTTATGATTTCCCTTTGCATTGGGTTGCACATGGTCAATGGGCAATCGAGCAGCGAAGAACCAGACCCCCTTGACGAATTTCAAGAACTGGAAGGTGCCGATACCAAACTTAAATTTTTCGTTTCAACTCCCAATAGATATGTTCAAAGTTCAGCGTATGATTGGTTGGAATCGGTAAAGGTTTATTTAGATTCAGCCCAAAAAATAAAAGATTCGTCAGCAACATATTCCTATCGTCTCATGCAGGCGCAATTGTATAATGACATCGGCGATTTTGATAAAAGTATTGCTTTGGCCAATGAGTTGTATTCAATGACCGATAGTCTTGACAATAAGACGATAACATTGGTTCTAAAGCTTTTAGATGAAAACTATGGCAAACTTCAAATGTTTGACAAGCAAATCGAAACACGAGAAAGCATGCAACGTTATGGGGTGATAGAAGGGGTGAACTTCTATGATATCTATGCCAGTATGGGACTGTATAGAAAAGCGATGAACCAGTACATTCTTACAGTGGGTAATACCATTCCAGATAACGATCATCTAGCATTGGCACGTAAGCACAATACAATAGGCTATTTTCTATTTAAGGATAAATCAGCTGCAACGGCCATAAATGAATTCAATAAGGCTTTGGGCTATTTAAAAATCTACAATAACGATATTTCAAAGCAGAAATCAGATAAAGAGATTTTTCAAAGTGAAGGCTTAACAGCTGAAATTCAAGGAAATATTGGAAAGTCTCATGTCCTTCTTGATGAAAATATTGAAGCCATACCCTTCTTGAATGAGAGTATTGATATCTTAAAAGAGTTCAACTATCGTGAGTATAAGGACCACATTATTGAGAATAGCCTCGCCTTGGCAGAGGCACACCTAACATTGGACAACAACAAAACAGCCAAACGATTACTGGATGAAGATTTCAATGATATCAATGTAGCCCAGCGTATTCAGAGAAATAGACTGTTGGCAGCATATCATGATAAATTTGAAAACCATAAGAGTTCCGTACGCTATTACAAAAGAAATCAACAGATTTTAGATTCGCTCAAAGCAAACGAACTATCAATCTTAAATCAACAGTTGGTCGCTATAGTAGGGGATTCTGATCTTGAGAATTCAAGGAGAATTATAAATGAGCAAAAGCTGGCAAATGAAAAAATAAGAAGCGAAATCCAAGCCAAGGATGAACGTATCAATTTGGTTTTCATTTCTTTGATATTTACGCTCTTAGGATTCGCTGGATTGGTTTATGCCTACATGAAGAGTATAAAAAATCAGCGATTGATTGCTGAGCAAAACCATATCATTGAGAATTCACTTAAAGAGAAAGATTCGTTGCTCAAGGAAATACACCATAGGGTAAAAAACAATTTACAAATGGTGTCTAGTTTGTTAAGTCTGCAAACCCGAAATACCAAAAGTAAAGCTGCCATAGTCGCTTTAGAAGAGGGTAAGAGTAGGGTGAAGGCCATGGCCCTTATTCATCAAAAGTTATATCAAAATGACGACCTTTCGGTAATTGAAATGCAGGGATACATTGAGAGTTTGATCAATAGTGTACAATCAGTTTACAAAAAGGGCGGTCATAATATCAGTATTACTGTCGATGCCGAAGGTACCGAGTTGGATATTGATCGCGCCATTCCTTTTGGGTTGATTTTAAATGAGTTGGTATCCAATAGTTTCAAATATGCTTTTCCTGAAAGTGATGATGATGGAAAAATTTATATCCACCTGAGAAAGAATGGAGAACAAGGGTATTTTGAGTACGCTGATAATGGGGTAGGATTGCCCGAAGATACTGATGAAAGAACCAATAACTCCATGGGGCTTAGGTTAATCAATAGATTGGTGAATCAATTGCAATCGAAGTTAAATGTTGAACGAGCAAAAGAAGGCGTTCGTTTTTCGTTTAATTTCAATTAAGATTATCTGACTTGACTTCGAAGAACCAATTTGTGAAGTAACCTTGGAAAGAACCGTTTCAACAAAATTCCCTTTTTCTCTTTACCTGCAATGTACACCTCGAATTTTTTGCGTTCAATAGCGTTAATCATCTTTTTACAAAATACAGAAACAGGCAACCCATTTTTTGTGGCTTCATCATCTGTATTCTGAGTCGTACCATCCGCTATTAATGCATTCTTGGCGACATTGGTCTGCACAAAACCAGGGCAAACTATGGTGACAGCGATATTATCTTTTTCATGTTCCATCCGTAGCGCATCAAAAAAGCCGTGCAAGGCATGTTTTGCACCACAATATCCTGAACGATAGGGTGAAGCGAATTTACCCATAAGACTGCTCACTACTGCGAAGTGACCCTTTTTTCGCTTTATAAAATGTGGTAAAAGTGCTTTTGAAAGGGCAACGGTACCTAGATAGTTGATATCAATCATTTTTTTATAAACTAAAAAATCAGTTTCAATAATCAGTGAACGTTGACTGATTCCAGCATTGTTGATCAACAGATCAATATGCCCCCAAAAAGTAAGCGCCTCCTTTACTTTTAAATCAATGCTATCATGCTTTTCAATATCGAGGGGGAGCACCTTAATATTTTTAGGTTGGTGGCAAGCTTCGCTCACCTCCTTCAAGGTGGTCATCGTGCGAGCAGAAATAATGAGTTGGTGGCCTTGTTTAGCATATTGATAAGACAGTTCTTTTCCTATACCTGATGAGGCCCCCGTTATCCAAATGACCATAATTGTATTGCGTTTGCCCTCAATATAGGTATTTTTATAGCTGAAATGAAAGCGTCATATCATCGATATTTTTTAAACTTCAAAAGACCAAGCGGTACTTCAAGAGGAGTAATGTCGCAAAAAGAAACTTGGTTCTTGATATTGAAAGAGGGTAATCGATGGGGAATCGGTGAATGTGGACTTTTTAGGGGACTTAGCTTTGACGACAACGATGATTATGAGAAAAGGTTACGCTGGGTTTGTCAAAATATTGATCTACGCCAAGAAGAACTTTTCAAGGCGTTACAAAATTACCCCTCTATAAAATTTGGGTTGGAGCAGGCCTTTCTATCATTGCGTTCAACCAATCCATTCGAGTTGTTTGCTTCTGATTTTGTTTTACATGAAAGTCCAATTGTTATCAATGGTTTGATTTGGATGGGTAACAAAGACTTTATGATGTCTCAAATAAGACAAAAATTAGAAGAAGGCTTTACTTGTATCAAAATGAAAATCGGGGCAATCGATTTTGATACGGAGCTTCATCTACTAGGCGATATTCGAAAAGAGTTCTCAAAAAATGAAATTGAACTTCGAGTAGATGCCAACGGTGCCTTTTCTCCAGAAGATGCCATGGACAAGTTAGAACGCTTAGCTGAATATGATTTACATTCCATAGAACAGCCCATTAGACAAGGGCAATGGCAAGAAATAGCACAACTTTGTAAGAATACGCCATTGCCGATTGCCTTAGATGAAGAATTAATCGGTATCACGGAGGTAACAAAACGTGAACAATTACTACAAATTATAGAGCCACAATATATCATTTTGAAGCCCAGTTTAGTCGGTGGTTTTGCCGATAGCGAACATTGGATTCGATTGGCAGAAAAAATCGATATAGGTTGGTGGGTGACCAGTGCACTAGAAAGTAATATTGGTTTGAATGCCATCTCGCAGTGGACGTACACCTTAGGAAGTAAACTTCCTCAAGGTCTGGGCACGGGAGGCCTATTTACCAATAACTTTAATTCACCTTTGAAAGTGAAACAGGGTATGCTCTCTTACCGAAAAGGGGTATCTTGGACCAATGACGTAATCGAACGTATATGTACATAGAACAAGGTTATAAGGGCGAAATCGGTGTATGGAAATATTTTATCATTCCTGTGGGTTTTATTGGGTTCATGGTTTTCAATTACATTTTGACCATAAACTCACCCGTAAATGTTGAAGATGCCTTAACTCAGATGATTGAACAACTGGGCTCCAATGTAGTATTGATCATACTTTTGCTCCCATTGGTCGCTGGTTTTTTCATTGTTCTTGGATGGACTTATCTGGTGCATCAGCAATCGATTACATCATTAACCACATCAAGGCCAAGAATTGATTGGAAGCGAATATGGTTCGTATTTGCCTTATGGGGCGGGATTACGGTGCTTTTCACTTTGATGGACGTCTACACGTCGCCTGAGAGCTATGAATGGAATTTTAACTTCGGAAAATTCATCCCCTTGGCCGTGATTGGAATTATTTTAATTCCATTGCAGACAAGTTTTGAAGAATATTTGTTCCGTGCACATATGATGCAAGGTTTGGGAATTTTAACCAAGAACCGATGGGTGCCATTAGTATTAACTTCGGTATTGTTTGGTGTAATGCATATTGCCAATCCAGAAGTTGAAAAGCTGGGTTATGGTCTACTGGTTTACTATATAGGCACTGGTTTCTTTCTTGGCATTATGACTTTAATGGATGAAGGCCTGGAGCTGGCTTTGGGCTTTCATGCCGCCAATAACTTGATTACGGCCTTATTGGTTACGGCAGATTGGACGGCTTTTCAAACCGATTCCATATATCGCGATATTTCAGAACCCACCTTGGGCATCGATGCGTTGATTCCTGTTTTCGTGGTGTTTCCGATACTGCTCTTCATCCTATCGAAGAAATACAAGTGGACAAACTGGAAAGAACGTCTTTTTGGAAGGGTTTTGAACCAAGAAGAATTTAGAACTGTCCAAAATGCGGATACACAGGCAGTTTAAGCTTAATGGAATTTCCCTGACTTATGAAGGCCTTTACGAAGTAGCGTCTTCTTGGGTCAAGGAAGGAAAAGAATTTGAGGTACATGCTGGCGACTTCCTATTGGATTGGCTTTCACCTACCACGCATGTTCAGGTCAATACTTCGGGGTCTACAGGTCAACCAAAGTCTATTTCCCTACGCAAGGAGCATATGGTCAATTCCGCTCTGGCAACAGGAAGCTTCTTCAAGATAAAGTCCGGCGCCAGGGCTTTATTGTGCTTGTCACCCTCATATATCGCCGGAAAAATGATGTTGGTCAGGGCTATGGTCCTTGGGCTGAGCTTAGATGTTATCGAACCATCATCCCATCCATTAGATGATCTGTTGGGTAATTATGATTTTGCAGCCATGGTACCACTGCAGGTACAGAACGGACTAACAGAACTACACCACATCAAAACGCTGCTTATTGGTGGGGCAGCAGTATCGAAAGAGCTAGCGGCCCTTCTTTTGAAAGAGAAGAATTCCATTTTTGCGACCTATGGTATGACCGAGACAATCACGCACATAGCGGTAAAGAAAATATCCGGACCCATTGCCTCAGATACTTTTGAAGTACTGCCTGAAGTTAGCGTTTCGCAGGATAGACGCGGATGTTTGGTCATCAATGCCCCAAAAGTATGTCGAGAAACCATAGTGACCAATGACCTTGTCGAGTTGGTTGACGACACCCATTTTAAATGGTTGGGGCGCTATGATAATGTCATTAATTCTGGCGGAATAAAACTTATCCCCGAACAACTGGAGGAAAAATTATCGACAGTCATCAAAAATCGTTTTTTTATTGCTGGAATTCCTGATGAACGTTTAGGTGAAAAAATGATTTTAGTAATAGAGGGGATGAAGGACGAAGAAAAACAACAACTGTATCAAAAGATAAGAGACCTAAAAAGCCTTAGAAAGTTCGAAATGCCAAGAGAAATCATCTCCTCGGAACAATTTAAAGAAACCCCAACGGGAAAAATACAAAGGAGCAAAACATTATCCACTGTCCTTAAAAGCTAGTTGAGTATCTTCAAGGCAAAATACGCGCCATGAAATATTTATGCTTTTTAATTCTCTTTTTACCTATCGTAACTTTATCCCAGCACATCTTATCCGAAGCGGATCGAGCCAGGGTTATTGATGAATTGCTGGAAGACAGGTTCAATAATTTACTTCCAGAGTTGATGGATAAGACCGATATTGATTTGTGGGTTTTGATATCGCGAGAGTACAATGAAGACCCAGTCTTGAAAACAATGTTGCCCTCAACCTGGTTAAATGCGCGCCGAAGGACTGTTCTTCTCTTTTATCGCGACAAGGTCAAAGACACGATTCACAAACTTGCAGTGGCGAGGTACAATGTGGGTGAAAATATTCAGTCTGCCTGGGACAAGGAGAAAGAGCCCGATCAGTGGAAACGCTTGGTACAATTGATTGAAGAAAGAAATCCAAAAAGAATCGGACTTAATTTTTCCAAAGACCACAATATTGCCGATGGTTTGGTGAAAACGGATCATGAAGGGTTTCTTCAGAATCTTCCAAAAAAATATCACAGCCGAATTGTTTCTGCTGAACAATTGGCCATACGATGGATAGAGACACGAACGGAACGTGAAATGGTTATTTACGATCAACTTGTTAGTATTACACGCGATATTATTGAAGAGGCTTTTTCAGAAAAAGTAATTACCCCGGGAGTGACGAAAACATCTGAAGTGGTTTGGTGGATGCGACAAAAAATTACCGATTTAGGCTTGAAGACATGGTTCCATCCCACGGTGGATGTGCAACGGTCAAGTGACAATGGCGCCAATACATTATATGCTTTTTCAGGAAAACCGGAAGATATGGTAATTGTTCCCGGAGATTTGGTCCACTGTGATATGGGCATTAGTTATTTGCGGCTAAATACCGATTGTCAACAATTGGCATATGTTTTAAAACCAGATGAAACTGAGCCACCCAAGTTTTTGAAAGATGCAGTGAAAGCAGGTAATCAGGTTCAAGATTTTTTAACGGTTAATTTGGTAGAAGGTAGAACAGGTAATGAGATTCTTGCGAAATCACTTGCCGATGCCAAAGCAGCTGGTTTCCGACCGTCGATTTATACACATCCTTTGGGTTCGTATGGGCATTCGGCAGGCACCACTATTGGGATGTGGGATGCCCAGGGCGGAGTGATGAAAGATGACGGAGAGAATTATCCGTTGAATCGTAAAACGGTCTATGCTATCGAACTGAACACAACAGTTACCATTCCCGAATGGAAACGTGATATTCGAATTATGTTGGAAGAAGCGGGATATTATGGCGAAAACGGATTCAGATATATCAATGGTAGGCAAACCGAGTTATTGTTAATTCCAAGGCCTAAATCACAGCTAACCAGATAGGTGAATGTTAATTTTCGTGTAAGAAGGGACAACCAATCGTATACTTTTGGTATCTTAAATAAAAAAATATAATAATGAAGAACATTTTCTTTTTGTTAGTGCTATGTACAGGTGTGTTTATTCATGCCCAAGAAGGAACAAAATCAATTTTAGGGCAAATAACCGATGGAAGAAGTCCAATTGAAAATGTGGCCGTGACGGTCGAAGGTAAATCGGGTCAAACGTTTTCAGATGCTGATGGAAGATACAAGGTTGGAGCTGATGTTGGCGACCGTATTTTATATAATTACAGTGGTCTTAAAACAGTTGCGATAAAAGTAGAAGACGTAACTCGAATTCTAAATATCAAAATGATTCCTGATGTGGAAGAATTGGAAGAAGTGACCGTTGAGGCCAGTAAGCGGCGTTCACAAGCTGAAATGCAAGAGGATTATACTATTAATAAAAACATTATCCGCACGGCTTGGGGCTACTTGGACGCTGAAAGGGCGGCTGGTAACGTCCGGACAATGAGCGAGGAGGAAATCAATCCAGTAACGCTTTGCATTTTAGATGTACTGCGAAATCAGTTCCCGGGGGTTCAAGTAACGGGATCATGTACCACTGGAATATCTACTCCTGGCCTAGGGGTTATTGGAGAAGAACCGCTTCAGGTTGGCGGTCAAGTAAGAATACGACCAGGTAGTAGTTTGTTTAGTGCGTTGCCTGCAGTTTTTGATATAGATGGTCAAATTTTCAATGATGTACCCTTATGGTTGGATGTAAGTCAAATAAAGAGAATTGCGATTCTGAATAATTTGGCGACTACAGCACCATACGGAAATTTGGGTGCTGGTGGCGTAATTGTCATCAATACTGTAGGAGGAAATCCTAGGAACAATGAGTTCG
>ERZ1740067.109-NODE-109-length-64768-cov-11.015716_pt1 | contig 64768 bp, 38 predicted proteins | sample MGYA00581736_ERZ1740067 | MGnify/ENA primary metagenome ERZ1740067 (study PRJEB43018, sample SAMN04849236) | marine metagenome | isolation source: floating plastic debris | place: Pacific Ocean | collected 2008-08-27 | study: EMG produced TPA metagenomics... | reverse complement strand
AGTACCTTTATCGGCAGCCCTGTTCTGCCATCATTTCAGCCTGAGTAGTTACGAACCAGGACTGATTGCGGGTGATGAGTGAGCAGTAGCTGGAAATATCCTATCTTATCTTTATTAGGTGTTGCTGTTTGATGCCGTAAAGCTGTAAATATATTACGCTCCCCAATGAAACTGTCTTAATATTTGCCGGTCAGCCTCAACTTGACAACGCCCATCGACAGTATTTTCATCAGTATTAGACTAATGCTCAAGCGGCTTGCAGCCGCTGACTAGAGACACCAAATGGGTTCTATAAAATTCTTATTCTTTTAAACAAAGACTATGCTGTTGCTATCAAGCTTGAGTTCAACCGTATTTTCAAAAATAGCAATCAGCTCTTGTCCGTTAGAGAGTAGAAGATTATTACCATCTTGTTGTTGTTGGTAGTTATCTGCAATACCATGCAGCTGTATTATATCAGTCTCACTATCAAAGTCCTTAATTAAAGCGTAGTCATTATTGTTATCCCCAATGTAGTAACTTTGGGTTGCGTTGCCTAGGACAAAGGTATCAGCGCCGAGGCCACCGCCAAGGATGTCGTATTCAAAAGTGCCGTGAGCGATCGCATCTGATCCATCCAACCAATCGTCACCGATACCGCCCTTCAGCACATCGTTACCGAGACCGCCTTCTATCGTGTCATTGCCTGAATTGCCATAGATGGTATCGTTGCCGTCACCCCCAAAGATGACATCGCTACTTTCGCTCGCTTTTATAAGGCCGTTGTCAAATTCATCTTCTCCATACAGGATGTCATTACCTTCGCCGCCGTATAAGGTATCGTTTCCTATGCCGCCTCTGAGAATATCACTGCCATTGCCCTGATTAGCATTTATCTCAACCGTCAAATCAACAGGCGCTTCAACTTTTATGAGTTTGATATAGTCAATGTAGCCTTTGTCACCTCCATCTTTACTATTGAGAATTTGTAAGGCATCACTGCCTTCGGTAAGTTCTATCCCTGTAGCAACGGTGCGGATAACAAAGTTGTCTGAACTAACTGATTTTTCTCCTGTATCCAAGGTCTGATCAAGTCTCCATCGGTCTAGCTCTATTTCATTGAGCTTTACTGTGAGCTCTGCAGCACCTTTTTCAATATCGTAATAGCCAATCTCAATATCGTAGTAGCCTGTTTCACCCATGAACAGCGTTGAAGCACTGCTCCCCTCTAACATGACATATTGACCATTGGAGGCATCTTGTGGGTTGGCACTCTCGACTTTGGCCTTTTCAGCAAGCTGCATGGCTTCAGCTTCAATAAGAATCACATCAGACTCAAAACTCGTGGGTGTAAAGTCGATATAGTCAATCTGAAGTTTCTCTTTGCCTGTCGACAGGTTCAGCTGATCGCCCTGATTGATAAAGACTTCTGTTCCTAATATTTGGCTTGTGACCTGATCTTTTGAAGCAGATAGCTGCCAATTGCCTAGGCTGCTGCCAGCTAAATTAGCGGACAGTTCACCTTTCCCTTTGCCATCATCAGCGTAGCCTACTGAAATGTTATAGAGTCCTGATGCACCTTTGAAAATGGCTGTAGTAGAGGCATTCTCTTTGGTTTCTATAAATGATTGGCCCGAGGCATAGTCTTTGTCTTTAATGTCAGCTTTACCCTGCCATATCAGATTTTCTGCTTCCATCAGTATCTGCTGTGGTGAGTTAAGCGTTGATGAACCGTCAGCGCTGTCACTATTGGATGCGACTATCTCCACATAGTCAATTGATGCCTTCTCGTTACTATCTGCCCAGCCCTGAAATTCAAGGCTGTCGCCTGTCGTTAAGCTAACCTGGGTCCCGACGGACCGATAGACTGCTGTGTCGTTAGTGGCGCTAAAGCTCCATTGATCCAACAATTGACCATTAATACTAAACGTTGCACGGGCTTGTTTTTTCTCTTCATCTAGATAGCTGACAAAAATATCATAGACGCCAGAGTCCCCTGTAAAGCTTGTAGTTGCCCAACCTCCATTATTGCTAGTGTTGGCGATGACAGCGTTCCCGGAGGCGGAGTCTTTGTTATTTTCAATTTTATATCCACCAGACAAACTAAAGGATTCAGCTTCTATGCGAAGCCCACGGCTAGCATTGCGGGTAGCATCATCTTGTAATAGGTTGAACTGCTGCTCGCTCACGTCTACTTTAATAATATCAGTGGTTTTGCCTAAAGTGTTTTTCAACCAATATTCTTCCGGGCTCTCCTTGTCCGCGTCTATCAGCTCCCCACCGAGGGCAATCGCCTCTGCAACTTGTTTTGTTTCACTTTCTAGGTAAAAGCTACCGTTATAGAACTCAGCATCAGCAAAAGCAGTGTTCTGAGTAGTTGAGATAACATCAAGGTAATCAACGTTAATAAACTCTTCGCCGTCCGCTTCTCCTTTTATTTTGATGTCTTCTCCAGCTTGTATCTCTACGCCGCGAATGGTGTAGGTCGTAAAGTTATTAGTGCCGATTGTCTCATTATGCAGGTCTTCATCCAGCAACCATTCAATTTTTTGTTTGTTTCTTCCACTGCCGATCTCAACTTTGAGTTCACCTTTGCCATCTTTCTCATCGTAGTAACCGACGATAATATCGTAGATGCCAGTTGGCCCACTAAAGCTAGTCTTGGCTTCACCGTCTCCAGCTGTCGTAATTAGGCTGCCACCCGATGAAATAGCCTGTTCCTCTTTATTAAAGTGGCGCAGGTTGAGATCTTCTGCTTCTAATCGCACCCAAAAGTCAATAGGTGATGGATTACTCGAGCTCGTAAAACCAGCCTGAGCTGAAATCTGCTCGAGTTCGCTTAGTACGGCATTGCCATCAGGTAGGGATGAGCCAGAAGCATAAAGATCGCCATACAATACATCATTGCCAGTACCACCGCTGACAATATCTTGGCCTTGCCCACCCATTGCAATATCATCGCCTTCTCCGCCGCTGACTTCGTCATCACCCGCGCCGCCATCAAGTACGTCATTGCCAGCATCGCCTTTGAGTAGGTCATTATCGTCCCCACCGTCTATGATGTCGTTGTCATAGCCCCCAGAGAGAATGTCAGCGCCCGCTTCTCCATATAGGTGGTCGCTGCCTGCTTCCCCGGCAATAAAGTCATCGCCGTCGCCGCCATATATTTTGTCGTTGCCAGTAGCACCATAGAGAATATCGTTACCGACTTCCCCCATCAAGCTGTCATCACCCGCTTTGCCATCAATAATATCGTCGCCCGCACCACCGCTAATGAGATCGCGGAAATTGCTGCCTGCTAAAATATCATCGGCCTCTCCCCCGGAAACAACAACAGACTGTTCAGCTGCACTATAATCTGCCACCGAGTCGTTGTAGGTTGTGGTTCCATCAGTTTCGCTACTGTCTGTCCCTTCAAAGGTCGAAAAGTAGGTTTCTAACTGTTGCCACCATTCGCCATAGCCCAGCTCAAATAGTTGCCACCATTCGCCATAGCCTAACTGAAGCATGTCCGATTCAAAGGTTTGCCACCACTCACCGTAGCCCAAGCTGAGAATAGTCACTTCAAATTGCTGCCACCATTCACCATAGCCCAGTTGTAAGAGCTGACCAGGGTTTTCTTGATGCAGCTGCCAATCGTCATAACCGGCTTCTAGCACTTGCCACCACTCACCGTAGCCGAGCTCAATAATCTGCTTCTCAAAGAGCTGCCACCATTCACTAAAGCCGAGAGTGTAGAGACTCCCAGAGGCTCGGTGCTCGGTGAGCACCGAGCTATTTAGGCCAAGGCTCTCAGCCACTGCTTGCTCAGCTTCTAGCAGGAGTGCTGATATATCTAAGTGAGTGTCAAGCAGACTGTAGTCAACATCCCAGCCTAGTAAATCAAGTGCCTGTAAGTCGCGCTCGGTCAGGCTCACCCTTTCTTTGTACGCTAAGGTAGGATCCATAATGCCCATGGCAACCTGCATTCGCTTCCAGTGACTTGCCTGGTAGCCATCGCCTCCCATGTCAGTATTTTGACCGGTTGAGAGATTTCCGATGTTTGTTTTACCACCATCGGCAGAGAGATAGGCGGCCTCGCCTTCCGTAATACTGCTGACACTGCCATCAGGATTTTCGAGGGTAGCAGACTCATCTGTGTAGCGCATCAAGTCGAATAAGCTAGCACCTTCCACACGGAGTTCATCAGATAGTAGCTGTTTGATATCGATGGTGCCGTCAATGCCACTGACGAAGCCCATGATGTGCATCATTTCATGAATAGCCATGCTGAGGGAATCAAGCGTGCCCTCTGGAGGTTCTTCTAGTCGCAGGACATCGTTGTTCCATGCAAAGTCTTGATTAACAACAATGTAGCCATCTATTCCTTCAGTGTTAACGACATCTCTATCCCATGCAGCAGCACCATCATTGAAGGTGATTGCTTCACCTAGCCCGAGTGCTTCAGCCTGGGATTTCGTGAGTAAGATTTCTGTATTGCCATCAATGACTTCGCCGTAAGCGCTGAGGTCAACAGTGTTGCCATCCTGGAGGTGGAGCACCATTTGGTCATCGATGTAGCTAGCGGCATCTTGAGCGATGTATTCTGTGAGGGTGCCGTAGTGGACGGTATGGAAGATCGGGACAGCACCACCGACAGCAGTGCCATCGCTGAGGTTGGTCGCACCAACAAAGTGAATGTCGACAGTTGTGGTGTCAGTGAGAAAGCTACCCAAGATACGAGCCGCTACTTCATAGGCGACTCGTTGTTCTAGAGTGATACCGTAGTCGTAGGAAAGATTAAATGCAACCATTTCTTCAGCGCTATAAATACAAAAAAACGAGTTGAATCAGCTATAAAGTCTTATGAGGAGCACCAGAACCAGTCTGTTCTAAATGTAGAACAGGAGATGTTAGAACGCTTGACCAACAAAATATTAGCCTCTATAATTGCTGAATCTTAAAGAGTAGAAGTCATGTTTTTTCAGGCTTTTGGCCAAGCTTAAAACAGATTTATCTGCTTAATTTTTCTTGAGTGTAACGAAATAGATATAGAGAGATATCTGTGCATATGCGGAACAACACATGTTTATTCTTTTTATGAACAATCTTTATAGAGATAATTTTTCTATGAGGATTAGCTTGCTCCAGTGCCAACTTGGGTGTCCAACCTTCACTGAAGCCAAAACTCCACGACGCCAAGAATAAAATCTATAGTAGATTGATACCCGTTATCGGCTGGCATAGTCAATTCTCAATCACCGATAGATGAAAAAATAGTGCTACCACATTAATAGATAGAATGATCGTCAGATATCTTACGCGGAAAAGTGATCTCTGTCTGTCAGTTTAATAGCGAGTAGCGAGAACGCAACCTCAGCCACATCTTTAAAGGGTTTTCCCTCACAGGAAAACCTTAAGCGATAGTTACTATTAACCTCCAGCTGATGAATAGAACAAGAAAATAAGCTACGTTCTATCCTGAAGGGGTGACACAACGCTCATAACCTAAATAAGGAGGGGGTTCAGCAGCATATAGGTAAAAAAGATAGGCTAGTTTTGCAAACTACAGCCTATTTGAATCGCCAATGAACCTCGCCCTTAGCCTACGTGAAAAGCTGGCGATTTCTGCAAGGGTGTTTTGCCCGGCGATGAACCATCTCGTTTTTTTAGCTGGCCTCTAGCCACCAATAATACCAGCGGTAGAAGCTCCAACCAATCGGATTGACAGGACCACTTGTGCTCAAGAGGTCTTCGACAAGCTTATTGGGCTCATCGGCAAATAGTCCGGCAGCATCTGTCAACTTCTCTTCTGCGCGTTCTCTTTCTTCGGCTGGCATCGCTTTGACGATGTTAGAAAGTCGGTTGATGGTAGCGCCATCAGCTTTTTGCATCTCTTTAGAAAGTTTTTCAGTCGATAATGTTAGCCAGTCCCGGACAGACTCGTCTACTTTATAGATGTCTTTAGGCAATCTACTCAGATTTTCGTTGCGCTTCTCTGCTAGTTTGTTAACGTCTTTGTAAAACTTGTCAGTTTTATCAGCGCGTTTTTCTGGATCTGTCTCTTTTTCAAGTGTTTTAGCTAAATCATCAAATTCCTTCTGTAGTTTCTGTTGGAACTCCATTTCCAGCATAGATGAGGCTTCACTCAGAGCGGCTTTGAACGCTGGAATATCGTCACTCCATTCTGAAGACAGTTGATTGATAAGCGATTGACGATCGCTTGCTAGCTGGGTTGTCAGGTCTTCCCAATCTATACCGATGGCGGCTGCCCGATCGGCACTGGCATCGACTAAGTCCCACCCGATACTATCTAGTAGAGTCAAATCTAGCTGCGAAATATCTGTCGATCGCCCTATTCGTAAGACAGGATCTGCTATACCTAAGGGATTTTCAGAAGTTTTCCAGTGGCTGGATTTGTAGCCATCGCCGCCTGAGTCTTGGCTGCCTGTCGAAAAATAGGCACCGCGACCAAACTCATCGGTGACGACAGTTTTACCCCCGTCTAGAGAGAAATACTTCTCATTGCTGCCAATCGTGAGATCCATTACGCCAAGCTCAGCGCTTTTGGCTGAGTATCTGTAGAAGTCCATAGGTGACAAGTATGAAAAGTCCTCTTTTTCCAAATCCTTTATTGGGGTAGATCCGTTGCTAGAGGCTAAGAATTCGAGGGTATCTATGCCGCTGACAATGCCCAATGCATGGCCAATTTCATGCTGTAGGACGGTAACAACGTCGTAGCGATCGCGGCTAATTCCATCCGTAGGGTCAAAATCCCAATCAACACTGCTGTTGATACTCACGAGTGCGTCTAGCTTATTCGTCTTGTTCTCAATCAGGCCAAGCGCTTTTGCCTGCGCGCGGGTGAGCTGTACTTTCTTATTATTGTTGTTGCCATTACTATCCACAAAATCTGGCTGAGAATTGCCCTTTGAGCGCCCATTAGCAAACTGGCCATCCATCAAAAAGGCAAACTCTTTCGAGTCTAGCTTCACTTGATCAGCTTCTATCTCGCCTGCTTGATACGCTTGCAAATCCTCCCGGCCTTTAGCCGAAAGCTGCAAACTATTGACGCTTGAAAGATCGGTATTGGAAGTGATGTCTTCAAATAGGGCGTCTACATAGTCTTCGTATTTGACGGTCACTCTTCCAGGCCGCGCCCCACCGAGCAAATCGCCATATTCCGATAGATCTACAGATTCGATCCGTAAGCGAAGGACTATATCATCCTTGAGGATGGATGACCACGAATCGGCAGCATAGTAGGTAGCGGCTCGTAGCGCCTCCGGTACTTGATTATCAAAATCAAACTGGAAAGTAAGCCCACCAGCAGGGGTTTGCTGATCAGAAGCCGTAGGCGAATCTGCTAAAGGCAGAATGGGATCTGTCGAGTCGAGCGGTGCGGGCGCAAAAGTACTAGAAGGATCAAACATTGTATGTATGTATCCCTTTCAGAGGGCACTTATAAGTAAAATTAAGTAAGGTTTTGGCTAAGAGAAGATGCCTTAGAAGCAAGCTACAAAGGGAAAAACAGCAATTGAATGATTATTTCTGAGGCAGCTGATAGAGACAACGACGTATTAAAAAAACATAAGTTTCTCTCAGTAGCATAAACTAGTTGAAGGATCTCACTGTCACGTCAGGGGCTTCATTTTCATAAATATAGTATGGAGTGCCGTACTAAACGAATGCTGTGCTGAGCTACTAGTGTGCTGAGCTATGGGACGAAAGCTAACCTACAGCCAATTGTCAAATTATTCGATAGCTTGTCCTGCGAGTCATCTTCACTGGCTTTTGCCAGCTGGGCTGGGGGCAGGTTTATGGTGCTGTAGCGACATGATTTGGCTGAGCCGCCCTGCCATGGGTCAAGTTGCAGGCGATCGCAGCTTAGGCACATTGGTCAATGGGTCGGACGCTAACCTCTGTGTAGCCGCGACTTGCACGATTACAGGCGGAACCCTCAGTTCAACGGGACGTACGCTATTTCATAGTTTTGATGAGTTTTCACTGACGGATGCTGGACAGTCGGCGGTATTTAGCAATTCGACAGACAATTTGGCGGTAAGCAGCATTGTGGCGCGAGTAACCGGAGGAACGAGCTCCCTGATTAACGGGTTGATTCAGGTTAAGGGAGGTAGCCAAGCTGATTTGTTTTTGCTCAATTCTGGGGGAATTCTCTTTGGTTCTGCAGCTCGGTTAGATATCGAGGGATCTTTTGTTGCGAGTACGGCCAATCAGGTAGCGTTTGACGATGATGCAGTGCTGGTGACGGGAGAAGCATCGGCGCTGCCGGCTGAACTGCTGAGCGTGAGTGCGCCGATTGGGCTAGGTTTTTTGCCGAATGATTTGCCGAATGATGTGAGCGCATCTATTTCGGTGCAGGGAAACGGCCATCTGCTAGCGTTTGGTGCGCCAGACATTTCGGCAGCGTTTGTCAATCGGACTTTTCAGCCCGCAAGTGGGCTCTCTGTTCGTTCTGGAGAGGCGATCGCGCTGATAGCTAACGGCATTGATTTTGGTGGTGGAAGCCTAAGCGCAAACGGGGGGCGAATTGCCCTAGGAAGCGTTGCTTCAGGCGACGTTTTGCTGAATCTAGATGACCCTGCTGATAGTTTGTTGAACGACGCTAAAGTTGACCAGTTTGCTGATATTTCTTTAGAGGGTCGTTCTCTGTTAGAGGTCAGCAGTAGCGAGCCGGGCCAGATATCGCTGCGAGGGCAAAATATTGCAATTACAGGCAGTTCAGCCGTTCTCTCTGAAACGCTAGCTAGCAGCGCAGCAGCAGTCGCCCAAGGGGGCATAATCAATGTTCAGGCAACGGATACTGTCACGGTCAGTGGATTTTCGCTCGGGCCGGACACACCGCCATTTCATAGCTATTTATCAGTAGATGTCGGGCCGGAGGCAGCTGGCCCCGGTGGTGTCTTGAGCCTTCAGGCACAGAATATGCAAATAGCGGCGGGTGGCCAACTAGGTGCCAATACTTTTGGGGAAGGAGGCGCGGGGCAACTGGATGTAACCGTGACGGATTCGCTGGCTTTAAGCGGTGTTTCACCTATAGGTGCAAGTGGTTTGTTTGCCGTTGGCAGCTTACCGGGCAGTGGCAATAGCGGCCAGATAGAGATCGACGCAGGTCAGCTGGTAATGGATCAGGGGGCACAGATATTAACTAACAGCTTTAATCAGGGCGCTGCTGGTGGTCTGACTATTTCAGCAAACCAAGTGAGCCTAAGTGGGACCAGTGAGCCAATAGATATAGGCGATCCGACAGTGCCTCTAGTCGCAGCACCTACACTGATACAGTCGGTACAGTCGGGGATGGGTGTTCTCTCTGAGGGCCAGGGCGGTGGCGTGACGATTGAGGCCACCCAAGTCAGTGTGACGGAGGGCGCAGAAATATCGACGGGAACGTTTGGGCCAAGAGATGCGGGACCATTGAGCATTGTGGCGCAAGAAATTAATGTTGTCGGGTTTTCGCCGATAGAAGGCCCCAGTGGAATTTTGACAACGGTAAACTTTGGTGCGACGGGTAATGGGGGTGCGCTCACACTGACGGCGGATCGACTGCGCGCTTTGAACGGGGCTCAAATTGCCAGCAGTACGTTAGGTCGCGGTAGTGCTGGCGATCTGTCTATCGATGCCGAGACGGTGCAGCTATCGGGACGAACGGCGCAGGGGCGCAGCGGTTTATTTGCCACGGCGATCGCCGATAGAGGAGCGGGTGGCACCCTGAGAATAAACGCAGCGTCACTGCTAGTAGACGATGGTGCGACAGTGAGCGTCAGTAATTTTCCCAGTAGCGAAGCATCGCCTGTTCCGCCAGGCCAAGGGGCAGCAGGTAATTTGCAGGTGAACGCTCAGCAGATTGTCATTCAAGATCAGGGGCTACTGAGTGCCGATACGGTGGCAGGCGATCGCAGCAACATCACCCTTCAAACCGAGTTACTAGCACTCAGGCGGGGCAGCCGGATCACGACAAATGCAACCGGTACTGCTACCGGAGGCAACATCAATATTGAAGCGCAGGGCTACGTGATCGCGGTTCCCGATGAAAATAGCGATATTACCGCTAATGCTGTCTTTGGAGATGGAGGCCAAGTGAATATTTCTGCGCAGCAGATTTTAGGGCTAGCGTTACAACCCGAGCTGACAGCACAAAGCGATATCACAGCGAGTTCAGAATTTGGCACGGCGGGTGAAACTCGTCTGGAAACGCCTGATGGGGAAGTGCGTTCAGTAGCAGAGCCACTCCCACAATCGACTGTGGTCTCCAGTGTTTTACAGGGCTGCATTCCTGGCAGCTCGCAAGCTGGCCGATTTGTGCAGTCAGGACGGGGCGGCATCAGCACAGAGCCGTACGGCATTTTGGATAGCCAAGCAACCCTAGCAGATGTATCAGTACCTAGCGCTCTACCTAGTGCTCTAACTAGCGCCTTGGCTCCATCTGTCAGCCAAGCACCAGATTCCCTCGTTGAAGCTCAGGGATGGCAGATGAATCACCAGGGGGAGGTGGTCTTAATCGCTGAGATATCAGAGGACTCCGTAGGGACATGCTCGCGCCTGTGATGATCAAGTTGGGAAAGAAGCCGTTTCAGCGAGTGCAAAAGTGGCTCTGGGCAACTCTGCTGATTGGCAGCTTCTGCCTAGCGGTGGGATTGAGCGGACAGCCGGTAGCCGCTTATTCACAGTCATTTTCACAACCGTCTCTGCTTTCTCAAACCCACTCAGCGACGCCAGCAGAGAAGCAGACGACGCTTTTGAACACGCCTCTAAATCAAGAGATCGCAGATGGCGTTGAGGCGTTTGATAGTGGGCGGTTTGTGGCGGCGATCGCCCACTGGCAAACTGCACTAGACACTCTGGATCCAGGTGAGAATCTAGAAGGCAACGACTTTTCTCAGAATGACTTGGTTCGAGCCTACCTATTAAGCAATCTGGCCGCTGCCTATCAGCAGCTGGGCCAGTTTTCCAATGCCAGCTTGGCCGTACAAAGGAGTAGAGCGCTTGTGCCGGTCGAGGCACCAGCCAATCAGTCGCAAACTCAGGCCTATTGGCAGGTTTCTGCGCGAACTTTAAACAGTGAAGGGCAACTGCTATGGCAACAGGGTGAAAAGGCGGCGGCCCTAGCACTTTGGCAGCAAGCGGAGACGCACTACCGCACGGCCAACGTTGCGACGCTATCGACGGGTTTGATACTGACGCAAATCAACCAAGCGATCGCACTGCAATCCTTGGGGTTTAACGTACGAGCAGTTCAACGACTGACTCAGCTAGAGACTCAGCTGAGCGGGCTACCACCCAATTTTCGCGGCGTAGCGACAAAGGAGTTGGGTAAAGCCCTACGGCGTGTAGGAGAACTGTCTAAATCGCAGGCTGTTTTATCGGGCGCTCTGACAGCTATACGTGCGGATGGCGAGACAGGAGAGACCTTGGTATCACAGCTGGAACTGGAGCTAGGCCATACGCTGCGATCGCTGAGCCATCAGGCAGTAGATGTCGGTCACGTGGAGCTGGCGAAAGACTACCAAACGCAGACGCTGAGGCACTATTCTACAGCCTTGAGTACGGCTGCCTTGAGTACAGATCGCTCAGAGAGTCTCCCGGCATTGTCCGCTCTAGCTCAGCTCAATCAGCTGAGCTATTTGATTGAAACGGCCCAGCTAGAAGCGGCGCAGTTACTTGCGCCACAAATTGAGATATCAATGTTGGCACCGGGCCGCGATCGCGTAGAAGCCTACATTAGCTACGCTCATAGCCTTGTTTGCATACAGGTACCTACTTCGGCGGACTGTATCAGAATGGGTTGGCAGGAAGTCTTGGCAAGTGAGACAGCAAGAGAAACAGTGACAGCGAGAGAGACAGATCAGCCGCAATGGAATCTGATAGCGCAGAGCCTAGCTGAAGCGATTCGTCAGGCAAAGGATTTGTCTGACCCATTGCTGGAATCCTATGCCGTGGGAGAGCTAGGCCATGTGTATGAACTGAGCGGGCAGCAGGGCGAAGCACTTGAACTGACGCAGCGAGCCTTAGGGCTACTGGAGGGCACCCAATTACAGGAGGCGGCATACCGATGGGAGTGGCAGCTAGGTCGACTCTACCGCAGCCAGCCGTCAGATCCGGCAGCGGCCTATGCCGCTTATCAGCAGGCGATTGAGTCGCTCGCGACGGTGCGGCAAAACCTGTCGCTAGTCAATCCTCAGTTACAGCTTTCATTTAGAGACAACGTAGAGCCGCTGTACCGTGAGTTTGTAACGCTGTTGCTGGGTCAGCGAGCCAATGGGCAAAAGATCGATCAAAGATCGCTCAGGCTAGCGGTAGAAACGATAGACGAACTTCAAATCACAGAATTAGAGAATTTTTTGGGCTGTCAGCTATCTCAGCTCGTCAACCTAAGTGACGTTAGCGTCGACTCGCGTGCCGCGAAAATATATCCTATTTTGCTCGCAGAGCAGCTGGCGATCATTGTCGATATTCCCAATCAGCCCCTGCAACTGCGGACGGTCGCTGTAGCGCGGCAAACTGTGGAGTCCACGCTTAGAGCGCTGCGCCGAAACCTAGCGCTGCCTGGTAAAACGCCAGAGGTATTGACCTCAGCCAGTCAGCTCTACCAGTGGCTATTTGCGCCTATTGCCCCCATCCTAGCTGCGGCAGAGCAAATCGAGACGCTGGTATTTGTCCCCGATGGGGCCTTTCGCAATGTGCCGATAGGCGTGCTTTACGATGGCAGTCAGTATTTAATTGAAAAAGAGTATGCGATCGCCATAGCACCTCAGCTCGACTTGTTTGCGCCCCGCGACACCCCACAGCAGCTGCGGATATTGCGCGGGGGCCTTGGCCTAGCGCAAACCATCGAAGGTCGACGGTTTCCGGCCATTGAGCTGGTACAAGCAGAGCTAGAGCAAATTCCCGATGAGCTGACGGTAGGCCCAGCGTTGCTCAACGAAGCCTTCACTCAGCCCAACATTGAACAGCAGCTAGCCAATGAGCGCTACAGTGCCATTCACTGGAAAACTCACGGCATACTTAGCTCCGATCCGGCTGGAACCTTTTTGGTGGCTTACAAAGACGACATTACCGCCAACGAACTGAGCAGCCTAGTGCACACTGCTAGAGTGCAGCAGGCTGAGCCCTTAGAACTACTTGTGCTCAGCGCCTGTGAAACGGCTCAGGGTGACCGCCGGGCGGTGTTGGGATTAGCCGGTATCGCAGTCAGAGTCGGCGCACGTAGTACCCTCTCAACCCTGTGGCGAGCAGATGATCGAGCCAACACTCAGCTAACGACTGCTTTTTATCAGGGCATCAGCGCTGGCCTAACGAAGGCTCAGGCGTTGCAGCAAGCACAGCAGGCGCTACTCGCGGTGAACGGCTATCCAGCTCCTTACTACTGGGCTCCCTACGTTTTGGTCGGCAATTGGCTGTAGTTGACGTGATACGAGCGATCGCGTTAATTTTCAGCGCCGTCAGTCATCAGCCTAGGCATTACTGGGCCAACGAATGGCACATGAATTAACTCACCTAAGCCAATGGCTTCTAGCCAACTTTGCCAGTTCGCCTCAGCTTGAGAGACTAAGGGCGATTCAGCGCGATCGCTGCTAGCGAGAAGGTCTGCGGTCTGGGCGATCGCATCGTACCAAATTTCGGGGAGCTCAGTGCCAGTTTCAACATCGCTAGTCCCAACATCAGCCAGTCTTTCTGGCGACTGAGCTTGACTGGCAGGTGCGTTAGGGGGCAGTAGATCCTCAGAGGCAGGGTCGGTGCTAACCCGATGTACCCAGCCATCGACAGAAGGAATCGCTGTAATCGTTTGACAGTAGACGTTGAGATACCACCGATAGACTTTGCCCGGTTCGAGCGCGGGGACGCCAGCAGGTAGCGCAATGCTAACAATGCCAGCCCGAGTCGGGACGAACTCGGCAACGTAGAGTTTATCTTTCTCATCGGCGCTGAGCAAAATAAACTCAACTTTATCGATATCGGCAGGGCGATCGGGAAGATGAAATAGAAGCGTCGGACGATCCAAAGCAGTATAGACCGGGTTTTGATAGGGAATTAGGGCAGTGAGGGAAGGTTGCTCATAGTCGCACGCCTGAGCAAATTCATCGAGCCCGCCTCCTGGCTGCACTCGGTTGGGCGGCGGACTAGGCGGCGGCAGTGGTCGATTGCTCCGAGGTCTTGAGCGCCCTCTAGCCTGCACACTTGGCTCAGCGATTGTCTGGGTATTACTGACTTGAGCGCCGCTAATTTGAGCACTGCCAACCTGGGCAGCGCTAACTTGAGCAGCGCTAACTTGGGTACCGTGCTCAACCTCAAAAGAGGGCGCGGCCGCTAACACCTCCAACGGCACGAGAGCGCTGGCCACAGCTGCAAACAAGGTGGCTATCTGAAGCCGATATCGTAGCTGTGTGGCGCAAATCGCAGTCATCATGACATTCTTAGAAACAATATTTAAGGCGAGTTTCAACCAGTGAGCGCAAAAGTCAATTCTGAACCGGTCGGATTTGCCTAACACTGACCGCAGCCCCTAGCGATGCTAAAGCGCTGGGCACCAGCGGCAGCCACAGTCCGCCTACTATGGCTAGCCAGCAAGTCCCGTACAGCAGCAGCGCGCCTAGGCCAACGCTCAATAGCCACAGGCTAGGGGCCGGCAGCCCCTTAATACTGCGCCGTTTCATGGCCCAGCTGACGTAGCCCGCCAGGCCGCTCCAAGAAAAGATCCACAGCATATCTCCCCACTGCCAAAGTCCCCACTGAGGCAGGGTATGGATCAACGCGCGATCGTCTAGCACCGCGCTGACCAGCTGACTAACCATATGGGTATGTACCCACAGCCCTGGCATTGGGCCATAGGGCGTTTCGAAGTAGTCTTTTGAAACTGGGGCGTTGTAGCCAACCAAAACAACGCGATCGCGCAGTAAATCAACATCAAAGCTACCCGACATGAGCTGCTCGATGGAAACCTTTTGAGCCGGCTGACCCGCCCTGTAGTTCAGCAAGATTTGGGTGCTAGTTGTTTCTAAGCTTTGATAACCACCCACGCGCTGAGCCAATGAGTGAAAGACCACAGACCCAAATTTCCAGTGATGATCGGGGGTGACTTCTAAGGGTGCGATGTCGTTTTCGTAGAGATACTCAAAAGCAAGCTGAAAGCTAAAGCTGTAGGGTGTAATACAGGTAGAGGGCGTCGCTGCAAACTTAGGCTCGTAGGAAAGCAGCTGCCGACGAACCCAGGCCCCCCGCAAGCCCGCATTACCCTTAGGGAAAAGATCGCCCCGCGATTCACGGAGCGATTCACGCAGGCCAGTCGCCGGGACATCAATAGGCAAATCACTAAACCCTACCTGCTTAACGCGTGTTTGCTCAGAGAGCTGAATCGGCACCTGAAAATTTTCGTCAGGACTGCTGTAAGAGCACACCAGGAATAGATTTGGCGTTTGCTCCACCTGCTGTAAAAACCTGTTATGGCCCTCGCTCAGCGCTTGTGTCGGTGCGGCCCTGAACTGACTAGTCGCAGCATTATTAGTTGCAGACGTCAGTAGGGCATTACCTTGATCGATTGGTTCTTGAGCAGACTTTGCCTGAGCAGGCTTTGGTTGAGCTCGATGTAAATCTAGGCCAACGGCCAGAGGGCTACCTTCAGCAATCTGGTCGATTGCGGTTGTGAGCACTTCGTCGGGCAGCGGATAGCCATATTTGCTGGTGCTCTCTTCTGCGATTTCAACCACAACGATGCGCGGGTCTACAGACTCAAGCGGGCGCAGACGCAGCAGGTAATCGTAAGCAGCCAGCTCGAAAGGCTCTAGCAGACCCAAGGCTCGCAGTGCGAGAACCATGCTGCTAACAAGACAGCTCTTGAAGATGGAGGACCGTAAGCCTGTGTGCGATGGCGAAGCCCCTCCATAGGAGGATCGCCAGCCTCTATGAACCTGGGCGACAGGTTCACGCGCTGGACGCTGCCAGTCCTGCCAATAGATAGCAGGCGCTGTAGGATTTTGCCAAACCACCGGCAGCCAACTGGTGCAAGGGACATCTGTATCAAGCCCCGCCAGTCGCTGACGAGCTTCTCCCACCGCAGCATGAAAGGGCGCTCCGGCGACAAACGCAGCTAGCAGATATTGCAAAAATTTCTGAGCCACGTAGTCAGGTATTGGTTCTCGCATAACCACAACGTAGGGCACTTGCAGATCTGAAAGCTGCTGCGCCAGCCCTAGGCCATCGCAAGAATTAAAAATGGCAATCTTTAGCCCCTGGCGAACCGCCTTAATAAGCGCAAATTTTATTTGGTCTATCGTAAGTCGTTCATCTTGATTGAGATCGATAACGCCCAGCGTCCCCTGGGTTTTGCTATGGCCTGCAAAAAAGAAAATATCCCATCCCTCAGGCTGCCACAGCTGCTCGTGGAGTTCACTCAGGCTAGGCGATTCTAGAACGCTAAGTGTGGCCTGAGACGACTCAGCTAAACCACTTAGCGCGCTCATATCAGCGCTCAGATCGAGGTCGTTGCTATTGCCAAAAACAGATAGTATGCGCGGCTGAGACGATGGCGGCGGGGTCACCGATAGCGGTTGCCAGTCTGACGAACTAAAGGAAAGTTCGGCGCGAGGGTAGGATTCAAACAGCTGCCACAGATGCCAGGGCAACTTTCGCAGATGCGGATCGCTAGTTTCTAAAATAATTTGGGCGTTGTCTGCTTTTGCTAGCTCACTGCGCAGCGCCCGGTCTACGGGCAAAAATTCGGGAGAGTTGAGCCACTGGTTTAGCTGCCCAACGAGATCTGCGCACAGCTGATTAAAATCGCCCGCCGAATACCGCAAGCTCTCCCTTTGCAGAATATTAATCCGAAAGGACAAATCTTGACTGCGAGCATAATAGAGCTCTTGCCAGCGCTGTTGAGTATCCGACAGTTCTAGTGCTGCCGGCAACTGCCCAGTGAAGCGGCTAGGATGGCCTCCAATCGTTGGTTCGCTGCTGGGATCGGTGGCGGGCGACGACAGAACACCCATTACTTCGCCAATGATGCTTGGGTAGCCCCCTGTCAGCGTACCGTTGCCCAAATTTAGGATGATCTTTCTCATGTGCACCCAACGATTGATATACGCCTGTGTAAATATATCTACGGACCTAAAAAGATTTGTTTATACAGTAAAAGCCTCAGTATAGGAAAACTCATCTATAGCGAGTTCAATCCCAAATGATTCGGCAAGTTGTCCTTGAAAATAAGGTAGCTGAATGAATGTGTCATTTTTCAGGGCCTTGGCTGCTGTCAGCAGATTTTGCTGACCATCTAGCAGCCTTAGCTCAATACTTTCGGGTAAGACAGAGGCACCTTTTGCTGGCTGAGCCTGCATGCAAACCCTATACAGCCCGTGAGGCTCTTGGCGAACAGCTAGCAACAAGACTGCGCTTATCCCAACCTTGCGGCTGGTCTCTGCCGATTCTCTCTGATGCTTTGTCCTTAACGATACAGACTTGCATCGTTTGAGAAAAGTTTCATCCCTAAGATGATAAGCACTGCAAAGCCGCATTGCACCTGGAACAGCCGCCTCCAAAAGCTGATCTAAAGGTTGCCACCCGACGCCAAAATCTCCGTAAAACCACTGACTCAGCTGACTGGGCTGATGACCTGTTCTGCTCAGTGCAATTGTGCCTTCGGTAGCCGGATCGCAGTATGGCGACGTTGGCAGATTGCTGGTTGCAGAAGGCTGGAGGATACTGCCCTTTTTGAATTGAGCTGTGAGCTTATGCACAGCGTAGGCTTCGATCAGTGACGGCAGCTGAAATCTGGGGGGATCTGACGTGGTCTCGATGGTGAGATAGGAGCGCTGTTTGAGTGAGTCTAGAGCAGAGATTAGGTCGGTGGCGCTGATGGGTACCGGCAAGCCCTGCTGAAGCTCCAGTAGCGAAAGGGGTTGCCTTTGGCTTGCTAGCCAGTAGAGGATACAGAGCTCTGGTTCAGAAAGCCGCTCAAAGGAAGGGGCTAGCAGTCGCAACACGTCTGTAAACAAAGCGGAGGTCTGCTGAAGAAAGGCGTCTACTCGACCATTAAACATATCTCGAATGACTCGGGCCGCCAGCTGCAAGGCGAGGGGATGCCCCTGATATCGCTCAATAAGTGCAGGCCAATGATCTGGGGTTCTCAAAGATTCGTTGGCTAGCAATATCGTAGCGGCATTCTTTGAAAGCCCCGTGAGGCAAAGAGAGTAATGATTTCTATGGCGGCCACCTGGGTTTAAGCAGTCGGCAGGGCCTTCTGTTCCGGTGAGTAGCAGGCAGCTGTGAGAGCTGGATACTGCCTGGAAAAAATCGCTATATGCTCGGTACTCTGGCCGATACTCGCCCGCTAACGTGCCTGGAAGAAGAATGGCCTGAACATCTTCAACAATTAGAAGAACACAGTGCTGCTCTAGGGCCAGCAGCAGCTGATGAGCAGATTGCTCCGGTGAGGTGATCTTCCCTTGGAGGGGCTTAGCCTGGGCACTGCCTAGTTTAGCGAGGATGCTACTACAAAAGTCACTCACGTGAGGGGTGTGAGTTAGCGACTGCCACAGTACAAAATCGAACATAGACTCTAGCTGTGCGGCCACGGCTTTGCACAGGTAAGACTTACCAACACCTTCGAGTCCCCAAATACCCACTAGACAGCCTTCGCCTCCTTGCTTGGGTAGTGGCAATACTTGGTCAGCTGTATTGGGCCCGTCGTGGGTGAGCGACTTTTCGATCCAATGCTTAATTTTAGTAAGCTCAGCACCATATCCATACAAAAGTGATGATGTTTCTGTATCTGCTTTGGCAATTTTTGCCGATGTAGCAGGCGCGACAGCGCCGGGAGATACCGAGCGCGCGGCTGATGAGCGAGTAACGAATGCATTATTTGCTACGTCTACTGATGCGATATTTATTGACTTTTCCTGGCTAAACGCAGGCTGGTTAGCGCCGAGGTAAGCTTCTAGCGCTAATCGGAAGTTGGTCTTAGAGACCGACTGCTCAAATATTCCTGAGAGTTGCTTCCAGAGCTTTGGCGCGACATCTCTCATCAAGTAGTTGGTGCTAAATTCCGATTCCTCAGCCATTTGGTCATACGTTAGCCCGCGCCAAGTGCCCCGGAGAATGGCGATTTCAGGCTCTCTCAGGCGATGGCCAGTCTTTTCAGTAACATGAGCACTCAACCACACCAGTGGGGGAACCAAGTCGACATTCATACCCTCATCAGCTCTCACGATAGGCGAAACACAAATACCAGCACCGTCAAGATCAGCATACTGAATAAATGAACCTCAGTGTGATGTACTTCTACAACCGTAGCTTTTGTAACAGTAGCTTACTTAACTTTTGCATAAACTAGTTATGTGTTAATTTACTTGGAACAGATGAAAACTGTTTTTTCCTACTCAAGAGGCCATGAAGAGGTCGTAGTTTTGTCAGCAGGCATCAGATAAGTATGTCGTTAACGCAATGCTCTACGACTGAAATTAGCGCTGATGATGTCAGCAAAGCGACAGGAATAAACCCTCATTTTTGATTTTTCTGCAAGTTTGACGCGCAGACATTCGTTCACTCAACAGAGTCTCTCTCTATCAGGATTAGAAAAGTGACCACAGCACTACAGTCATTAGAACAGTCATTAAGAGCAAATACCGCAGCAATATTCCAAGGGCAGAATCTGTGCGATTGTTTGGACTATCGGGCGCAGCAACAACCTGAGCAGCTTGCCTACCAGTACCTGCGACGAGGAGAAACAATCGAGAGAGCAATAACTTACCACGAGCTTCAAGTGCAGGCACAGACGATCGCCTTTCACCTTCAAGCTATGCGGGCAACTGGCGGAAGAGCGCTCTTAGTCTTTTCCCCAGGGCTAGATTTTGTAGCGACGTTTTTAGGCTGTTTCTATGCGGGGGTAACGGCAGTGCCTGCCTATCCTCCTAGAAAAAATCAGAGAATATTGCGTCTGCAAGCTATTGTTGAGAACGCAGAAGCAACCGTCGTGCTAAGCACCTCCGAGCTAGCCCAGAAAATTGGCAAGTGGTTTGAGGCTAGCTCTCCGTTGAGTAATATTCCGTGGCTGTCTGTAGACACCCTAGCACCGGGCGAGTCCGAGGTTAGGGCTACGCCAAATCCAATCGCTTTCTTGCAGTATACTTCTGGCTCTACGGGTGCGCCCAAAGGCGTGATGGTAACGCAGGAGAATCTTTCTCACAATTTGGCGGCCATTTACCGTTGCTTTGGTCATAGTGCCGAGAGCCGAGGCGTTATTTGGCTGCCGCCGTATCACGATATGGGCTTGATTGGTGGCGTACTTCAGCCGCTGTATGGCGGCTTTCCTGTAACGCTGATGTCGCCTGTCGACTTTTTGCAGAAGCCGCTGCGGTGGCTTCAGGCTATCTCGCAGCACAGCGCAACCACGAGCGGCGGCCCAGATTTTGCCTATCGTTTGTGCGTTGACAAGTTAGAAAGTTTGCGTAATCGAGATCGCAACCTTGAACCGTTGAAAAAATTAGATCTCAGCAGCTGGCAAGTCGCTTTCACCGGTGCTGAGCCTGTACGTACAGATACGCTAGATAGGTTTGCCGAAGCTTTTGAGCCCTATGGCTTTCGTCGAGAAGCCTTTTACCCTTGCTACGGTATGGCCGAAACAACATTAATTGCGGCCGGTGGAGCTGTTGATTTACTGCCTGTTGTTGAAACTATTGATGCGCAGCAGCTAAGCCAACATCGAGTTGAGCGAGTAGTCCAAGAACAGACTGGCGAAAGCGATGAGTCGGCCTGTACGGTAGTTGGCTGCGGCAAAAGCCTGGTAGACCAAAAGATAGTGATTGTTCATCCTAAGCGGTTGACTCGCTGCGCGCCGACAGAGGTAGGCGAAATATGGGTTGCTGGCAAGAGCGTCGCTCAAGGCTACTGGAGTAGTCCTCAAGAAACGGTACGCTGTTTTCACGCCTACCTGAAAGAGAGTGATTTGGCAGGTGCTAGCGAAGGCCCGTTCTTGCGCACAGGCGATTTAGGATTTGTGCACAACGGTGAGCTGTTTGTCACAGGGCGCATCAAAGACATGATGATCATTAGGGGGCGAAATCATTATCCGCAAGATATTGAGCATGTATTAGAAAGCTGCCACCTAGCACTGAAGGCAGGCGCGAGTGCAGCTTTCTCTATAGAGCATGAGGGAAATGAGCAGCTAGTTGTTGTTTGTGAAGTGAAAAGAACTTATTTACGACAGCTGGATATAAAGTCGGTGAGTCGTGAGATTCGTCAGGTGATCGCAGCTGCATACGACTTACAGACATATGCAACCTTCCTGGTAAAGCCGGGTAGTATTCCCAAAACATCTAGCGGCAAGATTCAACGATATCGATGCCGAGAGCTATTTTTAAAAGGAGATTTGGCTGTGGTAGAAGACTGGAGCGAAAATCCTAAATACAAGCGTGAATTTGTCAAAATTCAGTCTGAAGTCGATAAGCTTTTTCAGATAATGAGTGCTGAAAAATAAGTTTAGAAAATTACTGAATAAAAAGAGAACACAAGGAACAACTCTTGCCTGAGCAGGGTCTATAGAGATATGTGGAAAAGAGAAAATAGATGAAGAGTATTCTACCAATTTCCCTTTAAAAACGCGTAGATGAAGACGTATGTAAAACTGTTGCTTTCCTTTATCTTTTTATAGGCTATAGTTTACGCTTTGATAGCACCTCACTCTTCGCTGACGCGGTTGGCTGACACGGGTTTGCTTGCATCAGTGATACGTAACGTATCAAGCTCGTCATTTTTTGTTCTGCGCACGGGTTTGATAGCCCCTTTACCGCTTAGGAGATTTTATTTTCATGAAAGTAGAAGAGCAGCAGCGAAGGCTAGTAACAGACAGTCAAAGCAGTTTGGAAGACATTCAGTCATGGATTGTTTCATACCTGTCAAAACTGCTGGAAATATCTGCGGACGAGATAGAAGTGAATGTTCCTTTTGATAGCTATGGACTAGATTCTTCTGCCGCTATTGGCTTAACAGGTGATTTAGAAGATTGGTTAGGCAAGGAAGTCGACCCCACAGTTCTCTATGACTATCCCACCATAGACACATTATCTGAATATCTCAGCGGGGTATAGGCCGAGCGAGCAAAATTGGCAATTAAGCAGCTGATTACAAGCAACTGATTACAGCAGTGTGACAACTATGGCTAAAAAAAGCAGTCTTCTAACGCGTAAAGAACAGTCAAAGACAAGGTCTGATTCTACCCATAAAATCTCTCAGTCTAAAAATGTTGCTAACAGCAGGCCACATTCTAGCCACTCGGATAAGCAGGCTTTACAGCAAAAAAAACTATGCGAAACATCTCCGAGAAGCAGACTTGCCCGTAAGACGCAGAAGCTTGTAGGAACGACCTATCGAAACAATCTTGACTCTGATTACACTGAAAAGATTGCTTCTCTCACTCGTGACTTTAAGTACGATCAGCATCGGGCATCTCTTTGGAGTGATCCGAGTCATTCTTTGCTATACGGCACGCCGCTCTATGCAGAAGCCTCGTCTACTCAGCGCTTAGCGCTCAATCATTTGGGATGGTTTGCCAACTACAACTACATTTCCAACTCTGAAACTGAGACGGTGATGTATAACCAAGTGACCGGCAGCGTATTTAGAGCCATTGGCGGCTACGATACGCTAGCAGACGAGCTGACGTTTGAAACGCAGCAAGAGCACGACCACATTAAGGCATTCCGCAAAGTTGGCCTAATGACAGCGACCTCGCTGATTGGCCGTAAGGGACTGAACGAACTCTTGAAGTGGAATTCTTACAAGCTCACTTTAGGGAAGCGGTCGCTGCCGACCTATCAGTATTATGCACTGCGATCGCTCGCAATCTCAGTCGGCGGCAGAGGCCACCGGGCCCACTATTCCAGCTACTTACAAACGTTAGAAGATGAGAATGAGTTCATTCTAAAAGCCCCTACGACAGGGATGCTAGGGCGCTCTGTAGGGCCATCGCTGCCACGGCAAAGCTTTTATGGCTTTAGCTGGGGCATGGGATCGCCTTTTATGGCCTGCCATTTTTATACGGTTCGTATGATTGCCAATCTGTATTTGAAGAATATGGAACATGCGATCGCTAAATACGCCAAGCAGCTAGAAAACAGTGATTCCACCGTACCTGCACCCACAGCCATCTCTCGCTATCACTTTTTAGATGAAGCCTTTCACACTACTATCTCTAAGCTTCTGGCTAAAGATTTGTACAGAGAGTTTTCAGCCCCGACGACCTTTGAAAAGCTCACGGCTAATAGTGTACTCTACAGTATGCAAACCGGTACGCTTGGTGGGCTCTCCGCTGTGCTACCACATCGTTACTTCTCAGATGATTCGACTATTTTAGAGCTGATTTATCAACTGTTACGCTCTCCTGTTTTTGGATTTTCTCACACCGATACTAAGCATTGGATTGAGCGATGTTTTTGCCAGGAGCATGAGGGCATCTACACTGCCGCTGCGAACAGAGCGCGTCTGTTAAAAGAGCTGAAAGACTTTTTTGCTGATGTTGACTATCTGTGGCCAGTAAACCGCCATATGAATGCGATGGCTAACCGAGGAGCCATATCATCCGCACTCGCCCAAAACCGACAAACGTTTAAGACATTTTTTCAACAGACTAGAGCGGATGCATAAGGTGCACTCAGCAAAATCTTTTAAGAGGCTGTCAAAAGAGCTATGAAACCTATCGCAATTACCGGCATGGGATGCCGATTTCCTAAAGCGAATAATCCAGAAGCCTTTTGGCAGCTATTGCGTAATGGTCAGCAGGCCATTAGCTCAGTACCAGCAAGCCGCTGGTCGGCTACGGACTTTTACGATCCCAATCCTAAAGCGGCGGGGAAAACAAGTAGCTGTCGAGGTGGTTTTTTAGATGACATCGAGAAATTTGATGCTGCCTTCTTCGGCATTAGCCCAGAAGAAGCCCACCACATTGACCCGCAGCAGCGATTGTTTTTAGAGATTGCTTGGGAAGCCCTAGAGCATGCGGGCATTGCGCCGCTAGGACTCAGCGATAGTGCCACAGGCGTTTTTAGCGGGCTCTGCACAATCGACTATCATCGTTTGCTCTACCGCGACTTTAGCGCGATTGGCCCCCACAGCGGAACGGGCACGACCATGTCGATTACGGCGAATCGGCTGTCCTATTTGCTGAATTTGCGTGGGCCAAGTATGGCAGTAGATGCTGCTTGTTCCTCTTCACTGGTGGCGATTCATCTCGCCTGTCAAAGTCTGCGGTCAGGAGAATCTAATCTCTGTTTGGCAGGCGGGGTCAATCTCATTCTCTCGCCAGATTCGATGATTTCATCATCTCAAACTGGCTTGCTTTCTAAAGAGGGGGCATGCAGGCCCTTTGATAGCGAGGCCGATGGCTACGTCAGAGGAGAAGGCTGTGGCATTGTTATTCTCAAGCGATTAGAAGATGCGCAGGCAAATGGCGACAGTATTTTAGCTTTAATTCGAGGTTCGGCGGTCAATCAGGATGGCCTGAGCAACAGCTTAACGGCACCTAACGGACTGGCGCAGCAGGGATTGATTCAGCGAGCGCTGGCGGTCAGCGAGGTTCTCGCGCAAGATATTGACTACATTGAAGCCCACGCGGTAGGTACACCGCTAGGCGATGCTGTCGAGTTTAAGGCGTTGAAGAAAGCGCTGAAAAGCGAGAGAGAAAAACCTTGTTTTATCGGATCGGTAAAATCTAATATCGGCCATTTAGAGGCGGCTTCTGGGGTCGCTGGGTTGATTAAGGTGATTCTGTCGCTACAGCATGAGGAAATCCCGCCTCAGCTAAATTTTGAGCAGGCTAACCCCTATGTCGATATTGAGGAAAGCTCATTTGAAATTTCGCCGATGGTAATACCTTGGCAACGTCAGCAAAGCCGGCGGCGCGTAGCCGGCGTGAGCACGTTTGGATTTGGCGGAACGAATGCGCATTTTGTCATTGAGGAAGCACCGCTCAAGAGCGTGAAAGCTCAGCCGGAGAACAGCAAGGATGAACGACCTTGCCATCTACTTGCCTTGACGGCTAAGAGTCCTGCGTCACTTCGAGAATTAGCTCAGCGCTATGTTCGCTTGTTGTCGGATTCAGCTGAAGAGTCAGCGCAGAACTTATCTCAGGCTAGGGCAACGAATGATGACTCTTCTGTTGTATCTGCGCGATCACTCGCCGACATCTGCTTTACGGCGAACACAGGCCGTAGCCACTTTAACGAGCGTCTTTGCTTAATTAGCAATTCGCATGAACAGTTACAGCAGCGATTGACTCGATTCTGCGAAGGCAAAGAAACAGAGCTGGCAGGTCAGTTTCTTGCGGGTCAAGTAAAAGGACGAAAGCGGCCTCGGCTAGCTTTTTACTTTCCTGAACCCACGTTGGGAACATTGCGTTTGGGTCAGGTTCTCTATGCTTCGCAACCCATATTCCAAGCTGTTTTTGACGGCTGTGTTCAGCGCTCAGCGTCCCTCGTATCGCTTGATGCATCTAATTGGTCTCAGACTGCTGAAAAGCTGACACTTTCAGCAGCTGAGAAAATGACGGCACGGGTGGTGAGCTATGCGCTAGCAGTCATGTGGCAGTTTTGGGGAGTGCAGCCTAAGGCGTTTGTGGGTGCAGGCATTGGCAAGCAGATAGCCGATTGTGCTGCTGGGCTCATAGAAGTTGAGGAGATGTTGCTGCGGCTGTCTTCACCTGAGTTGTTGTCTGAACCTGCGGAAAATTGGGCAGAAGACAACAGTCTTTCGGACCCTTCTTTTAGTCCTGAACTTACAGAGTGCGATATCGCTTTATCTATGGGCAGTGGCCCAGAAGGTGAACCGCCCTTAGAGGGATATCTAGCAGCACCCTATCAAGGTCAGGTGGCGCACCTGCCGCTCCGTACTGAGATGGATATCTGGCCACAGCTCCTCTCTCATTTGGCGTGCTTGTTCGTCAAAGGGATTGAAGTAGACTGGCTAGCTTTTGATAAAGGATATGCCAGAAATCGTCTGCCGCTGCCGACCTATCCGTTTGAGCGATCGCGCTACTGGTTCAACCAAGCGCCTAGCCTTACAGCTCCCAAAATAGCACCCTCTAAACCGTCAGAAATAGCGATAAACCACACTAAAGAAAACTCACACAATCATATGACCGTAAAAACATCGTAAGCAAAATGACTAAACACATGATAGAGAGTACTCAGCTGATAAAAAGTGAGCCACTCACCACTCAAGAAATTCAAGATTGGTTAGCCGAGCATCTTAGCGAGCAACTGGGTATAGCAGCCGATGAAATAGATATTCATACCCCTTTGAGTCGGTACGGTGTGAGCTCTATGCAGGCGATGGCGATCGCCGATCAGGGTAAGCAGCGATTCGGCCTAGAAATTTCTCCGCTGGTGATTTGGAGCTATCCGAATATTGCTTCGCTCGCTCGCTATTTTTCTGAAGAATTAAATGACAGTGACAGCGAATCTTTCGAGATTTAGATTTACGTTGTTTATCTCTGTATTCTTTCGTTTTTACGCCTAGAAGTATAGACATCTCTACCGAGCGATTCATGATTCTCTCTGATCTGCTAACAACATTGAATAGTCAAGGCATTCGGCTGTGGGCTGACGGAGATAAGCTCCGAATGAGTGCGCCTAAGGGTGCGCTGACCGCTCAGCTAAAGGCTGATATTACAGCCTACAAAGAAGACATCCTAAAAAGTTTGTCGCGTGGTTCACCTCAGCTGGCAACCGTTTCGACTGAGTGCGGATTGAGCCTGGGAACGATTGGTCAGCTGATAGGCGGCGATCGCACCGCACTACCGGTCACCGACCCTGGGATTATGGCCAAGCAGCTACAGGTAACCTTTCGCCCGCTGCCTAAAGGAACAGACGTCGATAAGCAAGTGTTGGCGCTAAGAGATACTTTAGAAGAAACCCTAAAGCAGCAGGGTGTGCGGGTAGTCATGTGGGATCAGGCCACTCGAAAAATCCAGTCTCCTTTACCTGTGATTGGCGGTTTCATCCAGCGATTGCGACCGGCTTGCAAGCAGCTGACCCTAACAGCGGTGCGCTCTGAGATCAATGCAGTTATTGACGTAGAGCGGCCTGTTTCTGTTTGGAAAAGTTGGATCGCTGAGCGGTTCTATCAGCTCTCGACTGGACAAGTTGGGTCGCGATCGCACTCACCCGCTACAGTTGCCGACATTACCCGGCGCATTGGCTGGGCCGAGGACCACGCTATTCAGCGCTTAGAAGATCCTACGGCGACTCAGGTAATACTGCTTACGCCACTAGATCAACGTTTTACCAATGCCGAAATACCCTACACCGAAAAGATTGGATTAGGCGTAGATACTTTGATTAGCCAGTTTTCGGAAATTGTAATTGGGGTGTCTGAAAAAGAGATTTCGATTCTCAATATGAATCTGTCTGACTCTTTGTTTCCAAAGGCGCAGCTAGAAAAATTTGTGCAGCGATCGCTCATTCCTAAAATCTATGTTCCCATTTCGCCGTTGCCATTGAGTCGATTTGAAATAGGCCGCTATTGCCCAGTGCGATCGCCCTATGCTCAAAAGCTAGTTCAGATGAGCCAAGTGCTGGCTAACACTGGTTTATTTCCGTCTGGCTTTCAGCTCTCTGAAGTCGTGCACCGGCAGTCTCATCGAGACATTGTCGCCGCGATTATCAATGGGAGAACCGGAGTTTCTTATGGGTTTGTGGCTTATGCCGAGCCGCCGCAATACGTAGGACCGGTTGAGATTTCAGAAGCTCGGTGGCAAGTGCTTTCGGCTATTGACGGACTATCTTCACGAGAGATTAGGCAGACAGATGAAGGCAGGCGATATATCAAGACATTGATTGGTGAACAAATATTCTATAAACAGATTCCTGATATCTGGCTAGTGTGCTCGCGCTCCGGTGCGAATAAAACAAACTTAAGCCTTACTGAAGACATTCTGAGATTAGGTGTTAACGGTTCACTCCAGCTTCAGCTTCCGGAAAATGTTGATTTAGCCACGTCAAAAGTAGATATAAAGCCTTCCTACGATACCTATGTGATGGTAGCGATCGCACTCTCTGCAGCGCTCTACATACCAGAACTTGTGCAAAACGGCGCACCCATTATTCACTTTCACGGCTACCCAGAGAAAGATTGGTTTGGCGATAGTGAAGACGTTGCCGGTAGCTGCAATCCAGCGGTTCCCTGTGGCACCTACGAGTCTGGGGTCTTCAATTTTCTCAGCCTGCATCAGCTAGCAGGCAGTGAGCAGCGACTACTGAAGCTGGCCGGGCTAATAGAGCCCGACCATGGAATTAACCTGCTGGCCCAGGATACTGAGTACTTGCTTGAGCGCGTTCAATCAGGGGTGGCGCGATCGCAAATAGAGCTGGGCGGACGGTATCTTCCAACCTTCAACAGTGCGGCACCGGCACATACTTTTTCGGAACAGACGCCTAACGGTTCAGACACTGATTTAGTCACTAGCCACACACCTGTTTCTAGTGGAGGTAGATCATGAACTTGAAAGGTAAAACAGTTGTGCTAACAGGGGCTTCTCGGGGCATTGGTCGTGAAATCTCTCAGCGCTTTGCCAAGCAAGGCGCGAATTTGATTGGGATTGCCCGCTCTGCCCCCGGCTTAGACCGTTGGAAAACCGACATGACTAACCTTGGTATCGAAGCTAGAATTGTTGTCTTCGATCTTAGTCAAACAGAAAAATTGCCTGAACTGGCGCAGGCTATTGAACAGAAAATAAAAAGTTTAGATAGCCTTCAGGTGGATGTTTTAATCAACAATGCCGCCGTAGAAATTTATCGTGCTTTTCAAGACTATCGACTAGAAGAGATAAAAACGATTATCAACGTGAATTTGCTCTCGGTGATGACTTTAACGCATTGCCTGCTGCCACAGCTTGCGCCACAAGGCTGCATTGTCAATATGGCCTCGCTAGCAGGGAAGAAAAGCCATCCATACGATAGCGCCTATGCAGCGAGCAAAGCAGGACTCCTGATGTGGAGCCATTCTTTACGCCAAGAGATGGCAGGTTCCCAGCAGACGGTATCGGTGGTTTGTCCAGGGTATGTCGCCGATAGTGGAATGCTGGTGAATACGGGGATTAAATCGCCCTGGCTGGCGGGGCGATCGCAATCCTCAGCTGTTGCCGAGGCCGTCCTCAAAGCAGTGCAAACCAGACAGGCCGAAATAATAGTCAATCGAGACCCCATCACAGCAGCCATCACCCGAATTTTCTTATCAATAGAACAGCTTCTTCCTCACTTTGGAGATCTCTCCAACCGCCTACTCGGCATCACCCGGCTAAATCAACAGCGCGTTCAATCGCCGCCTGTTTCGTCTCACTTAATTGCCCAGCCTGTCACTTGTGATTCTATCGCTTCTAAATCATGAAAAAAGTCTATTTCGCCATATACGACATGGGTGCGGGCCACCGCAGTACTGCTAATGCGCTCAAGCAAGTCATTGAACAGCGCAATCTGCCTTGGCAGGTAGAAGTTGTAGAAATACTCCAAGACGTATTTCACACCACCTTCGCGCAAGAGTTCTACAACGCTTTTACGCTCAAACGCAAATGGGCAAAGCTGATCAACGATTCGATTGCAGTGCCTATATTTAAAGCACGCATTCGTCTCATGCACACAGTGTGGCTGAGGCAGCTCAAACAATTTTGGCGGCAGGAGCAGCCCGATTTAGTAGTCTCTCTCATGCCCTTATTTAACCGTGTCCTCTGTGAGAGCCTTCGTGAAAGCCCAGAGACGGAGCGGTCAACGGTACCTTTTGTGACATTGGTAACAGACTTTGCCGACTGTCCTCAGCACTTTTGGATAGAGCCTCAAGAACAGCTGATAATTTGTCCTTCAAACCAAGTGTTCGACCAAGCGAAGGCAATGAGATATGCCGATGAATCTCTCTTTGAGACCTCGGGCGTAGTGATTCATCCTAGGTTTAATCAACCTGTACACATCGATAGACTTGCTCGCCGCCAACAATTGGGCTTACAGCCTGACCTGCCTACGGGGCTCGTTTGCTTTGGCAGCCATGGCTCTCACGAAATGCTAGAGATTGCCAAACAGCTAGATAAAAGCGATCAGCTGCTACAGCTAGTCTTCATCTGTGGGCGCAATGAAAAGCTAGCCAAGGCGCTGCGTCAGCTGCCAACGCGCTACCCCAAAGCGGTGGAAGGCTTTACCAAAGAACTGCCTACATACATGAAGACCGCAGATTTCTTTATCGGTAAGCCGGGAAGCGTTGGTGTGAGTGAGGCGATCGCGCTAGGGTTACCCGTTATCACGGAATGCAATCGGCGCATGACGCTCTTTCAAGAAAGGGCAAGTGCTGACTGGCTTGCCGAGAATGGATTCGGCATAGTGCTCTCTCACTTTGCCCAAATTAGTGAGGGTGTTAAAGCGCTATTGCAACCTGACGTTTTATCTCAGTATCAAGCCAGGGTGAATAGCTACCACAACCGCGCCGCCTTTGAAGTAATTGACATTTTAGAAAAGATTCTTGCGTCCTCTGCTGAACGCTCTACTAATGAGTCCTCTTCTAATAAAGACAACAGACTGCAATCACTCACTGTCTAGAAAATGCTCTATAAAAACACCAGCTCTATACCAATGCTGTCACGCTTCTTTCTAACTCCTTTAAACTCGCGCTTCTGATGAAAACACTTGCATACAAAAACGTTTTGTTAACGGGCGCGGCTGGCGGCATTGGTACATTCATCGCTAGCGCCTTAGTCAAAGAAAAGGCGACTGTTATCTGTTTGGGTCGATCTCCCGATAGCTTACAGGCGCTTCAGGCTAGCCTCACTGAACAAGACGGTAAGGTCATTGCCCTACCGTTCGACCTGCAAGATGTTGCAGCGATGCCAGCGCTAGTTCAAAAAATTGAACAGCTAGCTGGCCCTGTCGATGTCCTGATTAACAATGCTGCAATTGAAAAAATTCGCTATTTTCAAGACTATTCTCTGAATGATATTCGCTCAATATCGGTTACAAATTTGGTTGCCCCAATGGCGCTGGGCCGTCTGCTGCTACCAGGAATGCTTACTCGCGGAGAAGGCCACATTGTAAATATTTCATCGGGCGCGGGCAAACGCGGCGCTCCTTGCAACAGCATTTACTCAGCAACCAAGGCAGGACTCATTAATTGGTCTGATGCGCTGAGATTAGAACTTTTTGATACACCCGTAAACGTTTCGATTGTGTGTCCTGGGATTACCGATGCTGGCATGTTCCATGTATTGGGAATGCAAGCACCCGAAAACATGAAAATCACGCCGCCTGCTGATGTGGCTGACATAGTTATCCGAGTTATTTTGAAAAATCAGCCCGAAGTGATGGTAGATGGCTTGACCAACAGAGTCTTTGCAGCGCTTTGTCAGCTGTCTCCACAGCTAGGCGATCGCATCCTGCACAAAGTAGGCATTGTAGAAAACAACCGAGACTGCGCTCAGCGGCTCTTGGAAAAAGAAAGACAAGCTCAGCAAATTGAGGAATTTTCATAAGGAGCTAAGCAGCGCCTGAGAATAGAGGACTTTAATACTTGTCCCTGACATCGGAAAGACTTGCCAGGAGAATGACCATGAAAGCAGAAAACTACGACATTATTATCATCGGTACGGGCGCGGCTGGAGGCACCTTAGCTAGGGTCCTAGCCCCTAGCGGCAAGCGAGTACTGATTCTAGAGCGCGGCGGTTTTTTGCCTAAGGGAAAGGAAAACTGGGATTCCAAAGAGGTCAACGGCAAAGATCGCTATCGGACAACAGAACTTTGGCACGATAAAGACGGCAATCCGTTTCGACCGTTTACCCATTATTTTGTTGGCGGCAATACTAAATTCTATGGCAGCGCTCACTATCGCCTTAGGGAAAGAGATTTTGAAGAAGTCGAGCATAAGGGGGGAATTTCTCCTGCTTGGCCATTGAAATATGCTGACTTTGAGCCTTACTACACCCAAGCAGAAAAGCTTTTCGACGTGCATGGCCTGCGCCATACCGATCCGACAGAGCCTCCTAGTAAATCTCCTTTCCCGCATCCGCCCATCAGTCATGAGCCCCACATTGCTAAAATCGCAGAAGCTCTTAAAGAAAAGGGACTTCATCCGGCCTATCAGCCTCTGGGGCTTAAGCTCAATGAAGCCAATCGTGAGCTGAGTCAGTGCATTCGTTGCGATACCTGTGACGGGTTTCCCTGCATGGTAGATGCCAAAGCCGATGGTGATATCAACGGCATTCGGCCTACGATGCTATACCCCAATGTCACACTTAAAACCCATGCTAAGGTAACCCGCCTGCACACCGACGAAACCGGTAAGCACATCAGCGCTGTTGAAACAGAAATCGATGGCAGCCTGCATCTATTTTCTGCCAAGATTGTTGTAGTGTCAGCAGGAGCGCTCAACTCTGCGGTGCTGCTGCTGCGCTCCGCTAACTCACAGCATCCCGATGGCTTAGCTAACAGCTCTGGGCTGGTAGGTCGCAACTTTATGCGCCACAAAATTTGTGCCATTGTCTCCTTGGGGCTAAAGCCGAACCGTACCGATTATCCCAAGACGATGGCAATCAACGACTTTTACTGGGGTGAGCAGGGCTTTGACTATCCTATGGGCCATATCCAAACGTTGGGTAACGTCAATGCAGATCGCGCTGCGGCCAGCAGTCCACCCTTCATTCCTAGCAAAATTATCCCAATGTCAGTCTTTAAGGCTGCTGCCGATAGAACAACGCCTTGGTTTCTGATGGGAGAAGATTTGCCTGATTTGAATAATCGCATTTATGTAAATGAGGCCGAAAAGATAGTGCTAGAGTACAGCGCTAACAATGAAGAATCTTTCAACCGTTTAATTGACCGTTGGAAAGGCATTCTAAAGTCTCTAAACCCGCTTTCTATTTCTTTTTCAACAGATATGTCAATAGAAGATGTCGGTCACCAGTGCGGCACCTGCCGCTTTGGTGAAGATTCGCGAACGTCTGTGCTAGATCTAAACTGTCGTACGCACGATGTGGAAAATCTCTATGTCGTAGACGGCAGCTTTTTCCCTTCGAGTGCCGCGCTCAATCCGACCTTGACAATTATTGCAAACGCTATTCGAGTGGGCGAACACCTTATTGAGCGTCTGTCTGCTCAGACTGAAAATATGCAGGCCGAAAATATCAAATTTCAAGCAAATAAAAATCATGCTGAGCACGGCGAGTTGTGGGCGGCCGCCCAAGAACCAGCCTGTCTCTTTTAGAACGGTAAACAGTTTTCCCTTTTTTGTAGGTATAAAGATATGAAATTTGACTGGCTAATTATTGGAGCGGGCTATTCAGCCTGCGTTCTGGCTGAGCGGATTGCCACCCAGATGGAACAGCGCGTCCTCATTGTAGAAAAGCGCAGCCACATTGGCGGAAACGCTTACGACTACTACAACGAACATGGCCACCTCGTTCATAAATACGGGCCGCACATCTTTCATACCAAGTCTAAGCCGGTTTGGCGTTATCTCTCGCAGTTTACTGATTGGCGACCTTACTACCACCATGTTTTAGCCGTTGTTGAGGGTAAGAAAGTTCCGCTGCCGTTCAACTTAAATACGCTTTATGCACTGTTTCCGCCCCGATACGCAGAAAAGCTAGAGGCGCTACTATTAGAGAACTTTGGATTTGGGAAAAAGGTCCCTATTCTTCAGCTGAAAGAACGCCAGCAGACAGACTTAGCCTTTTTAGCCGATTATATTTACGATAATGTGTTCTTACGCTACACCCAAAAGCAGTGGGATCTAAAACCTGAAGAGCTCGATAGCGGCGTCACCGCACGAGTTCCCATCTATATCAGCAGGGACAATCGTTATTTTCAAGATCCTTATCAGGCGATGCCTAAGCATGGCTACACGGCGATGTTTCAGCGTATGATTGCCCATCCCTTGATCAAAGTATTGCTCAACACAAACTATAAAGAGATTATCGATACGGTCTCGTTCGACCGGGCCGTCTGTACAGGGCCCATTGATGAGTTTTTTGATTTTTCTCATGGGGAAATGCCCTACCGCAGCATTGACTTTCGGTTTGAGACGCTCAATCAAGAAAGCTTTCAGGAAGTAGGCACTGTGAACTACCCCAATGACTACGACATTACTCGCATTACCGAACAAAAGTATTTAACGGGTCAGGTGTCTCCTAAAACAACGATTATCAGAGAATTTCCTCAAGCGTATATTCCGGGTCGCAACGATCCTTACTATCCTATTCCAAAAGCAGAGAATCGCGATCGCCTCTCTCTTTACCTAAAGGAGGCTAAAAAACTGAACGGCAGCGTCCTCTTTGCCGGACGGCTGGGCGATTACAAATACTACAACATGGATCAAGCTGTAACGAGAGCTCTGGGCGTCTTTGAAAAAGAAATTGCTCGTCAGCCTTTGTTGATATAGGTAAAAGTTTCTAAAGACAAATGCCCTTGAACATCTACAGATGTGAAGTCAATAAAATTATTTTTTCAATATTTCTCTTTCGCCGACAATGAATATCCAAACGCAATCTGTAAGAAAATCTACGTCTATTGAGATAGTCTCGACACCGAGCAAGAAAGCACCTGTGTCTCAGCGCCGCGACTGTGTTTTATGTGGCTATGAACTCTCTGCTAAACAGGCTGAGAAATTGCTTGTGCCCTTTCCTTGCAATCTACGGTCTTTTGCCGATGAGGTGTTTAATGTTTGGCGATGCCCCCAATGCAAAACGATTCACTGCTTAGAAATCGTTGATTTAGACCATTACTATGCTCAGTATCCCAATGAAGAGTTAGCGCTCACTCGGCCACTGAGACTGATCTACAGCGGACTGCACAAGCGCTTACAAAAACACGGCTTCGCAGACCAGCATACGCTGCTAGATTACGGCTGTGGCAAGGGATTATTTCTACAGTATCTAAGAGAAAAAGGCTTTGAGAACGGCTATGGCTATGACCCCTATGGAAAGCCTCATGGCCTTGGGGATGCTGCGGTGCTTGAGCGAGGGCCCTTCGACTATATTCTACTCTCTGATGTGATTGAGCATATGGAAGAGCCTAGAAGTTTGTTGCATAAACTGAATTCGCTTTTAGCTCCTGGCGGCCAGATTATGATTGGCTCTCCCAATGCCGATCATCTGGAGCTTAGCCAACCTCAGCTTTCTGATTACTACAACGAAGTGCACGTTCCCTATCACCTGCATATCTATACCCGTGACGCTATTGAGCTATTGGGAAGAGAGCAAGGATGGCAGCCGGTTGGCTTTTTAAACCGCGCTTATTATGACAGCCCTTGGATTGGGCTCAATGCCAGGGCTTGGAATGTTTATCAGAGGATGGGAGATGGCACTATTAATGTCGTGGCGGGCGACCCGATTGAGTGGGGACAGGCGCTGCGATCGCCTACTTTCTTGTTCTACGCGCTGTTTGGCTACTGGCTAAGCTTTCGTACGGGCATGGATATTGTCTTTCGTAAGCCGGGAGAAAACAGTACCCATGGTTAAAACATCTGCTGGCACTCCGCTCTTGAACCAAAAAAAGAACAAACCGACAGCATCGGCAAAACTAGAAACCGCCGGAGAATCAGTATGCTTGCGTAGCAGTACGCAGCTGCACCAGTTCTCGCCAGCACGGATTGTATTCGCAAACTGTGAGGCTGACATCGTTTCAGCGGTAAGCGCAGCCGCCGCGAAAAATTTGCCGATCAGAGCAATCGGCGTTATGCATTCCTACGAGCCAATTTTTGCCACAACCGGTGTTTGTCTTGTGTTGGAGCGCTACAACCGCCTGATAGAAGTTGAAGCACAGGAGGTGACTGTGCAAGCAGGGATGACCCTAGCCGCGCTGAACAAACAGCTCGCACAGCGCGGATTAGCTTTGCCAATTGTGAGTGCGATCGCACTCCAAACAGTCTCCGGCGCTATCTCCACAGGTACGCACGGTGGCTCCTACCATCACCCCAGTCTCAGCGGCTACATTCGGCGGCTGCGCTTGGTTCGCGCTGACGGTAGCGTTATCACCCTTTGCCCAACAGACGCCGAATTCGATGCAGCAGCGATTTCTATGGGCTTGCTCGGCGTTATCTCTACCGTTACCTTTGCTTGCGTTCCGGCATTTTGGTTAGCAGCAACCCGTCAGGCGCTTTCGGCAGATGACTTTGTTACTCAGTTCGATTCCATTCATCGCAACAACCAATATGTAGATGTGAAGTATGTTCCCATAACAGACCGGATGCAAGTACTGACGATGAACTTTGCCAGGAGCGAGAGCGCTGTTTCCAGCATTTTTTCTCAGTCAACAGCGGACACCGCTACGAGAACAATAACGCGCCGAGTAAAAACTCAAATTCTCAAACAGATGCTGGCCCTCTTTCAAAAGCCACATTTTCAGTGGCTACAGTATTTGATGTTTAGGCATCACGAGGACAATATTTATCCCGTTTATCAATGCGATCGCAGCGACCATATTTTCACGGCGCTAGAGCATGCCTATTACGATCCTATTTCGCTTCATAACATGGAGATTGCGGTGCCCTACTCGCAGGCTCCCGCTGTTTTGCAGGCCCTCCGTCAGCACTTCCGGCAGACTCGCTGCTATCCCAATATCTTTATTCGGCTTCGAGTTGCCGCAGCAGAACCTTTTTGGCTCAGCCCTGCCTATAGTGAGCCCGTCTGCTGGTTTGACTTTTGCGAATATCCCTACAGCGGAGCGTTTTTTAGAGAGATCGTTGATTTACTTGCACCGTTTAACTTTCGCAGCCACTGGGGAAAAGAAATTCAGGCAGCTCCTGCCTATGTCCAGGCTCGCTACGAACGATGGGCAGATTTTGTTGAGCTGCGCGATCGCTGGGATCCCAACAGGCTGTTTGCCAATCCCAGCTTGGATCGTTTTTTTACCACAGACTCTCAGCTATAGAGTCTCAGCCATAAAGTCTTCTATTCCACTCGCTAATGGTTATCTAATCAGTCGGAGCTATGCAGATCATGATAAAAAACAAGCACTCACCTCAGTCAAAAGACAAGCTCAAATATAGAATTAACGTTGTGACGGGTCAGGGCGGCGGTGGTCACTACGCTGCCTACCGAGCTCTTAAGGCGATCGCAGAACAACAGAACCTCCCTTGGGAATTTCAAGTGACCGACACAGATGACATTGTCACCCGCCTGAGCCAGCAAAACAAAATTCAAAACGCCTATGAGATGTTTGGCATCAGCGGTCATGATCTTTACAACCTAATGCAAAAAAATGGCTGGACTTGGCTCTGGCCGTTTAAAATGCGCCTGAATAAGTACATGATGAAGCTCAACTACGAAGCGGGCTGTGAGTTTTTTGAGCAGCACTGGCACGAACAGCAGCCCGACCTAGTGGTGTCATTTATGCCGCTTTACAACAAAGGGCTGCCAGAGAGCTTGCACCGAGCAAAGCCCAATGCGCCCTATATCACGGTCATGACCGACCTTGCCGACTATCCCCCGGCTTTTTGGCTAGAGCCCGAAGCTGATACTCACACAGTTTGTGGCTCTCAAAGAGCTGTCGAGCAGGCTCATGAGTTAGGGCTTCAGCCAGACAAAATTATGTCAGCGTCGGGAATGGTGGTTCATCCCAAATTTTATCAGCGTCCGCCCTTAGATATTGCCGCCGAGCGTCAGAAGCTGGGGCTCGATCCCAATCGACTCACTGGCATTGTCATTTTCGGCGGCAATGGCTCGAAGACCATGCTCGACATTGCCAAGCGATTAGAGCGTTATTACTCAGACTTACAGCTCATCTTTTTATGTGGTCGCAATCGGGAAATCGCAACGACTTTGCAGCAGCTTCCTGGCAAGCAAAAGCGTGCAGTGGTGGACTTTACAGAAGACGTTCCTTACTACATGCAGCTGGCAGATTTCTTCATTGGCAAGCCTGGACCTGGCAGCCTCAGTGAAGCGCTGGTGATGGACTTGCCCGTCATTACAGAATGCGGCGCGGCGACCTTAATCCACGAACGCTACAACGGAAAATGGGTAGAAGACAACCACGTCGGAATTGTTCTAAAAAGCTTCAAGCAGATTCGTAAAGCGGTAGAGCAGTTTCTCTTACCTTCTACTCTAAAACGCTATCGTCAGGCCGCGATCGCGCTAGAAAACAGGGCTATCTTTGAGGTTGTCGATCTCATTCAAAAGAGATTGAAAGATTCCAGAAAGACGCAACTTAACAGCATCCCCGTTTCAACCACATTGTAGTCTCTAAATCCCTCTCATGCAGCCACTATCTACCCTCTCAGCCAATCAACAGCGGCTTGACATCCACAGGAGACAAAGCCTGACCCTAATCGCCATGTGTTTGGCACTAGCAGTGGCTGCGCTAGACGATACGGTGGTGAACTTAGCTTTGCCTATCCTGCAAACTGACCTAGCACTATCCGTAGAAGGTTTGCAGTGGGTACTCAATGCGTACTTTTTGCCGATTGCCTGTTTGGTGATGTCTGCGGGTATGCTGGCAGATGTTTATGGGCGCAGGCGAATTTTTCTGGCGGGGCTAGTTGTTTTTATCTTAGGCTCTGTACTAGCAGGGCTAGCAGCCAACGGGCAAATACTTATTGCAGCTCGGCTGCTTCAGGGTGTGGGGGCGGCTGCGCTACTGCCGGGTTCGTTGGCCATTTTGTCGGATGCCTATCCCAATCAAAAAGAGAGAACGAAAGCCATTGGTGTTTGGTCGGGGGTTTCTGGGTTAGCTCTCATTGTGGGGCCAGTGCTGGGTGGTGTGCTGGTAGATACGCTGGGCTGGCGGAGTATCTTTTTTTTGAATGTGCCGCTGGGCATGGTTACGTTATGGCTAACGGTGCGAGCAGTCCCTACGCGAGAACTGCAACAGCATCAGATTAGTCCTGAGCAGCTGGATTGGCCAGGAATGCTGCTAAGCGCTGTGGCGCTCGCTAGCTTTATAACCTTTCTGATGGGGGGTACGGTAAGCGGGCTGTCTGGATGGATGCTAGGACTGGTGAGCTTAGGCAGTATGATTACCTTTTTCAAAGTTGAATCTGTCAGTGCTTGGCCACTGCTGCCGCTACGCTTGTTCTCTCAGCCAGCGATTGCTACTGCCTTTATCGCCAATGCCCTGCTGTTCTTTATGCTAATCAGTCTAATGTTTCTGTTTAGTTTGTTCTTACAGCAAATTCAAGGCTATTCAGCAACCGACGCTGGACTAAGATTTTTACCGCTCAATGCCACCTTTATTTTTGCATCGATTGTTTCTGGCTACTTTTTAGCCCGGCTCGGCTGGCGTCATACGATCACAGCAGGATTTTTGCTCGCTGGTGTAGCAATCATCTCATTTAGCCAAGTACAGGCTGAAACACCTTTTAGCCACTTAGTTTTCCAGCTGGTACTGGTTGGCTTTGGCGCGGGTTTCACATTGTCTCCTTTGACAGCCTTTGGTATGAGCAGCTTACCGATTCACCAGTCCGGCCTAGCTGCCGCGCTGATGAATACCAGCACAAGGGTTGGTGGAGCGCTAGGCATTGCGGTTCAAGGCGCGCTCTTTACCCATGCCATGGGCGGTCGCCTGGCAAAAGTGCTGGCTGAGGCTGGGCTTGGTACTGACGTGAAGCAGGCAATTTTGGCTGAAGCGATCGCACACGGCAGCACACGGCCCACACAGCTAATGTCCTCCTTTGAAGAAAACGGTGCAGTCCTCTCTTTAAATCAGCTAGAAGCAGCTATTCAACAATCTTTTATGGCAGGGATGCACAGCGTTATCTGGACGGGGGCAATCGCCCTCTTTATCGCCGCTGGGCTGAGCTGGAGGTATGTGCGACCTCCCAGGCAACCGGATTGATAAAGCTGCTCAACACGTCTTTCAAAAACGTCTAATAAATTTTTAGATAGAACAATGCCCCTCCCGTTACTCTCGCTGACGACCACAGCCTTATCTATGTATCTGACCATCTTCGCTGTTGAGCTAGTGCTCCTTTACCCTTTATTCGCCTGGGTAAAATGGCAGCTGATGGTCCAAGTAGGCATGTCCAGACAGGAGCGCCAGATCGTTTTCTCTAATCGCACTCGGCGCTTTGACTTAGACTATCTTATTGCTCGCTATGGCGATCGCCGCCTTAGAACAATAGACGGCCTTTCTCGCAAGCTGCTGCATATTGTTGCCGGTTTCTGGCAGCTAGCCGTGCTGAACTTCATCGTAAAAGATACTGAAGTAGCCCTAATTGCCACCTTCCTCTACCAAATTTTTATTCTGATGCTGAGCTCCATCAGCTACTCATCCAACAAAGTCTTTGGCTTAGCCTGGCTCATGTACGGTGCATCTAGCCGCATCCGAGACGGCATTTACGGCCGTAAAAATCTGTTTGCTGCCCGCTGTTCGTTTCTCAGCCTAATTCCGCTCGCCATCATAGATCAGGTCGCTCGCCAAAACGTCAGCGATCCAACAGACCTCGTTTTGTTCTCCTTTTTTGTCTTTCTACCACTCACCATTGGAGATGCACTCGGCGAACTGATTGGGAGCACGTGGGGTAAGCAAAAGCTGCGGGTTTGGGGCATCGGTCAGATCAATCGAAAATCTCTGCTGGGAACGCTGGCGGTTTTCTTGGGCAGTTTAGTGCCTTTGCTGCTTGTGACTTATGGCTATCGGCTGTCGCTGTCCTGGTACGCCTTGGCGCTTGGAATATCTACCCTCACAACTGGGACCGAACTAGTAGCCCCTAGGGGAACCGACAACTTTTTCATTCCCGTGAATAATGCCACGCTGTGCCTCGGCTTTGTGTTTTTCTTTTTGTAGCGGCTTGTCATCGCAGTATCGGTATATGCGATCCATAAAAAAGACAATCGCCGTCTGCAATAATCCATAATAATGTATGATTCTGTGTAGAAAAGGGTTGCCAGAATATCTGCCTAGGAAGCCTTTTAGACATAAATAGAAGTGTATCTCATCGCAGAAACTCTATCTCCTTAATGGTTTTAGCCAGATTTAGTTCATTTTCAGCCCATTTCCCAAAAAGTATGTAAATAGTATGGAGAAAAGTAAAGTGTTGGGAAACAACCACCATACTTTTTAGGTCTTCACTACTGGTGCCCTGCCATTCACCTCACCAATCATTCGTAAAACCCATTGGGTCACAAAGTAAAAATGGAAGAAAATTTTAGCGTCTCTCTCCTCACACCTGCTAGCGATTTAGTCGGCGGCTCTACGACTGCTGAGTTCGAGTTCATTTTTGCTAGGGCCGGTAATGATGTGCTCTTTCCCTTCGATCCCACTGCGGTTTACCCTGAAACCAACATCGACGTTATGTTCGGTGATTTGTTTGATAACTCTCCAGAAGAGTTTGCCGTTACGTTGGGAATCATCGAAGGGTCGCCGCTCGGTATTTTAGAAAGCGATATTCCTTCGCTAGGGCGCGATCGCTACATTCTAGGAGATGAAAGCGGCGCGTTTTATACGGATCCTAATCCCTTCAATCTGCTAGGCAGCAATCCTCTTGGTGCCAACGAGTTTGCCATTATCTACGACTTCGGGCCGGGTCAAGACATCATTCAGCTATCAGGAGATAAAAAGGACTACAGCCTCATAGAGGTCAACGATTTAGACGTAGAAGGTGTTTCCCAACCTTTTAGTGGCGAAGCTATCTTCTACAATGGCGAAGATGGAGAAGGAATCCCCGATCTAGTCGGATTCATCGTTTCTACCGATGAGCAAGACTACGAGCTAGATGATAAAGACGTCTTCGACTTTGTGGGTGATAAAGGCAAAGACAAAGGCGATAAAGATATTGTCCGGCTGGGCACAGAAGGATTTGATCTTAGCCAAAATACAACGATTGATAGCTTTGGCAACATTTACGTAGTGGGCTCTACAAATGGCTCTCTCGGCGGTGTCAATAAAGGCGCAGGTGACATCTTCGTTGCTAAGTACAACAATAACGGCCGCTTACGGTGGAAAAAACAGCTTGGCTCAGCTGGAAGCGAAGATGCTTTTGAAATTGTCACCGATGAGAGCGGCGGCGTCTACATTTCAGGCAACACCTCTGGAAACCTGTTTGGTCCTAAGCAGGCAGAGACAACAGACGCCTGGGTAGCAAAGCTCAGCGCTAGCAACGGCAGTTTAGTATGGGGCAAACAGTTCAACGCTGGCGCATCGTTCGGCCCACCCACCTTCTCCAACTCTGCCTTTGGTCTAGATGTTAACGACGGTAAGGTCTATGTGTCTGGTCTGGCCATTCATGACAATACGGCAATTAACCCCGCAACCGGCGCACCTTTCAATGCCAGCCCATTCAACGGGTTTAATCCCTTCCTAGATTTCACAGTGGAAGACGACTCGTGGTTAGCCGTATTCGACGCTGACACGGCCAACTTAGAGGAGCCAATCGTTCAAATCACTGGCGTCATCGATCCCGACAATCCCGATAATCAAGAAGATCTGGCAAACGGCAATTTCTTTCCCGAATTTATCAGAGAGCTGACGCCCTTTTTCGATGAAAGCTACGACATGGCTGTCGATGCCGAGGGCAATGCCTACCTCGTTGGCTGGACCCAAGGCCTCGTCAAAGAATCTGACCCTGGCCGAGACTTACTCAAGTACGATGCCTGGATTTCAAAGGTCAACACCAACAACGAAGTGGAGTGGGTCACTCAGTTTGGTAACGTCAATGGCGGATTGGACTTTGGCTGGGCCGTCGATACCGATAGCCAAGGCAATGTCATCGTATCGGGTTGGACGACTGGAAACCTGGGCACAAATGGAAACCTCAATCTTCCCTCCCCCGACTCTTACGACGTATTTGTCTCTAAATTTGCGGCTAGTAATGGCGAGCAGCTAGCTACCAAAATTCTAGGTACTGACACTGACGATGGTCAATATTACAGTGACCTAACTATCGACAGCAGCGACAACGTATACCTTACCGGCTATACGAACAACAAAAAATTCGGCAATGGCGGCAGTACAAAAGGAGATGACAGCGATGCTTTTGTCGCCAAGCTCGATGCCAATTTAAACGAGGAATGGATCACTCAAATCGGCACCAAAGAGAAAACTGATTATGCTACTGGTGTCGCTGTTGACAACGCTGGCAACGTAATTGTTACAGGCGTTACTGAGGGTGCTATTGGCAACGGTCCAGGAAAAACCATCGATGGCTGGGTCGCCCGGCTAGACGATGAGAAAGGTAAACTCGATAAATTTGTTGGTAAAGACAAAGATGGACTTGACGCTATCTCAGGTGCTGCCAGTATTTCTGTGACAGACGGGGGAAGAACTTTTGCCAGCAACAGCGATTTGCCAGATGGAGACAACATTCTAACAACAGGGTTAGGTGTACTCGACTACGGCGATCTCGGCGCTAGCCTCACAGAAATCTTTGATCCCAAGCTTGAAGGCTCTTTCACCGATGAACTCGTGAAGCGGCTGCAAGACGGCAATACTGCCTCTAACGTCATCACCGGCAGCGATAAAAAAGATGATATGAAGGGAGAAGACGGTAACGACGTTATGTACGGCATGGCCGGTGATGACAAGCTGAAGGGAGAAGACGGTAACGACGTTATGTACGGCATGGCTGGCGATGACAAGCTGGAGGGTAAAGATGGTAATGACGCACTCTATGGCGGCACCGGCGACGATGAGCTCAAAGGTGGAAAAGGCGCAGATATTCTCTCTGGTGTAGGCGATGGCCTGCTCGGAGGTGGCGAGTTTGATGAGCTGAAAGGCGAAGATGGCAGCGATTTGTTTGTACTAGGCAGTAGCAACGGTGTCTTTTATCAGGGCAATGGCAACAGCGACTATGCACTGATTAAAGATTTTGATGTGGATGAGGGCGATCGCATTCGCTTAAGCGGCAGCGCAGGTAGCTACAGCTTAGGAACCAACGTTTCTGGATTAAAGAAAGGAACTGCGATTTTCCATCAGGGCGATCTAGTTGGCGTTGTTGAGAAGGCCGAAGATATTGAGCTGAGCGATCGCAGCATCTTTGAGTTTGTTTAGAGAATCTGTCGTCCAATAAAATCTTGATTACCCTCTCCCGGTGGGAGAGGGCACCGGATTCAAAGGCCCTCTCTCACCGAGAGAGGGATTTAGAATGAGGGCGACAGCGTTGTTAACAGTAAGCCTGTAACTTAATCGCCCTTCCCTCAAACCTATTCTGTTCTAATTCGGAAAAAGCTTAGCAAAGGGAGTATTCGTGAAAGATCTAAAACAACTGACCAAACCACGACATCGTCCTTCTTTGCTGGGCAAGGCAGGCACCTTTCTCCGTGCATTCCCCGGTTTCGATTTTGGTTCTAGAGGTAGTACAGCGATTCTAATTGCGGTTCTGACAGCGCTAGCAGGCGGACGCTATTGGATAGATAACCATTCACAGACGCTATGGCCAATAGCGCCGATGCCAGAGCCCGAGGCGGTGGCAGCCAATAATAACGCAATCCAGAGCGTTTCTCTCCACACTGCTGAACTAGCAGCGATCGAAGACTCTTTTACGCTCACTGGCACAGTGGTCCCCAAAAACCTAGTGCGGGTAACGCCGCCAGTGAATGGGCTGCAAATTATGGAGATGCGCGTAGAAGCGGGCGATCGAGTAGAAGCCGGTCAAGTGCTCGCGGTGCTCGACAGCAGCGTTTTACGCGCTCAGCTCGAACAGGTAAAGGCCAACCTAGCGCAGGCTAAAACCGAGGTTCAACAGCAAACGGCAGTTCTTACCCAGGCTCAGGTGCTACACCAGGCTGCAATAGTCGATGTAAATCGCTACAGTAGCCTGTTTGAGTCGGGAGCCATCAGTCAAGAACAGTTGGGCGATCGCCAAGTTCAAGCGCTGAGTGCTCGCCAGCAGGTCGCAGTGACGCTCAGTAAAATAGAAAGCGCCCAAGCCAACATTGCCAGCAAGGCTGCCGACATCAATAGAACAGAAGCGCTGCTAGCACAAACAACAATCACTGCACCTGTGGCAGGTACCGTCGCTGAGAGGCTTACAAGCATCGGAGATGCGGTAAATGTAGGCTCGCCGATTTACAGTCTAATTGAAGCGCACCAGCTGACATTGGCTCTCAATCCTTCTCAGGCTCAGCTCGAACAAATCACCGTAGGTACGCCGGTTCATATTCGTACCACTGACCGCACGACTGTGCCTACTGCCGGACCTAATACCGTGCCTACGAGCGAGGCCATTAGCGGTCGCGTCTACGCCATCGATCCTGTTCTAGATGCGCAGAGCCGTCAGGCAACTGTCAAGGTCACTTTACCTGAGCGGCCTGATCGTCTGCGTTCGGGTATGTTTTTGCAGGCTGAAATTATTACCGATCGGCGGCAAAGTATTGTTGTACCGGCGGCGGCGGTGATTGCGCAGTCGGATGGCCGGTTTGTCGTCTTTTCAACAAATGACCAAGCTAACGGTGCTAGCCGCGTACAGGAAAATATTGTTGAAGTAGCAGACGGTTATAACAAACAAGCCAACCAAGTTGAGATTTTATCGGGGCTAACGACGGGCAGCCAAGTCGTGGTAGCCGGGGCTACCTACCTACAGGCAGGCGATCTGGTCACAACGGTTGGCGATTTATGAATTTCAATGCCTCTAGCTGGTCTATTCGTCGCCCGGTGCCTACCTTGGTGCTGTTTTTGGTGCTGACCTTGGCAGGCATCTCTGGTTTTTTGCAGCTGGGTATTGATGCTAATCCCAACATCGATTTACCTTATGTCACGATTAAAACCACCTATTCAGGCGCTGGCCCAGAAGAGCTAGAAGCTCAGTTTACGCGCAAAGTAGAAGATGCTGTTGCAGGGCTCAGCGACGTAGAAGAGATTTACTCTGGCATCTCTGACGGTCAAGCGTATACCAACGTGCGCTTTGCCCTAGAAGCAGATAGCGACAACACCCTAGATGAAGTTCGCATTGCCCTAGATCGCATTCGCGAAGAGCTTACCCCCTACGCAGAGTCGATGACTATTCAGAAGCTGCGCTATGACGATGGCGCAGTGCTTACCTATGCCATCAGGTCCGATCAGCGCTCAGTCGAGGCGCTTAGCAACTGGGTAGATCTGACGATTGCGCCTGAGATTATGGCTGTAAAAGGCGTCGCCGAGGTTCGCCGTATCGGCGGTGTAGACCGAGAAATTCGAGTTGATCTAGATCCCTATCAGCTCGATGCCTACGGCGTCAGTGCCGCGCGGATCAACAGACAGGTTCAAGACTTTAACCTTAACTTGCCGGGTGGCCGATCTGAAGTTGGCGGACAGGAACAAAGTATTCGAGTATTGGGGGAATTTCCTGATGCAGCAGCCGGTATAGCTGCGCTCAACAGCTTGGAGATTGTTCTACCTACCGGCAAAAGCGTACCGCTACAGACCCTAGCCCAGGTGACTGACGGCTTTGCTGATAGGCGGCAGTCAGCCACCGTAAACAATCAGCCGGTTATCTCCTTCGCGGTCTTTCGTAGCAATGGCAGCCTGCTGGTAAGTGTAGAAGAAGGTGTGAAAGCTGCGATCGCCCGCTTAGAAGAAAGCACCCTGCCTGAAGACATTCAATTGCAGCTGATCTTCACCCGCGCCACCGATGTCCGCGAAGCCTACCGCGCCAGCATCGAAGCGCTCATCCTCGGTTCACTGTTAGCCGTTGCCGTCGTCGGCTTCTTCTTAAAAAACTGGCGAACTACCCTAATTACCGCTGCCGCCCTGCCGCTCTCTATTATCCCTACCTTTATCGTTATCAACGCCTTGGGCTATTCGCTCAACAGCATGACCTTACTGGCGCTAACGCTCGCGGTGGGAAATCTTGTAGACGACGCCATTGTTGAAATCGAAAACATTGAACGCCACATTTCCAAGGGCAAAACGCCTACCCAAGCCGCCCTCGACTCCTCAGCAGAAGTGGGTCTCGCGGTGGTTACCACCACCGCCACTATCGTCGCCGTCTTTATTCCTGTCGCCTTCATGGGCGGCATCCCCGGACAGTTCTTCAAACCGTTTGGCGTCACAGTAGCCGTTTCCACTATGTTCTCCACCCTAGTGGCTCGGCTCATCACCCCACTACTAGCCTCAAAACTCCTAAAGCCAGTCAATCCAGAACTTTCCACCGATTCCTTACCTATCTCCTCAGTGGCTAAACGGCCTAATCTTCTGGCAGCGGAGCAGAGCCGAATCTCACCCTACCACACACTCCTCCACGTAGCCCTCCACCATCGCCTCGTCACCCTCACCCTAGCCATCGCCATTTTCCTCGCCAGCCTTACTCTTATCCCTCGCCTCCCTACCGGACTTTACGGCGCAGGCAATACGGATCTATCTCATCTCTCGCTAGAGCTACCGCCGGGAACCTCCTTTAAAAAAGCAGCTAGCGTAACTGGGCTACTGAGCGATCGCATTCTTACTCATCCAGCTGTAGAGAGCATCTATGTCGACCAGCAGACCGATACTGCCGATGTTGTCATCCGGCTAAAGCCACAGCGTCGTATCTCTCGACAAGCCTTTGAACAACAGGTTCGCCAACAGCTGCAAACCCTACCCAATCTGCGCTCTAGCTTCGACAGTCAAAGCGCCAGCGGTAGTGATAAAGCGCTGAACATCGTACTCAAAAGTGCGGATGCCGCGAGCCTAACTCAGATGGCTAGCCAAGTCGCTCAGCAGATGCGGCAGCTTACTGGCCTAGTAGAAGTGAGTACCAGCACAGGGCTAGTGCGGCCAGAGTTGCTGATCATTCCGAACCCTCAGCAGGCGGTTGATCAAGGCATTCAGCTACGCGATATTGCAACAACTGCCACCCTAGCAACGCTCGGTGACACCGATGCTAACCTACCTGAAATTGACGTAGGCGATCGCCAAATTCCTATTCGCGTTCGTCTCGCCCGCAAATTTCGCTCCCAGTTGCAGGTACTATCAAATTTAAAAATAGAGAGCACAAAGCAGCAGCTGGTACCGCTCTCTGCGGTCGCTGATATTACTATTGGCGGTGGCCCCGCCGAAATCACTCGTTTCGACCGTGAGCGCCAAGTCACTATCAGCGCAAATTTGAACAACATCACCTTAGGTCAAGCGCTAGAGGCTGTTTATGCACTACCTGCGCTACAGACGCTGCCGCCCGAAATCTCTGAGCAGACCACAGGCGATGCCGATATTTTGCAAGATGTGTTTAAGCGGTTTACCCTGGCACTCTCCACCGCCATCCTTATGATTTACGCGGTGCTCGTGCTGCTCTACAACAGTTTTATCTATCCGCTGGCTGTCATGTCGTCACTGCCTTTGAGCGTTGGGGGCACATTTCTAGCGCTGCTGCTAGCTAACAAACCCCTCGATCTGTACGCCCTGATTGGCATTGTTCTGTTGATGGGATTGGTGACTAAAAACTCTATTTTGCTAGTCGACTACGCGCTTCAGGCCCATCAACAGGGGCTATCGCTCAAGCAGGCTGCTATCCAGTCCGGCATCACTCGAATGCGCCCCATTTTAATGACTTCTACTTCAACAGTTGCTGGCATGGTTCCGATTACCTTAGAAATAGGCGCAGGCGGAGAAGTGCGTAGTCCAATGGCGATCGCAGTTATCGGTGGATTTTCTACAGCAACCCTACTAACGCTTGTTGTTGTTCCTGTTTGTTTTACCTATATGGCAGATTTGCAGCAGCGCTTATCAAATCTGCCTCAGTGGCTAGGTCAGCTCTTTAGGCGAAGTGCACCCACTCATCAACCTCAAATTCATCAATCTCAAACCCATACAGCTCGCTCATCCAACGGTTTAATGCTTGCATACGCAGGCATGCAGACAGCAAACTCAGCTCAGCGCTCCGATTATCTTGAGAAAGGTAACCCTCAGAACAAACTATCCACTGAATCAGCCGTGTCAAACAATCTCGCCTACATAGAACAGAACCACCCGCTGATAGAACAGCCCTCGTCAGAAAAAGCATCACTGACCTGCACAATTGCCTGCATTGAAAATGACTTTTCTACGCTGTGCCACCTTCACGAGTATTTGGATCACACCATCTTCTCTATTATTTCAGTAGACGACCCTATCGTCGCGCTTACCGACCTCACAACTCACACACCCGATATTATTTTAGTGACGCTTTCTATGCCTGGGCTCAATGGATTTCAGGTGTGCGATCGCCTTCGTAAAAGTCCTACTTTTCGCACTACCCCTATCCTCCTGCTTGCGCCTCAATCAACTTGGTGGCAACGGCTTAAGGCAAAATGGCACGGCGCGTCTGGGTGTATTTCCAAACCGTTAGACCGCACACAGCTACTCGTCCAGCTATTTTTATTGATGGTGTAGTTCTTAGGAAACTGTCAGTCATGATGAGAGTCAATAGTGCGTAGAAAAAATTTACCCCATGATGTTTAGCTCACATCTTGCACCATTCTCATTAGGGGTTGCGTAGCGGGCCAAAATCTGAAAAAAAGGGCGTAGAAAAAATTTAGAAGACGGTGATTAGAACCATGCTTCGACACGCCCAAACGCTAGTGTATAGCCTAATTTCTCTGATGCCTAGTGTCTATCAAAAAGCCAGTCTAAAAGCAGTTCTAGGATTGTTTTTGGCGGCACAAGGTCATGCGCTACCAGAACATACGCCCATCAAGTCAGCGAGTTCTCTGAGTCGATTTTCAAATCGCTATCATTGGTCTACTAGGGCCGTGATTCGCACCACTCGCGCTGCCATCCGAGCGCGGAAGCGTAACATATTTACAGCCTGAATACGATTCAAGGCAACCCCATGTCGTTTGGCAATATGCTACAAAGCTGTAAATATGTTACGCTCCCATGCCCTCTTGAAAACCAGCAACCTTATCAAGCAGCACCGAATACTTATGGCCCTCAAAACTAAAGCCCTCGTCTAGCTTGGCCATCTCCTTAATGATTTCCTGCTCGATACCCTTGTAGTAGGTCGGGCTAGACACGCAGAGGCTGAGTTCAACCGGCCCTCCGTTCGGAACTAGCTGAACCAGGGCAGCAGCAACCACCACTGAAAGGTCGCGGATCTTATCGTTCTCATCCAGTGGGGTGTATTTCTTCCCCATTAGAGAGTGCATCGCAGATTCTCCCCACAGAAACACGTTGCCAGTCTTTTCTATTTTCAGTCCCTGATCGACTAGGTTTACCTTTCGGGTCACCGATGGAATCTTGAAAGGCTCACCGACAACATCCTCAATTACCGGCAAGAATTTACTACCACTATTGCCTCTATCAACCACTAATAGAATTTTCATTTTCTCTCTTCCTTGATAAGAACTGTCAAAAGGATATCTTTTGACACACCTCGTGTGTCGAATAAAAAGATATGTATTTTGTCAGAATATGGTCATGTTTAGTCACAGATAGGAGATTTATTGACAGCCGCTATATCTCAGTGTCTACAATGGGTTTATCGCTTCTGCCATACTTTATGGAGTCCTGTGTGGAATCTTCGGAATAGCCCTTCTGAGGGCGTCCATCTTTCTCTTTTTCTGGCCCTCCTGATTTCTGTTCTTCATTCAGAACAACCTCAATGCTCAGCACCAGCAATCTAAAATCTGCTCAGGCTGCGACCTATTTTGAGAAAGACGATTACTATTCTCAAGAGGAAGGCCCCAACCATTCGCGCTGGGTCGGCGAAGGTGCCGAACGGTTGAACCTAAACGGCGGTGTTGAGCAAAAGATCTTCCAACAGGTACTCCAGGGCAAGTCCCCAGACGGCCAGCCGCTCTTCAGCCGCAGAATCGATCCAACCACGCGCAGGGCTGCCACCGACTTCACCTTCAGCGCACCCAAAAGCGTCAGTGTCGCTGCCCTGGTTCAAGGCGACAGCCGTGTCACCCAAGCCCATCACACTGCTGTTGACCGAGCACTCCAGGTACTAGAAGAACGCTACGCACAAGCCAGAGTCACTACAGAAACCGGACGGCGCACAGTCAAAACCGGCAACCTAATCGCCGCTGTCTTTCCCCACGGCACCAGCCGAGAAGCAGAGCCGCAGCTGCACAGCCATTGTATGGTCATGAACGCCACGCAGCTAGAGGACGGACGCTGGTATAGCTTCTCGAACGACAGCGCCATCATGAATAAGAAGCTGCTGGGCCAGATTTACCAGAATGAACTGGCAGTAGAGCTGAAAAAGATTGGCTATGAGGTGACGCAAAGAGAACACGGTCAGTTCGATATCAAAGGGTATTCACCGGAGCTACTGGAGACCTTTTCGACCCGCCGCGCCCAGATTGAAGCGCTGATGGCAGAGTGGCAGGCGTCGGGGAAGCCAGTGCGCGATGGCGAGGGAAATGTCATTCGCTCTGACGTACTGCTACGTGAGCTGGCTAACCTACAAACGCGAAAGGCCAAACCTCAGATAGTGGAAGCCACGCAGCTTCTTCAGAGCTGGCAGTCGGTACTTGCGGTGAAGGGACTGAGTCTGCCGGAGCTGCCAAATGAGCAGGCTGTCGTAAGAAACGCAGGAGAATTTACGACAGCCACAACCGCCTCTGTCATCAGCGATGCGATCGCCCACTGCGGCGAACGCGATGCCATCTTCAGAACCACCGCTATTGAGAAGTTCGCTTTCGAGCATCACATTGGCGAGTTGAGCATCACCGAGTTGCAACAGGCGATCGCATCCCATCCGGAACTACTCACAGTCGATGAAGCCAATGGAAAGGTCACAACAGAATCAGCCCTACAGCTAGAGCTAGCCACCATTCGGCTGATGCAGCAGGGCCAGGGGCAAGCGATTGCGATCGCTCCAACAGAAACGGTTGCCGCTCACCTAGAGCCATCCAAACTAAGCGAAGAACAACGCAGCGCGATCGCCCTCAGCTGCCAAACCACAGACCAGTTCATCGGCTGGCAGGGGGCAGCAGGCGCAGGAAAGACCTACGCGCTCAGTGCGTTCAAAGAGATTGCTGAAGAACAAGGCTACGAAGTCAGTGGCTACGCACCCAGTGCCGCTGCCGCACATGAACTAAGCGAATCGTTGAATATCGATACCAGTACCGTCGCCCGCCTGCTGCTCGAAGCATCGCTTGCCGATACCCAGGCCGAGAAGAAGCGAAAGCGGAGACTGTGGCTCATAGACGAAGCCGGACTACTCAGCATGAGGGAAGCCCAGGCGCTGCTGACTAGAGCTACCGAAGAACAGGCGCGGGTAGTCTTCGTCGGCGATACCCGGCAGCTTTCAGCGGTGGAAGCAGGCAATCCCTTTCGCAGTTTGCAGGCAGGTGGAATGCTCACCGCGCACCTTAACCAGGCCCGTCGCCAGCAGCAGGCGCAATTGCGACAGGCCGTGCAGATGATTTCTCAGGGCGAGGTCGGTGCTGGAATACAGGTTCTAGAACGAGCTGGCTGCATCAGCGAGATTGAAGAAGCGCAGGCGAGGGGCGATCGCTTGGTCAGTGACTATTTGAACCTACCGGCTGAGGAACGCCAGCAGACGCTGCTGCTCTCAGGCACGAACGCCAACCGGCTGGCGCTAACCAACCAAATTCGGCAGGGAATGCAGGCTGAGGGGTCGCTGGGAGAAAACGTCTACACGATGGAGTCACTTCAGCGTAAAGACCTCACCCGAGTGCAGGGCCGCTACGCCAGCAGTTACGAGACAGGTGATTTGCTTGTCCCTATCCGCGACTACAAGCAGCAGGGGCTTGAGAGAAATGAGCATTACCGAGTAAGGGCCGTTGATATCCTGGCCAATACGCTGACGCTGGAGACCCCAGACCATCAGCTTGTTCAGGTGAATCCAGCGCTGTGCGATCGCAAGGCAGTCTACCGGGTTCTAACTGCTGAAATTGCAGCGGGAGATCGCCTCAAGTGGACAAAGAACAACCGCATTGCGGGCACCCGCAACGGGCAGCAGTTCACCGTCGAAAGCATCACACCTGAAGGCATCGCCCAAACAGTGACCGACGAAGGCGAGGCTCGAACGCTTGACCTATCGGGCGCTCAGCACATCGACTACGCCTGGGTCTCGACCACCTACAGCGCTCAGGGTAAAACGGCCAGCAACGTCATGGCCTTGATAGATAAGACAACCAACAAAGAAGCGTTCTACGTAGCCACCTCCCGAGCCAAGAACAGAGTCCAGCTCTACACCTCAAGCATCGAAGATTTACAGCTGCTCGCTGAAAAATCGCGGGCGAATGAGAACGTCAGCGACTACCTTCCCCTCTTTGAAATTGTCCAATCTAAACCCATCCAATCTGAAGAATCCCACAACGAGATAATCCATGATGAACAGAGCGCAACCGCCCAACGCTCAACCAAACAGACCGCAGCAGATTACGCCCGAGAAGTTATTGGAGCTGATGACGACAGCCATCATAGAAGCCAACCAACCGCTGCTGGAAGAAGTCAGATCGCAGCGGGAACGCATCGCCCAGATAGAAGCCGTACAGAGCCAGATGTCGCAGAACTTAGGGGTGTATTGGCAGGAATTGCGGAACTTTGTAGAGTCGCAGAACTCTCCCAAGCAACGCTCTGGATTACAGAAGCAGCTCAAAGAATTAACAGCAGCGCTCGGCAGCTGGCACTCGCAGCAGCAGGAGTTACTGGACTCTATGAGCAGCTTGGGAGAACATTTGAACAGAAGGCTGAGCGAAGAAGACTTGGACACCAGCAGTCTCAGTCAGTCATCCCAGAATCAGCAGCCACCGCAGTAGAAGCGACAACGAAACAGCTTATTCCTGACGCTAGGATAAAAGAAGATAGGGCAGTGAGATCGCCTGACGAGTCTCAGTCGCTTATGCTTCAGCCACCTACACCGAATACTTCATTAGCCGAACAGCTCAATGCCTTTGCCAGTACTTTGGGGTATGAACCGGGAGATCGCCTGTATGTGCGGGCGTTGCTGCCGAAGCATCTATCAGACGAACTGGCGCTCAAGCAGGGGCTCAAGTTTGAAATTGAAGAGCATGGAAAAAAACGACTGATTCCAAATACTCGGCGCGGCTACCTAACGGTGGACTCTTGGGAGTTCACGCATATTAGAAAAAACAAAGACCCTGTTGTTTATCCAGACGGGCTCGCTCAACTGTCGGAACTGAATCAGCAGGGACGCGGCATTTACTTTGTTGTAAATCCAGGAGGAGAGCGAGACAAAGAAATTACCGGGGCAAGATCCCTATTCTGGGAGAGCGACAACAAAACGAAAGCTGAGCAATTGCAGCAGGTACGCACATCTGGTCTGCCGGTCGGTGCCATTGTGGAAACGCACAAGTCCATCCACTGCTACAGCCCACTGGCGAGTCCCTTGCAAGACCTAGGCCGATGGTCACAGTTGCAGGAGCGGCTCATTCAGCGAATGGATTCAGACGCGGCCATTCGCAACAGCTCGCGGCTCATGCGATTGCCAGGGTTTGACCATGTGCGCGTTCAGGCAGAAGAACTGGTGTTCTCGCCTGTGACGCTGCGGCATGTAGCGCCTGAAGCAAAGGCGACGGTCGGTGCCATCGACTCGCAGCTACCGCAGTGGGATGCTAAGCGCTGGCAGCCACAACCGGCAGCTAGGCAACAGCGCAAAGGCACAGCGGCTACGCCCACACTCGCGGCTGACAACCCCTGGGATATTCGCAACTTTGCTCAGTACCTCAACGGTGACCAGCACTCACAGAACGGCTGGCTTCAGGTGCAGTGCCCAGAGCATGGCGGTGAAGGTCACAGCGGCAATAGTCTGCATATTAACGAAAGCACTGGGCAGTACAAGTGCCACGGCGGCTGCGATTCTCAGGCTGTCTATACTGCGGCCTGGGAACTAGCGGAGTCACGGGGGTGGCAGCCGCCGAAGAAAGCGCAGGCGGCTACTACCGATTCAGATGTAGACCGTCTGTCTGGCGATACACCGGCAGCACCCGCACCACTGAAGAAGCTATCCAGGTGGGAGCGCTATAGTAAGGGGCTAGCGCACCTGCCTGGGCCGCAGCGCGATCTGCGGATTGCCAAAAGAGCGATCTCAGATGGACTCTCGAAGAAGCAGGTTATTGCCCTGCTGGCGAAGAACAGCCCCAAAGCGCAGAAGCTCTATCGCGATGAGGGCAGTACGCCTGCCTATCACTATGTTGAAATGGTGGTTAAGGCAGCTCAGCAGCATAGTGCTCATGGGCAGGTACGACTGAAAAGCAAGGGCGTGGAGCGGTAAGACACGATAGAAGAAAACTAGGTATCGAGACGTGCCTTATGGTTCAGGCTTCTGCACCATAAGGTATTGTCTGATAGCAGGGTAGCTGCCTACGAGGTTACGAATGTAGCGTGGAATAATTTGTTTGTCTTTACCAGAGACCTATGTCAGCTCTTACAGACAGCTCACACAGGTCTCTAGCTAAGGTTATGGATTGCAAGGCTACATGTGATCGCTGATTCAATCTTAGCGAATAGCTCCTCGAAAACATAAGCGAATCGACCAAAGCTGCTATTCCTTGAACGAGGTTCGAGCTAGGCTCGTAGCATATCCAGTGAGTAAGCTCTTAAGGTCATGCGGCATCTCACGCTTCGGCGCGGCTGAAGCTCTTGTAGGCTAGACCCATGACGTAAAAAGACAGGAGCACGGTGCTATATTGGGCGAGCAAAAGAAGTCCTTCAGCAAAAGCCTTAATTCACTCTTTCATATACCGTCCAGTCTTCCTTTTTGTGAGATATAGAAATAGGAGACCTGTGACCTAATTAAAAATTTACGATATGGATACCATAGCCCTTACCGCCTTTCTTACACCTTGCTTGCCTTTTTTGATGAAGAAGGTAGGTCTACCTGCTTTAGACAAGGCAGCATCCAAGATAGGTGAAGATACTTGGGAAAAGGCAAAGAACATCTGGGAAAAACTATGGCCGAAGGTCAAAAAGGAAGCTGCTGCCAAAGTAGCAACCGAAAATCTAGCGGCTAAGCCTGATAGCAAAGCATGGAAAGCAGTAATGGAAGAAGAACTAGCATCTATATTTCAAAAAGAACCTGACTTGGCCGCAGAAATCGCTGATATTCTGCATGGCAGGTCGAATGGTCATCAGGGAAACCAAATAAAGCAGACAACTACAACAAATGAGGGACAAATGATTGGGCAAATGTATGGAGGAGACGCTCAAAACATTGGTAGCATTGGGTCTGTCCAGGGTGACGTGAACCTTTAGATATAGTGACTCCTTATTTGAACTTTTACATATCAAAATGACCAGCCCATCAGATTTTCAATCAAGCAGAGCTGTCACCTCAGATAATCAAATACAGCAAGATATTGGGCGTAACCAAGGACAAGCTATCGGCCAGATGTACGGTGGCCAGGCTATCGATGCTGATTTAGTCATCTCGGCAGAACAAGTCACTATTCAGTATGGGCAGGAAAAGAACCCATCCCAGCCACTGCTCAATCTAGAACTAGAGATACCTCCTCTCCTTCCATACCTGCCTAATCGAGGAGTACAGGAGTTCGAACTGTGCCAAGCGGTACAGCAAATCCATCATCGAAAACTGCGTCGTCCGCTTATATGCATAGTGCATGGAGACGAGTACCAAAGCCACGACACCTTTTTTCAGCGTCTTAAAGAGGTCTGTCTACCTTGTTTCCTAGGATTAGACCTAAGTCAAACTACTATAAAAAAGTACCATTTGAGAGGATGGCGGCCAGCAAGATCGAGAAATGTACAAACAGTACCTGACCGACTAAGTAAGTGTTTAGCTGATGTTGTCGAGAACTATGGTCAGGCAACCGTTGATAAAGTCAACCAAACAATGGGAAGCCATCCAGGACCTGTGCTAGTCGAAATGCATTTACTTACAGAAGATTGGCTACGTCTTGGAGACGAAGTGCTACCCAAAATTTTAGAGTTTTGGAGAAACTGGCCAGAGTTGGCTGCAAACCAATCGATAGTAGTCTGTCTATTTGTGAAGTATCAATTACCACCAGTTTCGAATATCGGCTGTTTACAAATCCTTCGTCCTATCACCATGATTCGAAGGTGGTTGAGAAATTATCGATATAAGCAACTGAATAATCAAATTTCACGGCAGATTGAATTACTAGACTCAGCAAGTTTCGAGCTTTCTGACCGCCAGCACCTGCGATCCTGCGAGGTCGTATTACCAAGGTTAAATAATATTGAGCAAAGTCACGTAGAGGAATGGGTGAGGTGCAAAGAAACCCAAGCTTTCGCAGGTTCAGTGGGAATAGGTCAGTTGGTCAATGCTGTTAGAAACATAGCCGAGCAATGTGAAACAATGGCAATGGACCATGTAGCATTACGATTGACCAAACTTCTAGAGGAAACCGTAGTGAGTCAAAGAAAGGTCAGATGAGTACTTCCTATTACAAAGGCGATGGCAGCGGGTATCGGTCGCCAACAACAGTAAGCCTGCCAGTCTCTAGGCGCTCAAATCTACTAAACGCAGGAAACTATATTGCAGATTCTGGGCTAAAGGATGCTTGTAATGTAGCGCTCTTGCTTGGACAACCACTGCTGCTTACAGGTGAGCCAGGTACTGGAAAAACTCAATTCGCTTATAGTCTAGCTTGGGAATTAGGATTTGAAGAGCCGCTGAAGTTTGAAACCAAGTCTGATAGTGCTGCTCGCGACCTTTTCTATACCTACGACGCACTAAAACGGTTTCAAGACGGACAAAGTGGGCTTAAGGCAAGTAATGTCTTGGATTACATCAATTATCAAGCATTGGGGTTAGCCATTCTGCGCAGCAGAAAAAATACCGAGATTAAGCATCTTCTGCCAGCTAATTTTTCTACTTCAGAGCCGCGACGATCAGTAGTACTAATTGATGAAGTGGATAAGGCTCCTAGAGATTTCTCGAATGATCTTCTGAACGAGCTAGATCAACTTTATTTCAGGATCTCAGAGTTAGGAAACGCAAAGGTCGAAGTCGATCCAGTCCTACAGCCGGTCGTCATCATCACCAGTAACTCGGAAAAGGACCTACCAGATGCCTTTCTACGACGCTGCATTTACTATCACATTCCATTTCCAAACCCAGATCGATTAGCCAATATTGTATCAGGGCATTTAGGTCAGAATATCGATATCAATGACACCTTCTTACAGACAGCCTTAGAATTATTCTATCGGTTCAGGGCACCTGAGAATGGTCTTAGGAAAAAACCTGCAACAGCTGAACTGTTGGGTTGGATAATAGCGTTGCAACAGGTCAGCAGCAGTAAACAAAACCCACTCGAGGACCCAGCAGTAGTCTTTAAAACGTGGAGTAGTCTAATAAAAACGGCAGAAGACCGATCAAAAGCCAAGGTTATTGTGGAGAGATGGATAGAGGATCTGAAAAGAAAACAGAATGGCTGAAGCCTGAGCTGTTGATGCAGTTCATAGATGAGCTACGGGTAGCGGGCTATCGTATTGGCACTGACCAATACATCGCTGTTCACGATTTGCTTTTAACACTTCTAAGGCAAGGTAGTTTAGAGGACATTAGGCAGCTAAAATCTCTTGTAGGCCCTATCGTATGCAGTTCTCCAGAAGAACAAGAAAACTTTCAGCAGAGGTTTGACATATGGGCTGACTTAGCTGAGAAGCAACAGTACAGTCTACCAATTACCGTTGAACAGAAAGCTGAAGAGCTTTCTGCTGAGCTAGAAAAATTAGACCGGCGCGCTATCAGAGGAAGGAGAACTTTGAGAGTTCTTGTGCTGAGCACTGTAGTATTTTTCTTTTCTACTATACCTGTTGGGCCACCAGATGAAGTTATTATTATTGAAGCAATTGAGCAACCTAATCAAACAACGCCAGTTCCTACGCCTGAGAACGAAGAGCCTACCGAACTAGATCCAACTCCAGATGGTTTTCAGCAAGTTGAGGAGATTCCTGACGAGAGCTTTAATCTTGTATGGCCAGCTTACCTCCTATTTTCTGTACTTCTGCTATTCAATTGGCATCTCTGGTGGCAGTGGCGCGCCCGGCTTTTCTTGAATCGGCTAGGTGGTACAGAGCCATCTGAACTGAACAAAATCTCAATGAAGGAATTCGATTCGGGTTTATTTACGTCTAACCCACTATCTGATGTAGCGCGGCAGCTGAGGGGGCGTACTCGCAGGCTAACAGAGACGCTAGATGTGAAGGAAACAATTCAGACATCGTTGAACAATGGCGGATGGCTAACACCTATGTACAGCTATAGAAAGTCGGTGCCAGAATATCTCGTGTTAATAGATCGAGCAGGCTATCGAGATCACCAAGCGAAACTCGTTGAAAAGATAATCGAGGAGCTAAAGCAGGATGACGTCTACATAAGTACCTATTTCTTTGATGAAGACGCGCAGGTCTGTTATTCCATAGACCTGCCTAATATGCCAAAGATGTTGCAAGCGATTCTGAATCGACATCGGCATGACAGACTAGTCGTCGTAGCCGCAGCAGAAAGATTCTACAACTCTCGCACGAATCAGCTATCCCCTTGGGTTCAACAGCTTCATTCCTGGGAAACAAGAGCAGTTCTAGTACCTAAAACATTGAGCGATTTCGGAAGATTAGAAGCTATACTTGCACAGCAGTGGGTTGTCTTACCGTTGACGTCGCTAGGGATTGACACGCTAGCAAAATTCTTTCAAACCGGAAACGATACATATTCGCAACAAGATATCGACACAGAGTTACTTCCCGCTGAATTAAACACAAGACCTCAGCAGTGGTTGGCAAGAAATTCGCCTCCCGTGGGAGCAGTACAGAAAATGCTAGATAGCCTACAGGCATATCTTGGCGTAGACGGATTCTATTGGCTGGCAGCCTGCGCTATCTTTCCAGAGCTGCGCTGGGACATTACTCTTTACTTAGGAACCACATTAGAAACTGAGCAAGGTCAGTCTCTTCTTGAGTCAACACCTTCGATCAGACTATTTCATCTACCCTGGTTTCGCTTTGGGTACATGCCAGACTGGCTGAGAGAGAATTTACTTTCAAGACTAACAAGAAAGAAAAAGAGTTTTGCTCGCAGCAAGTTGCAGGAGCTACTAGTCACAGGCGTGCAAGGAGAAACTAGCCGCTTTCAGATAGAAATCGCTAAACAACATCGTAGATTTCTACCACAGCTGTCAAACTCATTACTGTATCTAATGGCTAAAGAAGCAGAAGAGGAAAGTCCTATGAAAGACTATATTTTTCTCAGCTTCATGGTCAAAAAGCCCAAGCTAGCGATTGAGGCAACTGACAATCTTCAACAGCTTGTGGACAAAAGCAAAAATCAATTTGGTTTTGGGCTTATTAGAAATGCCATACTCGTCCTTTCTTCTTTTAGTACATATAACATCGTAGAGCTACTGACTGTTTTTGCAGTAGCGGGAGGTGTATGGGGTGCGAGCGTAGGGCTAAGCGCACTTACACCAAAGGAGTTTCAACCGCGACCTATTCAGACAAATGAGGCGCTACTATCAGATAACGTATCAGCTGCTAAACAAAGAGGACTAGAGGCTTTGTCAAGAGAAAACTATGCGCAGGCGGTAGAATACTTTTCAGAAGCATTAGCAGAAAATAAGAATGATCCTGAGTCGCTGATTTACCTCAACAATGCGAAAATTGGTAACAGAAGCGACCATACCGTTGCACTAGTTGTCCCTAGTGGTTCGTCACAAAGTGCAGCGGCTGAACTAATGAGAGGTGTTGCACAGGCACAAGCAGAAAAGAACGAGCGCAGAAAAACACCTTTGAAAGTACTCCTAGTCAACGATTCTGATGATATAGATACAGCTCGGGGGTACGCAACTTCATTTGCTAATAACGAATCTGTACTAGGTGTCATTGGACACTACTCTAGCGGTACGACCTTGGCCGCTAGCAAGGTCTACGAAGCTAACAGATTACCGATGATCACACCTACTAGCACCGCTGTAGCTATTTCTTCAGCAGGAGACTATATATTTCGGACGGCGCCAAGCGATCGCCTCATGGCCGCGTCTTTATCTCGTTACGTCCTCAATGACCTAAACGCAACCCAAGCCGCTGTATTCTTTTCAAGCGAGAACTCTTACAGCAGATCCGTAAAGTCAGATTTCACAACAGAGTTGCTAAGTAATGGCGGCGAACTTGTAGCTGAATACGACGTTAGTCAACAGGATTTTGATGCTAATCAGGCCTTAGAACAAGCAAGACAGAGTGGCGCTGATGTGATTACGCTGGCACTCAATACCGCCACACTAGCAATTGCTAGTCAAATCATTAGAGTCAATCAGAAAGAGTTGCCTGTCGTGGGTGGAGATGTCTTATACAGTCCGGTGGTCTTAGAGGAAAATGGTGATGATGCACTAGGTTTAACAGTAGCGATTCCGTGGCACATCCTCGCGCATACAGAAAGCCCGTACGTCGACGAATCACGGCAACTCTGGGGCGGTGACGTCAACTGGCGCTCTGCGATGGCATATGACGCATACAGCGCGATAGATGCAGCCGCAGACAACAATCCGACACGAGCTGAAATAGCGGCTAATTTGGGAGGGAGTAGTTTTACGGCTGAGGGAGCAACAGATCCTATTCGCTTTCTCGCAACAGGGGATCGGAGCCAGGCGTCAGTGTTAGTCACGGTAGTTGAAGGAAATCGTTCAGGGACCGGCTATGACTATGAACCAGTAACGATTGATAATCCAGAATAAAGTACAACACCGCAGCACAATCTTCTGATTGCGAAAAGAGCGATCGCTGACGGGCTATCGAAGAAGCAGGCGACCTCACTGCTGGCGAAGAACAGTCCGAAGGCTCAAAGACTTTATCGCGATGAGGGTAGTACGCCTGCTTATAACTATGTTGAGATGGTGGTTAAGGGGGCGCAGCAGCAAAGTGCTCGGGCGCAGATGAGCGTGGAAAAGAAGGGCATGGAGCGTTAGGAGCTAGGGCATTAAGATAGACTAGGAGCTAACTACGACAATAGACGTGTCTCATGGTCCAAGCACCTTCTAAACCATTAACTTTGCAGGATTTTTTACAACTGCCAGAGACTAAGCCTGCCAGTGAATATATTGATGGCCATATCATCCAAAAACCTATGCCAAAGGGACGACATAGCCGCTTGCAAGGCAAACTCTGTGCCAGCATTAATCAAGTCACAGAGGACGCAAAAATAGCTTATGCGTTTCCAGAACTAAGGTGCAGCTTTGGAGGGCGATCAATTGTCCCCGATGTGGCCATCTTTCAATGGGAGCATATCCCATTCACGCCAGAAGGAGAAGTCCCAGACAACTTCAACATTGCACCTGATTGGACGATTGAGATTCTTTCTCCAGACCAAAGGCCCAACAAAGTGCTCGGCAATATTCTGCATTGCTTAGAACATGGAAGTCAATTAGGTTGGTTCGTTGACCCCGATGACTCAAGTATTTTGTACTTTCTACCGAAACAACAGCCAGTACTGTGCCAAGCGGATCAACGCCTTCCTGTCTTTCCCAATATAGAGTTATCTCTTACTGTTGAGCAGATATTTGGTTGGCTGAAAATGGGATGAGTTCGCAATGCTCCCTAAAGTTCGAGCTGTTGCTATCAAAACGACCATGTGTGTCAACATTTTGAAACAGAGCTACGCTACACCATATCCAGCATGTATTTGGCAGAATCATCTAGTGGTCTTTAAAGGCAATGGCAATTAATCTAAACAGCCTTGAGCTACAGAAAAAGCATATTGCTCAAGTCCTAGCCCAATTGACGACTGACTATCAACAGGCCAAAGCTGAGAGACAGGCCTTAGCCAATCAGTCATTCAATGAAGCTACTGATTTCTCTCTATTAGAAGAACTGGAGCTGTTAACAGTCAGTATTCGCGGTTTAGGTAGCCAATTTATTTCACCCACTGGCCTCAGCAATCAACCAGAAGCGGTAGCGCAATTGAATCAATTGAGGGCGTTTGACGTACCGGCCATCGCGCAGTTTTACTTTGATATATCAGTTGAGTCGGAACACCTAAAGCTATACGTCAGCTTACTCGACTATCTAAGGCTGCTCATTCTAGAATATTTGGAAACGAGTACAGCTGAGGAAGCTATTGCAGCTTAAGCCCTACACGTCTCCCGCCGAGAGAATTTGTTCAGCCGACAAACTCAGCTGTGGAAAAGCCTCTGAGCAAACTGGCTCGGTGCCGCGATACAGGGTCTCTTCGTAGACCCCATCTTTCAAGAGCAGAACGGTTACCTGCTGACGATGACGGTCAATAATCCAATATTCTGGAATCTCTAACACCTGATACTGCTGCCGCTTCCACTCGTAGTCACGACGGTAGTTGTCGCTCCTTTCCCCGCCAGGGCTAACAACTTCAGCAACAAAAGCGGGCGGTGGCATTCCCAGTAAGACTGCGCTCTTCTTTAGCTCGGCCATTAGCGCAATATGCTCAGATCGCAATACCACTACATCAGGTTCACGATTTACCCGGCCATCACCAACAGGATTAACCTGTAGTTCTGTTGAAGCGGTTCTAACCAACGTTCTAGGTGTAACGAATTGGCCTAAAACAAATAAGAGTTCGGTGGCGACTCGAATATTTTCTTCATCTTCTGGCGGCAACTCTAAAACCTCTCCGTTGCTAAGCAAACAAAACTTTCCATCTGGCCCAAGGTCAGACGCTAAATACTCTGCATAAGTGCTGTAGCGGACTCGCGTATAGGTCACAGGAGAAGCTCCCTTCATGAACGCTAGATGCAGTATAGCAAGCATAAAGTTAGAGAGCGCTGCGCGGATAGCTCCTGGATACAGCCAATCAGCCTTCTTACGCTTCCCAAGAAAGTTCACAGAAGGGGCAGTTGCCCCTATCTCTTCTGCACCTACCTACCTACTTACTGCCGCCCTTACGTTCTCGACAGCCAGCGCCGTAAGCACCTCCCAGTCGTCATCATTCGTCCAATCGCACGCTAGCTTGTTGCCTGCGCTATCACGAAGGGAAACCACCAGCGTCTGATCGCCTGTTCGCAATGCTTTGGGATATGTCGCTAGCTGTAATGGGCGCGATAGCACTTCAGGTGCAGCCAAAGCCAGGGCCGCTAGCACCGTCTTGCTGAAGAAGCAGTCGCGTCCGGCTTCAAAAGTTGTTGTCTCACCCTCTGCTCGCATAAACAGATGGAACTTAACGACAGCTTTTCCTCGGCGCTCTACTGTTGGGAAACGCAGGCCAACGACCCGTCCACGAAAGAGGGGCTTCTGGGTGGTTGCATTGCCGCCATCGAATGTGTACCAGCCTTCGCCGTTGCCTTTAGTCAGGTTGCAGTAGACCTTCTGGCCATAGCCAAAGAAGCCTTCCGAGACAGGCGGTTGTGCTGACGTTTCCAGGGCGATGGCAATGCGCTCTAGGAGGGCAGTCATCGCTTGCATAGTTTGAGCCATGGTTTTAGGAGTCCTTAGAAATTTAGAATGTGTCGGCAGGGCAGTTTAAGAGCACTGCCCTAAGCGCAGCGGTCTAGTACTCGGAAGGCAATAGAACAACGTTGTTACAGACATAGAGCTTGATCTCTTTCAGCGAGAAGTCTGTAAACTCAATGTTCTGCACAACAACAGGCGCAATGTTGCTATCTTCTGCGCAGGTCAGGCGGCAAGATTTATCAGCGTTGACGCTCAGAATCCAAATCTGTAGTTCCTGTAGTCGCTGCGAGTCTTTCAAAGCTGGCGTGTTCTGGTGAGAGGCGATCGCATCAAGCAACCAGTAAGCACCGGCTTCCTCGGCTAGATACTGTGCACCGTCTGTACAGATTAAATGAGTCAGAGGGCTCCACCGATGCCATTGAGCGGTGCCGGTAAACTGCCTTAGGTCAGCCACTAGCTGATCTGGATTGATCGTTTTCATGATTAAAGTCCTGCATTGGTTGAAATGTGTCGAGCGGGCAGTTTTGGCCATACCCAGGGCACTGTCATTAGAACGGTTCGCTGTCGTCAAAGACATCAGCTGTCGTCCACCTATTACGCGACACTGACATTGGCGGGTTGAAAAAGCGCATTGTCGTGATTGACCA
>ERZ1740067.107-NODE-107-length-64819-cov-17.853931_pt1 | contig 64819 bp, 54 predicted proteins | sample MGYA00581736_ERZ1740067 | MGnify/ENA primary metagenome ERZ1740067 (study PRJEB43018, sample SAMN04849236) | marine metagenome | isolation source: floating plastic debris | place: Pacific Ocean | collected 2008-08-27 | study: EMG produced TPA metagenomics... | reverse complement strand
GATGCTGTAAGTCATGGCTAAAAAGGCTTTCACCTACTCTGTCACCCCGTCAGATGCGACGCACACCCACCTTCATAGATTCAACAATTTTTGGAAGATCCTGGCGAATAAAAGGCAAATCTAGCTCCTCCAAAGCCGCCGCCACATAATCATCGGGCTCAGGACACTGTTCCTCATAAAGAGCCAGCGCGGAAAAAATACTTTGGGCATATTCTTCAGTGGGATTTAAATTGCCGCGAATAAAGCTCAGGGGATTATTGATTTCGTGAGCAATGCCCCCCACCATCTTGCCCAGAGCCGCCATTTTTTCCGACTGTACTAACTGGGTTTGGGCTTGCTTTAGATCTTCGTTTTTATCTTCTAGTTCTTGGGTGCGCTCTGCCACCAGCTCTTCCAGCCGCTGGTTCATGGCTTCTAGTTCTACGGCGATCGCCCGTCGCTGGGATACCTCCACCTGTAGCTGAGCATTCACCGCTGCCAGCTCTTCCGGAGTGCGTAACGCCAAAAACTGGGGTAACAGCGTAAACAGGGACGCCGCCGTGTAGCAGGAAATTAGAGCGGTTAAAGCTTGCTCCACCCCCGACAGCCAATAGGCCGGATGCCACAGGGTCCAAATTTCCAGCAGGTGCCCGATACCACACAGAAGAATAAAGCCACCAAACATGGCAAAGAGGCTAAAGGGCAACATTTTCCGCTGCTGGTAGGCAAAGTACACCAGCATAACCGGGATGGAAAAGTAGGCGATCGCAATCAACGCGTCGCTCACCACATGGAGCTGCACCAGAGGCGTTTGCCACAAGTAGCAATTGCCGTGGGGCATGTAGGAAGTGTTTGCAGAGAAAATAAAGGTTTCGAACCAATGCTTAAGTTGTTCGATAAAGGTCATAGCGTGAGTGTTAATAGCCATTAGAGTGCGTCGGCATTGCGTCTAGAAAATGACTTCCAAAAATCAAATTTCGAAACCTGATTTCAGAAAAAATTTCCAGAGCCCCAATGAAGCAGCAATTTTTGCACCCTTAACCAAGAAACCACTGAGCAAGACAATTAAAAGAATCGAATCATACAGCCGTACATCGAGCTCGCCACTGAATCCTTAAGAATTCAGTTTGTAACAGCTTTTAGAGTAGATACTCTCTTGTCCCTAACATGTATTCTTCAAAGGTTGTTGCACTGCGCTTATCAAGGGCGCCGCAACAAAGATGCTAAAGGACAACACCGCCTCTTGCCTTGACTTGGGAATAATGGCAAGAAAAACAGCGGAGATTTAAGGGAATTGCACTTCTTCTCTATTTATACCTCCATCAAAAGACCTAATCTCTCTATCCCAAGACTTAAAAAATAAGACTTGAAAATTGCCATGTTTGACAATGCCGCCACCCAGTCCACCTTTGTTTGGACGCTGCTGTTGTCCATTGGGTTGTTCTTCTTTATTCGAGCGTCTGCAAAGGATCGCATTGAAACGGAGCAGTTTTTAGCCACCCAGCCAGAGGCCGAATTGCGCGACCTATTACGGCAATATTTTGCAGCTCGGTCTTACAAAGTGATTAATCGAGATAAGGAAAACGACAAAGTCACCTTTGAAGGGTTTGTGGCTCCCAGCAAGTTTTTGGCGGGATTACTCAGCGCCCTGGCGGGGGTTGGGGGGCTGTGCCTGGGGTTGGTGATTTCTCTGTCGGTGCCCGAAAGTGGCTACTGGCCCCTGGGGCTGGTGGCGATCGCTCCACTGGCGGGGGTGTTTTACTGGAAAACCTCAGGACGGGTGGAACAGGTTGTACTACGGGTAGAGATTTTGTCGGAAGCCATTGAAACAGAGGCGGGCAAAGCTTCCGGGCGCATCACCGTAAAGGGGCACCGTGACGAGGTGGAGTCTTTGAGATTAGCCCTCGATTTGATAGACAGCTGACTTTAAGATTGCTGACTTTAAGATGACTAATCTTAAATAGGTGGCTGATTTTGCCCTTAACAATTGAATGGTTTAAATCAGTGGCAACTTTACCTTGAGTTAACCTAAGACAGCGTCTTATTGATGCAGCTTATTTTAGGGATTAGTTTAGGGACCGTTATCCGAGGGGTATTGGCGATCGCCAAAAAGGATGCGGGTCAAAATTTTCGATTTTCTGCATATTTTTTCTACGTATTTCTGAGTGAACCTTACGCGGCAGCGGAGCGACTCCACGAAGAGTCCACTGAGAGTCCACTCTCTTGCCACTGCCATTAGCCCATTGCCGTTAAAAGGTTTCTGATGTGCCAGCCATCTTGTCGAAAAAGTAAGGTATGGAACAGGTTTTACTTGATCGCCTTTGGATCTTAATTTGCGCAATCCTTGTTTTTCTAATGCAGGGCGGGTTCCTATGCCTAGAGGCTGGAGCCACTCGGCAGAAAAACAGCATTAACGTTGCCCTCAAAAACATCACCGATTTCGCCGTTTCAATTTTGTTGTTTTGGCTGTTGGGCTACGGGCTGATGTTTGGCATCACTGCCAACGGCTGGGGGACAGATTTTTCCCTGTGGTCGAGAAACATTGGCACCCCTGAAATCGTTTTCTTCCTGTTCCAAGCCATGTTTTGCGGCACGGCGGTCGCCATTGTGTCCGGGGCGATCGCCGAGCGCATGCACTTCCGCGCCTATGTGGTCCTGTCCGCCCTCGTCTCTGGGCTGATTTATCCCGTTTTTGGGCACTGGGCCTGGAACGGCTTACAAAATGGTGCATCCTACGGCTGGCTAGGAAAGCTGGGATTTGTGGACTTTGCTGGCTCCACCGTTGTTCATGGGTTAGGGGGCGGCGTGGCCCTTGCCGCCATGTTGATTATTGGTCCCCGGCGCGATCGCTTCGACAAAAACGGTAGCGTAAGAAGCATTTATGGCAGCGACTTCCCCCGCACCATTTTGGGCGCCCTCATTCTTTGGTTTGGCTGGCTAGGCTTTAATGGCGGCAGTACCCTAGCCTTCGACGACACCGTGCCCCGCATTTTGCTAAACACGGTCTTAGGGGGCGCGGGCGGGCTCCTGTTTCCGCTGCTCATCACCGTTGGGCGCGGCAAGCGGGTGGAGGTGGAGTGGATTACCAACGGCTGCCTGGCGGGATTAGTGTCCGTCACCGCCTGCTGCCATGTGATTACCCCCACAGCAGCCACTGTCGTCGGCGCCATGGGGGGCGTGGTGATGTTTATTTCTGGGCGGCTACTGTTGCGCTGCTGCATTGACGACGCAGTAGGCGCTGTACCGGTGCACCTGGGCGGCGGCATCTGGGGGACCCTGGCGGTGGCCCTATTTGGCAATTCTGAACTAATAGGCACCGGGCTAAGCCCCGTGGTCCAACTGGGGGTACAGCTTCTCGGCGTACTGACAGGGATAGTGTGGGCTGGGGGCGCCACCTTTATTACCCTGTGGGTTATGGCGCGGTTCACCCCCCTGCGGGTTTCGGCACGGGAGGAGCTGCTGGGGCTAAACATCGTAGAGCACGGTGCCCGGTCCGACCTGGTGGAGATGTTTGAGGTGATGAGCACCCACCAGCAAACAGGCAATCTGAGTCTGCGGGTGCCCGCCGAACCGTTCACGGAAGTGGGGCAAATTGCAGCTCGGTACAACGACGTCATTGGAGCGCTGGAACGGTCAACGGCGAAAACCCAGGCCATCATAAACACTGCTTCAGAAGCGATTTTTACCGTTTTCCCCAGCGATCGCACCATCCGCAGCGCCAACGCCGTCGCCTATCAGCTATTTCGCTACGAATCCCATGAGCTGATTGGACGGGCGATCGCTGACCTGTTTGACCTGGAGCAAATGGAAGAGCAACTCAATGCCAGGCAGCTAGGACTCCCACCCGAGGATAATCAACCGGATCAACCTCCATTGCAGGATCGATTTTGGAACAACTTAAGAACCTGGGCCGAGGACGGGCAAATTGTGGAGCTGGTGGGGCGTCGCCATAACCAGCAAACCTTCCCCGTGGAATTGCGGGCAACCACTTACCAACAGGGAAGCCAGGGCACCCTAATCGTCATTTTGAGCGATATTAGCCTGCGCAAATTAAATGAGCGAGCGTTAAAGCAGGCCGCATCAGACTTACAGGTGCGCAACGAACGCCTGACGGCGGCCCTGGAAAGCTTACGCAACACCCAGGCTCAACTGGTGCAAAACGAAAAAATCTCCGCACTGGGGAAAATGGTGGCCGGAATCGCTCACGAAATGAACAATCCCATGGGCTTTATCAGCGGTAACCTGGCTTATCTTCACGAGTACGTAAGCGACCTGTGGAAAATGTTGGCGATTTACGAAGAACATTTGCCCAGCAGTTCACCGAACGTCGATTTAAACATTAGCGAAATCGACCTGGAATTCCTGCGGGAAGACTTACCGAACGTATTGCAATCTATGCACAATGGCGTTGATCGAGTGCGGGCAATTACTAATAGCTTGCGCACTTTTTCACGCCTTGATGAGGCTAGTTTAAAAACCGTTGATCTCCATGAGTGCATTGACAGCACTTTATTGCTGTTGGAGTACTCCGTAAAAGCCAACGAAATTCAATTAATTCGTGACTACGGTAACCTGCCTTCCGTGGAATGTTTTACAGGCAATTTAAATCAGGTATTTTTCAACATTTTGTCCAATGCCATTGACGCTTTGGCAGGACAAAAGGGTCTGCGATCGCCCCTTTTGCTTATGGTATCCACAGAACAAGATGGGGACTCCAGCGTAATTATTCGTATTCGGGACAACGGCAGCGGCATTAGTGCTGAAAATCTGAATCGAATTTTCGATCCCTTTTACACCACAAAAGCAGTGGGCGAAGGCACCGGACTGGGTTTGGCGGTCAGTTATCAAATCGTTGTGGATGAGCACCATGGACAACTAACCGTGGATTCAACTCCAGGGGAATCTACCACGTTCAACATAAGAATTCCCTGCCGCCAAACCCTCAAAACCCGCCCCGGAACCAAAGGCAAGCTAACAATATCCTGAGGACCAGTAGAGCCCCCTCCATTGAATGCGGCAGAATCGACACAGGACGTTAGCACCTTTCACGCCCCCAAAGCCCTGCCAGTTAATCACTGAGCTCGCCTTTCTACAAAGCTCCATCTTCTGTATCCAAGGCAAATTAATCGACATTATAATTCACCGCCAAAGTCAATAAATATATATTTTTAAGATTAATTCTTGACCACTCAAGGCGGGCTCACTATTGACGAAAAAAGGATTGGTATCGTGCGTTCTTTGCGCCTGTCCCTTTAAGTTAGAGTTTTATATAAGAGCTTTAAAAATAGGACTGTACGATAAAAACAGCTTGGGAATATATCGACAGAGAAGCGATCGCCGAAAGCATTAAATCTCAGCGGCGTTGTTGCATAAATAAATCCAGTCATATCAAGGGTTTCAGAAAGTGAGAACTCGGGAAATTCTCTTTTTTTACAGCCTCTGATACGTAAACTCGTTAAGAATGAACGAAAAAAGACTAAAACTTAGCTCTAATCATGCAACAACGCCAATCTCAGCACTAAAACCAGCGCCACATAAAACGGTGCCACAGGTTCGATTGTCTTTTACCTAACTGCGACGCTTACCCGCCGCCCCAATCAGACTATGGTTGCCAAAGCCAACTCAGCCCTATCCAGTCGCCTACAACGGAATCTAAGTCTCTACTCTGCTGGGGGAGTCTTTTTAGTGAGTGTTCTGGTGGCTCTAATTAGTGTTATTCCCCTCTATACCAAGCTTAAAAATAGTCGAGAAAAAGATCTCCAGGCTAACCTTAGTACCCATATTTTTGCCGTTAATCAGTCCCTGGAACGTAAGGTTGATATCGCTGAGCAAATTACCAGCCGAACCCGTGCATATCAACTACTGGACCGATACCTTCAAGGAAAAGCCAGTTTTGAAGAGCTTCAATCATCCAGCACCAAAATTCTAGGGGATGCCCTTGGGCGCACTGAATTCCTCGTGGGCATCAGTCGATTTGATCCCAATCAACAGTTAATTTCCAAAGTAGGACCAGTCGCATTTACCGAGTTAAAAGACACTTTAAAAACCAAAGGTGATAGCCCGACAATTACCGGACCAGTTTCCATTAACGGCAGCCTATATATTCTTATTTCAGCCCCAATTCTTTCCGACACCAATGAGCAGATTGGAACAGATATTGCCACGTTCGAGTTGTCTGAGTTAGAAAAGATAACCAAAAAATCGGGCGGACTAGGGGAAACGGGTGACTTGGTTTTAGCCCAAGAGAATGGCGACGGTCTGGAGTCATTTTTCCAGTTACAGAATGGATCAAAGGAGTTGTCAGAAGGTTTAGTAACGGTCCTCAAGCGGGCGATCGCCCAAGAGAAAAGGGGGCTAGAGCGGCGAGGAGATCAAGTGATTGCCTTCGCTCCCATTTCTAATACCAACTGGGTAAGTGCTTTAAGCATCGATGAGCAAGAGCTTTACGCGTCCGTTAATAGAGATTTGATCCTTGTGGGGCTGTCGGTGCTGATGGTGAGTCTTTCGGCGACCGCGGGAGCAATTCTACTGTTACGCCCCCTAATTAAGCGCGTTACCGATGCCCGTGAATTAGAAAAAGAGATTATCGCAAAAACCCAGGCATTTGAGAATTTGAAGCACACCCAACTTCAACTTGTTCAAGCAGAGAAAATGTCTAGCTTAGGACAGCTTGTGGCGGGCATTGCCCATGAAGTTAATAATCCCATGAATTTTATTTATGGAAACTTATTTCACTTAGAAAGTTCAGTGGATGGGCTCATGGAAACAGTGGATTTCCTAATGGCGCAATATTCCACTGTTCCTCCCCACATTGAGGAGAAATTGGAAGATCTAGACTTTCAATATATCCGAGAAGATTTACCCAGTTTGGTGGGGTCCATAAAATTAGGTTCAGAGCGAATTCGAGATATTATCATTTCCCTCAAAAACTTCTCTCGCTTAGATGAATCAAGTTTGAAGCGGGTGGATATTCATGAGGGCATTGATAGTACTCTGCTGCTGTTGCGAAATCGAACAAAAGCCGATCCCATCTATCCCAAAATCGAAATCATCAAAAGATACGGCTCTTTGCCGGAAATTGAATGTTATTCGGGTCAGGTTAATCAGGTTTTTATGAACATTTTGTCCAATGCAATCGATGCGTTGGAAGCGCGGGTTGACCATGAAAATGCCACCCGTGAAAGTTCCGTTTCCAGCGGCTCCAATGGTGAAGATGCCGACGGTGATGGCGCGGGCAATGTCACTCAAAACGGGCTCTTTTACGGTTCTTTCCTTCCCAAAATCACCATCACGACGGAAATGGGTCGAGACGAAATAGCTGTTATTAAAATCGCCGATAACGGTTTAGGGATATCGGACCATGTGCGCCAAAAACTTTCTGACGCGTTTTTCACCACGAAACCAGTGGGAAAAGGCACCGGTTTGGGGCTGTCAATTAGCTACCAAATTATTCATGAAAATCACCACGGCACTTTGCGCTGCCAGTCCCACCCCAACCAGGGAACGCAGTTTATAATTCATCTGCCGCTGCAACAAACCCCGGTTAGTGTCAAAGGAAAAACCCAGGAGAAAGTCAGGGGTGTTGTGTAGGTTCGCGAGGCTGAATTCGCGACATTGCCTCGCCCCCCCTAAGTCACTGAGGAAAGCTCCCCAAGCAAAGCCTTTAGGACTTGATAAATTCTAAGGCGATCGCCTCAGCGGCCTGTTTTGCCTTTTGCCGCGCCTGCTCCACCGTGTCGCCCTGGGCTAAAGTAACCCCCATACGCCGTTGGGGTCGAGTGCTGGGCTTTCCAAAAAGGCGCACATCGACCCCCGGCTCCGCCAGGGCTTTATGGACGCCGCCGTAAGCGATCGCCTCAGAAGAATCAGACGCGCGGTCTGCTAACACCACGGCGCTTGCCGCTGGGCCGCTTTGGGAAATCACCGGAATGGGCAATCCCAAAATCGCCCGCAAATGCAATTCAAATTCATTTAAATTTTGGGACGTCATGGTAACCATTCCCGTGTCGTGGGGGCGGGGCGATAGCTCAGAAAAAATCGCTTCGGTTTCCGTAATAAAAAATTCCACCCCGAAAATACCGGCGCCCCCCAAAGCGTCAGTGACCGCTTTTGCCTGGGCTTGGGCCGATTCCAACAGCGCCGGAGCTATCGCGGCAGGCTGCCAAGACTCTTGATAATCCCCCCGCTCTTGGCGATGTCCAATGGGGGGACAAAACAAGGTGGGACCGTCCCACTGGCGAATGGTAAGCAAGGTAATTTCCAAGTTGAATTGGATAAATTCCTCCACGATGACCCGGGAGCTTGCCCCCCGTGCTTGGGCGGTGGCATAGTCCCAGGCGGCGGTGACCTCCTCTAGCAAGGTCACGGTAGACTGCCCCTTTCCCGACGATGACATCACCGGTTTCACCACGTTGGGAAAGCCGATCTTTTCAGAAATTGCCACCAGTTCATCGGCGCTGGACGCGTAGCCGTAGCGAGCAGTGCGGATCCCCAGTTCTGAGGAGGCTAGATCTCGAATGCGATCGCGATTCATCGTGTAATGGGTGGCGGCAGCAGTGGGAATCACCGTAATGCCCCGGTCTTCAAACTCCTGGAGTTTTTCGGTGCGAATGGCTTCAATTTCCGGCACGATAAAGTCCGGGCTGTACTGGGCGATCACCGCCTCCAGGGCGTCCCCATCAAGCATGGAAATCACCTCCGCATGGTCCGCCACCTGCATCGCCGGCGCGTCCGCGTAGCGATCCACTGCCACAACCCGGTTGCCCATACGCTGGGCTGCAATCACAAATTCCTTCCCCAACTCTCCAGATCCCAGGAGCACAATGGTTTTCGGCAAAGTTAACGACATCACAAAATAAGCCCACGAGACGATATATCACACAGCACGACGCAGCCTTAGAAAGGGGCACGACAACGCAACGTTACAAACTCGAAAAACCATCGATAACGAACAATACAATCTGTGGCGATCGCCCCGCACCTATAGATAAAGAAGCCAAAATCAACATATCAGCTCAAGGACTCACCGCCTTTTCTTGATAGATTCTGGTAAATTTCAGCCGATCTAACCTCAATTTACACATTTCGTATTGCACACCCGTTTACAACCTGATGTGAGGCTTGTTCCATGGGACTTTTTAGCAACGCCACCGCCAATAAAGAAAGCGATACCTTAAATCTCAGTCCAGCTGAAGCCTTTACGGCTGTTTTAACCACAGCAATGGCTGCCGACGGATATGCCACCGACGAAGAGCTAAGAATACTGCGCGATAACTTATTTTCCATGCAGCTTTTTAAGCCCCTCGATGAGGAAGCTCGTCTACATATGTTGGAGCGGGTATTAAAGCTGCTGGAGAATCCTGGACCGGAGGCGCTGCTGGTGGGTGCCCGGTCGGTGCTCGAAGCAGAGCTGCGGGAAACGGCATTTGCCATGGCTGCAGATATGGTGACCAGCGACGGCGACTTAGCTGAGGAAGAGCAGTCTTATTTGAACAGCCTTAGGGATACGTTGGACGTCAACCAGGACATGGCAGATTTGCTGGTAACTGCGATGACAATTAAAAACCGAGGGTAAAAAAATTGAGGGGAAAGATAAAAGCTAAGGGGGTGTTACTGACCTGTTATTTGAATGTCATTACAACAACAGCCCCTAAGTAACACCGCCCCCAAGTAACACCTCTAAGCGAAACACTCCAGATTTTGCGATCTGCTGTGCATTTGGTTAAGTTCTGAGCGTATTTCTGGGTGCAATTCTTGGCGTACGATACCGTTGCGTGCAGTATTTTTGCCGTATCTATGTGCCCTGAGGGATTTACGGGTAGAATTCAGACCTAGACTTGCTAAATATCTATCTGTTTCCCTTTTCGGTGGAACCTAGGTGGCATTGGAGCAAGTCATGGGGGCTTAGGAGATAAAAGCTGAAAGCTAAGGACAGTTATGGGCGCAACCATTGAGCAAATTGGCGGCTATTTAAGTAATCGCGGTTGGGAATACAAAATTGACCGCGATCGCAGTTGTATTGTCACCGCCGTCCAAGCCGACAACTTGGAAGACTTTATGATTGTGGCCCAGCTTGATGAAGACGGCGAATTCTTTAAGCTATTCGCCCCCCACGTTATTACGGGCATTCAGGACAATCCCCACAAAAACGCCATTTTGCAAACCATGTTGAGCATTTCCTGGGAAACCAAAATGCTGCAATGGGAGTACGACCCCTCCGACGGGGAAATTCGCGCCATGATTGAATTTCCGTTAGAGGACTCCACCTTGACGGAGCGCCAGTTTAACCGCTGCCTAACGGGCTTGATCCAGATTGTGGACGACTTTGCTATGCCTCGGCTGCACCAGGTAATGGAAACGGGGGTGGATCCTGGCGACGAAGAGGCGGGCGAACGGCTGCTGTTGGCCCTCCAGCAAGAAATGCCTGGGCTATTGGGGGTTTTGGAGCGGGCCATGGAGGCGCGGAAGAAGCGAGGGCAATTTCCGTCCTCTGATTCATCTCCGGAGTAAAGATCCGAAGTTCCGAAGTGAAGATATGGCGGCGTAGGACAGTTTTTGGGGAAACGTGGGGTTCGGGATTTTCTCCTTTCTTTAAATCGCTGCCCTCGCGGTTACTGCGATAGGATCTCCTATATTTAGGTGCCAGAGCTGTTTTCTGGCGTTGTCCCTGGGGAGTTTTAGCGCAGTATGACCTTGGCGTCTGAGAATTTTGTAACGCTGGCGATCGCCGCCATCGCCGTTGGCATTTTAGGTTGGGGATTTGCCCGATCCCGTCCCTTCGGCAAAGTGGGGTTGTTGGCCTGGCTCCAGTCCGTATCGTTGATGCTGCCGTGGCTAACGTTTTTCACCCTGTTTGCGCTAGGAATTTACGTGAACCTGGTGGGCGTGCTGGTGCTGCTGGGGATGTCTACGGGAATTTATATTTATCTGGGCAAGCGGCTGCGCACCATAGCGAAGGACTTGCCTCCCAGCGCCGTGCCTAAATGGCGATCGCAACCCCTATCAGCGGAAGCCGCCTCCTCAGACGCCACTGATCCAAACGATCCTGGGAAACCCATGCCCCAGGGAATGCCCGTCACCCCAGGGCTCGCGCCTATGCCCCAGGAAGATATCGACCTTATAAAGGGCATTTTTGGCATTGATACGTTTTTCGCCACAGAAACATTGCCTTACCAAGAGGGGGTTATTTTTAAAGGCAATTTACGGGGGGAGCCGGCGGAAACCCACGCTGTGCTATCGACCAAACTTAAGGATTTGGTGGGCGATCGCTACGTGCCATTTTTGGTGGAAGGTCCCGACAAGCGCCCCACGGTCATCGTGTTGCCGGAGACGGTAAAACCCGCCCAGCGCACCAACATCCAAAGTATTCTGGCGGTGGTTTTGGTGATCGCCACCGTCCTCACCACCTTCGAAGCCTCTGGCTTAATCCAAGGGTTCGACTTCTTTTCCGAACCGTCTCGCTGGCAAGAATGCGTACTAATTGCCGGTGGGCTGTTGACCATTTTGGGCGTCCACGAAATTGGACACCAAGTTGCGGCGCGGAAAGTGGGCGTCGAGTTTAGCGGTCCTTACTTTTTGCCGGTGATCCAAATCGGCTCCTTCGGCTCCCTAAACCGGTTTTTATCGTTTATCCCCAACCGCCAAGCCCTGTGTGATGTGGCGATCGCTGGTCCCCTAGCCGGCGGAGCCCTATCCCTACTGATTTTGCTGATTGGCTTAGAAACCTCACACCCCGGCAGCGCCTTCCAGCTACCCTCAGGCTTTTTCCAAGCGTCTGCATTGGTGGGCACCCTCGCCAAACTGCTCCTGGGGGAGAACCTACAGCAAAGCGTTGTGGACGTGGATCCCTTTGTGATTATTGGCTGGCTTGGACTAGTCATCACCGCCATCAACGCCCTTCCCGCCGGACAGCTCGATGGCGGACGCATTGTGCAGGCGATTTACGGTCGTCGCACCGCCCGCATTACCACCGTCCTCACCATCGGCGTCCTGGTGCTGGCATCCTTTGCCACCCCCCTGGCTTTGTACTGGGCGCTGGTGGTGGCATTCCTACAGCGCGACCTGGAACGCCCCAGCCTAGAAGAGCTGTCTGAGCCCGACGACGCCCGCGCCGCGATCGCCCTGTTGCTACTATTTCTCACCGTCGCCACCTTGCTGCCCCTGACCCCCAGCCTCGCAGGCACCCTAGGCATTGGTGGCTAAGGCGTGCATCAATAAACGCCAGGAGAAGACGCTAGAAAATGCAAGAAACCCTATGCAGTGGGAGTACGCGCTTTTTTAAAAGCAAGAACGACTAAGGCTGTCCCCATAACTCCTAACTAAGGATCCAGTCGAAAACCGCCCTAGGGGCGTTACTCGTACAAAGGACCTTATGGAGCTGTCGCCCCTGACTTATTTCTTAGGTCAGGGGCGCTGTATTTAGAGAACTAAATTTAGCGAACTAATTGGCAAAATTCCGACACTATCCGGAGACATATTTGGAGCACTGCCTGGGGAAAGACATTAATCAAAAGTATATAAGCAGCCAACTTTAAAAAGTAAAACTTATATTCTGCATTTAGCATTGCGTCCTAAATTTCGCCACTCAACGTCATTTTTTAGTGACTTTAGAGATAGACTAAATCACATGGAGGTCAGGGCTTTCATAGGATTATGCCTATGGATAGATGGCACCAGGGCGCAATTATTTTTTTCTCGGTTCTCCTTTAAAGGCAGTCAGCTAATACGCTTTGTCGGCGCAATTAAGGGCGATCGCTGGAGTGAAATATCCTCTGAGGCAACGCGCTCTAACGCAAAAACGGCGGTGATCTACCGTTGATTTACATCTGTGGCTAGCCACCGGGAGTGAAAAAATCCCCCTATGCCATCGTCTTGTCCACCCGGTTTTAGAAGGAGGAATTACACCGTGACTTTTCTGTCCGAATTTGGCGCTTTATTTCTGGACAAATTGCAGTCCCCCACCCTCGGCTTTTTAATCGGCGGTATGGTCGTCGCCGCCGTGAACAGCCGCCTGCAAATTCCAGAGGCCGTTTATAAATTCATCGTTTTTATGCTGCTGATTAAGGTGGGACTCAGCGGCGGTATTGCCATCCGCAACACTGAAAATTTGGTGGAAATGCTCCTACCCGCCCTATTTGCCACCCTTACAGGCATCGCAATTGTATTTATCGGGCGCTACTCCCTGGGGCTGTTGCCTAAGGTAAAAATGATGGATGCGATCGCCACCGCTGGGCTATTTGGTGCAGTCAGTGGTTCCACCCTCGCCGCCGCCCTCACCTTGCTGGATTCGGAGGAGATGTTCTATGAGCCTTGGGCAGCAGCGCTATATCCGTTTATGGATATTCCTGCGTTGGTAACGGCGATCGTCCTGGCCAGCATTTACGCCACTAAACAGCGGCAAGCAGCAGAAGCTCGCCTTAATCAAGGGGAATATTTTGACGATCAGCAGCCCCCCCAGCCGCAAAATACCCGGATCAAAATTTGGCCCATCATTCAGGACAGCTTGCAAGGATCAGCCCTATCCGCCCTATTACTTGGGCTTGGCTTAGGTATTTTGACCGATCCCACCAGCGTCTACGACAACTTTTTCAACCCTGCCTTTCGCGGTTTGCTGTCTATTTTGATGTTGGTGATGGGGATGGAAGCAGCAGCACGCCTCGGCGAGCTACGTAAGGTGGGACAGTGGTATGCCATTTACGCCTTCATCGCTCCGTTGCTCCACGGTTTCATTGCGTTTGGCTTCGGGATGATCGCCCACCAGATTACAGGATTTAGCTACGGCGGCGTGGTGATTCTAGCGGTGATTGCGGCATCCAGCTCCGATATTTCGGGACCGCCTACCTTGCGCGCCGGTATTCCCAAAGCAAATCCTTCTGCTTATATTGGTTCGTCCACGGCTGTGGGAACCCCTGTGGCTTTAGCGTTGGGGATTCCCCTTTATATCGGGCTCGCCCAAACCTTGATGGATATGGCGGGTTAAAGATGGCGGATTAAAAATGAGTGACGGCTAGGACCGGTATTGACGCTGTCGTCTGGAATATTGCCTTAACTTGTTCAAGTTTCTGTGATTTGCAGTGCGACAGCTAGCCGTTTAATTCGCAATTTCAATTTGCCATCGATTTCAATTCGCCATCCAAGTGACAGTGCACGGGCACAAGTAAGTAAAGACGCAAGTACACACAAGCAGAAACACAAAACACAAAGCTAGAGAGGTAAAGTTCCTATGGGAAGACAGGCTTATATGCTCGTTATTGTTACGGAAAAGCTGCTGTTAAAGCAGGTGGCTAAAGTTATTGATGCCGCCGGGGCCACGGGTTATACGGTGGCGGCGGCTGGTGGCAAAGGTAGCCGTAATGTGCGATCGTCGGGGCAGCCCTCCGTGGGCGATAGCTTTTCGAATATTAAAATTGAGGTGCTTACTCCCACGAAGGAAATGGCGACCATGATTGCGAACAAGGTTGCCGCAGAGTTCTTTGAAGACTATTCAGGCATTGCCTACGTATGCAATGCGGAAGTGTTATTCGCCCACAAGTTCTAACAAATCCAATAAAAGCTCTGAAAAAACTAGATAGGTTTGGCGATCGCTTCACTGAGACGATCGCCTTTTTTATAAAACCCACAATTCAAGATTCAAAATTTCAAAATCCCAACCACCGCCCATCAAAATTTCTGCCTAGGGAAAAAATTGACGTGCAGCAGATTGGGAAGCCTTCTTGGATCCATTATTTTTAATGTCGCTATTTTTAAAGCCGTTATTCTTAAAGCCATTATTCTTCGAGCCGCCGCTCTGTCGAGGGAAAGTGGCCACCGGTGCAGCGGACTCCCGAGCCGCCCGCGTTAGCAGCCCAGCCAGAATGCAGCTTGCCAACATGGAACTGCCGCCATAGCTGAAAAATGGCAGCGGCAAGCCAGTGGTGGGCAGCCCCCCAGTGGCCACTCCCACATTCAACAGAGACTGTCCCACCAAAAACACCACGCTGCCCGTTGCCACCAATCGCACCGTGACACTTTGGGTCTTCACCGCTACCCACAGCCCCACGCCACCGTACACAGCAATTAGCCCCAGTAGCAGCAAAGAGCCCACCAGCCCAAATTCCTCGGCGTAAACGGAAAAAATAAAGTCCGTATATTGAATGGGCAAATTGGCTAGCTTTTGTTTTGAAAGCCCAAATCCCGTGCCCCAAACGCCGCCGGAGCCGATCGCCATTAAACTTTGCACCAGCTGATAGCCGTTGCCTTGGGGATCTGCCCAGGGATTTAAAAACGCAATAATCCGTCGTTGCTGATAGCTGCGCAGGCTGATGCTAATCACCGCCAGCAACCCTCCCCCCAGCGCTGTTCCCCATAAATACGTCAACGGCAACCCCGCCGCTAGGGACACCAACCATAAGCTAATGCCGCACAGGCTGGCAGTGCTCAAGTTGGGCTGTAGCAAAATTCCGATAAGGGCGATCGCCACCGACCCTAGCCAAAACCACCGCTGGCGATCCCGCAACCGATCCCACTGCCCCAGAGCCATTGCCGAATGTAGCACCAACATTGGCTTCAGCAACTCCGACGGCTGAATCGGAACCGATCCCACCAGCACCCAGCGCACCGCACCATTCACCTCGTAGCCCACCCCCGGAATCAACAGCCCCCAAAGCACCACCAACGCACACATCACCGCCCAAGGAGCCCCCCGCAGCCAAACCCGCAGCGGCACCACCGCAATCACCTGCATCAGCACCAAACCAATGCCAATCCAAATCAACTGGCGCTTGCAGTAATACAATCCGTCCCCATAAGCCAAATCCGCACTGGCATAGGACGCCGACAGCAACACCGCCCAGCCCAACACTATCCACAGCAGCGTCAGCCACCGTAATACCCGCGCTTCCGCCGCCCAGCCCTTAATATTTTTCCTAAACTGCCTGAGCGATCGCCACCAGCCCATCACCGTCTCCCATGCCCATCAATGCAAAACCGCATGCTTTCGTAAAACACCTTAAGGTTAACGCCCTAAACTGCTCGTAAAAAACACACGGTGAAAGGCTAAATCCGCATCAGCGTAAATCTGCCTTCGCAAAAAAGATTCAAAACTACTGGCAACAGCCTAGGACAACCCAGTGTTCAAACCAGGCTTACCCGTAGCCAGCTCAACCTTCACAATCTTGCCACCCATCTTCATAATGCGCTGCTGCTCAGTAAACCAGTTGTCGTAAGGCACCAACTTCGTAAAGTAAGTATTCTGCAACTCACGCTGGGTACGAATCCGAGTTTGACTGGGCACACAAGCCGTCACCTTAAACATACGCATAGGATCGCCTCTCCAACACTCTCTAAAGACTCTAAAGAAATTCCCAACCGAACCAATAAACATTGGGGTCTGAGATTAGAAGAATCTTGTCCGGCACACCAAGCAAGCTTCGTGTAGCACCCTCAAAAACCCCACCTTATCTCAGACCCCACATCAACCTTGCCTTAACTCAGAAGGAAAACCACAACCACAACCCTCTGAATCAAACCAAAATCAACGACAATCTAGCTAATGCCAGAGCAAATGTAGTCAAAGTAAACGCCCATTTCCTTGCCAGCGTCAGCGCCAACAATACTAGCGGTCACTTCTTTCATCGCCTGAATAGCTTGAACAGTGGAGCCGATGGGCACACCCAAGGAATTGTAAGTTTCCTTCAGACCGTTCAATACGCGCTCGTCCAAGATGGACACGTCACCAGCCAACATAGCGTAGGTGGAATAGCGCAAGTAGTAATCCAAGTCGCGAATGCAAGCAGCATAGCGACGAGTGGTGTACATGTTGCCGCCAGGACGGGTCACATCAGAGTAGAGCAAGGACTTAGCCACAGCGTCCTTAACAATCTGAGCAGCATTTGCGCTGATGGCATTTGCCGCGCGAACTCGAAGCTCACCGCTAGCAAAATAAGCCTGTAGTTTCTCCAAAGCAGATGTATCCAGGTACTTACCCTGCACATCAGAGGAGTTGATAACCGAAGTAATTGCGTCTTGCATGGTCGTTATAAAAAAACGCGATGTTCAAATGATTAAAATCAGCAAAAAAGTTTGTTTCCCTAGGGAAACGCCCTAGGCTTTCGCTGAACTTACTGCATTGCACCTGCAACGTAGTCAAAATAAGCGCCTGCCTCAGCAGCGTCGTCACCGCTCATCAAGCCGGTGGCAACACTCTTCATTAGGCGAACACTCTCAGCAACAGCCTCAATGGAAGTGCCCAAAGAACGATACATCTCGGTAACACCTACCAAACCAATCTCTTCGATGGGGGTAACGTCACCAGCAACTACGCCGTAGGTCACCAAACGCAGGTAATAATCCATGTCGCGCAAGCAGGTAGCGGTCATCTCCTCACCATAGGCGTTTCCACCGGGAGAGACCACATCGGGGCGCTTTTGGAATAGCTGATTACCAGCCTCCTTCACAATGCGCTCGCGACCTTCAGTCAAAATTTGGGCAATACGTAGACGCTGGGCGCCAGTGGTAACAAAAGCCTTAATACGATCTAGTTCGCCAGGGCTAAGGTAACGAGCCTCAGCATCGGCATTCACGATCGACTTCGTGACGATACTCATTGTTAATGAACTCCTCCGAAAGGAAATATTCGACTGGGGATACTAAAAATTTAGCCATTGCTAGCCCCCGGCTTTTCATCATAAAACCAATTCCAACTGCTGAGGAGATATTAAAAATTAATCGTATTCAGACAGGGGTGCACTATCAAAATGAGAGGGCACATGGTTAGCGAAAAAAAGCCAAAACCCTTGTAGAGAGCCACACTAGCCAAATTATTGCTTCGCCAAATCATTCCCCATTCTCGGGCATTGGTCCCCACTCCTCAGAAAGCATTAATAGTTTTTAATATTTCCATTAATCTTTATGGGGGCACCACTGACTGAAGTGTAATGGGTTCGTCTTTTCGGCAAAAATGGCAGCCCATGGGAGCCGTACCCACAAAAAATACAGCTCAACTGTAAGCGCTGAACTGCATTGTGAGTCAGTATGTTCGTCTCCTGCTCACCAGCATGGCAGGTAGCACTGGGGTCCTCTAGAGGCAGGCGCCGGTAAAAACAAAGACGCTCGCTTCTAACTTCTAAACTTGCCCTTAGTCTAAAGCTTCTGCTCCACCGCAAACCTCAAGAATCTCCTGTGTAATGGCAGCTTGACGAGCTTTATTGTAAGACAAGGTCAAAGTATTCATCAAGGTGCTAGCGTTGTCGCTGGCGTTGCTCATGGCAGTCATACGGGCAGCAAGCTCACTGGCGGCTGATTCCTGTAGCGATCGCAATAGCTGATTATTCAGATATAACGGCAGCAAAGCGTTTAAGATTTGCACCGGATCTTGCTCAAAAAGCATATCCCGCGGGAAAGGCTTAACCTCGCTTGTGACCGCTGAACGCTCTACCTCAAAATTACCGCCGTTGCTAGTCAAACGGAAGATTTCATCATCTTGCGCTTCAAGACCCTGAGGATCCAAAGGCAGCAACGTTTGCACCACAGGGCGAGAGCTAATTAAAGAGACGAACTTCGTATAAACCAGCTCAATCCGGTCCACAGAACCCGACAAAAACTCCGATAGAAGCTCATCAGAAATCTTAGAGGCCTCTGCTGAGTTTGGAATCTGCTCCAAATTTTCGTAGGTGGCGCTGATCTTGTAATCGCGGCGGCCAAAGTATTGAGCAGCCTTAGTGCCCACTACAATAAGCTGGCAGTTAAGCCCTTCCGCCTCGATTTCCCGCACACGGTTCTCAGCCCGGCGAATCACATTGCTGTTGTAAGCGCCGCACAAACCGCGATCGCCCGACACCACCAGTAACCCAACAGTCTCCACTGGGCGCTGCTTTAACAGCTCCAAGTCAGCGTCCTCAAACTTCAGCCGAGTTTGCAAGCCGTACAGAACCTGAGCAAGCCGGTCAGCAAAAGGACGAGTCTTAGTTACCTGGTCTTGAGCGCGACGTACTTTTGCCGCCGCCACCAGGCGCATTGCTTCAGTAATTTTTTTGGTATTTTTGACCGACTGAATACGGTCACGAATTGCCTTGAGATTAGCCATGGGGACTGTCCTAAATTACTCAGCCATCAACTATTTGGCTGACGAGACTCAGCCACACAGGGATCAGCAGCGACCATCGAAAGCCGCCACTGACCCGGATACCGTGGGTACTATACAGATGCCAAGAAGGTTTGCTTGTACTCGACCAGCGCTTCTTCCAAAAGGGTCTTGGCTTCATCAGTCAAGACCCTCTCAGATCCGATGATCTCCAAGTACTTAGCTTTGCTGGTGCTTAGGTAGTTCCGCAGACCGTTAGTGAACTCAGACACCTTGTCAACGGGAATTTCATCCATAAAACCGTTGATACCACCGTAGATTACAGCTACCTGTTCAGCCACACTCAGAGGAGAGTACTGGGGCTGCTTCAAAAGCTCCCGCAAGCGCTGACCTCGCGCCAACTGATCCTGGGTCGCCTTATCCAAATCAGAAGCAAACTGAGCAAAAGCTTCTAGCTCTGCAAACTGGGCTAGCTCCAGCTTCACCTTACCGGCGACCTTCTTCATCGCCTTGGTTTGGGCTGCCGAACCGACTCGGGATACGGACACACCAGCGTTTACAGCCGGGCGCGCACCGGAATTAAACAGGTCAGAAGACAAGAAGATCTGACCGTCGGTGATAGAAATTACGTTGGTGGGGATGTACGCCGAAACGTCACCAGCTTGGGTCTCAATAATGGGCAGAGCCGTCATGCTACCGCCGCCCAACTCGTCACTTAACTTGGCGGCACGCTCTAGCAAGCGAGAGTGGAGATAGAAAACGTCTCCAGGATATGCCTCACGACCGGGCGGGCGACGTAGTAGCAAGGACATCTGGCGATAGGCTTGAGCCTGCTTGGACAGGTCATCGTAAATCACTAAGGTGTGCTTACCTTTGTACATGAAGTACTCGGCGATCGCAGCTCCGGTGTATGGAGCCAAATACTGTAAAGTTGCCGGGTCGTTCGCGTTTGCCGCCACCACAACGGTGTAGTCCAAAGCACCACGATCTTGAAGCACGCCCACAACCTGAGCCACCGTGGAAGCTTTCTGCCCAACGGCAACGTAAACGCAAATTACGTCCTCTTCCTTCTGGTTAATGATGGTGTCAACGGCAATGGAAGTCTTACCGGTCTGGCGATCGCCAATAATCAACTCCCGCTGTCCCCGACCCACAGGAATCATGGCGTCGATAGCAGTAATTCCCGTTTGCATCGGCTCACATACCGACTTCCGGGCAATAATTCCAGGAGCCATCGACTCAATTAGCCGAGCGTCGGTAGCCGCGATATCACCCTTGCCGTCAATGGGACGAGCCAGGGCGTCAACCACGCGCCCCACAATTGCATCACCCACAGGAATCTCAGCAATACGCCCGGTAGCTGTTACGGAACTACCCTCCTGAATGCTGCGACCGTCCCCCATCAGTACCGCGCCCACATCGTTTTCTTCCAAGTTCAGGGCGATACCAATGGTGCCGTCTTCAAACTCCAACAGCTCACCAGCCATCACGTTTTGCAGACCGTACACACGGGCAATACCGTCACCAACCTGCAACACAGTACCCACGTCGGACACTTTCACGTCTTGGTCGTACTGTTCAATTTGCTGCTGAATAATGCTGCTAATTTCGTCGGGTTTAATTGCAATCATGTCTACGACTCGCTGGTTATTTTATTTAAGTGTTTGGTGTTGGAGTTCTAGCCAGACTTCGGCAGTCAGAAGTTTTATAGGGTCCCTCAACCCTAAACGGGAGAGCTTAGGCTCAAACCAATGCGGCGGAGCTGGCCTCGCAAACTGGCGTCAACCACCTGGGAGCCCACCTTGATAATGACGCCGCCCAACAAAGACGGGTCAAGTTGAGTCTCAATTTCAACCTTTTCAGCGCTGGTCATTGACTTAACACGGTCAATCACAGCAGTGCGTTGCTCATCAGAAAGCTCAACTACGGAAACAACTTCTGCCAAAACCGTATTGGTTGCTTCTCGATAAAGCGCCTGAAACTTGCGGCAAATTTCTTCTAGAAGGGCAATGCGCTTACGATCAACTAGCAATTTCAAAAAGGTGCCCACAATTGGATGCAAACCTTTTTCTGCCAGTTTTGCCAGAACGCCTTTCTTCGCGTCTGGGTCCACAAAAGGATTTGCCAAAAATGCTTCAAACTGCTCAGAGGCACTAATAGCTTCCCGCAGGCTTGCCGCATCTTCCGCAAACTTGTCTACGGCATTGTTGGATTGAGCCAAGGACATTAAAGCCTGAGCATAGGGCTCAGCAATACCAGAAATAGTCGTGGAGTTTGTAGCCATCTCTAATTCCCTCCACCAACTAGTTCAATACTTTTGTCAACCAAGCCACGCTTTTGCTCATCGCTCAGCCCAACTTTAATCTTGCTCTCAACCTCAACCAGGGCTTTGGCGATCGCTCGCTGCCGCAGTTCAGAAATCACCCGCTCCTGCTCAGAAGCCAGGTCGCGAGACGCATCAGACTTCATACGCTCCACCTCAGTCTTAGACTTGGCGAGAATATCTTCCTTAACACGCACCGATGATTCACGGGCTTTAGCCACAATACTTTTCGCCTCTTCCTGGGCCGCCGCCAACTTCTTTTGCTGTTCCGCTAAAGATGCTGCTGCTTCCGCTTGGCGAGATTCAGCTTTAGAAATAGCAGCTTCAATGTCTGCCTTACGACTCCCCAGAAGGTTTCCTAGAAATCCTTTTCCGAAGAAGAAAAGAACGCCCAGAACGATAGCCAGGTTAATTAGGTTGGTCTCCAAGATGTCGAAGTTAATCCCAACACCCTCGTTAGCAAGGACCAACGAACCTAAAACATTGCCGTGAATCGGTAAATTGTAAAAAATATTTTGACTGTACATAACCGACTCAACTCAACTCATATCCAAGAAGCTTTTTGACGATTTGCCGACTTAGGGTATCAACTTGAGCATCTAGGGTAGCGATCGCCACTTCCTTCTGCTTATCAATTTCACCCCGAGCCGTCTCTCGCTCCGCTTGGGCTTGCTGTTGAGCTTCAGTCAGTGCCTTTGATGCCACTGCCTGAGCCTCAGCCTGAGCCTCAGCAACAATATCTTGAGCTTCTCGACGAGCACTGGACAATGCGTCCTCATACTCCTGAGTCATCCGCTCAATCTTTGCAACTTGCTCTTGGGATCCCACTTGCTGATTGCGAATATAGTCAGCCCGCTCATCAATGGCTTGACCTAGAGGCTTATACAAAACCGCGTTTAGAATCAGAGCCAGAATTACAAACTGAACTGCCATTAATGGCATTGTGGCGTCAATATCAAACAAGCCACCCGACTCAGCCGCCTCTTCAACGGCAAGAATTGTCGGTAAAGCAATGTGCAGCATTCACTCTTACTCCTAAACTCCAGTTAAAACCTCTTACTACAGGGCAAGTTTGGATGTGACTGGCATGAAACTGACTCGATTTTTACTGTTTAAAAACTCAAATTACATAGAATTTGACTAGCGGAGTTATGCCATGAACTCAACATAGGAAATATCCACTATTTGATTCCAAACTAAAGGGAAGGGCATTCACAAAAGGGGAAACACCCTTCCCAAAAATCAGATACAGCTTGTTAGCCACAGCCTTCTCGCCATAACCTAAAGTTGCGGCAACTTATCTCTACTTACGCGAAAGGGTTGGCAAATAGTAGAACCAAAGCCACAACCAAACCGTAAATAGTCAACGCTTCCATAAACGCCAAACTTAGCAGCAAGGTGCCGCGAATCTTACCTTCAGCTTCGGGCTGACGAGCAATACCTTCTACAGCTTGACCAGCAGCATTACCTTGACCAATGCCAGGGCCAATAGCGCCTAAACCAATTGCCAAAGCGGCAGCCAAAACGGAAGCAGCAGCGATAATAGGATCCATGTCTAAACTATCCCTTTCCTTGTTGTGTGAAAAATTTAATCGTTAGTTACCGAGGTTATTCATGCTCTCCATGTTCCTCCATCGCTTCCCCAATGTAGGTTGCTGCCAGTGTGGCAAAAATCAAGGCTTGAATCGCACTTGTAAACAGACCCAAAAGCATTAGTGGAACCGGTATAAAAAGAGGAACCAGGAAGACTAGCACTGCCACCACCAGCTCGTCCGCTAGGATATTACCAAACAAACGGAAACTTAGTGATAAAGGCTTGGTGAAATCCTCAATAATTTTGAAAGGAACCATAATTGGCGTCGGCTGGGCATAATCCGCGAAGTAACCCAGTCCTTTCCGACTTAGTCCTGCATAGAAATAGGCAAGGGACGTTAAAAGCGCCAACGCAATCGTTGTGTTGATGTCGTTGGTTGGAGCTGCCAGCTCACCAGAGGGCAGTTCCACCAGCTTCCACGGAATCAAAGCTCCGCCCCAGTTGGACACAAAGATGAATAGAAACAAGGTGCCAATAAAGGGAACCCAGTTTCGATACTCTTTTTCCCCAAGCTGAGTTTTTGCCAGGTCGCGAATGAACTCCAAGGCATATTCCATGAAGTTTTGCATGCCGCTGGGGACACGCTGCACGTTCCGTGTAGCTAAGATGGAGGCAACAATCAAGGCACCCATAACAACCCAAGACGCCAGGAAGACCTGACCATGAATCTTGAAGTTGCCAACGTGCCAATACAGGTGCTCTCCAACTTCCAGTTCAGCTAGCACGTTGGTGATAGGAAGTGGGAAAAAGTTGGTCATAGCAGTGTGGTCTTACAGCTAGCTTAGAAAACCAAAATGACAGTCATAACAATTACGATGTCCCAGTAGATTCAACGCTTCGAAAAGCCAGGAATCTAAACGTCGGGATTCACAATTGCACGCAAAGTGTACAGGATTAGGGCAAACTTATAGCTTAGAAAGCCGAAAAAGATAGGCAAAATTTCTAGATTCTCTAGCTTTGAGGCGATCGCCACAACGCCCACCAACAAAGCCAGTCGAGCCTTACTAAAGCGACTAGAACCAACGCCAATCCTTTCTACGTCTTTTGCCAGCATTCGGATGTAGGCCAAGCCAACAATCGCTCCCAACAAGTAGTTAAGAGCAGTGTTGAGTCCATAGGTAAAAAACACTGCCACAAAAATCACGGCAGAAGATGCCGCAATGATAACTAGCAGGCTGTTTCTCAACTGGTAGAAGTCAGCCATACCGTTGGCGCTGTCCGAAGACTCTTCCAACTGCTGATCTAACTCTTGGCTGTTGTCCACTTCAACTTTGGCAGAAGACGGCACTTCGTTTGCAGTCCTGATTAACGGAGATTCCATAGAAAGTCAGGGACTTTTTCAAAAGGTCAAAAACCGGTACACAAGTAAAAGCAATCCAGCGCTAACCTTCAGTACCTCAACTGTGCTTACCAGTAGCCTTACAAACAAATGACAAGCTTTCCAATTCTGGCACGCCCTGAGTTCTAAGCCACGAGAATAATATCACGCAGGGGGAGTTAACTCCGGGCGATATTAACAGGCGCCATCAGTAGGCGGTAATGGGTGTTTAGGGCGCTGACAAAGGACACAACAGGGTGAAATCAGTGTGGCACTTGGGTTGTCATTGGCTAAGTCCCCAAACAACGGAGCATGAGGATGGTGGCCTCGGGCACTTTCATCTTGGTGTACTATTCACTGTTTAAGAAAGCCTAGAGCTTAGGGGCTGTCATCCTTTAAATCTCAAAGCCACGAAGGTTTCAACCCCTAGCGTTTTTGGTTTTGAAAGGGCGTGGATTAACCACTGGGCGAGACTTCTGGCGATTAATCGATGGCACGCTCTAGAACACAGTATCTAGTTAATGACATGCCCTAAACAGGGGGAGTCAGAATCAGCAGTTGCTGGGTCAGCAACTGGCGAACGGTGCTGAGATCAAAGTTGGAGCCGTCGGGAATGTGTAGGGAGTCAATGAGCTGCCCTACGGTTGTGGTGCCGGGGTTAGCGTCACAGCCTTGGAGGAATTGGAATTCTAAGTCGTTGGGTTTGACAATTTGATAGTCCGGATTGAAGAACGCTTGTCCCGGCCAGCCATCTAGGCAGGGATTGATTTGGGGGATAGCGTTGAGCAGAGTCGTGTCGTCGGACCAGTCGGTGACGGTGAATGGGGGGCGTGCCAGGAAAAATTCGTAGTGGCTAATGCTGCCGGGGTCGAGAATTTCAATAAGGCGGTAGCGATCGCGTTCTGGCAGCTGCTGAGCCCGCTCAATCAAATGGGGCGCCTTATCAATTAGCCGGTTCAAGGTCCAAATTTTAGGATTAGAGAAACCGAGGAATTCCAGCCCAGAGGCCTCAATTAGGTCGAATAGGGTGTTGACGTTGTAATCCACCTCTTGGGGGTGAACGTACATATCGGCAAAGCATTCATCCTTGGTGTTTTCCATGGACCAACGCTCCTTTTCCCGCCGCACTAGGGCGCTATGTTCTGGCAGAGTACTAAACAGGTCGCGACCAATTTTCACGCCGTCTTCATAGGGATTTTCCGGAGCGCCATCGCTAGGGCAGTTGCGAATCAGAGCGATCGCCTCTTGCATTAGCTGGATTTCCCAGCGCCCCAGCTCCCCGTAAACAAACACGTGCATAATGCCGCCGGGAGCCAGCTTTTTAGCTAATGCCTGGATGCCGCGCGTTGGATCTGGCAGGTGGTGAAGCACTCCCACGCAGTTGATCAGGTCAAATTCTCCGGGAATTTCGTTGGCGTCGTACAGGCTCATGTGGTGGAAGGTGAGGCGATCGCTATCCCCCGGCTTGCCGGATCGCCGACACCGCTCCCGAGCCACATCCAAGGCTCCGGAACTTAAGTCGATCGCCGTAATATTTGCCTCCGGGTTAAGGTGCAGCAAGTACTCCGTCCCTACCCCAGTGCCGCAGCCGGCATCGAGAATGCGCGGAGTTTTGTTGGCGGGCTGGCGACCGGAGCAAAAGGCATAGGCTGTAGTCCAATTCCACCGCCAGTTGTATCCCGGAGGCGGCTCGTCCAGCAGGGGCTCTGGCGGAAAAGGGTAGGTATCATAAAGCCCTTCGACAGCGGCAAGGGTTTGCTGTTGGGCGGAATCGGGGGCAACAGAATTCGAGGCAGGGGACATGGTGGATGGGGGGGCAGGGTAATTAGCTATATTTCAGTGTGACTGTCTGGCATCATTTCTTAGGGTTTCTTAATTGAGATGCCAAGTCGAGACATTGGAGTCAAAAAAGGCTAAGAAACTTAAACATTTTGACCATTTAGGACATTTGAATATCAGAGTGGGCTTGGGATTCATCCGTTTCTGAAAATGAGACATACTTCTTAATAAATCCCAGGCATTGAGCCGAATCGTTTTAACCTTTAGAGAGCATTGAGTTTTTGCTAAAAGATCGCTTTGATAGTGACCTGGCAATTTTTCAGCTAACTTTTGTGATCGCCGACAGCTAACGCTTTCATCGCGGCCTTTAAAGGTATTCGTCGGCACCGTCTCCACCAAGCTAGGTGTCGGAAGGCGATAAGAAACGACAAAGAAGAGTTCTAGTAAAGGAATTTAGGAATCTTATGAGTGTCAAGGCAAGTGGTGGAAGCTCGGTTGCCCGTCCGCAGCTTTACAGTACCGTTCCCATGTCGAAAATTTCCCAAGCGGAACAGCAGGATCGGTATCTCGCCGCTGGTGAATTAAGCGAACTGACGACCTATTACAGTTCTGGGGCAAAGCGGTTGGCGATCGCCCAAACTTTAACGGTCAATGCCGAGCTGATTGTGTCTCGGGCAGCGAACAAGATTTTTACCGGCGGTGCAGCCCTGGCATTTTTAGAGCGTCCTGAGTTGCCAGAGCGCCTACTGGCGGTAGCTCCCGGCGGTGCAGCCACTTACACTGCTGGCGGTGGCGGTGGTTTTTTGGGATCTATTAGCCAAAGCCTTTTTACCGGTAACAGTGAGCCGATTCCCCCTGGTTTCCGCCCCATTAATGTGGCTCGCTATGGTCCCCGCAATATGCAGAAGTCTTTGCGGGATATGAGCTGGTTCTTGCGCTACGTGACCTATGCGATCGTGGCTGGTGACCCAAGCATCATTGAGGTAAACACTCGCGGATTACGGGAAATTATTGACAACGCCTGTTCCTCGGCAGCCACCATTGTGGCGATCGCGGGCATGAAAGATGCGTCTTTGACTTACTTCCGCGAAGATTCAGAAGCATTCGAAATTGTTGCTAACTATTTCGGCGTTCTTTTAAGGGAATTCAAAGCGCCCACCCCATCTAACAAGTTGCGTCAGCGTCAATCCTCAGATCAGCAGGGTCTAAGCCTGCCGCAGATTTATTTCAACGCCGCAGAGAACCGCCCCAAGTACGCCATGAAGCCGGGGCTGTCCATCATCGAAAAGAACGACGTTGTGAAAGCTGCCTACCGGCAGATTTTTGAGCGGGATATCAACCGGGCCTATTCTCTGGGGATTTCTGACCTAGAGTCCAAGGTAAAGAACGGCGATATTTCCATGAAGGAATTTGTGCGCCGCTTGGCTAAGTCGCCCCTTTACCGCAAAGAATTTTTCGAGCCTTTCATTAACAGTCGCGCCCTAGAGCTAGCCTTTCGACACATTCTCGGTCGCGGTCCCAGCTCCCGCGAAGAGGTGCAGAAGTACTTCTCAATCGTTTCCAGCGGTGGATTGGCTGCCCTTGTTGATGCATTGGTAGATTCCCAAGAGTATTCCGATTATTTTGGCGAGGAGACGGTGCCCTACCTAAGAGGCTTGGGACAAGAGGCTCAAGAATGCCGCAACTGGGGACCCCAAGCGGATCTGTTTAACTACAGTGCCCCCTACCGCAAAGTGCCCCAGTTCCTGACAACCTTTGGCGACTATGTACAGCCTTTGCATGACCAACATCCCTACGGCATTGGCAACGATCCGTTGGAAATTCAGTTTGGCGCAATCTTCCCTAAAGAAACCCGCGATCCGCGCAATCGTCCGGCTCCCTTTAACAAAGACACCCGTCGTCTGCTGATTCGTCGTGGTGCCGGTATTGATAACCAGGTCAGTAATCCTGGTGCTCGTGGTAACTTGCCAGGGTCCCTGGGTCCCAAGGTGTTTAAGCTTCAGCAGATTCCTGCCTACAGCGCCACCAACAACAACACCAGTATTCAAGGCACCGAAGTTAGCACCCAGGCAACGATTCGGGCAGCATATCTACAGGTGTTTGGTCGCGACGTTTATGCGGGTCAGCGCCAGACAGCGGCAGAGACCAAGCTAGAAAACGGTGAAATTTCCATGCGGGAATTTATTCGGATTTTGGCTAAGTCTGATGCCTTCCGTAAGACTTACTGGACGTCCCTGTACGTGATGAAAGCGGTTGAGTATATCCACCGCCGTTTGCTGGGTCGTCCCACCTATGGGCGAGCTGAAACCAACAAGTACTTTGATATTTGTGCCAAGAAGGGTTTCTATGCCTTAGTGGATGCGCTGCTAGACAGCAAAGAGTATGAAGAATCCTTTGGGGAAGATACGGTTCCCTATGAGCGCTATCTAACCGCTGGCGGTTTGGCATTGCGCAACACCCGTCCTGGCACCCTGGGTAACAAAGGCATTGTGGTTAAGCCTGAGCCTGAGAAGCCTCGCTTTGTGGAACTGGGCGAGCCGGTTTCCGCTCGCACTGTCGGCGATATGAAGCCTCGGATTATTCAGGGGGTTAGCAAGCAGCGAGAGCAGAATAAGGTCTTCAAATTAACCAATGTGGACGACAAAGTGAACCTGAAGCAAGTGGTTCAGGCTGCTTATCGTCAAGTCTTTGAGCGTGATTTGGATCCCTATGTGGTGAGAGCTGAGTTTACAAGCTTGGAAAGCCGCCTAGGAAACCGCGAGATCAATGTGAAGGAGTTTATTGAATTCCTCGGTATTTCTCAGGTTTATGTGCGCGAATTCTACGCGCCCTATCCCAACACCAAGGTAATTGAGCTAGGCCTGAAGCACTTCCTGGGTCGGGCTCCTCAGAATCAAGTGGAGATTCGCAAGTACAACAAGATACTGGCAAGCTCTGGCTTGAGGGGCTTTATCACGGCAATGCTGATGACGCCAGAGTATGCGGAGTTCTTCGGAGAGGATACGGTGCCCTACCGTCGCTTCCCCACGTTACCTGCGGCGAACTTCCCCAATACCAACCGGTTATATGACCAGTTGACCAAGCAAAATAACGATGTGGTGGTTCCTAGTTTCGAGCCTGCAACACCGTTGAGTCGCGCTTAAATAATGTTTGTTCCTTCGGAATTAGCATGAAATGTAACTCCCCTGGCTTTAATGGTTGGGGGAGTTTATTTTTTATTTTTGAATGTTCTAGTTAAAGAATATGGAGGAAAGGTAATTGTCTAACTATGAAGTGGTGGAGATTAAGGCTTTTGTGCCGGCAAAAGACTTTGGGCTATCGAAGCAGTTTTACACAGATATTGGCTGCGAATTGAAGTGGTCCGATGAGAGCATGGCTTATTTTGTGGCGGGAAACAGTAGTTTTTTTCTCCAAAATTCCTACGTTGAAGACCATGCCAATAATTTTATGATGCATCTTCTAGTGGAAGATGCCGATAGTTGGTGGCAGCGAGTTGCTGATAGTAACGTTGCCTCTAAATACGGCGTTCGGGTTAGTAAGCCAGCGGATCGAGAGTGGGGAATGCGAGATTTTACGATGCACGATCCAACGGGGGTGTTGTGGAGGGTCGGGCATAATTTATGAGGAACTTAGGCAGATTACCAGACTGCTTTTGTCGAAGTTCCCCGTTGAAGTCAATTCAATCGATCCAATGCCTAAACGAAAAAATAAACGGTGGCGATTACAAGCTTCAGAGGTTGACTAGTGCTCGACAGACGCAAACTGCGCTCCATACACGCGGGACGGTCGATGGAGAGAAGATTACGAGTTGGATATACTTCTCCATCCTGATCCTAAGCACTCTTACGCACCGGCCCAGGGAAAGCGGCGCAAGCTGAGGTATTCAAGAAACCATTCCATTACGCAAAAGTGCGTTGGAATAATGCACAAATCTAGAGGGGTGAAGTTGTTGTGGAAAGTATTACGGATACTTTTCCAGAAGTGAGTCTCAAGAGTTACAACAACGTATGTTGAATGAGTTTTTCCAAATTTTAGAGAGAAAAGTTGCAAAATATTTGCGCTTACCCGGTTGGTGAGGACATTGTCTAGGTAAAAGTCTGATTTATACTTGCTGGTTAATCCAACGACGAAGCTCTCGAATTAATGCATTTTCCCCCAGGCGATCGCGTCCTTTCAAAGTCTCTAAAAGTTTCTCAGTATTTAAAACTGGCAATACTGTTGACTGTGCTCCTGTTTCGTAGTGATCGCCCTTCAAAACATAGACAAATAAGCTTTCTCCATCAAAACGCCACACTTCTTTGATGCCGAGGCTAGCGTAAATTTCCAAGCGATTGAGCGAACTACTGGTGATATCAATTTCAATTGCCAGATCTGGCGGTGGATCGATGGTTAAGTCGATATCCGTCTTGCCGCGAACTTGAGCTTCCGAAGTGATGTAGTAACACTCGTCAGGCTCCAATCCCCGCTGTAAATCTTCTCGGCTCCAAGTGGTAGAGCCCAAGCTATAAATCTCTAGCCCTAGCTCTTCCGTTGTTGCCTCAACAATCCGCCCCAGTAGTCGCTTGTTCGCCTCATGCTCTGGTAATGGCGTCATAATTTCTAGCCACTGATGATCGTAGGTCAAGCGCTTGCCTGGCTTTTCCGCTAAGTCATACACCAATCCTTGGTAGGTAGACCAGCTAACTCCCTGCAGTAAAACCTTTTCTTGTTGAGTGAGGATCGGTGTTGTAACCATAAAAGTCCAACCAGTAACGGCGACTGAAGCTAATTCAGATCATACTCATCACTACAAATCTTTCTCAAATGCCGCCGTTGGAGAGAACTAGAAGGCTGATTAGGGTGCCGCTGTTCCAAAGTCCGTGAAGGAGGATCGGGGCGACCAGGTTGCGGGTGCGCAGGTAAACGCCGCCGAGGACGATGCCGAGGACCGTTAGGGGTAGCACTTCCGACAGGCTTAGGTGGGCGATCGCAAACACCAGCGCACTAACTACAACGGCGCCCCAGGGAGATAGGCTGCGGGTTAGCGACGGCAGCAGAAAGCCGCGGAATAGGGTTTCTTCGAAGAGAGGGGCGGCGATGGAGGCGGTGAGGAAGAAGGCCGCGATCGCCCAGGGATCGCGGTTTTCTAGGATGATGCCCAGGATTGGGTTGCTGCCGCCGCGTCCCTGCCATAGGAGCTGGTTGACCAAGGAAATGCCGACCACTAAGGGGAGGGCGAGCGCATAGCCGCCGATGCCCCAGCGGAACCAGCGATCGCGAAAATTGTAGTCAAACCAGGGCTTGGCTAGGGGCCAATATTCGCGAATGGAGTAGCGTAGGACCCACAAACCGGGGATGCTGAGGAAGCCGTAGCCCAGGAGGATAATGCTGGCTTTTGGAAGTCCCGTTAGGGCGGCGCGGTTGATGCCGAGGGCACTGGTGGTCAGCCCCAGGAGTAGCGGAGTAACCAGCTGTCCGACGAAGAAAAAACCGACGACGAAGACCTGTAAAACGGTTTCGTTGGACCAGGGGATATCCCAACTTTCGGTGGCGTTGAGGGCAAGGAGGGCTTGGGATTTTTGCACAAATCGCTGAATAACCAGGAAAATCAGCAGTCCGACGCCGATGATTAGACCGATGATGGGGACAAAATTAACGGTGGCAAGTTTGATGGCGGTGCGGTTGGCTTGGGCGGTGGCGCTGGCTTTGAGATTGGCGAGGGCGTCAGTTTGATCGGTCAAGGTTAACCAGCGGGCGATCGCCAAGTCCTCAAACCACCCGTCTAACTCCTGCAACTGCGCAGGCACCATTTTGGCTGCATTGCCCAAGGTTTGCTGAATCACGTCGCCAGCATCATCGCGCCATAAAACCGACGCAATACCGGCAGTTTGCCCCACCAGTTCTAGAGGCTCTTTCGCTGGGTTATTGACGGCATCTTTCAAGGTAAAACTGTCGGGCACTAGCGGATTCCACTGCTTTTGGGCAAGCTCGCGTTCCTGCTTCACCGCCAATAGCAAGCCAATGCGTAAATCCACCTCGGCAAGCACCTGGGTTTGCTGCTTGATTTCCGTTTGTAAGGTAAACAGCTCTTCGGCGGTGATGGTGTCGTCGGGATTGTCTAGGCGCTCGTTAAATGTTTCAAGGCTGGCTTCAGCGGATTTTCGGAAGGTCTCGTAGGCGCTGAGGGACTGCTGAACCGCATTGCTTTGCCCAAAGCCTGCACGCACTGCTTGCCCAATGCTATCGATGGATACATCCATAATTTCTGGCGCGACTGGGCGATCGCTATCCAGCCCCACCACTCGCAGGAGCAGATTGGTTTGATATAGCTCCAGTCGGCTTTGAATCTGGGTTTCGTTTAGGCTACTTACCAGGGATAAGCCGGTGACCGAGACGCAGAGCACCGTCAAAATCGTAAGCAGTAAACGTTTGATATCCATGGGCAGGCGGCTGGGTTTGGCAGGCGTTTATTTACAGACCTTAAAGATATCGCTATTCGCTGATTGGCGGGAGAAGTTGGCGACAGGCGGGGATCAGAATCGGCATCCGGATAGTGGACACCTTAGAAAATGGACGCGATCGCCGTTCCGCCGTAAAAAAACAACGGATCATGTAGCCGCCGCAGACTGTATCGATTGGCAGATTGTATTGATTGATAAATCGATTCGGCGTGCTTCCGGCAAATTCCCTGCGGCATTGTTGCTGTAATTGGTGTGGGAAAAGCAATGGCAAATTCAAAGGCGAATTCAAAGGCGAATTCACGAGAGAACTCGTGGGTAAAAGCACGGGCGAGGCTCGGCAGAAAATATTGGGTAGTTGCCAGCCTTTGCGGTGCGATGGTTGCTGGGGGTGGGTCGATCGCCCTTGCCCGCACGGTGTCGGGTTCAAGTTCAGTGTCGCGATCGCCCCAGCAAGCCCTCCCCTCCTCAGCCATGGCTCAAAATTCCCAAGCTAGTCAATCTGGCGATCGCGTCACCTCTAGCCTGCGTCCGTTATTGCCGTCTGACGCTCCCGATATGCCGACGGTGGATCCTCGAGCGACGTTTGTGTTGGAAAACACCGACGTTAATGCCCAGGTATCGGGAAACCTGGCGCGGGTGGAGGTGACCCAAACCTTTAAAAATCCCTTCGATGTGCCGCTGGATGCGGTGTATACATTCCCCCTGCCAGATGAGTCGGCGGTGGATGATTTGGAGATCACCCTGGGCGATCGCACCATTAAGGGGCTGATTAAAAAGCGAGAGGAGGCGCAGGAAATTTTTGAGCAAGCGCGCCAGGAAGGTCGCACCGCCAGCCTGTTGGAGCAAGAGCGAGCCAATATTTTCACCCAGTCCCTGACCAATATCCGTCCCGGCGAAACCATCAAAGTGACCCTGCGCTACACGGAGTCTTTGAAGTTTGAGGGGGGCGACTACGAATTTGTCTTCCCCATGGTGGTGGGACCGCGATACATCCCTGGGCGTCCCATCGATGGCGAGGGCAATACCGCCGAGGTGCCCGACGCCGATCGCATTAATGCACCGGTGCTGCCGCCGGGGATGCGGTCCGGGCACGATATCCAGGTGAAGGTGGTTGTGGAAAACTGGGACGGCATTGGTCCCGTAAAGCAGGTGCGATCGCCATCTCACGATCTCGATATCCAATCCCAGCGCGGCGCGACAGTTATTGAGCTGGATAAAAACGACACTATCCCTAACAAGGATTTGATCCTGCGCTACCAGGTTTCGGGCAAGGATACCCAGGCGACGGTGTTTACCCATGGCGACGATCGCGGCGGGCACTTTGGGATGTATCTGGTGCCGGCGGTGGATTACAAACAGCGGGCGATCGTACCTCGGGATATTGTATTTTTGATGGACACGTCTGGCTCCCAGCGCGGTGCCCCCATTGCCCAGTCAAAGGCCTTAATGCGCCGATTGCTCCATAATCTGCACCCGGATGACACCTTCACGATTTTGGACTTTGCCAACACCACTACTCGATTGTCGGCAGCACCTCTGAAAAATAACCGCGCCAACCGTCAGAAGGCGTTTGAGTATGTGGATGCGCTGGACGCAAACGGTGGCACTAATTTGCAGGCGGGCATTGACGCGGTGATGAATTTTCCTGCCCAGGAAGAGGGGCGGCTGCGCACCATCGTGCTGCTAACGGATGGCTATATCGGCAATGATCGCGAAATTATCGGTGAGGTGCGCGATCGCCTCCAACCCGGCAATCGCCTCTTCAGCTTCGGTGTCGGCAGTTCCACCAACCGCTTCTTGCTGGATCGGCTGGCAGAGGTGGGGCGTGGTGCCTCTCAAGTGGTGCGCCAGGACGAAAAACTAGACGATGCCGTTGAACGATTTTTCAAACAGCTATCCAACCCGGTGCTGACCAATGTGCAAGTTCGCTGGGAAGGATCGGGGGCAGCGCCTGAAATTTATCCCGGCGCCGCGCCAGATCTATTTGCTGCTCAGCCGCTGGTGATTTTTGGACGAAAAAAAGATCTTCAGCCGGGAACCCTTGTGGTCACTGGAACCCAGGCGGGTGGTAGGCGCTACGAAGAACGGTTTAATCTAACGTTCGATCAGCGGGGGCAGGAGGCGATCGCTCAGCTATGGGCGCGATCGCGAATCAAAAGCCTAATGAACCAGCTTTACGGCAATGAGGTGAAATCCCTGGTGGACCAGGTGACCAACACGGCCCTAGCGTACCGGCTCCTGTCCCAATACACCGCCTTTGTGGCCGTTAGCCAGGAAGTGCGGGTGGAGCCTGACGGCACCCGGCGGTCCGTGGAAGTGCCGGTGGAATTACCTGAAGGCGTCAGCTACGAAGGCATTTTTGGCGGCGCAGTAAACGGTGCCCCTCCTCGCCCCGCACCACCAGGTTCAGCGCCCGTCAGTCGGAGAGCCTCTGGAACACGAGGACAGAGTCAAGTGGGCGCGATCGGTCGTCCAGCTCCCCTTATTCAACCTCAGGCCTTGCCGCCAGGTGATATGGCAGAAAGCGGCGAAATTGCGCCGCAGGAACCAAGCTGTAGCCCCGTCAACCCTAAGATTGCCGTAATCAAAGCTGAGGGGCTAACCGACGAACAACTGGAAAAGCTCAAGGAATATCTATGTAGCGTGGCTGGATTTTCTGGGGTGAGCGGCGACGTGTTCCTGGAGGTAAACGCGCGCAATGGTCGTCTGGTGCGCATTGTGGTGGACGATACCCAGTCCACCATCCGCGATCGCAACGTCCTAAATAGACTGCGCCAAACCTTGCAGGCATGGCAAGTTTCGGGCACTTCCCCCACCAAGATCCAACTACAGCTTCGGTTGTAATAGGAGCCAAAACGAGTAGAAGCGATAATCCCTTTTGCATCAGAAGGCAACTCCAACTCAGTGTCTGCAAAGGGGATTTGAATGAAGCCTTAAGCTCAGAAGGCACAGGGGCGCGTCAGACTACTCGCACTCGGTTTTGAAGTAAAGCTTTGGATTCTCAACCAACCTTGTATAGCCAAGGAAATTGGCGGTTTTCCATGATGTGGCAACTCCATCCCCCAGGCAGTATTCATTGGTTTCTTCCATCGCAGCACCAAAGATGGAGTAATTGAGTTCTTGCCACTTTGGGGCATCCCATCCCAAAACGAATTTGAAAAATTTCTGGGCGATCGCCTGATTGTAAACATCGGACTGGCGAGGGCGATTGGGATAATCTAACCGTACGTCCCTTGCTTTGCCGTTGACAAAATAGATCACAAATTTTGTACCCTGGGGCAACTCTGGAATCGCCCGACGCAGCTTGGCTACGCTGAAGGTATAGTCGCGGTTGCCGTCGGCATGGGTTAGCCGCGTGTGGTAGCGCCCAAAGTATCTTTCAACGGTGGACAAGCTTTGATCAAAAACAGCATTCCCCGCGATCGCCGGCATTCCGGTCATCAAAGCGATCCCAGCGCCAGCAATGCTTACCAAGCTTGCTTTGGCAGCAGATAGACGTAATTTTTCCATGGGTTGATTTACCCCAAAAAGTATTGGACGCACAAACAGTAGACACTCAACTTGGGCATCGGCCGAAGAAAAGCAACGAAGAAGAGCAGTCGTTTCGTTACGAGCTGCCCCTTACCCCATTGCTGAATCGGCAGCTGTCTCCACTCCGTTGGTCGAGCTGATGGAGTTGGGGTGATTGCCCAACCCCAAACCTACTGCACCGAGTTCTTTAGAGCTGGTCCATCTCCAGCATCAGCCCCAAAACTTCAAATTACACGTGCACTTTTAACCTTGGCGTCGCCGTTAACTGGCAGCAATTAGGGTGCGGCAATCCTAAGGCGTGTCATCATTGAGCACCAGAAGTCTGACGTAGTGGGGATTACACGCCCTTTCAAGCAAACAGTGTTGAGGGACTGAAACCCTGGCAGCTAAAGGCTTTGAGCCTTAAATGATACAGCCTCTAACTATTGCTGTTGCCACTGCGGCTACTCAGTTCAATCAATTCCACTTTGTAGCCGTCGGGATCTTCCACAAACGCAATCACGGTTTTTCCGTGCTTCATCGGTCCCGGCGGGCGGGAAATTTTGCATCCCTGCTCGGCGATCGCATTGCAGGTGGTGTAAATGTCATCCACCCCCAGCGCAATATGCCCGTAGGCATCTCCTAAATCGTAGGACTCCACCCCCCAGTTATGGGTTAGCTCAATCACTGAATGGTCAGACTCGTCGCCATAGCCCACAAAGGCCAGCGTAAACTTGCCGCCGGGATAGTCTTTTTTACGCAGCAGCTTCATCCCCAACACATCGCAATAAAACTGAATGGAGCGGTCCAAATCGCCCACTCGCAACATGGTGTGTAGTAGTCGCATAACGGTCTTCTCCTTTCAACGGTCTATTAAACGGGATATCAATAATAGTGCCTCTTTTGTAGAAAACTGGCGTCTGCTTCAAGCGCTTTAGCGCCGTGTCAAGGAGTCCCCGCCGAACCACAAAGTGGACAGGGGCTGCGGAGGAAATTCCCCAGAGAAGGGCGATCGCCCCCTTAAAATCAAGCTACACATCTGGCAGCATCACACCATGAATCTACCCACCTGGGTAACCTGCTCCCGCCTCCTCGCCGTTCCTGCCGCCTTGATTTTGCTCAGCGATCCCTCTAACAATCCATCGACGGAGCAGCGCTGGTGGGCATTGGGAATCTTTTTGGTGGCAGCTCTCACGGACTGGCTAGATGGTTATCTGGCGCGGCGCCTTAACCAAGTGACGGACCTGGGAAAATTTCTAGATCCCTTGGTGGACAAGCTATTGGTGCTGGCTCCGCTGATGGCGCTGGTGGAATTGGGGCGGGTGCCTGCGTGGGGCGTCTTTGCGATCGCCGCCCGAGAGTTAACCATTGCCGGGTGGCGGGTGAACCAAACCAAGATCTCCGGCGCAAACTGGTGGGGAAAATTCAAAACCGTGAGTCAAATTGTGGCGATCGCCCTACTGCTTTGCCCCAGCTTTGACCCCTATCCTGTTCTTTCCCTCTCCGCCTTCTGGATCGCCGTCACCCTCTCCTGGATTTCCGGACTCATTTACCTATTCCCCAAGCGCACCTAACCCAAAGAAACAGCCATAAAAAAGGCTCCACTATTGAATCGTGGAGCCCTTTTAACAAATTTCTCTTGTCTATAACTTTTGCCGTTTTGATTGCACAAACAGCAACCTAAACAAGAATTTAATAATAGATTGCAGTAAAAGCGATCGCCGGAAACAGCGAGTTACTCACCTTCACGACTGGCGGTCTGAATATAAAGGATTAGTAAAAAAGCCGCCGGAACAGCCACAAAAAGGATGCTGGCAATAAAGCCCAGGTCATTAGTTTGCATTACTCTCTAGCCCCACTAGGTCGAAGGAAAAGTCGTAGCTCTTAGGATACACCGAACCCACTCCAGTGCACCGACTCAGGGCTTTGTTCCCACACTTTGTGACCATCGCCAGCCTTTTTAACGGTTTTTTCCACGGCGCTCCACAAAGCTTAAACAAGCCCTAGTCGCCGGATCCACCCTAGGTTAGACTGTACGCTGAAGCACAGCGAACGCGCTCCCATAGATGTAGTCGTTCACTGATATTTCTTCTAAAGAAAGCTTCAACCCGTAACTAAAAACGTTGCGAGTCGGTCCCATAACCGGCTTTTTTTATTGGCTTTTCTCGGAATATGCCGTCAATGGTCCCAGTGCAGAGCGCTGCTTTTGTAGGGAACTGCCTGCGACCGCTGATGACCTGTTGCCTGTTTGCTGGAGCGATCGCCCACTTTCTATGACTCACCCGCTGATCCCCACCATTATTGACCTTGCCACTCCCATTGCCAGCGAGCTGGGTTTGGAAGTGGTTAATGCGGCTTTTCACACCAACCAAAGTCCACCGGTTCTGCGCCTGGAGGTCCGTAACCCCGGCACTGATACCAGCTTGGATAACTGTGAAAAAATGAGCCGCGCCTTGGAAGCTCAGCTGGACGAACACGAGTCTGTGCCTGATTCCTATGTGCTGGAAGTGTCTAGCCCCGGTTTATCGAACCTCCTAGAAAGCGATCGCGACTTCGCCTCTTTTAAAAGCTTTGCCGTTGCCGTTGACCTAACGGAGCCCCACAAAGGGAAGCGCCATTGGGAAGGCACCCTGGTTGGTCGAGACGACGACCACGTACGCCTTTCCCAAAAAGGACGAGTGGTTAAACTGCCACGCCCCCTCGTCCAAGCCGTTCAACTAGCCGACGGCGACGAATTCTAAAGGTTTTAACGGCAATAGCGTTGACCGCCATCACCAAGACACTACCGATGGGGCATTGCCCCGCGTCAGTGCGCCCAGGCAATTTAAACAACCCATAGGGCGCCAAGTAGAACAAAGCTCACAAGAAAATTCTGCGGCGGCACCACATCCCCGTCGCTCCCTATCCAAAATCATTCACAGCAAGGAGATCTCCCGTTATGTCAATGGTTCGTTTGCCCGGTTTACAAGACATGATCGACGGAATTAGCCGGGAGCGAAATCTACCGAAATCCTCCGTGGAAGCAGCCCTGCGCGAGGCACTGCTAAAGGGTTACGAACGCTATCGACGAACCCAGGACCTGGACACTCGAATAACCTTCGAAGAGGACTACTTCGACACCTTTGAAGTGGAGCTGGACACTGAAGACGAAGGATTTCGAGTGCTGTCCACTAAAAGCATTGTGGACGAGGTAACCAACCCCGACCACGAAATTGCCCTGTTGGAAGTGCAGGAAGTGGCCCCCGAAGCCCAGCTGGGGGACACGGTGATTTTGGACGTCACCCCTGGTCAGGATGATTTTGGGCGGATGGCGGCGATCCAAACCAAGCAGGTGCTGGCTCAAAAGCTGCGGGATCAGCAGCGCAAACTCATTCAAGAGGAATTTCAAGACTTAGAAGGAACGGTGCTGCAAGGGCGTATTTTGCGATTTGAACGCCAGTCGGTCATCGTCGCGGTAACCAGCGGCTACGGGCAGCCAGAGGTGGAATCGGAACTACATCGTCGGGAGCAGTTGCCCAACGATAACTATCGCGCTAATGCCCCCATCAAAATTTACCTGAAGCGCGTGTGTGAAGGCACCCAGCGAGGTCCCCAGCTTCAGGTATCGCGAGCTGACGCAGGCTTGGTGGTGTATTTGTTTGCTAACGAAGTGCCGGAAATTGAGGACGATATTGTGCGCATTGTGGCGGTGGCGCGGGAAGCTAACCCACCATCTCGCTACGTGGGACCACGCACAAAAATTGCCGTGGATACGGCGGAGCGAGATGTGGATCCGGTAGGAGCCTGCATTGGGGCTCGGGGATCACGGATTCAGGTGGTGGTGAACGAGCTACGGGGCGAAAAAATCGACGTCATTCGCTGGTCCCCCGACCCCTCTATGTATATTGCCCAGGCTCTGAGTCCGGCGCGGGTGGATGAGGTGCGATTGATGGATCCTGAGGATCGTCAGGCCCATGTGCTGGTGCCGGAGGATCAGCTGAGTTTGGCCATTGGTAAAGAAGGGCAAAATGTGCGCCTGGCGGCTCGGTTGACGGGCTGGAAGATTGATATTCGCGATTCGGCGAATTACGACTACGAAGCAGAAGATTTAGCCGCGGCGGAAGCGGCAGAAGCACGGGCAATTCGCCAGGAAGAGGAGCGAGCAGCGGCGGAGGCCGAGGCGGCAGCACTGGCGGAAGAAGAGGCGGCTTGGGCAGAGGAACAGGCGGCGATCGCAGAAGCGGAGGCGGCAGAAGCAGAGGCGGTGAACTCTGCGGATACTGAAGATGAAGACGCGCCTGAGGCAGCAGCGGACGTTGACACTGACGAAGTTGAAGTGGTGGAAGCCACTGAAGCTGAAGCTATCGAGGCTGAGGATGCCGTAGCCGAAGACGCAGAAGAGGACGCTGCCGCAGTGGACGAGGAAGTGGAGGAAAGCGCTCCCGATGACACTTACGAAGCTGACGAAGCTGACGAAGCTGACGATGTTGATGCCCCTGACGCCGCGTACGAGGAGGAATTGGACGAAGAGGAGGAATAAGTAGGAATAGGTTGCGCTCTTAGGGCACAGTCTCAGAGTCGCAGAATCTAAGAGCAACAAAACCTAGAAGTCGCAAAGCCCAAGAGTTCCCATGCCCGTTGGTTACCGTTGCTGTGTCAGCTGTCGTCGCACCGCTCATCGCTCTCAATTTTGGCGCATTGTGCGAAATAACGGCGATCGCATTGTCACCCTTGATTACGGCATGGGGCGTTCCGCCTATTTGTGCCCCACAGAGGCTTGCTTGCGATTGGCTCAGAAAAAGAAGCGGCTGGAGCGATCGCTACGTACTTCGGTTGATCCCGCCATATATGACCAACTTTTTCAACGATTAGAATCTCCTTTAATTTGAAGCAACGCCAGTTTTTTCCTGTGGGAACGGGACCGCCCATTGCAAAGGTGCTGTTGCCTAGCCCTTATAACCCTGCGGTTATGCATCATGAGGTTCCGTGGATAATCCGTCCCCGGGACAACCAGGACAATGGAACCTTCGGTAACATCTACGCAATATTGGATATTTACCTTACGGATTCGCCATATCGCGCCATAATAGAGGCGGGGAATAATGTGTAATGGCACATTGCCCATAACCTAGGGTATCTAGGGAATGGAAGATGGGCTGTCTTCCCCGGTAAAGCCAGAGTGGTGACTAATATGTCATGACCTAAAAAGAGCCAATTTTCGAGGAAAGTACTGGATGAGCACAGGCAGAGTGAGGATCTACGATTTATCTAAGGAGTTAAATCTGGAAAACCGCGACATACTGAACATTTGCAAAGAACTTGGTGTTGAGGCAAAAAGCCATAGCAGCACCATCACAGAAGATGACGCCACTCGCATTCGGGTGACGGCAGGGGAAAAGAATGGATCATCGAACGGTGCCTCAAATGGTGCCGCCCCCAAAGCCCCCCCTCAAAAGCCCAAAGCGCCAGTTCAGAAGTCTGCGAAGAAGTCAGCTACTCCGCCTGCCCAGTCGCCTCAGATTTTAGTGGTGCGCAAGAACGAGTCAGAGGATGACGACGCTGCCGTTGCGCCCAAGCCGACTCCCCCTCAGAAGGCGGCTGCGAATAAGCCCCCTGAACGTCCCAGCCCTCCACGTCCTGCTGCCCGCAAAGCTGGGGGCGATCGCCCGGTGGCTGAGCCTCAGGCACCCGTCAGTCGTCCGGGTCAGGCACCCAAGCAAGCTGGAGCTGAGGTCAGTAATGGCGCAAAACCGGCGGTTAGCAAGCCTGCTTCGGCGACCGCGAGTCAGTCGACAGCGCCACCTCAGGCACCCAAGCCAGAGCTAAGTCAGAAGCCGACCTTAAAGCAAAAGCCTCAAATTGTCCGCAAGGTTGCCAAGGCTGACACCAATGGTGCTGGTGCGCCGTCGCCCCGCCCGGGTGCCCCGGCTCGTCCATCTAAGCCTAAGCCCACCATTGAACGGGTGGTGCCCAAATCCGCCGCTGATTCCGGCACCCCTCCCAAGGCAAAAGCCGCTGACAAGCTAGCGGAAGCTGCGCCGAAAGTGGTGCCGCCCCCGCCTCGTCCTAAGCTTGTTCGTCCCCCAGCCCGTGGGGGAGATGTGGCAGCATCCACAGCGGACTCTCCTCGACCGGGTCGGGTGGGACCGCCTCGTAAGAAAGTTGACCGCCCCGTGAAGGCTGGTGAGCGTACTCGCGATGACGACCAGGCGCCCCGCAAGCCCAAGCCCACCATTGTTGAGCTGCGTCGCCCCAGTCCAAAATCCTCCCGTCCAGAAGAGTCCAAAGCTCCCAAAGAGACCCAGGAGGCTGCTGCTCAGCTTTTAGATAAGCCCACACGACCTGCTGCGTCGTCTTCTGAAAGCGGAGAAAGTTCTGATGATAGTGGTTCTTTCGCTCCGCGTTTGCGCCGCCCTTCGCCCGCCCGTCCTGGCAAGAAAACGCGCGATTGGACCGATGGCGAGCGAGAGATGCGGGAGCGTAATTCCTCTAAGGAGCGCCTGAAGAAGCGGCGATCGCCTATTGCCATCGACGACGATGACGATGATTTTGATGAGGAAATGAGCGCTAGTGGCGTGCCTAACAATCAGGTCAGCCTGTCCATCGCCCGGCCGCCGAAGCCCAAAGGTATGGTGACCGCCAAGCCCACCAGCTCTGCACCGGCAGCGAAAGCTTCGCCGAAGCGCCGGTCTCGTCCATCTCGCAACCGTCGCGATCGTCACCACGGAGCGGCTCAGAAGCAGGAACGCCCAGAGATTATTTCTCTAACCGACGGCGTTACTGTGGCAGAGCTTGCCAGAATGTGCATCATTCCTGACACGGACATCATCAAGCATCTGTTCTTGAAGGGCACCATGGTCAACATTAACCAGACCCTGGATATTCCCACGGCAACAATGGTGGCTGAAGCGTTTGGGATTTTGGTGGAAGAGGAAGAACAGGTGTCCGCCGCCAAGAAGGTGACGGAGATGCTGGACGAGGCCGATCTGGACAACCTTCAAATTCGTCCGCCGGTGGTGACCATCATGGGTCACGTGGACCACGGAAAAACCACTTTGCTCGACTCCATCCGCGAAACCAAGGTAGCCCAAGGGGAAGCAGGGGGAATTACCCAGCATATTGGCGCTTACCACGTGGACGTGACTCACAATGGCAAGAATCAGCAAATTGTGTTCCTAGATACGCCCGGCCACGAAGCCTTTACGGCGATGCGGGCGCGGGGTGCACGGGTGACCGACATTGCCATTTTGGTGGTAGCTGCCGACGATGGCGTGCGCCCCCAAACCTTGGAGGCTTTAAGTCATGCCCAAGCGGCAAAGGTGCCCATTGTGGTTGCCATTAACAAGATCGACAAGGAGGGTGCCAATCCCGAGCGAGTTAAGCAGGAGCTGTCGGAGCGTGGTCTGGTTCCTGAGGAATGGGGCGGCGAAACGATTATGGTGCCCGTCAGCGCGTTGAAGGGTGAAAACCTGGACGATCTGTTGGAGAACTTGCTGCTGGTGTCCGAGGTGGAAGACCTATCGGCGAACCCGGATACGTTGGCGAAGGGTACCGTTGTGGAAGCACACTTGGATCGGGCTCGCGGTCCGGTGGCGACGCTGTTGGTGCAAAACGGTACGCTGCGAGTGGGCGATATTCTGCTGGTGGGTCCTTGCTTAGGTAAGGTGCGCGCCATGATTGATGATCGCGGCGATCGCGTGGACGAAGCATCCCCATCCTTTGCGGTGGAGGTGTTGGGTCTGAACGAAGTGCCCGCTGCCGGTGACGAATTCCAGGTGTTTGCCGATGAGCGAGAAGCTCGGTCCCTTGCCAGCGATCGCAGCGACGAGCAACGTCAAAGCCGACTTCAGCAAGCCATGGCTTCTCGCCGGGTGAGCCTAACTAGCCTGTCCGACCAAGCCCAGGAAGGGGAGCTGAAGGAACTGAATTTGATTCTGAAGGCAGACGTACAAGGTTCGGTGGAAGCCATCCTCGGATCCTTGCAGCAGTTGCCCCAGGATGAGGTACAAATCCGCGTGCTAATGGCGGCTCCGGGCGAGGTGAGTGAAACGGACGTTGACCTTGCCTATGCCAGTGACGCTGTAATTGTTGGATTCAACACCACCTTGGCAACCGGTGCCCGTCGTGCGTCCGATGATGCGGGCGTTGATGTGCGTGAATACAGTGTGATTTACAAGCTTCTGGATGATATCCAGGGGGCGATGGAAGGTCTACTGGAGCCGGAAGAGGTGGAAGAAGGCTTGGGTCAGGCGGAAGTTCGCGAGGTGTTCCCTGTGGGGCGTGGCGCTGTTGCCGGTTGCTACATCAAGGAGGGCAAGCTAATTCGCGATTGCCTGATTCGAGTTCACCGCGATGGCAAGTTGGTGCACAACGGTCGTTTGGATTCGCTGAAGCGTATGCGTGATGACGTGAAGGAGGTCAACACTGGCTTTGAGTGTGGTGTTGGTTTAGATAGCTTTAGCGCTTGGAAGCAGGGCGACATTATTGAGTCCTTTAAGCTTGTGGCGAAACGTCGCACCTTGAAGGTTTAACGCCTTGTAAATAGCTAAGTTAACTTGGCTGTTTAATTTGACCGTCTAGCTTCAAAAACCGGCTAGTCTAGGGCTGATGCTCTTAGGCTCGCCGGTTTTGTTTTGTGCGATTCAGCAGCCAGCACATTGTTTAATGTCGGAATTTGGAATTGATAGCCAGCTTGATAAAAAATAGGACAATTTTGAGCTGTTCATTTGAGCCGTTCAATCGAAGCTGAATCCATACTATTTGCTTCGCCAACGACGCCCCTCAGCGATCGCAGGCTGTTCTATGCATTCAAGAGCTGGCCCTAGTGTTTCAGTTTCGATATTTCAGTTTTGATGTTTCAGTTTGTAGCGACATATCGCATGGCGACACATCGGAAAGACCCGTTTCTTTTGTTTCACTTAGCGGCTTTGACAGCGGTGCCCGTTGGCTTAGAGGCTTGTTTATTGGGGTTTGCGGCGGGAGATCCGCTGCTGCCGGGTAGTTTGGATTGTTTGGCGGTGGGAATTTTGGGGGCGGTGCCGGTATTAGCGCTGCAGTGGTTTCGTCCGATTTATCCGTTTTCGGTGCCGCTGGTGTCTCTGCGCCCAGCAAGTTTATCGGCTCGGCAGCTTAGGGTTTTGACGGTGGCGAACGGGGGGGGGGCGAAAGGCATTGCCCTAACTAGCGCCATATTGGGATTATTTCTGCTGCGGCTGGTGTATCGGTGGGCTCCCATTGCAGCTGAAGTGACGCCCTTTGATAGCCGATGGGCTGGGCTGGGGGTGGCGATCGCTGCGTTTTTGCTCACTAGCCTATGGCTGCAAATGGGATTGGGGGCAGCGTTAGCGTTGGCCATGCCAGGTTCGATGATTAACGGGGCAGAAGCGTTTCCCGTTGATGAAATCGACCGCAGCTTCTTCCGCTGGGGAATTCCCCTGAGTCGTATCTTGCCGGTTCTTGAAGAAGAGGAGGCAGGTGAAATTGCGGAAGAAATGGCAAGCCAAGATAGCAACATTGAGGAAGAAGGGGCTGAGTTAAACGCGGATGACACCGCGGATTTGGCTGGTGAAGATGAAGGGGAAGGGGAAGAGGTCGAAGAGGAAACAGCGGAGGAAGTGAGTGACGAGGCGGATGATGAGGCTGGTGATAAGGCGATCGCCCCTGAATTCGCCGACGATTCTGAACCCGCCTCAAAACCAGACACCGATGAAAATGCTAATGGCGAAACTACTGAAACTGTAGAAGCTGAGACTGTAGAAGCTGAAAGCACTGAAACGGCAGACGTTGAAGCTGAGGACGAAAGTGCAACAGAAGAGCCTGTTGCCGCAGCATCTGAGTTATCTGAGTTAAAAGAGCCAGAAGCTTCAGACTCCGAAGAGCCCGACGGCGAAGAAGTAGCGGCGGTGGAGATTGCCGACGATTCTATTTCTGAAAGAGATCGCGATCCGGAACCAGCCCTTGAGGACGTTGATGAGGGTTCTGAGACATCGGAGCAAACTGACGACGAGGAGAATTGAGGCTTTCCCGATAAATCCTGATAATGTTAATAGGCTGTATCGAGCACCGTTTTATTCGCCATGTTTTGGGCTGACAAAATTGCCGCCGACGCGCAAGGTTCTGCGATCGTCGTTAACGATTCAAAAACCCCCTCCGGTCGCGTCCACGTGGGCTCCGTTCGCGGGGTCATTATCCACGACACCATCTATCGCGCCCTAAAACAGGCTGGCAAACCGGTGAAGTTCACTTATGGCGTGGATGATTACGACGCCCTTGATACGGTTCCCCATTATTTGGACCAGGAAAAATTTGCGCCCTATCTGGGAGAACCTCTGTGTAACGTGCCATCGCCAGGACCAGAGGCGGAGGATTACGCCAAGTATTTTATGGGCGAATTCTTGGATGTTTTTGCAGATTTGGGTGTGCGTCCAGATATTTACTATCTGCGAGACTTTTATCGGTCTGGGCAGATGAATCCCTATATCGACAAGTTTTTGCAGAACGCTCACCTGGTGCGCCAGTCTTACAAAGAAGTGAGCAAAGCGGACCGTCCAGATAATTGGTATCCGTTCCAGGCAATTTGCGAAAAGTGCCGAAAAATCGCCACCACCAAGGTTACGGACTATAAAGACGGCAAGATTTTCTACACCTGCGATCGCAACGCCACGGACTACACCCAAGGCTGTGGCTACTCGGGCTGGATGTCGCCGATGGATGGCAACGGTAAGCTGCCCTGGAAAGTGGAGTGGGTCGCCAAGTGGGAGCTGGTGGGGGTCACCATTGAGCTGGCGGGTAAGGACCATTCCCAGAAAGGCGGGTCCCGCGATGTGGCGAATTCTATTTGTCGCAAAGTGCTGCGTAAAAATCCGCCGTACCACGCGCCCTACGAATTTATTTTGGTGAACGGCACCAAGATGAGTTCCTCCAAGGGGGTAGGCTCCAGCGCCAAGGATATGGCAGCCCTGTTGCCACCGGAGCTGCTGCGCTTCCTGATGCTGCGCACGCCGCCGAAGACTGTTATTAATTTCTCGCCTAACTACGAGACCATTACTCGACTATTTCGGGACTACGACGGCTTAGTGGCTCGCTACGGCAAGGCGATCGCTGAGAACGACGGCAAGCCACCGGAGCTATCGGACGACTGGATGAGCCTGTACTACTCCCAAATTGAAGACGAGATTGTCCCCTATCAGCCCTTCGACTTCAGCACCTTAATTTCCCTGCTGCAATTGCCCCACCTGGACATTAATTCTGAGGTGGATAGCCGCAGCGGTGGCGCGTTGAGTGAGGAAGACTGGGAAATTGCCCGGCAGCGTATCGCCGTAGCCCAGAAGTGGCTGGATGACTACGCTGACGAGGAGGACAAGCTGGTTCTGTATATGGATTCGATTCCCGACAAGGCAGAGGATTTAAAGCCGGAGCAGGTGCAGTATTTGCAGGCGCTGCTGGAGAATTTACAGGGGGTGGATACCTGGGATGGGGAAACCTTGCAAACCACCCTGTTTTCCACGGCAAAACAGCTTGAGCTAAAAATGCCGATCGCCTTCCAATCGGTATATCGCTCGTTCCTCAATAAGGACCGGGGACCGAAGGCGGGACCGCTGTTGTCTTATTTGAACGCTGAGATGGTGCGCGATCGCATTGAGGCTGTTATCGCCCTAAATGCAGCCTGAAAAGGGCGATAGAAAACCAGCCACGTAGAGGAAAACCACATAACTTTCTGTAATTTGCGCCGTTGGCTATTCTGCTGCGGCGCATTTGCCATGAAAGAATAAAACAGACGAACAAAAAGCTGATTCCTGGCGTCACTTAGCCTTGGAATCAGCCTTTGTCTCTATCATCAATACCCCCAGGGGAATTCGAATCCCCGTCGCCTCCGTGAAAGGGAGGTGTCCTAGGCCTCTAGACGATGGGGGCGTATTGCGGAATCGCCGGTGTTGCCGTCGTTTCGTGAAAATAAATGTATCGAAGTTGTACAGGCATGTCAAGGTTTTATCGAAATTTATCTTCCAGGGTGTTTACCTTGGAATTAGGGCGCATTTGGGAACAATGAAAATAGCACAGGGCGATCGCGTTATTGAGTTCTGCGTATTTTTTGAATCTATTGAGAGTAATTATGTTGAGCCGTCGGGTACACAACAACGCTAGTGCCGTTCAAAAATCCCTTCGAAAGCCCTTCGAAAGGACCTTAAGGCGAGGGGCGATCGCAGGGGTATTAGGAGCCGTTGTGGGGCTAACCTACAGCTCCCAGGCTGGCGTACCCCGTCCTGAGGAGGTGCTGTGGACCTTTACGGTGGATCAATGCGTTGACGACAGCTATGAGCCCCAAATCCAGAGTGTAGGGGGCGAGGCTGGGGATTCGTCCACGGAAGGGGCGTCGGATACATCGGCAAAGGATTGCCCTAGGAAGGTACGCTCCGTTAATGCAGCGGCTGGGTCTGGAATGGCTGGGGCTGAAATGCCTTGGGCTGGGGCGACTTCCTTTCAAGGTCTCCCTAAGAGCACCGCAGAGGAAACCGTTACCATCACCGAACAGGACGACCCAGTTGACACGGTTACCATCACTGAACAGGACGACCCAGTTGACACGGTTACCATCACTGAACGGGACGACCAAGTTACCGATTTAGATATTCAAGGGCTCTCGGAATCGGGAGCAGTGCAGTTTAAGTACAGTCGCTCTGGCAACTGCTGTTCGCAAATTCAGCTTATTCCTAAGCGCCGGGAGCAAGTTTTAGAAGTGATGGAGCAGGACACCACGGATCAGCACTGTCGATGTCGCTGTGACTATGAGGCGGAGGGGGTTATTGATAACTTGGAGCCAGGGGAATACACCTTGCGGGTGTTAACCTTGCGGAATGAAGCGGTGGGTGAAGGTCGCGATCGCCAATGGGTCAAGCGACAGGTGGTGCTCTTTGAAGGACAAGTTGAGCTGTAGTTTTCTGGGCTAAGTTTTCTGGGTTGAGTTTTCTGGGCTGAGCTTTTTAAGCTAAATTTCCTCCGTTGATTTTCTTCGCCAGTTTTTCCAAGGTTTTCTGTGACGGACTGCCCTCGATAAACGTTCTAGGAAATCCAAGTCAGCGCCGTTAAAAGTGCCCAAGGGCAGCATCCCTCTGTAAAATCATTGGGGTACAAAAATTAGCCACGCCAATTGATCAGCCAAGTTACTAACCAAGGGCACCGGGGAGACTAGATTTACCGTGAATTTCCAAGATGCGATCGCCACGCTCAATAAATTTTGGGGAGACCAAGGTTGCCTAATTGCGCAGCCCTACGACACGGAAAAGGGCGCAGGCACCAAAAATCCCCACACGTTCCTGCGTGCGCTAGGACCGGAGCCCTGGTCAGTGGCTTATGTGGAACCCTGCCGTCGTCCCTCTGACGGGCGCTACGGGGAAAATCCCAACCGCTATCAGCACTATTACCAGTACCAGGTGCTCATCAAGCCGTCGCCGGACACCATTCAGGATATGTACCTGGATTCCCTGCGTGCGCTCACCATCAACCCCGACGACCACGACATCCGCTTTGTGGAGGACAACTGGGAAGATGCGTCGGTGGGAGCCTGGGGCGTGGGCTGGGAAGTGTGGCTCGATGGTATGGAAGTGACCCAGTTTACCTATTTCCAACAGTGTGGCGGGTTGGATTGCAATCCGGTGGCTATTGAAATCACCTACGGGCTTGAGCGCCTGGCTATGTATTTGCAGGGAGTGGATGCGATCGCCGATATCCAGTGGAATGACTCCCTAACCTACGGCGACGTACACCTCCAGGGAGAAATTGAGCAATGTGCCTACAATTTTGAGGCGTCGAACCCGGAGATGCTGTTTTCCCTGTTTGAGCTGTACGAAAAAGAAGCCATTAGCCTGGTGGAAAAGGAGCTGGTGCTGCCCGCTTTGGATTACGTGCTCAAGTGTTCCCATATGTTCAATATGTTGGATGCGCGGGGCTCCATTTCGGTGATGGAACGCACCCGCTATATCGGTCGTATCCGTGGTTTAGCAAAGAAGGTGGCGCAACAGTACGTGAAAAAGCGCGAAGACTTGGGATTCCCCCTGCTTAACGGAGCATTCCCCCAGAAGCTAGAGGCATTGGCGTCGGCGTAGAAGCCGTTACAGGCTGTTATTTCAGGCTGTGACTTAAGAAGTGGCGCTGCTACAACGGGAGAAGTTCCATAAGAGTTTGGCGGTTTACGCTGCACCACCCTGTCTTTGCGGCTCGCGTCCCCCATGAAGATTAGCGCCCCCGAATTAGCCCACGCTGAAGGAAATATCACGTATCGTGTCGCCGTTGAATCTGCAACGGGGTTGCAACCGCTGTGGTTTTCTTTGGCGGAACAGTACACGGAGTTGGTGAGCGATCGCGCCGACGGAGCGCTAGCAGCGCTGCTCTTTCCCGCCATGGTTCGGGGAGAGGATATCCATGTGGAAGGGGTCCTTTCGGAGCGGCTGTACTACAACCTATCGGGACGGTGTCAGGCCCTGTTGCGCAGTTTGGATCCCACCTTAAAAACCATCAAAATCCATGCCCCGCATTTAGCGTCAGCAACGTCTGAATCTACTGCCAAATCCACTGGTGTAGCAACGGGGTTTTCTGGCGGCGTTGACTCCTTCTGTGCCCTGGTGGATCACTACCCTCGTTACAATCCAACGGTGGTTCCCAGCCATGCCATAACCCATTTGCTGTACAACAACGTTGGCTCCCACGGCAGCGGCGGAAAGGAGCTTTTTCTCAATCGCTACCGTGCTCTCCAGCCTTTCGTAAAGACGCTAGAGCTGCCCTTTGTTGCCGTTAATTCCAATGCTGGTGAGTTTTACAACGGACTTCCCTTTGCCAAGGTACACACGGTGCTCAACACTACGGTGCCCTTGGTATTGCAGCGAGGAATCAGGGTGTTTCTCTATGCCTCCGCCCTCCACTACGCCAAAATCAGCAGCAGCGGCGCTGGCGGTACGGCGAAAATAGACCCCCTGTTGCTGCCGTTGCTCTCCACAGAAAATTTAGATGCCGTATCGGTGGGATGCGAGTATACCCGCGCCGAAAAATTGTTGCGTCTGACAGAGGTTCCCGATACCTATGCCCATTTGGATGTGTGCTGTGCTTCCCATAAGCAGGGGGGCAACTGTTCCCAGTGTGATAAATGTTTGTGGACCCTGGTGGCGCTGGAAGCTGTTGGGGCTCTGGAACACTACGAGAACCAGTTCAATATGGAGCGGTATCGGCAAATTCGCGATCGCTACCTACCGGAAATCCTTCTCGGGGACCATCCCCGCAGCGGTGAGTTGCTGACCCTGGCAGCGTCCCACAATTACACTTTTCCCAAGAAAGCCCGCCTCTTCGCCCGCATTCCCCTCTTTCTAAAGGGGCGGCAAACCTTCCGGCATTGGCGCGATCGCCTGAGAAAACAATAAACATCGCCGATTAGCCGATTATTAATCGCCTTGCCATCGTCCTCTATCACGGCACATTTCCCACCGCACACTTCCCCCAGCACACCGCAATCGCTCCAGCGAAAACCACCCCGTGAAAATCAGCCGCCCAACCTTAATTCAGCAAGACAGTGCCATTGTTTACCAGGCAAAGGTGGAGTCTTCGCTGGGCTCCCAACCACTCTGGTTTTCCTTCCCGCCCCAGTACAGGGATTTAGTGAGCGATCGCGCCGACGGAGCCCTGGTGGCGATGCTGTTACCCGCCATGATTTTGGGCGAGGATGTGTCCATTGACGGTCCCCTATCGGAACGGCTGTACTACAACCTTTCTGGAAGGGCCCAAGGACTTTTAACCACCCTATTGCCCCAGTTAAATCGGGTAAAAATCCACGCTGAACACCTGGATCCAGCGTTAAGGTCGCCGGACACCGAAGGCGGAGTGGCGACGGGATTTTCCGGCGGTGTTGATTCCTTTTGCGCCCTGGCGGACCACCTGCCCCGCTATAACCCCGATGTGGTGCCCAGTCGCGCATTGACCCACTTGCTTTATAACAACGTGGGCTCCCACGGCAGCGGCGGTGAAGGGCTGTTTCGCGATCGCTATCGCACCCTCGAAAATACCGCCAAAGATTTCGGGCTCCCGTTTGTTTCCATCAACTCCAATATCGGCGTATTTTACGAAGGATTTTCCTTTGAGAAAAGCCACACCCTGCGCAACACCGCCGCCGCTCTGGTGCTACAACGGGGCATCAGCGCCTTTTTGTATGCGTCCGCCTTTGACTACAGCCGCATCCAAGCCCAGCCGGGCTGCTCCATGGGCAGCATTGACCCCATGTTGCTGCCGCTGCTGGGAACCGAAACCTTTGAGGCGATCGCCGTGGGCAGCGAATATACCCGCGCCGAGAAAATTTCGCGGTTAACAACGGTGCCAGAAACTTACACCACATTGGATGTGTGCGCCTCTAGTAAACAAGCCGGAAATTGTTGTCAGTGCGCGAAGTGTTTATGGGCGTTGGTGGCATTAGAGGCGACGGGAAAACTAGATAAGTATTCGGGGCAGTTTAATTTAGATCGGTACTATCAAATTCGCGATCGCTACCTGCCGGAAATTCTCCTGGGCAAACACCTTTTTAGCCAGGAGCTATTAAATTTTGCTGAATCCCAAGGCTATGCATTCCCTGCCAAGGCAAGATTATTAGCAAAAGTTCCCTTCTATTTGGAAGGGCGAAACCTGGGCAGAAAGATTCGCGATCGCTTAAGAAAGAAATAGAGCTGAGGTTAAAGTTTTGACGGAAGAAAAGCAACAGCTTTTCGAACTATTTTTTAATCTATTGTCGATAGTTAGAAGCCACCCCAATTCACACTTATTCCATGAAAATCAGTCGCCCTGTTTTAGTTGAAGAAGACGGTTTAGCGAAATACAAAGTAACGATTGAGTCTTCGTTAGGAAGTCAAACCCTTTGGTATTCGGTGGAAAAGGAATATAGGGATTTGCTGAGCGATCGCGCCGATGCAGCTTTGGTCGCTGCTTTGATGCCCGCCATGAAGCTAGGGGAAGATATTGAAATTGACGGCATTATTTCCGAAAGACTTTACTATGTATTCTCCTCGGCCTATCAAGGGCTTTTAAAAAATATTTTGCCGGTGCTCAAAAATATTGAAATCAAACCGCGGCACCTGGAAAAATACACAACCAAGCCCATCGGGTCTATGACCGGTTTTTCTGGGGGTATTGACGCATTTCATACATTAAATTGCCACTTTTATGAAAATCAAATTCCCGACGCCTTTCGCCTTACCCACCTACTGTTCAATAACGTTGGATCCCATAGCTCAGGTGGGGAAAAATTATTTAGAGCTCGGTACAATCGGCTGCTGCCTTTGACCCAAAAGCTGGGGCTGCCCTACGTGGCAGTCAACTCTAGCTTAGAAGAATTTTATCAGGCGGTTAACATCAGTTTTCGCGCCAGTTCAGTGGTTCGTAATGGGTCGGTGGCTTTGTTATTTCAGCGGGGCATAGGTAAGTATTATTTTTCCTCGGGATACAAATATATTGAACTAAATCGACATCGTGAAATTGCGGGAAATTTATCCTATTGGGAGGCGATCGCCACGCCATTTCTATCCACAGAAACCATGGAAATGTTTTCCGTTGGGCATGAATATACACGGGTGGAAAAAACCCTACAGGTGGCAGACGTTGAAGACTCTTACACTTGGTTAGATATTTGCAGCAGTAATAAATTGGCAGGAAATTGCGGGCAATGTAAAAAATGCTTGCAAACCCAATTAACGTTAGATATTGCAGGCAAATTAGATCGCTACAGCTCAGTGTTTGACTTGGATCGCTATTATAAGATTCGCCATAACTACTTCCCCGAGCCCCTGTTACGAAACGATCCGTTTCGGCGGGAAATTGCCGATTTTGCTGAGGCCCAGGGGTTTGAATTTCCCCTTCGAGCAAGGGTTCTGGCAAAGACGCCCTATTTTTGGGAGCTGCGGGAGGGGGCGCGATGGGTTCGCGATCGCATCAAGGGTAAAAAATAGGCGAGATCAAGCGGTGTTTAGGTACGATAACGAAGAGATATTGCAGCAATCTTAGGGGCAAGGGGCTTTGAAAGCTTTAAAGGAAGTTTTGCGTCAGGTAATTGCCGCAGTGTTGGGAATAACCTTAGGACTTAGCCTGCTATGGCTAATTTTGTATTGGACCGTTGGGGCTTTTACCTACGCAAATATGTCCCAGAGTTACTGATAAAAACCAATGAAATCAGCGCTAATATCGGCGCTAATAATAGACGCGGCGAAAGTAACAAATGATGCTTTTTTAAAATTGAGTTTCAACACTCTGTGATCTAGTGCAACTGGAGATGATCTTTATGAAAGGTAAAACCCAAAACCTAGCCCTAGCGTTCAACTTCAAGAGCCCCCACGCCGCCGCCGAAGATTTAGCGAAGAAGCTGCTGCCTTCGTAGCTATTCTGTCTGGAGACCCTGCAAAATATCAGCGATCGCCACCTCAATGCCCAAACCTTCAAAGGCGACTCCTCCAGAGTCATAAACCGGCTTAGATCAATCGCGATCGCCCCGTCGATAAACTTCAGCCCGTTACTTAATTCCGAGAGACCAAAACATATTTATCTGGAATCTTAAGGGCACAATCGCCCGCACGTTTTAGGGTCGATCAAACTTCTCGATGGGGTAACGACCACCGCTAACGTAGACCATTCCCAATGCTGTTTGGCGATGATGTGCATTAATTTTGAGGGGTTTAGAAGAGGACTTAAATTCCAAAAAATGTGGGTTATTCTGGGACCACAGAACGGCAAAATTTCTATGCCTCGCTGGCTGTCTATCTCAAACACGCCCTATGGTTCAGCTTCTTCAGTGCGTCGAATGTGGCAACTCCGTTAGTGATAGTGCGGAAAACTGTCCCCACTGTCAGGCTCAGGATTATCGTGGGCTGACCTGTACGGTGTGTTTACAGCCAGTGAAGCCTTCTGAGGTGCGGATGGAGAAGGGACCGATGGACACAGCCATGTTCTTCCACCCCGAGTGCTTTAGTCAGGTGCGCAATGCCCCTCGCCCCTGTGGTTCCTGCGGCGTTTTTGTTGTGGATGCATCGATCAAAGAATGCCCCAACTGCGGCAATGACTTAGATCGACGGCTGTGCAGTTTTTGTAATCAGCCCTTTAGCTTCCATATCGAGGACTATGACGATCGCATTGAGGAAGTCGTTGTGGGCGGGGTCACCATCTACAAAGATGTGGTGTTGAAGGGGCAGGGGCATCGAGTTTGTGCCGAGGCGCGAGGTGGTAAACCCCGTGAGACCCTTTATGAGCCGCTGTTTAATGCCCTAGAAGCGGGGCAGTGGCGGGAGGCGGATCGGGCAACGGATCAGCTAGTTCGCTACTTTGCCAGCAATAGCTCCGTCGCCAATTTCCCCGTGGCGGAGCTGAAGCAAATTGACGAGCTGTGGGTGAAATATAGCCAGGGAAAGTTTGGATTTTCGGTGCAATCTCGCCTGTGGCGAGAGGCGGGAGGCACCGTGGGCGTGGATGAGCCGAGGGTTTATGGGGAGTTTGCCCTGCGGGTAGGCTGGCAGCGTGCGGTGGGTACGGTGCCGGTGGTGGATCAAAGTCCCGGCAGTTGGAAGGAGCAGGTGGCAGCATTTTTTAATCGCATGCGGGGACCAAAAACGGAAACCGTTTATGAGGCGATCGCCTACCAGGATTTAATTTTTGACCTCAGCGCACCGCCAGGACATTTACCTTTTCCGGGGGCTAATGCCGGGCGTAATTTTTCTCTAGGGCGATCGCGCATGTATACAGACAGTTGGGATGTGCCCTACATGGCTGCATTAGCGAGTCAACTTTCTTAAGCTGCCCCCAATGTTGGTTCCTACGCAGTTACAACGGCCAGTACGGCGATCTTTCCTGACGCGGGCTCTAATTTTTGGCTGTGGCGTGGCGATCGCCCTCGGTATTGTGCTGCGATTTACGGCACTGGATCGGGCGGTGTATTGGTACGACGAAACGATCACCAGCATTCGTGTGGCTGGGTTGACCAAAGAAGAGGTGCGATCGCCGGGACCGGAGGTGCTGGATCGGTTGTGGTCACCGGACAAGTTCACCGCGTATTTTTTTGATTTGTCATCGGAAGGGGCGGCGAGTCGCGGCTGGGATAAAACCCTAAGCAGTTTGGCGTACGAAAACCCAGAACAGGTACCGCTGTATTACTTGCTGGCGCGGGGCTGGGCTACCCTTTTTGGCAACACGCCTTTTGCCCTCCGTGGCTTATCAGCGCTGCTGGGAGTAGGGCTGTTGCCGGTCATGTACGCGCTGGTGCAGGAGCTGGGGCGTTGGGTGCGATCGCTATATCCCGAACACTCCAGCCCCCTATCTTGGCGCACGGTGCAATGGACCACCACCGCAGTTGTGGCCCTATCCCCTATTCAAATTCTTTACGCCCGCGAGGCCCGGGGCTACAGCTTAGGGCTGCTAATCACCGCCCTTAGTACCCTGGCATTTTTAAAAGCGCTGCAAGCCACCCGCACCCGATCCGGCAATCCTCGTGCTCGCTGGATTCTCTATGCCTTCAGCTTGATGGTTGGACTCTATACCCAACTGCCGTTTTTGCTGGTGATTATCACTCACGGCATCTTTGTGGGGGGACACCGCCGCACGTTGATGAAAAGCTGGCGATCGCCTACCCCCTTTTCGCGATTCCTCGGCAACTACATTCGCTCCTGCATCGCCACCTTAATTGCCTTTGCTCCCTGGCTATATTTCATCTTCACCTACCGGCAACAAATCGGCTGGCTGAACCGGGACCTCTCTGCGCCGGTGTTGCTCCAGCGATGGTTGCTAAACCTCTCTGCCGTACTTTTCGATGCCCAACTGGGATTTCCCAACCAGCCCCTATTTGATATCACCGCCAGCAACGGCGACCCGGTGCGACTGCTCGATACGCCTCTGATCGCCATCGGTATTGTCACCATCGTGGGGTTAATTATTGCCAGCATTGTTTGGATGATGCGATCGCAGCCCCGCGCTCTATGGTTGCTGCCGGTTAGCTGGCTCGGCACGGTGATCCCCTTTGCAGCCCTAGATTTGCTCACTGGCGGGCAACGCTCCACCATTCCCCGCTATTTTTTGTTGGCGTACCTAGGGCTGGCGATGATTCTCGGCTGGGCGATCGCCCAGTTTTGGCAAAGTCTAAATCGTCAGCCGCGCCTATTTCAATTTATCTATGGCTTTGCCGCCATGAGCCTGATTTTCAGCGCCCTATCTTCGGCGTACCATGGCACCCAGTCAAACACCTGGTGGCATAAATACAGCAGCTACGACGTACCGGCGATCGCCCAAGTGCTCATTGACTCCCTAGCCCCCCCTGATCCCACCCGTTCCACAGTTCCCGACCAGATTGTGCTTACCAGCACCGATCCCCTGCGGCTGCTTACCCTAACCCCCCAGCTCAAGGACGGCATTGCCCTACAAATTTTGCCCGTCGACGCCTCTGTTCCCGCCGCAGCGCCACCGTTGCCAAACTTTGCCTATTATCCACCAGAGTCTTGGCGATCAAGCCCTGATGCAATTCAGCGGACACAATTTCCCAATCTTTGGAAACGGGTTCCCTAGAAGGAGCTAAGTCCGTTACCGCCAGGCAACCTTGAATGTCCTGGCCAGGACAGTAAACCTCTTGCATAGATCCCCGCCCTCACCCTCACCCCCCCTCCCCGGGCTAATCTTGTAAAGGCTTTGGAGAGCAACAAGATCAATAGGGTTTCAGCAGGGTTTCAGCGATCACTCTTGAACTGTGTACAACTCTCGGATCACTGAAAGTCCGATACTGTCGTTGGCACCTCCAGAGTGCTTCCGAATCCCCTACAGGACTGGGATCCCGTACCCTTGCCCCTGTTATCCCAACATTAAACAAACGATCATTCAAACAGCATGCCTCGCGTAAGCCCTACCAAAGCTGGATCCGCACTACCGATCTTGCTAACGCTTCGTGAGCCTTAGGTAAAACAATAAAGAAAATATAAAATATCAGTAATGCTAGTTACATGAATGGTGGTGGTCCTCAGCTACCATTTCTTCGGTGTTGACAGCACGACGCGGGACAATTCTCCCAAGATCATTCCACAGACTAATCAGCCGTCATCATTACTACCGGCTAATTGGTCTGTATTGTACTAACTAGGGGCTGTCATCATTTAAGTTTCAACGCCTTTAACTGTAAGGGTTTCAGCCCCTAGCACTGTTTGCTTGAAAAGGGCGCGTATTCCCTTCCATGTAAGGTTTCTGGTGCTCGATTGATGACATGCTCTGGCGATCGCGGTAAACAACTCGACCTGGGCAACCATCGATTTGCCCTGAAGGTCATTAGGACTCAAAGCATTAAATATCGAATTTTAAATTTTCAAACTCAATAGCAGCGAGGGCTTCAGCCTCTGGCATATTGTTACGCTAAAAGACGTGACGCCCCACTGCGCAAGACATCTGGAGTTTGACTGATAGTACGCCCTTGAGACCTTGCCCTGATTTATCGGTCCACTCCCTCAACAGCGAAAATACTGCTCTAGACCCATGTCTTCGCCCCACCGATCATCCCCTTGGCGAACTATCTCCCCCAGTCGCCGTCGCTTTCTTAAGCTCGCTGGATTATTCTCCGGTGCCGTTGCTTTAAGCGCCGGCAACGTTGGCTGTCAAGGGATTGGCCGTAAACAATTCTCGGAAGGTACGGATGAGCGTGTCAAAAATGGCGACACCGTACGGGTGGGATACCTACCGATCACCGACTCGGCCCCTTTATTAGTTGCCCACGATCAAGGATTCTTTCGGCAGGAAGGGTTAGAAAGCGATCGCCCAACGCCGTATCGTTCCTGGAAAGCGATCGCAACGGCTTTTATGGAAAGGCAGGTTAATGTCATCCATATCCTGATGCCCGCCAGTCTTTGGCTGCGCTACAGTCTTCAATTTCCTGCCAAAGTGGTTGCCTGGAACCATACAAATGGATCCGCCATCACCGTACACCCCAGTATTCGAAGCCCAGAGCAGTTGGGGGGACGCACCATTGCCATTCCGTTCTGGTACTCCATCCATAATGTTGTGCTGCAGATGCTGCTTAACCAATATGGTCTAAAGCCAGTGTCTAGCCTGACCCTAAATCGCCGCCTTGCCTCCAATGAAGTTGGGCTTGTGGTGCTGCCTCCCCCGGATATGGTTAAAGCGCTGAGCAATGAGAACATCGCCGGTTATATCGTTGCCGAACCCTTTAACTCAGCGGCGGAAACGGCACAGGTGGGTCGCCTGCTGCGGCTAACGGGAGATATCTGGCGTGACCATGCATGCTGTGTGGTATTCATGCATGAGGCAGACCTTCGCGATCGCCCAGACTGGAGCCAAGGTGTTGTCAATGGAATCGTGAAGGCGCAACAATGGTCTAGAGGAAATCGCCCCGAACTCGCACACCTCCTGTCCAAAAACGGCAGCAACTACATGCCACACTCTGTTGACGTTTTGGATCGCATACTGAATCGATATAACAACGATTTTTACCGTAAAGAAGGCGCAATTCACCATCCTGAATGGCGATCACGCCGCATTGATTTTCAACCTTATCCATTTCCGTCTTACACAACGGACTTGGTCAAAACTTTAAAAACCACCCTACTAGATGAATCAGGGACTTTTATTCAGAATTTAGACCCTAATGTTGTTGCCAAAGATTTGGTTGACGATCAGTTTGTGACCCGAGCCATTAACCTTGTGGGCGGTCCCCAAGCCTTTGGGCTACCACAAACCCTCTCTCGGGCTGAAACTCTAGATTTTTAATATTCAATTTCTAATAATATTTAGCTTCTAATATTTAGCTTCTAATAATATTTAGCTTCTAATATTTAGCTTTAGACTGCGTGGCAACTTTGTGCTGAATTCCCCTTAGCTCTCGTGACTTCTTCTTCCAGTCGAGCCCATTCTGCTCCATTCTCAATTAGCCATACTTTGCGGTATGGAATCGTCACCCTTGTGGCAAGTAGCGTTATCGCAGTGGGGGGGCTAACAACCTGGTTTAACTATCAAAATCAGCTCAATATTCTTCGGGATCTTAAACAGTCTCAAGTTGAAAATTCTGCTAATAAAATCAGCTTCTTTTTAACCCAGCTTAAAGATCCACTCAATTACCTTGCCCGGCTTCCAGGAATTACCGAGTTATCCCCGGAACGCCAGTCGAATTTTTTACGGACGATCGCGGAAAGTAGTGACGCCTATTTCGCGATCGCAATTGTTGACATCGAGGGGAAAGTCTCCAGTTCAATCACACCATTCAGTCAAAATACAGAGGAGGAAATCGAGTATTTACTCAATGGATCACAGGTTGACTGGCAAAAAATCATTACAACCGGAGAACAAGATATTAGTCCGGTAAAGGTTCGAAAAGATCAAGGTTTATCTGTGATCACAGTGGGTCTTCCAATGCGAAACAATGAGGGTAAACTGAGCGGTGCTTTACTAACCCAAATTAATCTAGAGCAGCTTCAATACATCATTAATTAGTCGCAAACTGGCGACAGTGGATATCTCTATATCGTTGATCAAAATAATCTGGTTATCACCCAAACTCTACGAGCAGAAACCTCCTATCAAGACTTTTCTCTTCAACAGTTGAAGGATCCAACCCTAATTCAACAGGTTCGAGACCAAAGTTTGGATAAGCGCTATCTGAATCAGTACCAAGGATTGCAGGGATTATCTGTGCTGGGTGCCAGCTCGAACATATACGCCGTGGACTGGTTTGTGGTCGTAGAATTACCCAGCCAAGAACTGGATAAAGTTGTCTGGAATAGTTTGATAATTTCCTGCTTAGTGCTATTGGGAGCGGGGGGAGTTTCTATCGCTGCCGGGTTCATTTTATCTCGCTCTATATTGATTCCATTGCAACGGTTAAATGCTGCGGCACTATCCATTAGTTCAGGGTATTTAGACACCAAAGTTCCGGAAGGATTTCGCAATGAATTTGGCACCTTAGCCAACGCATTTAACACGATGGTCAACCAAGTTCGTCAGTCTTTTCAATCGTTGGAGCAGAAAAATGGCGATCTTAAGTCCACTTTAGAAAAGTTGAAAAGTACCCAGACTCAGTTAATTCAAACAGAGAAAATGTCGAGCCTAGGGCAACTAGTTGCAGGCGTTGCCCATGAACTTAATAATCCCATTGGTTTTATCCATGGCAATGTTGCCCACGCCCGCAGCCATAGTGAAGCTTTGCTGGAGGCGATCGCCCTTTATCAAGAACATGGTGTGGAGGAAAGCGATGAGCTAAGGGAACAGCTAGAGGAGTTAGATATCGACTATATCTGCAATGATTTCCCCAAGCTATTAAGTTCCATTGAAGATGGCACTAACAGGGTACAAAGTATCGTCAAATCCCTACGGAATTTCTCCCGCTTAGATGAGTCTGAGTCGAAGCATGTTGATATTCATGAAGGCATCGAAAATACGCTCGTTATCCTTAGAAGTAAGCTCAAAGGCAACAGCAAATCTCATGTTGTTGAAGTTGTCAAAGACTACGGGGATGTTCCTCCCGTCGAATGTTATCCAGCGCAGCTCAACCAGGTCATTCTTAACCTTATCGACAACGCGATTCATGCGCTTTCTCAGCTACGTTATTGTGAGCCGAGTCAGGCGGGACCGGTGAACAGTGATGGTGGCGAGGAGACAGACTCGCGTCCTGTAATTGTTATCAGCACAGGAGTAGATGGGGTTTTACCGGCGAAAAACGGGTATGCTGAAAGGACGCCATGCTGCTGGATTCGAGTGCGTGACAATGGAGCGGGCATTCCAGAAGCGGTGCGCGATCGCATTTTTGACCCTTTCTTTACAACGAAACCGGTTGGACAAGGCACCGGGCTCGGGCTTTCAATTAGCTACAAAATCATCACCGAAACCCACGGGGGAAGCTTGACTTGTAACTCCGTTGTGGGTGAAGGCACAGAATTTACGATTCGCATCCCCACCACGCAGAAGGTCGAGGAAGGAACATCGACGAAAGCACCGCACGCTGAAGTCGGCACGGTAAAAGCATTGGGGTAAAATTTGAAGACGTTAAGTTTTGTTTTGCCGTAAGTAGAGTTCGCCGTGCCGACTTTAGGTGTCAATATCGATCATGTGGCGACCATTCGCCAAGCCCGCCGTACCGTTGAGCCCGATCCAGTGGGGGCAGCTGTCCTTGCTGAGCTGGCAGGAGCTGACGGCATTACGGTACACCTGCGGGAAGACCGTCGTCATATCCAGGATCGCGACGTTTATCTGCTGCGGGAAACGGTGCGTACCCATTTGAATCTAGAAATGGCGGCGACGGATGAAATGGTGGCGATCGCCCTAGATATCAAGCCAGACTATGTCACCTTGGTGCCGGAAAAGCGGGAAGAGGTCACCACCGAAGGGGGCTTGGAAATTGCAGCGGTGTTGCCTCGCATGACCGATGTGGTCACCAAGCTGCAAGGGGCAAATATCCCGGTGAGCTTGTTTATTGATGCGGACCCAGCGCAGATTGAAGCCTCGGCGAAGTGTGGCGCTAAGTTTATTGAGTTGCACACCGGCACCTACGCAGAAGCTAAAAGCGAGGAGGCGCAGGCGAAGGAGTTAGCCGTGCTGGCAGACGGATGTGAACGGGCGATCGCGGCAGGGCTGCGGGTCAACGCTGGGCACGGGCTAACCTACTGGAACACCCTACCGGTAGCGCAACTGCCGGGAATGGAAGAGCTAAATATTGGGCATACGATTATTAGCCGCGCCGTATTGGTCGGTATTGAGCGGGCGGTGCGGGAAATGAAGGAAATTATCAATCAGGTGTAGCTCCCAGCTTGATAACGGTAAAATTTGTTGCTCCATCGGCGATGCAGGGCGCGTGCCAGCGCACCAACCGAGCTGTTAAAAACCATCAAAACCCTTTAGCGAAAAACGCTTATTCAGTTCCATGACGACCTACTACTTCAGCATTGCCAGCAAAAAGTTTTTAGTGGAAGAAGAGCCCTTTGATGAGGTCATTAGCGAGCGCATTCGCAACTATAACGAACAAGAAAAAGAGATTGATTTTTGGTTCGTCCTGGAGCCTGCGTTTTTAGAAGCGCCAGAGATGGCGGAGGTCAAGGCCAAGGTTCCCCAGCCCGCCGCCGCCATTATTTCCACCAACAAGACGTTTATCACTTGGACGAAACTGCGGCTAGAGTACGTATTAACGGGGGAGTTTGAAGCTCCATCGGATTCGATTCCTGATCCCATTGCGTCCCTAGCAGCGGCATCGTAGCTTTCTCAATAAATTGGAGGCCGTTTCTATGGCTTTTCCACGATTCCTCAACGCCCGCCTTTTAGTAGGAAGTCTAATAATGGGTACGGCGATACACGTCGTCGCCAGTACGGCGATCGCCCCCGTTGCCCAGGCGTTGAAACCCTGCGAACCACCGGCAGCGGGGCGTTACCTACTAATGGTGCGGCGAGATTCTCCTGATGTGGAGGTGGCGCTGTACGAGGAGTTGCCGGAGTCGGTGGAAGTGACCCTATGTGATTACCAAGGAGAAACGGTGCTGCGCCTGAGCGGGTTTCCATCCCAGGCGATCGCCGAAGCTTGGCAAGCTTATATCAGCGATCGCCTAAACCGCACCGCCTATTTAATCGAACCTTCGAACACCGCTACACCGGGGGGGAGCAACTCCTACAGTCCCCAAGCGCTGGGGGACGGTTACGCGGTGCTGGTGGATTATTTCAGCGATTTGGCGATCGCCCGCACCTTACGCGATCGAATGGGAGAAACGCCGGGGCTCGTATCCTACGGTCAGCGCCCGTATTTGCTGGTTAGCCATACTAAAAAGATGAAGCCGGCAAATAAGCTGCTGGAAGAGTTGAGCCAAGATGGATTTGCGGTAACCGTCGTTAATAGCCGTCACGCCATTTTGCTGCGATCGGCGATCATACTGCCCCAACAATAATTACGTTGTCCCCTTTAGCGAAAAATTCAAGAGACAATAATAGAAGCAACTGTTACTTTGATGATTCATGAACTTTCACAATTCAGTTGCACAGATACAAGAACTTTGTTTTTTCAAGGAGTTTACTTTCTCCCAAAACCAGTTTCAGGATGCATCTAAGAATGAACATGAATTTGCCGACAGCGTCATTTGGCTAGACAATCTCCTCATTGTTTATCAACTCAAAGAGAGGAATCATGGGAAATATACCACCTCTGAAATAGAAGGAAGATGGTTTAAGAAAAATATCTTGGATAAAGCCAAAAGTCAGATAGGCAACACTCTCAACTACCTGAAGGATTTTAATAGCATTCCATTAAGTAACCACAGAGGGAATGTTGTTGACATTTCAGATTTAGCCATAACGTCCATCCACAAGGTAATCCTGTATAGAGCGTCTCCTCTTCTTCCTAGAAACTGTCGAAATCAAAAGTATTACCGCAGTAGAAAGTCAGGATTTATTCATTTATTTGAGAGTGCTAGTTATTTGAAAGTTCTTCAAATCCTTGTGACTCCCGCTGAGATAAATGATTACCTGTATTTCCGCGAAAAGCTTTTAACTGACTTTGACAGTGGAGGATCACCTATTTCGGAAAAAGCATTGCTGGGGCAATATTTGTGTGCAGATGAATTCCGTTGCCCCGATGCTAACTTTTCAGAATACGTTGAGAGTCTCAATTCGGAACTGAATGACTGGAATATTTCTGGATTAATACAAGGATTTCGAGAGCGTCAGACTGATTTCACTCAGCCCAATGACTATATACTTTGTTATCCAAGAGCTCGCCAAATTGAAAAGGAATGAACTGCGTGAATTTAAGATTAGATATGAATTGCTGACGGGGTGACAGAGTAGGTGAAAGCCTTTTTAGCCATGACTTACAGCATCA
>ERZ1740067.106-NODE-106-length-64825-cov-12.911147_pt1 | contig 64825 bp, 79 predicted proteins | sample MGYA00581736_ERZ1740067 | MGnify/ENA primary metagenome ERZ1740067 (study PRJEB43018, sample SAMN04849236) | marine metagenome | isolation source: floating plastic debris | place: Pacific Ocean | collected 2008-08-27 | study: EMG produced TPA metagenomics... | reverse complement strand
CAATGATCATCTTGTAGGTTTCCACGTCCGTGTCGGTGGCAGAGCAGGGGGCGTTCGGCGTCTCGAACGTGGCGGTGGCCGACGTCCCAGGCGCAACATTGGCAAAGGATGCGCCTTTAGAGCGGCCGACTTCTGTCTCGCCTACGTAGTTCAGAAAGAACGCGTTGATTTCAGTCAGCGGCTCATCCGTTCCGTTGGTCAATTCAACCGTGATGATACAGTAATAGTCACGCTTGCCGATGTCCTTTAGCGTCAGCGTATATTCGGCTGCTACAGGACCCGCACAGATGGAAAGACAGGCAATCAGAGGCAAGCGCATATGGGTTTCCTTATGCAGCGTCGCGGACGGCAGCGACGGGTTTGACCTTTTTCTTCAAACACTTGCGCAGGTATTGCGGAACCCAGTGTTTGTATTTCCCGAGCCGGGATTGTTGGCCGATGAGCATCTCAACAAACGCTTCACGATGCTTGTTCTTTTTCAGTTCCTTGAACAACGACTTCTGCGCTTTCGTCATGGAACAGCCAATGCAGTGACCTTCGCGTTTGAACTTGCAGACATCGATGCAGGGGCTTGGGGTCTTGGCCATTGGATACCTCGCTGATGGAACAGTAGCTGGGTCGTGTGGTCAGGAATTGCAATGCGCGCATCGACGAACGCGGATAAGCCGATGCGCGCGGTGGCTGCCCGGAGGAGCAGCAGTGTGCGGCTTGCTGTTTTGGGAACAACGCCGAGGCCGCACACGGGGAACGCGTTACTGGAAGACCGCGTCGGGGTTGTCGAGGCTGTCGGAGCCTTCGATTTCGATCGCGTCAACGCCCAGGGCCGCGACGGCACGTTCGATGGACCGGGTTTGGTCGATCAGCGCGTTCACGCCACCCATGATCAGCGCTTCGCCTGCGGGGTTGCCGCGTTCCAGCATTGAGTCGTAGGCAAAACCGGATTCGGCTGCGATCTTCATTTCCAGCATTTCAAGCACTGCCGCGTCGAGCCGGGCCTGCATTTCCGCATCTACGCCTGCGTCTGCTGCGGCGACAAGCGAGGCCAGGGATTCACCGGAAACGATCGAGCCGTCCACGCGCGTATAGCTGCCTAGATAGACGTTGCGAATGCCGACAGCGTTGTAAAAATGATCGTTGTGCGTGTTGTCGGCAAAGCAGGAATGCTCTTCCTCCGGATCGTTCAGCATCACGCCCAGGCGCATGCGTTCGCCTGCCGTCTCGCCATAGGACAGCGAGCCCATACCGGTCAGGATTGTGCTGATCCCTGCGTTTTCGTCTGCGGTCAGTTGGGCGCGGGCGTCCCCGTCGTCCTGCCATTGCGCCACCATCCATTCCAGATCGGACACCAGCAGCTCCGTTGCAGCTGTCAGATATTGGGCGCGGCGGTCGCAGTTCCCGCCTGTGCAGGCGTCACCCTCGGCATAGTCCGTCCAAGGACGGTTACCTGCACCTGCGCCGTGGCCATTGAGATCCTGGCCCCAGAGCAGAAATTCAACGGCGTGATAGCCGGTTGCAACGTTGGCCTCGACCCCATCAGCTTCGTGCAGGGTTTCTTCGAGCAGTGTCGCCGTGATGGAAGAAGCGTCGATAGTTTCACCGGACAAGGTGAAAGACGCGTTTGCCACGACATTCAGCACGGCATATTCGTTTTCGTCCGTCGCTCCGCCATACGTGGCATCGACATAATCGATCAGCCCCTCGTCCAGCGGCCACGCGTTCACCCTGCCTTCCCAATCGTCGACAATGGCGTTGCCAAAGCGGTAGACTTCGGTCTGCTGGTAAGGCACGCGGGCTGCCAACCAAGCGTGCTTGGCGGCTTCCAATGCTTCTGCAGATGGCGTTTCCGTGAGTGTGTTCACAGCTGCGAGCAGCGTTTGTGCAGTGGTCAGGCTGTCAGAGTACTTTGCCAGAGCGATATCTGCATAGTTGTCGAGAACAGCAGCCTTATCCGCAAAAGCGGGGGAGGCTGCCAGAAGCACTGTCCCAAGTGCCGTGGTTAAAGTCAGTTTCATAGGTGGCTTTCCCTTGTGTTTTTTCTGCCGGGTTAGTGCAAACGGACGACGCGCGTCTTGTCTGCAGGTGAATGCGGTGCGTTTGCTGCGCGGTGGATGCGGCGGATCGTGTCACCAACTTCGCCGGCCAATATGGCGATATGTTCTGCATGCGCGGGACCCGACAAAAGTGTCGCGATCAGAGCTGCGTCGTTCAGGTGCCCGTCAGAGGCCGTACGGATAAGGTGCACAAAGACGCACTCATCCGAGCCGACGCAGTTGCAGCCCACTTGGTGCCGCACCAATGGCCTGTGTGCAGTTCCAACGATCTTTTTCACCAGCTTTTCAAAGTTGTTCCATGCGCGATCGGCATCTTGTTCGGGCAATGCGCCGGTGTAATCTCGGCGTGCATGGCTTTGACCATTTGGCCCTTCACACCAGAGCCTGAGATTCAGAACCAAGTTCGCTTCCCACGAGTCCATGCGGTTCAGCGCAGCGACGGTGGCCCCACCGCGTCTGTGATGTTCACGGTTCATTTGTTCAGGATCAGCTTTCCTGCGCGGGTGATGCGCAGGTAATAAATTTGTCCGTCCAAAACGATCGACGCCTGGCTGCCGTGTTTGATCAAATCCCGCGCGTCGTAGGTGTCGATCTGTTGCGCGTCGGGCGCTGTGGTGGGTTTCGGGACGTCTGTCATCATGTTCATTTGGTCCGCTCCAGATGGTCGAGCATTCGCTCGACGTATTGGTCCGCTGGAACATCTCCATTCATCACCTCCCGCAACAATTCCTGACTGCACGGCTTGTCGCAGAGCTTGCTCTGCGTCTCATCGTTGTCGGGCTTGCCGAGTTTGGCCATGTCTCTGCTCCTGTCGGATCGGTGCGTCCGGGCTGCCCAAGTGCGGGGTGGCTGAGACTCGCTGAAAATATGTTGATCGTTTTTGTCGGGTACGTCAATCCTGAGCATTAACGTAAGGAAAGAAAAAGGCGCGGAAAAACCGCGCCTTTCATAGGTTCTGGTCGGAAGTGCTTACTCCCAGCCGACCTCGTTGAAGATTGCCTGCGCTTTGGGCACATTGTTGGCAATTGTCGTCGCATCCAGATCATCGGGACGGAACAGACCAAGTGTGGCCACCGATGGGCTGATTGCAACACCGGGAACCGCCGGGTATTCGTCATTGCCCGCCGAGAAGTACTGCTGGGCCTGCGCGGACGCGAGGTATTCGAGGAACAGAATTGCGTTGTCCTTGTTCGGCGCGTTGGCTGCGACGCCACCACCCGACAGGTTCATATGCGCGCCTTCGTCGTTCTGAGCTGGGAACACCCAGCCGATATTGGCCCGCGCGTCAGCTGGCAGGCCGTCCACGTCCTTACGGATGGCGCGTGCGAAGTAGTAGGTGTTTGAGATCGAGATGTCGCATTCACCCGACACAAGGCCACGCAGCTGGTCCGTGTCACCGCCTTGGGGATCGCGGGCAAAGTTGTCGACAACACCTTTCGCCCAGCCCTTGGCTGCTTCTTCACCGTGGTTGGCGATGACCGAGGCCAGCAGTGTTTGACTGTACACGTTCGAAGACGAACGATGGCACACTTTACCTTTGAAGGCAGGATCGGCAAGGTCCACGTAGGATTTGGGCGGGTTGGCCACGTCGTTTTTGTCATAGAAAATGATGCGCGCACGTTGGCTAAAGCCGAACCACTGGTTGTCTTCGTCTTGCAGATTCGCGGGGATCAGATCTTCGAGCGTGCCGCTTTCAATGGATTGCAGAACACCGGCATCCTTGGCGCGTTCCAGGCGCGACGTGTCAACGGTCAGCAGGATATCTGCTGGCGAGTTGGCGCCTTCGGCTTTCATCCGCTCAATCAGCTCGTCGGCTTTGCCTTCGATCCGGTTGATGGTGATGCCAGTCGCTTCGGTGAAGTCGGAATAGAGCCGCTCGTCCGTGTCATAATGGCGCGACGAATAGAGGTTCAACTCACCCTCTGCGACGGCGCTTGTAGCGGTGATGGCCGCAACTGCCAGAGTGACAAAGGTGGATTTGGTGGTCATGGAAATACTCCCTGTTCTCCACTGATTTTAATCTTACAGAAACAGTCAATTACAGGAGTCTTGGCATAAGGCAACCCTTCCCGAGCGAAATTGTCAGGAATCACTTGCAAAAATCTGACTGTTTCGGTCATATTTCTGTCACCAAGCCGCAGCAGATGCTGCACGCCCGGTGATTGCAAACCTGACCGAGGCGTTTCGTTGTACCTTGATTCACTTTCTTACCGATACGTGCGTCGCCTTTTTTGGTGTATCAGAGCAGGCGTGCGACCGGAGATGATGCGCCTGGGCACACATCCGATGGACGCCTACAGCCACCGCCCGGTCCCGCATCACAAGAGGTATTCTGATGTCTGACTGTTCGCGGAACTGCGAAAACCGTACGGCCCTGGGCGATCAACCACTTGCCGCGCTGCATGTCGATCCGGTCGAATTCGGCTTTTTGACGGCGGCTCGGTACTTCTGCCTGTCGTTTTCTGAGCCGCAGGGCGGGGCGTGGGTGACGGCGATGTTGGGCGCCGAGTGTTTCTTTCCGGGCGAAGGCAGTGCAGAGAAGATGCGGCGCGCGCTGGCTGTGGTGCATGAGATGCGGACGTCCCGCCGGTCCACCTTCCGGTTTTCGAACCCACGGTGCGAGATATGCACTGCCATTGTTACGGAAGACGAACGTCATTTGTTGCAGCTTATCCAACATGCACGCGCACGACGTGGATCGCTTGTGGCATCATCTGCTATGCTGCTGTGTGAGGGCCACAATACGGATCAGTTGCGTGTTGCCGCGCGGGGATTTGCGGACTTGGTTGGGGCGTCAATGCGGGACAGCGTCGAGGTTTAAGCGTCCTCAACCTCAAAAAATGCTGGGATAGCCGGGCACGGGATCAGTTCATTCCTGATCACATCAGCCAGCGTCGTGTGGTGCAAAAAAACATAAACATGCGCGCTCAGTCCCTCCCACAATTTGTTAGACAATGACTGCGCCTGAGTGCCAGACGCGCCCCCTTTAGCTCCGGCACCGGTGCTCAGTGCGTCTACGGATTCGTCTACAGCGGACAGCACTTCGTAGATGCGGATTTTACTCGGTGACTTCGCCAGTTTGTATCCGCCAGCTGGCCCACGCACTGAAACCACCAATCCACGCCTGCGCAACTTTGCGAAAAGCTGTTCGAGGTAAGGCATGGAAATGTCTTGTCGCTTGCTCAGGTCGTTCATTGTGACGAGACCAGCATCCTGATGAAAGGCGATATCGACCAGCGCAACCAGTGCGTAACGTCCTTTGGTGCTGAGTTTCATGCAGGCCTCCTACGGGGTTGAGGAACAGGTGATTGTGAGGTGAAGAACGGCGCGCATGTCAGTGTCCCATGTCCATGGTTGTTTGTGCGCTGTGTGGCAGCACGAATGGGGCGGCCCCCAACGGCGTGGCATTGACGTTCAGGTTGCACCCGTACGCGCGTGACAGGATATCATCGGTCATCACTTCGGCGGGCGGACCAGCGGCCAGGACTTTCCCTTCGGCCATGATCAGTAGGTGATCGGCAAAAAGACCTGTGAGGTTCAGATCGTGCATGACAGCAACCACACCGCCCCCCGCCTGGGCAAAGGAGCGGGCGATGGACATGACTTGTAGCTGGTGCGCGATGTCGAGCGACGACACGGGTTCATCTAGCATCAACCAGCGTGGCCCATCCTTGGCAATCGGCTCCCAGATCTGGGCTAGCACGCGGGCCAGTTGCACACGCTGCTGTTCGCCGCCCGACAGTTCCTGGTAGTAGCGGTGTGCGTAATCCTTGAGACCCACACTGGTGAGCGCTGCTTCAGCACGGCCAGCGTGGTCGGCACCCATGCCGGAGGTCAGCCCGATACGCACGACTTCGATGGCATGAAACGGAAAGGCGAGCATGGACGCTTGCGGCAGCACCCCACGCATTGCCGCCAGCTCCCACGGTTTGGCATTTGCGACTTCAATATCGTTCAGGTGGATACTGCCATGATAAGGCAGGTCTCCGCAGATCGCCTTGATCAAAGTCGACTTGCCAGAACCGTTCGGACCAACGATGGCCGTTAGCGTGCCAGGTCGCGCATCCATTGCCAGCCCTCGAAGGACCTCTTTGCGGCCATAGGAAACGGACAGGTCACGTACCGCCAGCGTCATAGGTCCACCATCCCGCGTTGGCGGAGCAAAATCCACAGAAAGACCGGAGCGCCGAGTACCGCTGTTACGATGCCAATAGGTAGTTCGGCGGGTGCGATGATAACCCGCGCGATCACGTCTGCCAGCACCAGCAATAGCGCGCCCAGAAGGGCGGCGTTGATCAGGAGTGGGCGGTGGTCGGGGCCGGTTCCAAGGCGCAGAAGATGTGGCACCACGATGCCAATGAAGCCGATGCCGCCCGATACGGCGACGGCGGCACCCGTGGCCGCGGCAACAGTCAGGATGGCAACGTTTTTGACGCGCTGGACGTTCAGGCCAATGTGCGCGGCGGTCGCTTCGCCCAATGCCAGACCGTTTAGTCCGCGTCCAAGTGCGCACGCAGCGATCACCGCAACCAAGATGATTGGTCCTGCGGCGATGGTTTTGGTCCAGCTGGCTCCACCGAGCGACCCAAGCCCCCAGAAGGTGAGGTCGCGAAGTTGCCGGTCGTCTGAGATGTAGACCAGAATACCGGACAGTGCACCAGCCAGTGCGCCAAGTGCGATCCCAGCCAGCAGCATCGTAGCGACCGAGGTACGCCCACGACGGGTCGACACCTGATAGAGCACCATCGTGCTGGTCCAGCCGCCGAGGAAGGCGGCCACTGGAACCAATTGATCGCCCATGGTAGTGGCAAGCCACAGAGGGGCAAACCCAGCCAGAACGATGGCAGTGATAGCACCAAGGCCCGCACCCGCGCTGACACCGACTAGGCCTGGGTCCGCTAAAGGGTTGCGAAAAAGTCCCTGCATTACTGCACCACCCACGGCAAGGGCTGCACCCACAAGCAGGCCCAGCACGAGCCGTGGCGCGCGGATGTCCCAGAGAACGATGGCCTCTATCCGCGTCAGCGCTTCGCCTTGCACTAGTTTCAAAAGGGCAGGTCCAAGGGCTACGTCCGTGGCCCCAACTGTGAGGCTGAACATACCCACGACCACCAAGGCGACGCCCAGACCCACATGCATTTGCCGAGCGCGGGCGACCCGGCTGGTCGGCATATGATCTGCCAACGCCATACGAGTTAGGTTGGATAAAGCGCGCGATTGAGAGCCGTCACCGCCTTGGCGGTGCGGGGCCCGAAGCCTAGCAGAAACAGCCCGTCCATCCGCACCACGTTGCGCGTTGCTGCTGCCGGCGTCACGGACAGGGCGGGTAGGCCAAACAACTCTGCATCGGTCGAGGCGTGATCCCCACTGCGGTCCATCATCAGGATTACGTCCGGCGCTGCAGCGCTCGCCGCTTCGTCTGATAGGGGTTTGTATCCTTCAAAGCTGGAAACGGCGTTCACACCGCCCGCCATTTCGATGATCCCGTTTGCGCCGGTGCCGGTGCCCGAGGCGAGGATGCGCCCACCTTGGGTCGACAGGATAAACATCACACGCATTTTTTTGTCTTCGCTGCGTGCTGCACGACCGAGGGCCGTGTCCAGCTCTGAGCGGGTCTCGGCGGCCAGTGCTTCCGCACGGTCCCGGACATCAAGCGCGGCGCCGACAGTTTCAATTTTCCGTACGATGGCGTCTGTGTCATAGCCTTCGGGCACTTCAGCGAATTCTACAGACGCGGCGCGCAGGATGTCGATCACCTCGGGTGGGCCGGCGCCTTCGGCCGACACGATCAGTTCCGGTGCAAAGGACAAGACCCCTTCGGCTGACAAACGCCGCATGTATCCGACATCTGGCAACTCTTGGGCCGCCGGTGGAAAGGTAGAAGTTGCGTCACGCGCCACCAGACGGTGCCCTTGACCAAGAGCATAGACGATTTCTGTGACATCCCCGCCAATGGCGATAACGTCTTTCGCGCTGCTGGCGGACCAAAGCTGCGCGGGTGTAACCCCGAGCGCAAGAGAGATGGTCAGAAAACTGCGACGGTCCATTATGCGATCACCTCCTGCAGCTCTTCGACAATCGTGCGGAAGGCCGGACGGCTGTCGCGCCCTTCCTTCGGTACACCAAAAACCTGGAAAATGAGCGCGCCGTAGGCATCAAAGGCTTCAACCGATGTGGCCGTGCCGCGTTGCGTGGGCTTGTCCACCGCCCAGACCTCGGCCACTTCATCGCGGCGCAGATGCAGGTTAAAGCCGGGGTCCATCACGTTTTGCCACGGTCCCATAGGTTTGAGCGTGTGCAGCGCGCCGGTGTGGATCTGGATGCAGCCGCTGTTGCCGACAAACAGCATCACCTCGGTACCCGAGCTTTGCAAGTTGCTCAGCAGGGCATCTACCGCGTCCGGAGTGAGCTTGCGGGCAAAGGGCAGGCCCGCCGCCCGGTATGCGCCCAAGCGGTTCATCTTCAGCTTTGACACAAGGCGCAGGAACTGATGCGTGTCTGTCATCCGCTGCCATTCCTTGCGCAGGATGTCGATCTTGTCCTCGGCGATCTTGGCGGGTTCCGCCGGTTTACGGTGCGCAAATCGCGCTTCGGGTGACTGATTGTCCAATGCAAGCGACTTGGTCAGCTCGGTAAATTCGTCGTGGTTTGAACCGTCCCGCAAGATTACTTTGTGCACTGCATCGCCGGCGGCATCAAAGACCTGTAAGCTGCGCCGCGTGCCTGCCTCGCCATCCCTCTCGACCAAAAATGCGTGCTGCCAATGGCTGGGAAAAATGCGTAAGTCGATGTCCTCGGTCAGGATCATCGCGGCGTGGTGACCCGGATGGTAGTTGTCGTAGACACCCACCTTTTCATGCACACAGGACGCGTTGCGTGTCAGGGCCATTACCTCGCCCAACTCTTGCGCAGCCCCCATGACAACATCAGGGTGTGCATCAATCCGGGTCACGCCCTGTCCGCAAAACGCCGCAACCAGGGCGGCCTCACTGATGCCAAGGGCCTCGGCAAAGTCTCGATCACGAGGTTGGGGCGCTTCGGTGCGGCGAGCGCGGATATCTGCAGCTGTGATTGTTTGATCTTGCACGGTGTCTGGTCTCGCTCAGAAGGAGAGTTTCCCAATTGCTGGGCCAGACGGCGTGGCTATGGTGCTTTGTTGATCAAATTAGTCGGATAACGATTGGGGCGCAATGGCCCTCCATAAAATTCTTTACTTCTTTTGTCGGGATAGATAGTTATCCCTCGGTTGCGCGCCCCACCCCCCTCCGAAAACGGCAGGCCCCGCGCCGATTTTGGGACAGATAGTGGGGATGATATGCAGAAGTGCGTTCTTGGGGGCGTGGCTATGCTGGCCGCGTGTGCAAATTCCGTTCAAGCACAAGAAGAACCGGTGGATTTGCCGCCGCTGATCCTGGGCACAGCGCTACGGGATGATCGGGACATTCTGGACACACCAGTGGCTGCGTCCGTTATCGACGGCGAAGAGCTGGAAGAGCGTCAGGCGGATACCTATGAGGAATTGATCGGCGATCTTCCCGGGGTCCTGATCGAAGGTGGACCGCGTGGCGTGGCGCAAGAGCCGAACATTCGCGGCTTTCAGGATGAGCAGGTCGTGCTGCGGCTGGATGGCGGTCGTCTGAATTTCAATCGGGCGCATAGCGGGCGGTTTTTCTTTGATCCAGACATCGTGCAAAGGGTCGAGGTTGTGAGGGGAGGGGGGTCCACCCTGTTCGGGTCCGGTGCCATTGGCGGTGTGATTGCAGTTGAAACCAAGGATGCCTCAGACTTGCTACGCCCGGGCCAAACAACGGGCGCACGCTTGCGGTTTGGCTATACCGATAACGGTGAGATTTACAGCCCGAGTGCGACGATCTTTGGTGACTTCGGTGCGTTTGACTACCTCGCCTTCTTGGGCGGGCGCGAAGCCGGAGACGATCAGGATGACGGCAATGGGAATGATATCCTGCGATCCGAGGTGGATTCGATCAACGGCCTGCTCAAGTTCGGATTTGAGCCGACCGACGATCAGCGGTTTGAGCTGAACCTGTCCTATTTCGAAGATGAGGGGCGCATTCCACCAAACGCAAATACGACTGCCAATCTCGACCCTGTGGACGGCAACGATTCTGACCGGTCATCCGAGATCTTCACCTACCGGCTTTCCTGGGACTGGAACCCTGACAATTCCAATCTGGTCGATTTATCGGTGCTTGTCTTCGGCAACACGTTGGAAATCACGGATGATCGTATTCGTGACGGACGGGCGGATGTCACTGAATACGACACAATCGGTTTCGAGGTGGTGAACCGGTCGCGGTTCGACATGGGTGTGCCGATTGACTTGGTCTTTGGCATTGAGGCGTTCCGCGATGAGCAGACAGGAACGCGCAGCGGCGGGCCCCGAACACAGTTCCCGGACGCCGAAGCGACAACATACGGTGTTTTCGCCGAAGCAACCTTTGGCGTGACGGACCGGTTGGACCTGATCGCGGGCCTGCGTTTCGATAGCTATGACCGTGATGTGGATGATCCCACGCTGGCCGATGTGGACGATGATTTCTTCTCGCCCCGGATCGGCTTCAGCTTCCGGCCCAATGATAATTGGCAGATATTTGGCAATGTGGCCCGCGCCTTCCGTGCGCCAACGTTGACGGAGCTTTACAACGACGGTGTGCATTTCCCGTTTGGTACGGTTGTACTTGGACCGCCGGGAACACCACCGACTGAGATCACCAACAATTTCGTACCCACACCTGATCTGGAGCCAGAGGAGTCAACCCAGATCGAGATTGGCGCGCGCTTTGAAAGAGCGAATATGTTTCGCCCCGGTGATACCCTACGGTTTTCAGCAAATGCCTATTATGCCGATGTCGAAAACTTCATCGACACTGTTGTGACGGGTCCGGATTTCTCGCGCCTTGGGCCGCCGTTGTTTACAACCGCGCTTGGGGATACGTTTCAGCGGAATGTGGACGCTGAACTGTACGGCTTTGAAGCCGAGGTCGACTATGACGCTGGTAACTGGTTCGGTGGATTGGCTCTGACCCTTGCCGAGGGTAATTCCAAAGAGGAGGGCGATGAGCTCGGGTCTATCCCACAACCGCGTCTGACAGCCACACTAGGCTACCGTCCCACCTCTGAGTGGACGGTTGGAGGTCGCGTGACATTTGCCGGCGATCAGAACGACGTTCCGTCTGGTGGGCGTGCAGGTGAGTCGTACACGGTGGTTGATCTATTTGGATCCTATGCGCCGTCGCAGGGGCCTCTGCAAAACGCTGTGTTTCGTGCGGGCATAGATAACGTTTTTGATGAGCAGTACACGATTTTCCCCAATGAACTGCCGCAGCCAGGTCGGTCGTTCAAGGTGTCTGCCACGTTTGAATTCTAAAGTTCAGTTCACACGCCAGAGGGAGGGGCGGGCCATCGTGGCTCACCCTTTTTTCGTGATGGTGCGCAAACACCGAACGGTGCTCTTTCAGCCCTTGATATTTCTGATTAAATCTGTCAGGAAAATGCCACCCAGCTGGAACACTCTCCCTGTCATGCCCGGTAGAACTTTGATGAGAGGCGGTGCAAGCGCTTCGAAAACGAAAGCTGGATATTATGACATTTTTTACTGATTTGCTGCGTATGGATGATGTGGCACATCCTTATGGCTGCGGGTTGCACCCCAAGCTGCGTGTCGCGCTGGAGGCCGATTTGCTATGGCCGAGCAAGGCGGCCGCGACTGTGCCAACACACCCTGTTGCCCCGTGTCAGTTGCCTGAAAATGTGATTCAACTGTCGGGTCGTTCAGCTTCTGTTGGGAAGAAACGCGCATGAGACTTCATTCGCTGTCCGCCGAAGGAGCCGAATTCGATCTTGAGCATTTGGGCTTTGACGATTGCGAGCATGGGTTGCTGGCTGTCGCGCGATACTTCTTCCTGGCCAGGTCGTCCCCGCAGAAACAGTCATGGCAAGTTGCCTTTTCTGTGTCGGCTGAGCGATGGGGACCTGACATTGGCCTACCTATCGCGTTTGCCATGTCCAAACTGGTGCGTTCGGTTTCTGATGTGCGCACAGACTTTGTCAGCCGCGATCCATTTGACGATGATGCGCGGCGGCGTGCAAGTTTTGACGAGGCGGTCATGATGCGGATGTTGCACCATATGCGTCGGGACCAAACTGCGGATGCGCGTGATGCAGTTGAAGTTTTGACCAGGGGTTTGATGGACCCGCTCGTCATCCGTGCGGGGCTGGCAGTCGCCGCCAGGTTTGGGTGTTGCGCGCCTATGCGAAGGCGACCCGAGCTGCGCGTGGTGTCCTAGGCAGGGCGGTGGCAGCGGAAGCAAAGCTTCCAATTGCAATATACGTCAAACCGGTCCAGATCGCTGGGGAAGTAGTCGGATGGCCCTTCGACCGGGATCGGTGTGTGCGCCAAAAAGCGGCTTACGGACACTTCAAACCCGGCGGACCGGAAGGCGTGCGTGATGTCCGCCACGCTGTGATTTGGCACCTCGATGTTCGAAAAGGTCCCGATTTTGGTCCGCCAATGCGACCAGAGCGGGTTGTTGGCGTGACAACAGGTGACCGCGTCGTAATGCCCGCCGGGGGCTAGAACCGACATGACCTGGCGCGCGTGGTCTGCGAGGTTGTCGATCAGGTAGATCACTTCGTGGCTGAAGGCGAGATCGAAGCCAGTGCCCGCGTCGGTGAGCGTTGAGGTGGCCAGGTAGTTGAGCGGGCGGGGGCCCTTGGCCGCGTTGGCCAGCGCGATCCGGTCGCGTGCCAGATCGACGCCGGTGCCCGCCGCGAAGGGCACTGTGTCATAGAGCATCCGCAAAAAGCCGCCCTGATTGCAGCCGATGTCGAGCACGCGTTTGTCCGACAGGTCCGTTTCGGGCATGCAGCGGATCATCTCACGCCAGATCCAGGCATGTTCGTCGGTCATGCCGTCCTCTTCGGACGGGTCTTTGGACCAGGTGTCGATCAGGGCCGTCATGGCTTAGGCTTCTTCCTCTTCAAGTTTGCGCAGCAGGACGCGGAAATTGGTGCGGGCGCTGCCGGGGTGGCGCACCTTTTTGACTGCATCAAGGTTGGACAGGTCATTACCGACCACGATCAGCCCGACCATACCCCAATCGTAATGGGGCAGACAGAGGTATCCGTAGATGCCGGGCACGGTGAGGGTCACCGTAATCTCCTCATCAATGCCGCCATTCCAGCGCTCGGCCCCATCCGGGATCATCCCCCGTTTGGAGGCGGAGTTATGGCTGGGATCAGTAGCGAGGAAGGTGACGCTGTCGCCCACCTCCACGTGCAAAATCGCGGGGTCAAAGACATTGACGATATTGCTGTCATTGCAATCCGCATTGAGCATGAGCACAGCGTGTTTGCCCAGCTTGGCCGTGGGCACAGGCGTTTTGGCTGCTGCATAGGTGCCCGCAAAGGCGGCAAGAGAGATGGTGAAGTTACGACGCGTAAGCATGAACGACGAGGTCCTCTTTGGGGCCGGTGGTGATGTGAATGTCGACGCCGTAGGTGGCGCCGATCTCGGGTTGATGCAGGACCTGCGCGGGCGCGCCCTGGGCCAGCACGGTGCCTTGCCTCAGCAGGATCAGGTGATCGGCAAAGCGGGCGGCAAGGTTGAGGTCGTGCAGGGCGACGATACCGATGGCACCGCGCGACGCGATGGTCGCGCGGATGCGGCTGAGCACGTCAAGCTGGTGGTGCAGGTCAAGCGCGGAGGTCGGTTCGTCAAACATATAGACGTTCGCCTGCCGGATCAGGGCCTGTGCAACCGACACCATCTGCGCCTGTCCGCCGGACAGGTCGGAGATATAGGCTTCGGACAGATGACCAATGCCCGCGCCGTGCAGCGCTTCTCCCACGGCGTCCATGTCTTCGGTGGTTACTCGCCAGCCCGAGAGGTTCTTGCGCGCCATCATCACTACGTCAAAGACGGTCAACGCAGCATTGGCGACAAAGAACTGCGGCATGAAGCATACGCGCTTGAGACGGGTGCGGACGGGCAGGGTGGCCAAGTCGGTTTCGCCTAGGGTCACAGTGCCCGCCGACGGGGTCAAAAGGCCCGCAATCACGCGGAACAGGGTCGATTTACCGGAGGCGTTTGGCCCGATCAGAGCCGTCAACTCACCCGGTTGTAGGGGGTCAAAGGCGGCCCCTTGCAGGATGGGCCGCTTGTCATAGGCAAAGTCGAGGGCGGTGGCGGTCAGGGTCATTGCCAGTGCCTTTTGCGTTGGCTGAGGATCAGGCTGACAAAGAAAGGGATACCGATCAGCGAGGTGATCATGCCGATGGGGTAAACGATGCCGGGTGTGATCGCCTTAGACGCAATTGAAGTGCCCGACAGGATCAGCGCCCCGGCCAGTGCGGACAGGGGCAGAAAGCCGCGCTGATCCTCACCCACGATCATGCGGGCGATGTGCGGGCCGACAAGACCGACAAAGGCGATGGCCCCGACAAAGGACACGGCGACAGCCGACAGGAGCGACACGCCTGCCAGCACCATCAGCCGCAGAAGCGAGACGTTGACACCAAGGGCGGCGGCTTTGTCCTCGCCCATGCGCAGAGCGGTGAGCGCCCAGGACCGGCTGAGGAAATATGGCATGACCACGGCCAGCACGATCATGCAGATGCCAACCTTTTCCCATGTGGCGCGGGCCAGCGAGCCCAGTTGCCAGAAGATCAGTTGCGCCAGTTGCAATTCGGATGCGCCGTATTGGAGGAAGGCCAGAAGCGCGTTGAAGGTGAACAGCATCGCGATGCCAACCAGTATCATCGCCTCCGGCGTGACACCGCGCAGGCGGGTAAAGGCAAAGAGCGCCAAAGACGCCAGCATAGAGACAACAAAGGCGTTCACTGTCACAAAGAGCCCCCCGACACCCGGAATAACCGACAGGCCGGACACGATGGCCAATGCCGCCCCGAAGGAGGCCGCAGAGGACAGGCCGAGCGTAAAAGGATCCGCCAGCGGGTTGTTGAGGATGGTCTGCATTTCTGCCCCGGCGGCACCAAGCATTGCACCGACGACAACCGCCATCAGGGCCACAGGCAGGCGAAGATCCCAGATGATCACCTCTTCCTTGGTTGTGGCGACAGAGGGGTTCACGATGACATGGGCAACCCGCCAAAAGCTGAGGTCAGCAGGGCCGGTGATGACGTCAATGACGACGGTGGTGAACAGGGCAAGCGCGGCAAGGGCCACAAGCGCGACACGCCGACCGGATCGGCGGCGATAGGCCGTGACGATGCCCTGCGCGGTGAGCGGCGGTGTTGTGTCTGTAGGCATGATGAAAGGTCCGCGGGCGTGTTGGGGCACGCCCGCGGGTCTAAGCGGTCAGTTGGCAGGCGCGGAGGCGCTGAGCCAGAACTGGCCGGAATTGTCATACGGCATGAACTTGGCGTGCATGCGGTCAAACGTGTCTTGCGGGTCGAGATCGGCAAAATCGTCGGGATAGAGCCACTTGGCGATCTGCTGCACCGCAATGAAGTGATAGGGCGAGTTGTAGAACTGGTGGTAGATGGAGTGGTATTTTCCATCCTGCACCGCCCGCAGATCGCGGAAACCCGGGCGCATGGCGAGCGCGTCGATCTTTTCGGCATTCACCGCTGGGTCGCCTTCGTACCCCAGCAGGGTCGAGGTCACTTCGGGTTTGGCTTCGGCCCAGTTGGCCCCGGTGCCGATGATATGGTCGGGGTCCGCTTCGATGATCCCTTCCATCGAGATGTCGATGGAATAGGCGTTGGCGAGTTTGGAGGCGTAGTTCGTCCCGCCTGCCAATTCCACGAAGCGCCCGTAGTTGTAAGGGCCAAAGGACCAGCAGCAGAAATCATTCTGCCATCCGGCAGCGTTTTCGACCACCACAAGCGGGCGCTCTTCGGCCGGGATCTGGTCCACCACGTTTGTGACTTTGCGCATTTCCGCGATGTAGAAATCGACAAACTCAAGCGCGCCCTGTTCCTCGCCCAGAAGGCGGCCCAGGATCAAAAGCGACGGCACCGTGTTTTCGGTGGCGTTGCGGCGGAAGTCGACAAAGACAACTGGAACGCCCGCCTTGCCCAGCTTTTCGATCAGTCCGGTTTCTTCGGCTTTGAAGAGGTTGCCCACGTCGAGCAACACGAGGTCTGCGTCGGCTTCGAGCACCGCTTCGATGCTGAAATCCCCAGCATAGGGGTTGCCGAAGTTGATCATCCGTTCCGCATCTTGCGGGAACGCCGCTTCGAATTTGCGGAAGGCGTCGGGGTCATAGAGGATCAGGTCGTCTTTCCATCCGACCACTTTTTCAAATGGGTTTCCCTCGGAAATGGCGGCGATGGAGTACATCATCCGGCCTTCGCCAAGGATGATTTTGTTAGGGGCTTCGGTCAGAGTGACTTCGCGCCCGGCGATGTCGGTAAGGGTCAGCGCTTCGGCGTTGGCATCAGGGGCTGCTGCGAGCAGAGTCGCAGTTGCTGCTATAGCAGGGACGAAGCCGCTGACATTCGTCATGAACGTCATAGCGGTCTCCTGTTGGCTACGTAGCGGTGGTAGCGCAAATCGAATTGTAATCCAAGTAAAATAATCAGGAATTGACTCTTGCCCGCAGGATCGGCGCTTTCGTCATGAATTTGGCCGACCGTAACACGCGCTGGATTTTCAATCTGCCTAATAAACGTCGCGTGCCGTTGGTCACGGAATTCCTCTTGACCCAATCCTGTTCCCGGCCTTACCTGCCCTTGATGGTTCTCAACGACGACGAGTCGGCGAGATGAAATGGGAACACGGTGCGGCACTTATCAATTTGCCAATTCCGTGACTGCCCCCGCAACTGTAGGCGGAGAGCGACCCCGACACAGACCACTGGGCAACAGCCTGGGAAGGTTCGGGGCAGCGACGATCCGCAAGTCAGGAGACCTGCCATCACGCGACATCACTCGATGTGTGCGGCATGTAACTTACCCAGGCGGGGTGTCCTGGAAGGAGGCTTTGATGGTACGCAATTTGCGTCACAACATGACTGGCACCTTCTGCTTTCACTCACCCAAGAGTGGAGCGGGAAATGGCGATCCTAACATCCCATAGCTCTGACACCGGTTGCCCAAAGCCGCTTCGGATATCAAAGGGGCAGGGTGCATGAGCGCGTTTTTGACGGTGCGTGACGTCACCTGTGTGGGGGCGCATGGCAAGGTTCTGTTGCAAGCCGCGTCCTTTGAACTGGGGCAGGGGGGCATTCTGGCGATTGCCGGGCCTAACGGTGCGGGCAAGACTACGCTGTTGAACGTGCTGTGCGGAATCACTGCGCCGACCTCCGGCGAAGTCCTAATCGACGGACGGCCCTTGAGCCAAATGCCCGCCTCAGAGCGCGCGCGTCAGATCGCTGTTGTAGGTCAGCAAGATATGCCCGACGGGCGCCTCACGCTGCGCGACTATGTCATGTTGGGCCAAATTCCCATTCAATCGGATCGCTCCGCTGCCGATCACGCCAAAGCGCTGGAGGACACGCTTGCCCTTACCAATTTAACCGGTCTTGCGAACAAGAAGATGGCTGTGCTGTCCGGGGGTGAGCGTCAGCGCGCGCATATCGCCCGAGCGCTGGCGCAGATGCCCAAGATTCTGTTTCTGGATGAACCCACCAACCATCTGGATCCGGATGCCAAGGGGCGCATGCTGTCGCTTGTGGCTGGCCTTGGCATTACCGTGATCATGGTACTGCACGACCTCGTCCTTATCCCCGAATTCGCGACCCATGCCGTGATGCTCAAGAACACGCGTCTGACCCGGTTCGGTCTGGCCCGCGATGTTCTTACCCCGACCCGCGTGCATGACACCTTTGGTGTCACGTACCTGGAATTTCAGCACGACGACCGCACGGTCGGGGCGCTGGATATTCGAAACACCTCTCAGCCAACCTAACAAAGGAACCACCTTTCATGAAACATCTCTGGTCCGCTGCCGTTCTGGCAGTCCTGGCAAGCGGCGCTGCCGCTGAGATCACCGTCGACAATTGCGGCGAACCCCTGACATTTGACGCCACGCCCGAGCGGATTGTCGTGCATGACATGAACATGACCGACATGGCCTTTGCCCTGGGTCTGCAGGACAAAATCGTGGGCCTGACCGGGATCACCGGGTGGTACAAGACCAGCGCCGATTTCGACGATCTGCGTGGCGACATCCCGGAGCTTGCCCCCAAATATCCAACGGTCGAGAACCTGCTGGCCGCTGATCCGCAGATGTTTTTTGCAGGTTGGTACTATGGCATGCAGCCCGGTGGGGACGTGACGCCCGATACGCTCGCCCCCTTTGGCATCAAGACCATGGTGTTGACCGAAAGCTGCGTGCATTTGGACAAGAACCGGCCCGAGGCGAGTATGGACCTGCTGTTTGACGATGTCATGCGTCTGGGTAAGGTGATGGATGTTGAAGTCAAGGCCGAGGCGTTGGTGTCAGGCTGGAAGGAAGAGCTGGCAGCCATCGAAGCCAAGACTGCTGATTTGACGAAACCCCGCGTCTTCCTGTTGGATGGGCCGGCTGACGCGCCCTTTACCGCTGGCAAGTTTGCCATTCCGGATGCGATGATCGCGGCGGCCGGGGGTGAAAATGTCACCCACGGCATGGACACAAGCTGGGGCCGCACATCATGGGAGGCGGTGGCCGCGGCGAACCCGGAATTCCTGGTGCTGCTCGATTATCAAACCGGCAATGGCGCCGCAGACACGTTCAAGTTCCTGCAAGAGCACCCGGTCATGTCGCAAACCGATGCGGTCAAGAACGAGGCCTGGATCGGACTGCGGTACGAGGAACTGACCCCAGGGCCCGCGAACATCGACGCCATTGCCAAAATGGCTGCCGCGATGCACCCGGTTCTGAACTAGGTGGCGCGACTGAGCCTCAACCTTTTGCTGGGGGCGGTTGTGCTGATCGCCCTTTTGCTCTTGTCCACGGCTTACGGGACCACCGCCATTCCGGCACCGGATGTGGTGCATGCGGTTCTGTTGGGTCTTGGGCTGACCGAGGGAGAGGCCGCGCCGGTGCACCGCATCGTCTTTGAGCTGCGTCTGCCGCGCGCGCTGTTTGCTGCGGTGATTGGGGCCGGATTGGGGATTGTGGGCGTAGTGTTGCAGACCACGACCCGGAATGATCTGGCTGATCCGTTTCTGTTTGGTCTGTCGTCGGGGGCGGCAGCGGGGGCTGTGTTTGTCATTACCGTCACCGGTGACATTCTAGGGTTCTGGACCCTACCGGTCGCGGCCTTTACCGGGGGTATCATCGCCTCGGCCATTGTTCTCAGCCTTGTGCACAGCTTGCGGACCAGCGCGCCGGAAAAACTGATCCTTGCGGGGCTCGCCGTGTCCTTTCTGTTTGCGGCCATCACGAACTACCTGATTTTTGCGGGCGACAGCCGGGCCGCGCATTCAGTGATTTTCTGGATGCTTGGTGGGCTTGGGCTGGCGCGGTGGGACAGCTTTCCGCTGGTCTGCGCCGGGCTGCTGCTGATCTTTGCCTATACCGCATATCGCGCGCGGTGGCTGGACGCGCTGTTGACCGGAGATGTCACGGCTTCAACCCTTGGTGTGCCAGTGCAGCGCCTGCGCTTTTCGATGTTCTTTATTGCGGCGCTTGCCACGGCAGTTTTCGTCTCTGTTGCGGGCGTCATTGGCTTTGTTGGGCTTATGGTGCCGCATATCGCGCGCGGGATGGTGGGGCCGTTGCATCGCAATCTGATCCCGACCTCGGCCATCATCGGTGCCGCGTTGCTGACCGGATCGGACATCGTCAGCCGCGTGATCCTTGCCCCCCAAGAGCTGCCCGTCGGGATTGTCACCACATCCATCGGCGCGCTTTTCGTGTTCCTTCTGCTTTATCGGACGGCCAAATCATGATGCTGGAACGTACGCTTTCTCAACTCGACATTGGATATGTGCCAGACGAGGTGGCCGAGAAAATGGGGCACCTTGGCTATGCCCAATGGCTTGGCGCGCTGCGGGGTGGGGCGAATTATGTGCACGAGGCGCAGCGAGCCGTTGATCTGGCGCGCCCCTTTGCACACACGTCGCCTGCGGTTGCAGTGTTCTGCAATTTGCTCGCGACCTCGATCGCGTCACCGCTGGCCTCGTTGACGTTAAAGCTGCCCAAGCCTGCTCGCAGGGGCGGAGCGCGGGCGCGTCGGGCCGCGTTGTGAATAACGTACGGTTTTCCGGCGCGCCGCAAGGATCTCGCGCGTCAGTCACCAGCCCGTGCACCGGCGTCTGCAAGCTTGATGCGGCAACGGGCTGGTGCCTGGGCTGCGGTCGTACCGGGGCAGAGATGGATGGTTGGGGCATCCGGACCGAGGCGTCACGGCAAGCGGTGTGGGACCTGATCCCAGGACGGCTCAGCCAGTTGGGTGTCACGTGCCGCAGGTTACCGTGGACGACAGATGAGGTTCGCGCTTTTGTCGCGACGTCGTTGGAGGACGGGCAGGGCACATGGGCCATGGGTGTCGAAGGTGCGGTGGTGGAGTTCAAATCGGCCCCCGGCCAATGCACACGCGTGACGCATCATGGTGACGCTCTGGTGGCGCAGACCCGCAATTGTGCGATCGGAATGCTGATCAATGATGACGTGCGCGCCCTATCCTTTGATCCCCCCGGATTGGGCAGCCCGCCACGCATTGTGCTTGCCGTCAAACGAGAGCGCGGACGGTTGCCCGTAACGTACGGTGTGACGGACCTTGGGCCAGATGAAAACGCTCTGATCCAAGACACTCATACGCGGTTGTTTGATTTGGCACTTGGTCGGAAGGAAGCGCGGTTCTGTATACGTGTCGCGCCCGGCACGGCGTGTTCGGATATGGAGCGAGTGCTGGGGCTGCCCTTGTCCCAACCGCTACCAAAGATCAGCGGCGCATTTGTGCAAGAAAGCCCGACGCGTGTGATTGAAACGGCGCTAGGGCGGATCGAAGTACAAGGGGCCATCCCCTGGCCTGATGCGCTTTCACTGGAGGGGCCGCACACGCATCTGTTGCCAGAACACCTGGCCACAGGGCGCGCGCTGCCGGTTCGTACGGATCTGCCGCGGGCGTATTGGCCCGGTGCGATTTTTTACCCGTCAACCTGACTGGAGATTTCGTCGGTCTGACTGCTGGACATTGCCAAGAGACCCGTAATCAGGGTTATGTTAATTATGTCAGCGTTACTGACTTAAACTGCACTTTAACGTGCTTTCCAGAGCAACAGACTCGCTAGAGATAGTATCCGGATCATCTCGATGATTTTCACCTGGTCAAAATTTAGCAACCCTAGATGGGCACCTTCGTTGCGAATAACCCATAAAGACAACAGTGTGCGTACGGCTAAGTTGTATGGCCCACCTGCTTTTATGCGCGCAATCTGCGCGAGCCTCTGAGACAGAGATTGTTTATTGGTGCTTGTCAGCTTGTAGTATCGATCAAAAAACATGCAAAGATCGACTGGTCCGTTGGAATTGAATATCTTCTTTAATTTCCGAGAGAGCGTGTCTCCTCGTGGTTGGCTGCGCCGATCTCGTAGCACTTCATTCGAGATCATTTCGCAAAGCGTCGCGAAAGAGACAACCTCAGCAGACGAAGCTGCATGATCAACAGGATCGTTGCTTCTTTGTAGATCTACGATCCGCTTGAAGTGCCAGTAGAACTGATACAGCCCACGTTCTTCTAACCAGTCACAAAACTCGTTCAGGTCAGACGCACTGTACGGAAAAGGGCTTGGCAACGCAGCAAAGTCTTCGTCGATCCATTGCTTAAGCGAACGTAGCGTCAGATCACGCTGCTCTTCCACCCAATCTGGGAAAATCACTTTCAGAGTCGGCTTAAAATGACCTGTTTTCCTTCCGACGCGTTGAACAATGTCCTCTGCATTCAGGCCTGTCGCAGCTTTCAAGCACATGATTGTGGCTCGGATGTTGCGTTTGTATTCATCTGCCAGTGCGGCTGGTCCAACACGCCGCGCATTGTCCCACCACTTACACTGCTCGCCTATGAACGAGATCAAGTCATCCTCATGCAGCCCTTCAAGCCGTAGCGCGTCCTGTGCGATTGCATGTTCACGAGCTAGATACTTTTTCCACGGACGTGCAGGGATACGCCCAAGGTCGTCTCGGTAGGACTGAAAAGTCTGAAGCGCATTGTGCGTGTAAGCAACGAAGTAACCAACGGCCTCAAAATGGACAGCATGCTTTCTGAGTGATTTAAGTTCATGATAAGCCTCAAGATTGACGCTCTGTTGAACACGTCCGCCAAGGCCGTCGCGAGACACTACGCCCTCCCGCAAAATTCGAGTGAATATCTCTCCCTCATCTAGCGGAAACCATACGTGTACACCTGAACGTAGAATGGCTGCGAGTGAGAATATTTGCCAGTAGTGATAGAAGGAAGGCGATGCTTGCATGTGGCTCGCATAGACTGGCCCACGATCCGTTTCGTAAAGCTTCACACGCCGATCCTTCCATGGAGTGAACGCAGTGGTCGGAAAGTCATTTCGAATGAACGGACGATGTGTTTGATCAAGTGTGTCGAGCGGGTGTTCGGTTTCGCCAAAAACGCGCGCGTTGGACCAGCGATCAACTCGATCCAATAACGAAACTGCCGCATCAAGACGTTCGCCGTCGGGCTCTACAGGCTCAACAACTTGTTGGCTTCGTCGTGGATCGTCGCGAATGCGTCTAACCACCTCAGTAGGAAAGCATAAACGCCGTACCGGTGTCAAAAGCCCTTCACGTTCAAGGAACTCCAAGAATGACTCAGTTGGAGCATGAGGGTCGAGGTCGAGGTCCACGACGTAGTCAGATAGGTTTTTGGGACCTATGAACCTTCTTCCGAACATGTTTTTTGTTCTGATGTTGGTCATCGTCACATCCCGCTTATGTTCCGGTTACTTCAAGTCCCACTTGAAGCATCTAACAAGTTGTTTTAAGCACGTTGAACGATGCTAATCTGAGCACCGAAGGAATAGCCAAAGTGTGTTTCCGGTCACTCCTGACGGCTGATAGCGGAAAAAACCGGATTGAGGGCCGCTTTGTCGATCAAAGCGGCCTTTTCATATCGATACTCTGTCAGCACGGTTAGGAATGCACTGTTTATCGCAAGCGGTATTAGTGCATGCTTCTCAACGTAATCCTTCGAACGCAATTTCACCCAATGGCCGCGCCGGCATAGCTGGGAAGGCTGTATACCCTGGCCGCGCGATATTCCGGCGCGTCTCATCATAGTAGACGGATAGAATGCCAGAGATCAGGAACTGAAAGCTATGATGGAGCTCACTTTCGGTCAGTGTGAGATAATGGTATTTTGCAAAACTGTTGGTGGGTGTTGTTTTTTCCGGTGGACGGGCCTTAAAGATGTACCAGCCGGACAGGTCTCCAATGAAGCCTACCATGCTGTCAAAGGTAGATGGCACATCGTATAGCTCTTCAAGCTGCTGAAAAATCTTATTTTCTTTAGGCTCTCTTTGGTCTGCGAGTTGCGAGTTGGCGCCAACAAGAGCCAGAAGTGGTCCACGCGGTCGCTTCTGTGGCATACGTTCATCTGACCTGCACAAATTGCCGACGGCCTTCAACGCAGCACATTCGGCACTCAAATCTGTACCTCGCAAAGTTTTTTTGACTGATAGCACAGCGATAACTGCTTCCGGCGGTACGATCACCGTTTCTCCCATGCGCTGAAACACAGGATACGTTCCAGTGTCGCAAACTATGATGTCGAGTTGGGACGAGTGTTGGTCTGTTTCATGCTTCCTATTTCGGGTGTTTTTGCCAGTTTTGACAGCCGGGCGCAGTATGAAACCAGTCAGCACTTCGAGATCTTTGGGAAGATACTTCTGGAGATAATTCCGCAACAGAGCTTCGACGTAGCGGCCATCCTCGCCTCTATGCCCTGCGCCAGCTCCTGAGGTGCTGGGCAGAAGGGTCTCGAACTGACGGTAAACGGATAAAAGCGCTTGAACTTCTTGGTTCCAAAAGTTTTGAAGCCGGCGTCCGTCCATTATACTCTTCCCCTGTTGCTCAGTGCTGGACCTAGGTCACGAATGAATCAACAGGGCATCTTCTGAAAGCCCTGCCGCTATGGCTTCCTTGAACCACTTTGGTTGCCGGCCTTTTCCCGTCCAGGTCTTGGAGGGATCATCAGGACTGCAATACTTGGGAACAGCACTCGACTGTGCTTTCTTTTGACCAACCTTGCCAACCAGTTCGTCCAACGCAAAACCAAACTCAGCTGCCGCTTTCTGGGCCGCGGCGAGTGCGTCTTTCTTGTCCAGTTTTTTGCGAACAACCAGCGCCGCCTGTGCGTCCTCTATGAGTTGCTGTAGCTCCCTCGAACTCATTTTATCTAGCTTGATCGACATCAGTTCATCCTTTCGTTCAGCCGGACGCGTTTCGTAAATTATATGCGGCCCGTTATGCCTGTGACGCGTGGATATCACGTCCCCTATTGCGGCAACATGCGTTGATCGAGTTTTCGACATTTGACGAAAAACGGCTGTGCGAACTTCTTGGTGGTACAAGCGCTGCACAGCCGTATCAACCGAGGAGGAGTATACCCCCGGTCAATCGCCTTTTGGTGGGAATGCCACCATTTCTACATTTGGAAACATGTTGTGCCGGACAGTCACGGAAGTGATTTCGCCATCTTCGCCCTTATTGACGAATAAGACACCACAGTCATCCCAGAAGTTCTTACCGTCCTTATCACCCGTTTTGACACGTAGCTTCATGTGTTCCGTTGCCATAGCAGCCTCCTAAATTGCTGATGAAATCGTTGTCTGGACATGACGTCAGGCCGCTTTGCCGTCGTCATCAATGTTCATGCGAAGATCATTTCGCACGCCGTTTCTTTTGCGCCGTTTTAGCGTGCCATCGCCTGTCGACACCGTTTGAGGATCTGCAACACCGACAGCGCCGTAGTCCTGCTTGCCTTCTTGATCAGCCAAGGTAGGGCGATCTTCGCTCCCAGTGTATTCTTGGCGCAACTGAACCAGTTCTTTTGCCTGCTCCGGCAATGCCTGGCACCGCTCAATCAGTTCGAACAGTCTGTCCACCAACGCTCGCAACGTCTGCGCATCCTCCGTCTTTGGAATCGCTTCACCAGAAGATGCTTGAGCGACTACAGGCGCACCCTTCGCAGATCCTTCAGCTGGTGGGTTCACAGGATGTGTTGAAGCCGTTCGTGTCGTTGTGCCTTCAATGACGCGGAGCTTCAAAAGACTGTTGGTCAACGGTTCCCACGGCAGTTCCTCAGAACGCTTGACGATCTGTTTGAACTTCCGGTCTTTGAAATGGCGAATGCGAAAGGCTTTGATAGGTGCCATGCCGTTCACAACAACGATCGCGCGATCACCCTTCATTTGACGAGCGTCATCTTTGGTCAGCAATGGCACTTCTTCTGTACGCTCAGAGAACGTCTTCTTCTCGCCAATCCCCTGGCGTTGAGACACCGAAACGACTTTGCGTGTGGTCATGCCGCAAGCATTCGACACGTCTTCAATCGTTCGCTCATCGCTTGGCGTCATGTAGAGTTTCAGACCAGCGTTGCCCTGGATAACCAACCGACGGTTTTCATCATACACGCTGTCCAATTGTGGGATCGTTTGCGTGATGATGGCAATACGGCCGCCAAAGCCACGGATCGTTGCCATAGCATCCGCGACCGTGTCCATGCGCCCCAACGCCTGAAACTCGTCGAGGATGATCATAACTTTGTTCGGTTCATCCTCAGCCGGTAATCGGCTTTGCATCGTCGCAACCAGTTCGTTGAAAAACAGTCTTACCAGAGGCGCGATAACCTTCAGCTTCGGCTCAGAAACCTTGAAGTAGACTGACATCTTTTCACGACGGATATTGTCGAAGGAGAAATCGCTGACATCAGTCATTTTACGGATGTGCGGGTTTTTCCATTGCTTAAAGCCCGCCGTCATCATGACCGACAGGTAACCAGAAAGGGTTTTCTCATCCAAAACCGCTAGCTTATTGAGCTCTTTTTTCAGGTCATCGTCCTGCGCTTCGTCACGCAGTTTGCCGAAATAGTCTTTCAGCGTGCTTTGGGCACCCACACACACATCGTAAATGCCGCCGAGCGTGAAGCGGCCGCGTTGGAATGCGATGCCACCTGCGGCAACGAACATTTCGCGCGCACCCTCTATCCAAGTCTCCAAGTTTCGCTCGCCCTGCAGAAACAGCGTCGAAATCTGCTCAAGTGCTAGTTGCCGTTCTGCAGGATTGGTCAGCTTACCAACACGGTCCAGTGGATTGTAGCGATGAGACAGTTCTTCAAATTCGACCGGAGCAAAGAGGAAGACCTTTGCGCCCATCTTATGACGCCACCGAGCCGTGGTATCATAGTTTTCGCCCTTGATATCGAGCGTGACTGTAGATCCCTTGAACGTGAAAAGGTTCGGATAGACAAAGCCAACGCCTTTGCCCTCGCCGGACGGCGCGATGACGATGCAGTGCGGCTTTTCTTCGTAGATCAGATACCGCCCAGGCCAGAAGGGCCGCGTTGTCTTTGCCACAACAAACCCGTCGCCCGGCGTGCCTAGCAATCCGTTCCAACGCAGTGCCCAACCAGTCTGCCAATTAGTTTTGCCGACACGTGTCAGCGCCTGAGTTGCAGAATGCGCCCCAAATGCTGCTGCAACGCCAAAACAGGCAAACATGATCGCCAGAGCTTGCAGGAAAACATCCCAATTGAGCCGCATGATGCGCTCCCAATCGAATGCTAGCGTGAGGAAGTCATAGTTTGAGAACAGCTGGGCATTCACAAACTCTACGACCAATACGTAGCCGACAAGAAGTCCAAAAAACCCTAGGAACAAACCAGCCTTGATCTGACGAGGCATGTGGATCTCCTTATTTGCGTGGTCGAGTGAAACGCTCAGCACGCGCCATTTGACGTTGCAACGCGTGGGCGCGATTTGCTTGTTGATATGGCTCGTTGCCAAACTGCCTCTGGTTGGAAATGTACGCAGAGGTGTCTCGCGCCGCACCGCGCAGCCCCGAAACAGTCCCCCCGAATGCCCGAGAAGCACCAGCTGTCACAATGGCCGCACCGCGCGCGGCCAGGCTGCCCAATGAAAGATTGCCTGTGAGTGCAGTGACAACGAATGGAGTTGTTATGATGAGGATGATGCCGGTCAATACTGAGGCAACAACCGGAAAGAATATACCAGCTGTTGGTTCATCGGTGCCAATCGAAAACGCTGACCCCATCATTACAATAACCGTTCCCAGGATGGCTGCGATAATCACGGGGAAGATCAGGGCCGTAACCATGAAATCCATCCATTTTTCGAAGTAGTTCCGCGTCTTGTCACTCAGCACACACATGATCGCGACGGGTGCGAAACTGATGGCGATAGTCAAAAGCGCGTATGAAAAGATCATGCCCAGCAACGCGACTGCCGACAGAGTGCCAAACGCAAAAAGCACAAAGGCGTTTTGGACAGCACCCCAAATATCAAGTCGGCCCGCAGCGGTTGTCGCGGACTCCAAAGCCCGTTCCAAAACATTGTCTAGTTCGCCGAGGAACGACCCTTCGCCGCCAACACCTGCCCCAGCAAAAAAGCTATCCCGCAAGCTGTCAAAAAATGCCACCAACGCGGAGACAAGGACGTTGAAATCTGCCCAATTCTGCATGAACAGAGCCACCAGTCCCACGACAAACACCAGCTTAATCGCATCGCCCCAAGAAAAAGAACCGCGACCGCTTGCAGCAACAACTAGTGTTACGATCACAACCAGGGTTGCCAATAGCTGTCCGGTGACCGCGGCCGCTCCTGCGACAGCACCAAATTGTGTTTCTTGGACGCTTTGAAAAAACGAAACCAGTTGCGTGTAGTGGAACTCAATAAAGCCCATGTCTGCCCCCTATTTGAAGCACTGTTCAACCAGCTTGAAATTAAGGCTCGTTGAGATTTTGCTTAATCTGTGGGTCAGACGGTTGTCGGGATCAAATTCAGGAAAGATCTTCAGACCTTGCGAATTTGTATGCAGGGCGATCAGTTCGTCAAATTCGGCTTTCCACGGAGTAGGATCTGGGTATCGGGAAGCGCAATCGCACTGACCGGTTTCCAAGGCGTGTTCACGTCGGATCACACGATAATAGTCCTCGCGAAGCGTAACTTTCCATTTCGTGCGGAAAGTGTCTCCACCTTCATTGAACCAATCGGGCTTAATTTGTTCAGCCTGGCACTCTGCGCCTCCTTGTGTGAAATCCGCATTCGCTTGCGCGGATACGTTTTCCGTTAACGGAACAACGAACAGCACCACCGCTCCAAGCGTCTTAAGAACAGTTGACAGCATAGTGACCTCCTATTCCCGATCAGTCGGGTCAAAGTTTTCCGGAAGATAAACCTCCATGACACCCCGTTTTCCGTCCCGTTTTCCAACCTGAACGATGATGTCTATGGAGCGTTGCACATAGCTTATCATGTCGCGGTACATCATGTTGACACCCGACTCCAAAGCCGTTTGAGCTAAGCGCTCAATCGCCAATTCGGCGGTTTCGGCATGGACGGTTGTAATCGAGCCACCGTGGCCCGTATTGATTGCCTTTAGGAACGTGTAGGCGTCAGCGCCGGTGACTTCCGAAAGAATAATGCGGTCTGGTCGCATGCGCAGAGTAGCTTGCAACAGCTTGTCCGGGCCACGCACATCGCTTTCACGATCAGACACCAACATCACCTTGTTGGGTTGTTGCGGCATCAGGTCCGGCGTGTCCTCGATGGTGATAATCCGCTCGCGATTATCCACGTTCGAAATCAACCAACGAGCCACAGTTGTTTTGCCCGTGTTGGTTCCGCCAGATACCACGAGGTTCAATTTTTCCTGCACGCAGAGCTTCAATGCGCCCAACAGATCGGAGGTCGCCAGTTCGGCCACTCGTTCATTCAACTCGCGACGTACTGCGCTGGCACTTTTCGGTGTGCCATCGAGATACGCCGGTTCAAATAACTGCGTCTTCGGTTTGAAGAACCGCAAAGATAGGGAATGACCCATGCGAACCGCAGGAGCTTGGATGATCTGCGCCCGTACCAGCCAATCTTGGTAGTCAATCGAAGCGGAACCGAGGGGGTGTTGAGGCGACATGCGTACAGATCCACCAGACGACATTTGTCTGCACATCTGTTCGACGGCCGTTTTGGGTAGTACCAAATCGGTCTTCGTCATGTACGCATCGCCTTGCTGTTCCGTCCAAATCGTCCCGTCCGGATTGATCGCAATTTCCACAATCTGTTCAGTAAGGATCGAGCGCAGATGTTCGAAAGCGCCGTCCACATAAGATGGTCCCTTATCGAAATCGCCGTCCGGCATCAGCTGAACTCCAAATCGCGGTCAACGATGATGGACACCTGTGCACCCTGCTTGACGAAGATTATCGGTTGAAGCGAGAGAACGGTGTTCAGAGCATTATCTGTTGCTCGCTCAAACCCATCTCCAATGTCCTCTACGGTGTTCTGCACGTTTTCATCGTCAGTGGCATTGTTTGCTATGATGTCCGGTACGGCACCGATGATGGAAATCAATGCAGCCTGCCCAAAACGCGCACCAAACCGTGTATCCACTGCACCGCCTGTGCCACTGCGCCCCAGGCGATCAGCCCCAAACGACGAAATGTTCACGGATTGATTGAACGGCGTGATGATCCGCGTCCATCGGATTAGGATACGGCGCTGGCCTGTAATGACTCCATCGCTGTACTCACCGAAGACCTTCGAGCCAGCTGGGACGAGTACCCGCGAGCCGTCCATGCTGAACACGTCTTCAGAGACCACAGCGCGTAAGTTTCCAGGCAACGAGCTATCAATCGCCACCTCCAATGCCGCTTGAATAATTGTGCCCTGAACGACCGTCGAAGACGGATCAGCAAACACATCAGCGGTCGCCAATGGTACGCTTTCAATCGCAGATCGGACAAACGCGGCGTTGTCAGACAAGCGACGTTCACCGCCTGATCCGGCCTCTTCGGTTCCGGTGTTGCTCAGCGCAACAAGGCCGGAGTTAATCCGAGCGTCTCGATCAGCCTCAGCTTGAGCCCGCAGCTCTTCCGCTCGCGCACGACGTTCCTCTTCCAAACGGAGCCTTTCAGCCTCTTGAGCCAAACGCTCTTGTTCGAGCGGGTCGACGAGGCGCGCAGCATCAAGTTCTTGCTGATGCAAGTCTGCAATGCGTTGCTGTCTTTCTTCGAACTCACTTTCAAGACGCGTGCGCTCTTCCAATGAGCGTTGTTCCAACTCGGCCAGTTGCGCAAGCAATTCACTCTCGCGCTCCTGCGCACCCATCTCAAGTTCCATTTGCGTAGATTCGGCTGACCGCTCGGCAGCTTCCAGCGCAGTGCTGAGATTGCTAATTTGCCGTTCCAGCCCTTCTATGGCCGCGGCCGTCCGCTCCTGGTCCGTCCGTGCGGCACTTGTCAGCGATCTAATCTGTTCATCGCGTTCAGCTCGTTCTCGTTCAATCTGAAGGCGCAACTGACGTTCCGTTTCCGTGGCAGAGGTGGACAGTTCAATTGCCTCACGCGCACGTGCCAGTTCTTCCTCCAATTCTTCCAAGCGAGCCAGCGCCGCACTATCGGGAACAATCGTAGGCACAGGCCGTTCAATGACGACCGGCGCGGGCTGTTCTGGCAAAGCCAGCGTATCGCCGGCGTCGCGATCGTCCGGAAACTGACTTGCCTCATTCGTCGGAATTGGAACTGAAACGCTGTCTTTGTTCAGTTCATTGACGACAAAAAAACCGCCAAACCCCATGATGCTCAACAGAGCGAGAAAAGCCGTAACCTTGAGGAAGGTTCCGCCGCTGCCACTCTTCGAGGCAGCGTCCGTCGCACCCTCAATGGCCCTCATCCGCGATTTCAGGTCATCTAAATCACTCATTGGATAATCTCCACGATGCACACTTCGGTATCACCAAGCCGCAACGCCCATTGCTGGCTGGTGCCACTCACCCGAACGATGCGGTTCGCCAGTGCCGAAGAGTTGACACTCCGCTCACGATTGCCCGTCACGCGGAAGACAGCCGGAACAGGCGCGTTTTTCGGGAACTGAAAGTAAGTGAACGCGCCATCGTCCCAGATCCGCGTCGGCGTGATTTCGTTGCGCTCATTCACACCATAGGCTCTGTTATTGGCCTGCCGATTGACAGTGCCACCGGCTTGCCGCACTGCGCGCTCTTGGTATGCGAAACGCAGGACATAGAACGGGTTCGCGCCCTCGCGGATCGAGAAATAATAACTGCGCCGATTAGTATAGACAGTGACGTTCGACCGAACGGATCGTGCCGTAGGCTTCACGGCAAACACCCTATCCCCCGGCACAGACTCGAAATTGAACCCTTCAGTATCACCCGCCACAATCGACACGATGCGTTCACCGCGTTCAAATTCGACAGTCGTTGCGCGGGTCAGGCCTGTGCGAAGGACGAACACTTCGCCATCAACATAAGGTGTTACGCGAACGCGGGCATCCAACCGGTTGCCCGGCGGGACTTTTTCGGCAAGCGCAGGGCTTGCCATCAAGGCGCAAAGGGCGATGGATTTAAGTAGTTGCTTCATCAGGTCCCCCGGTCTGCAAAAATGGAATACTCTGTGACCTCGAAGGCCAACGGATTTTGCCACACGGCTTCGAGCGTCCGTTGCTCACCGGGGTCAAAATTGTAGGCGACGTTCGCGGTGAAATTGCCAACCGTCTCGCCGTCAGGGCTGATCAACTGTTTGCGCATCCGCACCTGAACGCGGCCTTCGTCGATGATGTTGATGGACGTGACAATCGTGTTCACAATTGTCTTGTCCCCGAACTGCGAAGGCAGGAAATCCGGCGACCCGGAGTCCCACAGACGAACGAGACCGGACCGTGCCGCACCTGTTGACCGATCAAGGGCTCGGTTAATGCGCACATCGTTGTCGACCTGGTTGTAGGTTTCCCGGTCAAGCACGTATTGGTACACCAGCGCCTGAACGACTGCGGGTCGCTCATCCAAAGAAATCGCACCGACAGCGGCATTGGGAACAGCCATACCCGTCGCCGGATCAAATGGTACGATCACCGGTGCTGGGGGTCGCACGCCTGCTACGACGAATGCAGCTGCACCCACAGAAACAACGGCTGCCAGCGTCATGCCCATAAAGGCTATTTGCCAGACTCGTTCCCTGCGCAGAGCGCCGTATATCACCTCGGCATCCTGCAACGATTGCACATTTTTCTCGGCCATCGGTTACTCGAAATCTGGCAACGTGAAGTCGTTGTACTTTTGAATTTCACTGGCGGTCGCGGCATCGAGGACACCCCCCATGCCAGCGTTGATGGTTTGCACACTTTCAAGCTGCCACATCGCAGCCATGGCGATTGCCAATTCTGCCGTGACCCGCGTGTTGTGATCGACAGACTCTTTCAGACCGTCAAGCGCGCCAATCTCGTCGACCAGCTGGACCACCCGTTCCCGGCTTTGCTGCGCTTCTTCATATGCCACTTCCGCTGCCGCTGACGTGGCTGCGTTGCTCGCCGCACCCGTTGCATTGTTCCGCATGATCGGGTCTGAGGACTCCGACATAGCCGTAATTTCGGCTTGCGACGTCCCTGCCGACGTAAACGCGCCTTCGATCCGAGCAACAACCTGATCAGCGTTTCCACCGATCACACCACTCCAATCACCCCGCGCGCCTCGTGCAATGGCACCAACCATGTCGAGGTCAAATTCGCCCTCCAAGATGCCGTCAAACTCGGGGCCCATCGCAAGCCCGATGATCTGAGTGGGATCAGAAATGAGACGACGCATCTCTTCGAGCTGCGCCAATTGCTGTTCGAGATTGCGGATCTGTTCAATCAACGCCTGTAGCTGTTCGGTCTGGATACCGAAGTCTTTGGCCAGCTGTTCGAGTTGCTGGATTTCTTGCAGGAGGTTGCGCCCATCAATCGTGGGAACACCTTGTGCATTGACGATTGAGCCCACGCATAGGGCAGTGGCGCAGGTTGCACTTGCCAGTAAACGGGTCGTTTTTTTCCATGTGAACATGTCAGATCTCCTACTGGTGTTCAGTTTGCAGGGAGCGTCAAATCAAGCGCTTTGACTGCTTCCCTTTGTTTCGTAAGAAGCCACGCGACTTGCGCGGCCTCAGCTTGGGTGCGGGCAGCCTTCGTTTTGACCCGTTCAAGAAGGATCAACAGGATTTCCGCCTTCATTTGAGTGTTGAGGTCATACGAGTCCTTCACCGTGGCGGAGGACCCCACCTGCTCCACCAGTCCACGAACCCGCAGCAACGCTTGCCGCGCCGTGTTCAAATTGTACTCGCCATAAGCCATAGAACCGGTGGACAGCAGACTTGCATTTGCAACCGCATACTCGGCCGGATCGAGCGTTCCCAACGCTTCCGCTCCGCCAATGGTTTGCAAATACGAATTGTATTTTGCCGGGATCACCTGGACGTAGTGTTGCGTTTCCTTGAACGGCGGAACACCTTTGTACTCAATGATCCGACCCGGGCCGGCGTTGTATGCGCCCAGTGCAAAGATGATATTGCCGTCAAACCGGTCCAGCTGTTGAGCGAGATACCTGCCCCCGCCCACCACCTGTAGATACGGGTCATTGTAGTAGTCCGGGAAGATACCAAGACCTTTTGCTGTACCCGGAATAATCTGCGTCAGGCCAAACGCGTCCTTTGGTGACTTGGCACCAATTTGAAAACGGCTTTCCTGCCAGATCAGCGCTTGCATCAAGCATCGCCACTGCAAAGGCGACAAACCAGCCTTTGCGACGCCCGGATGGCTGTACGTGTCGCGCGATCCGCGAACAATCAGGGCTTCAATATCTTCCCGGGCATCCCCGAACATCACGCCGCCTGCTGGGTTCGCCAGCGGACCATAGGTCTGTTCAATGCCTGGGTAGCTGTCGCCACCACCGCCAATGAAAGACGTGTGGAACGTCGAGACTGACGAGAACGCAGAAATCATCTGATCCAACGTGTCGATTTGTTGCTGTTGAAAGCTGCGGATTTTCGCCCGGTTGTTGGCCTTTTCCACCTGCGTGTCCTCGTCGCGTTCAAGCTGACGAAAAATCTCCAGCTTTTTCGCGAAGGCTTGCGCATCGAAAACCGGCACACCCTGGGCCAACACCGCGCCCGCATAAGCCGACAACGCAGCCGATAAGAGCAACCGTTTCATCAGCATGGGCCCGCACCAGTGTCAGCAAACGAAAACGTAGCTGGCGCACCGCTCACAGCCTGGAAATCGCAGTTTCCGGTAGGCTCACCCGTGCTTGTGAAGCACGCGCATTTCGCCTCTTTCGCACCTGGCGCCACACAAGCAGCGACGGCCAACAGTGCCAGCATTGCAAAAACAATCTTCATTTCATCGCCTCTCGCCAGAAGTCAGGTTTGTCTCGATAATCTGTCCCAACGACGCTCAAGCCCGCCGTTCCGCCACCCAGAATGTGTAGGAAGTCACCCAGGCAGGATGCGTCGCCATTGAGGACCACCGAGCCTTGGTCATCGCGCAGCAAAAACTCACGACCGAGCGCGCGGTTTGTCACGATTTCCAACTCCGCATCATTGAGACGTAGAGATGCGTAATCCTCGCGCGCCGACTTGCCATCCGGGAACAGAATTTGCGTCGGGAAGAACGAAAAGACGCGGTTGCCAACCCTGCTTTTTTCCAGCTGGCCGGGGTTCTGCGTGAGCATCACAACCACCGCGTTTGCTTTCCGCAGCGTGGCAAGCCACCCTTCGATCACGGACGCAAAATACGGGTTGTCGATGGCCTTCCAAGCTTCATCAATCAGCACAATCGTGCGTTGCTTGTCGACAATCTGCCGCTCGATCCGTCGGAAGATATAGGTCAGAACGGCCATGCGTTCGCGATCCGACTGAGCATCCAGAATTTGGGTTAGGTCAAACCCAACAACATTTCCATCGAGGGAAAACGTGTCCTCAGTGTTGTGGCCAAATACCCAGCCAAAACGGCCGTATTGCGTCCACTCTTTTACTTTTTGTTCCAGTTCGCCCTTGTCGTCCGTTGAAGCGAACAGACCGGCAAAGTCATCCCAATTCCGCAGCCTGGGGTCGGCATCAGCATTTGCTCGGATGTTGTCTGTGATCGCAGCGCTTTGCAGTGCGGTCAGCTGATCATTTGGCGACAGAATTTGTTCTAGCCAGTTCGTCACCCAATCAATCCCCGATTGGTCGGTTTCGACCCAGAGAGGATTGAGGCCCGTTGGGCGACCACTTTCCACGACCGAATAACGACCGCCCATCGCACGGATCGTCATTTCTAAACCGCCGCGATAATCAAAGCAGAACACGCGCGCACCTGTCCGCTGGGCTTGCGTCATCAGTAATGACGCGAGCAACGATTTTCCTGATCCAGTTTCCCCCATGATCAACGTGTGACCCGCTGGCGGTTCGCTGACAGATGTACCCTCGCGGTGGAAGGAGAACCGATATGGCCCACCTGTCGACGTCGGGAACACCGCAATCGGCGTTGACCATGGGAGTTCTGAACGACCTTTGCCAAGCGCAGTCCGATGAAGTGACGCGTATGAAGCAAAGTCCATGTTCGAGATGATAGTCTTGCGTGACCGCGCTGCCATGTTGCCCGGAAACTGCGCGAAATAATGCGCGCGCTTCACAACGGCGTCCTTAACCAGTCGGGCACCGACATTGCTACCAACGCCTTCAAGTTCTGACACCATTTCACGCAACAAGGCGCGGTCAGGATGCAGCAGGGAGATGGTGAAGTGATGCTCGCCGAGAGCAACATCGTTAACCAGCACCGCCTCTTCGAGCCTTTTCATGACCTCTTCGGCGCTTTTGCGCGCGTCATCCGTAGCTTTCATCACGCGGCGCTTGCGGCGAATGCTTTCACCCGCCCTGACACTCGGCATCGGCGCAAAACTCTGCGAAATCACGTAATCGCACGGCAGTGCGAAGTCATCGAAGATCGTGACCCACGACACAGGCGGGTAAGACTTCAACGCACGGATCACGCCAAAACGGTCCCCGTCGGGGCCATCCGTTAGCTCGAACCCTTCATCATCAAAGGTCACACGTTCGGAGAGAACTTCGTCGCTCAGAACCGTGACGGACCGGCTCGGATAAATGGGTTGTTCATTGCCTGTTTGCACCGAGCCAAGAAAGCCCAGCAATCCGCCCTCAGAGGCTTTCAGCACACGCGTGCGCTCAGTTCCAAGCGCCGACCGCACGAACCGGACCACCTCTGCCAGAATTTCCAGATCGCGCTGCGTGTCCTTTCCTTCGAGAAGGCGACTTGCGCCGCTGAATGCGCTTAGGAAACCGCGTTTCAGACGCGAGGTTTTGACAACAGAAATCGTCAATCGCGTGTCGCGAAGTTCACGCTGTTTCAGACCCGCTGACCAACGTTCATTGACCTCATAGGAGAAGCCGCGATCTTTGAACACGTCCAACTCATCCAAGAAGTCGATCTTGCGACTGATCTTGTGCGTATAGATGATGAAATCGCTGCCCATCTGGGCGAGGATGGACGCGAAAGACTTCTTGAGCAGGTCCAGCTCTTCGTCTCGTGTGGTCATCGCGTCGAGACCATCGACGCGAATGCAGGACATTAAACCATCGTCTGCTAGCCGCACGGTCACATCGTCCACCAAGGAGACATATGGAACGTGCATAAATCCGTGCCGCATGTTGCCCGCCTGGGCAACGATGTTCGCGGCGACATTGTTTACATCAAGGGCCATAGCTATCGCCCCCGAAGATCTTGCGCGCCCGTGTCCCCGGAACGGCACTCAGGCCGTTCCGGTACACATCGACAATCTTTTCATCTTTTTCCGCTGCGAAACGGCAAGCGGCATAAACGATGATGCACCAAACGATTGTCCAGATGCTCGCAGACCAAATCAATGGCACGACCGTGCCCGCAAAGAACGGTAGCGCAAAGGAATAGGGTAAGCCGAACAAGCGGCTTCCCTGGTTCACGGCTACAGCGAATGCGACACGTTCCTGCGCCATCTTAGGTGGTGCCCCAGATCGCTTGGACGAACGTCGGAATAACGCCGATGACAACGATGATCGTCAGCAGAGTAAAGACGCGGGTCCAGTCCAGGAAATTGAAGGCTCCGGCCATCAGCACACCGACCGCAACAATGGTCATAATCAACCGGCCGGTAAGACCCGTGAGTGCGTCCAATACAGATTGAAGAACCGAGTTTACGGAACTCAGATCAATTGCTTGGGCATAGGCGGGCATACTGACCGCCACCACCATGAGAGATGCCATTACGGCGATATTTCGAAACATGCTTTCTAGCTCCCGTTTGCTACGATGCGTTGGTAAACCCCGACCACCTTCACAACGTGGTTTTGGGTTTCTCGGTATGGCGGAATGCCACCATGGGTTTCGACAGCACCAGGACCGGCGTTGTATGCAGCCAACGCCAATTCCTTCGTGCCGAATTTATCCAGCATGTTCGCCAGATAACGGGCACTGCCGTCCAAGTTCTGGTGCATATCGCTCCGGTCAACGCCCAGATCACGCGCCGTTTCAGGCATCAGCTGACCCAAGCCGAACGCGCCCACACTCGATGTTGCGCGCGGGTTATATGCACTCTCAATTTCGATGTTTGCACGGAACAGCGACATCCACTGCAACGGCGACAAACCAGCTTTGATGACGCCTGGATGCTCGGAATAGCGAAAGCCGGTTTCGTTGATCGCGGCAAGAATTTCAGGTGTTGCTTTGCGCGCGCGTGGCACGGCGCGGCCCGCATTTAGCGTCGTTTCTGGTTCAACGCGCGGTTTGCCAAAAGCCAGAAGGCTCTTTGATCCCGAATACGGGACAAAGCCGCCTTGACCGACGACAAGTACACTGTCTGCGTTGCCCTTTGACGGTGCGCTAACCGCTGCGAGAAGAGCTAAGCTCGCTATTGTCGTCCTCACCTACATGGTCCCCGTCTGGCGATACATCAACCGACCAGATGACGCTCTGGCCTTTTGTGTGTGGAATTTTGATTTCCTTGACGCCAAGCTCCAAAGCGATACCGACGAGACCATTCGGTGTTGTGAAAATGCGTGGCTCTGCCGCGCGCTGTTTCACCAACACAGACCGAAAAGACTCATCAATGTCGTTTTTCTTGAGGATGTAGAGAACCCACTTACCTGTCACCGACCCGCGGTTGGTAACGATATCTTCTGTGGCCATGACCTCTACAGGTGCACCAGCAATGACATCCTCACGGAAGGATTTCATCATTATCACGGGTGCAAGTTCCCAAGAACGCATAGTAGCCTCTGACCATTGTACGGAACAGGCTTACTATCGACATTGCGTATCATAAAGGCGCTTTGCATCAATACTCCGTTTTGATCTCATAAGCATTGGATGACATCAAAACTTGCCCTTGTAAAGAGACTCATTTAAGGTTGAGAAATTCCCGCTAAGCGCGAGCCTTGAAGCGCTCGCCAGCGGCTTCCAGGCTGGATTACAACCAGCTTTGAATGACGGAAAACGTGCGCCGACAACAACTTAACGGAATGATCATGCGCCAGATTTTGCTAGCTGGAACGTTCATCTGGCTTCCCACTTTCGGAGCCTCGCAACAGGAAGCTCCAATCGGCACGCAGATCATCCATTTCTGCATTCCGCCAGAGGAACCCATCCTGGACGAAGCGTACTTGGCTGCCGTCAAACGCACCCGAGGCGAAGAAATGTCGGCCTTTTACAGCGCTGCTCAAGCATACCTGAACTGCCTACAGTTATCGCACAGGGACTACGTCGACCGCCTCAACGCGATCATTCAATCCGAACGTCCGTAGGGAATCAATACTTGGTCCTGACTATTGTGCAGCGTTATGATATCAATACACTATCGACCTATCAAAAAGCCGCTGCTATTGTTTAGCAAACCATCAACCTCGTGAGGACACAGCATGATCAAACGATTGTTGACCACATCCGCCGCCGCTGTCCTCGGCATTGCACTAACCACTGCCGACCGTGCGGAAGCATATGCCGTGGACTGCGCCATCCTTTTGTGCCTCGCGGGCGGCTGGCCATCTTCCGCTGAGTGCACACACGCGCGCGCTGTTTTCATCCGGCGAATAACGCCTTTCCCAATCGAGCCGCCGCTGCAAATCTGGCGTTGCCCCATGGGTGTTGCAGCGAACTCAGCCTCGCCGTCACAACGTCTCATGGATCTGGCCTTCAAAGACGCACCGCCTGCCATGCAGACATACCATCCAGACGATCACCACTACGACACAATTGGTTCGTCCGACTTCAACAACCCGCAACCTGTTTTAAGCGCGCCAGACCAAGAACGTGACAGCTCAGCAACGTTGACCATCGCGGACGGCCGCCGCGAGGATGGGTCATTTGACCCCCTCGCCTTCCTACAATTGGCTGTAACACCCGGTGCTGACATCGACGTGTCAGGTCCAGCCTTTGCGTTCATTCGATCCATTCGCGTCTTTGATATCAGCGTTCGACAATATCAAAGAGGGGGCGAAGAAGGCGGATGTGAACGCTCAGGTCGCGTGCGGATGGGCCAGTACGGATCGCAGGGACAATTCTGGTGGCAAAACGTCGGTGCGAGCGCTGCGCCAGCTCTTGCAGGTATATCCGGTTACGGTCGCGACTGTCCGAGCATCCGAAATCGCTCTGTTTTCATCGAATGGCGCGACCACGAAGGCAACTACGACTACGAGGCAGTTCATTACTAGATGACTATCCGTAGTAGGGCGGCAGCCACCACTCACAATGAATTGCGCCGCCCTACCATCTTAGGTACATCTATCAGCAAAAGAACAATAGAGCAGAATCAAGAAGGAGACACAGGCAACACCCCACCAAAAACAAACCCCCCGCAAGGCGGCAACCATGCGAGGGGGGTTTGGTAGAACCTCGGGACGGCAATCCCGAAAAGGCTATCTAACTCAAGTTCGGTTTTATCATTCAAGACACCACAACGGCAAGCAAAAACCGCATCTGTGCGGACAGAGTTTTTGCATCTCGGCCTAACTCTTGAATAAACCACAAGAATTAGCCCCAGACGCAATAATTTGCCAACGACGCAGCAGCCACCACCAGCTGTTGTATGCTAGGTTAAGAGTTGCATAGATTCGAAAGGAGCACCGACCGATCCAAACAAAAACCCCCGCAAGGCGGCGGCCTATACGGGGGGATTGAAAAACCAAGAAGCGCCAACTTCTCGATCAGCTCACTTGTTGATCAGGTTTTACCATCCCTCTTTCCAACCGAGCAAGCAAAAACCGCATCTGTGCGAACAGAGTTTTTGTGCCTTGGCTTGGGACAGAACCACCACCTGTTCCAGCCCTGGGCACGACGCCCAAACAAACCGGCAGCGTGCTTCTGCCAACAAGCGAAAGGAAAAACGAACCCACCAGAAAAGCAAAACCCCGCAAGGCGGTGAACCTTCCGGGGGAGCTATGATCACAGAGCGCCAACTCTGAAACCGTGAGAATACTTAGATCGATCATACCACCCCCAGATCACAGCAGGCAAGAGAAAACGCACTTGTGCGAATAATGAAGAATTGCCCGTCGCCGTCTTGCTCTTAAACGAGAGAGACAGAGCAATGACACGTGCGAAATCCGCACTCCCAACGCCAAATACGGCGACCTATCACACGTATGTAGACGAAGTGGTCACACCCACCCTCTACGACAGTTTCAACCGCAACATGGCGAACGCCCTGCTTGCGCTTCTGCGGTATCTTGAACAACGCCGATATGACTTTTCTGCAGACCGTGCGTTTCAAACGCGACCGATTTCTGTTGCCGCCATCGCAGACCATTTTCGTGTCACCAAACGGTCTGTCCAACGCTGGTTTGCCAACCTAGAGCGCGTCGGCATCGCAGCGCGCGTCTACCGCAAAAATCCCAGCCACAAGTTCAAAAACTTGCTCAATAGGATCGACTTCACCGGCTTTTCAGCATGGTTCAGCACACTTGCAGCCAAAGCAAAGAAAGAGCAGCGCGACGCCCAGAGTCGCCCTAAGAAACAAATCTCTTCGAGATCTATATTTAATCCAAAGATTTCTGAGAAAGATGGGAGAAAGGATGCTCACGACGCGAGCAACACGCCATCCTTCCCAAAATCCGGCCCGATTAAATATGACAAACACTGGCTTGGCATCGCCTATGACAACCTGCCACCACGGCCACACACACCTTGCACTACTGCGACAGCAGATGCGTTCCGAAAACACCTCAAACAGCTTGGAATTGGCTTCGATCATCCATCTATCAGCAAGAGATGGGCGAATTTCTGTAAAGGCAGGTATCCAGTCAGGTGATAACCGAACCCGACAAAAAAGATGCGTTACAGCAGCGTTAAGGCAGCGAATGACAGCCCGAGTAATGCCACAAACCTTGTCCAATCCGCAGCTGTCGGATGTAGACCGGCAACCTTCGGAACAAGGTTTTCAGTGACCCATGCGGGTTCAAACTGTCGTCCGATCGAATACAGAACCATGTATCCGCCAAACGCGATCACCGATGCATGAGACATGCCAGAAACAATCTGATCAAGCGCACTTGGGAAAGCCGGCGGACTGCGTGGCAGTTCATCGCTCACCAACAGCAGCAAAAACCAACCGCCAAGAAAATATGCCCAAAATCGCATGTAGAAAATGACCAACCCCGTGAGGCTTGCGATGAACGTCGCAGCCGCGACCGAAATCAAACCGCCCTGGAAATCCAGATCACCACGCAGCACGCCAGGAACGGCAAAGACCACAATCAACCCGATCAAGCCGAGCAGGGTATAGTCACTCAGAGGGTGTCTGAATTTCAGCATGTTCTGACCCCACATTTATCAGCAGCGACCATCAGTATAGGTGTAACCCGTTTAAACCATGACAACGCCGCCGCACAAATCGTTGCTTAACCCAGGTTAGTACATCTGGCCGGCTTTCTGAGTCCGCTCTGAGCATCGCCCCACGTCGACATTGCTCTCTTTCTATTCCCATCACCGTTGCATTTCATCGAGGTCTTGTTCAGGCTCTCATTAAATTCGAAATCGGAACCTGGGACTGAATCGTGCCTATAAACGTAGATCTCGGTGGCATTGCAAACGCTATCACCGCAGCAGCAGAAAGCCTCGGTAAGTTCGCGGATAGTGTCTCAAAGGTGGCCAGCCTTTCGATAGCAGGATATGATGAGGTGACCGCTCGTAAGGATCAGGCGAGACTTAAACAACTCTACATGAAATTGGTCGATTATGAGACAGTTCAAGGTAACGCTGAACATGCTCTTGAGACCTATATAAAATATTGTGAAAGCGGGGCCACTGAGGCGCATCTTGGCCCAATTTGGTCTGAGTTTAGGTCCAAAATCGACACCCTTGCCGCCGAATTAACGCCAATCGTTGAGGCATGGAAAACCGAGCAGGCCGACTTCATTTTGGAAGAAGCATACGTCACTTTGAGAAAGACGCTGTCTGTAAGATCCGAACTCTTTTTTGATTTCCTCAAGATGGATGAGCCTAAGACTGCCGAAGAAGTTGCCCAGGTACGTTTGCTACACCAAGCGTGGACGCACCTTATGTCCGAACTGAAAAGATCAAGAGTGGCTTTGAGTTCGTATCTCTCAAAATAGTCGGCGAGAAATCAGGGTATTCATTTTCACGTAAACTCAACTCGCCAGTGCATCGCGTTTCCGTCTACCGTCTCGATGTTCTTTCGAAACTGACTGCCGCCCCTGCCCCACCTATCGGCGGCGCACCAGGCTCTAGCCTCCAGCCGGCAAAACCGGCTTACACCCAGAACACCGCACCCGCGCACGCACTGATCCAATAGTCCTGGCTCTGTCTCTTCCGAGCCAGTCCCCATCCCTTGCATCATGTCCGTCAGCGGCCACGGCGATCTGCCCGTTGGGTCACGATCCTTGGGGCCTTCGGCCTACGGCCTGCGCGGCTGCGCCTTGCATCCATAGCAATCCCGCGCGATCGCGGGACTAAGTAGAGAAGGACAGCGACCCCTCCGCTTCGCTCTAGGGACGCTGACACCTTTTCCAATCCAGATCCGCCCAACAGACCTGCCCTGGCCGGTCAACCATTGCGCATCCCCGAAAATAGTCACCGATTTCCCCGGCCCACTGGGCCTCCTCGCGCAACAAATCGGAGCCGATTTACGTGGCAAACCCTCCTCGGAGGGTGCGCGTTGACAGTCCAGTTCAGGCCCGTGGGTCGGGCTTCGCCCACCCACTCTGTTCCCCGGAAAAACATGCGTTTTTCCAGAGAAGAGAGGGGAGGCGCAGCCCATTGGCGGAAAGAGGTCAAAAAGACCCGACCGCATCACCACAAGGAGGCCAGAAATGGCAAATGTTATGGACCGAACTCAGGTCGTCGCAGGTCAGAACGACCTAATTCGAAAAGCACTCGCAGACTCCAATGCAGGCCGTGAGGCCAAGGCAAAAGGCATCCGGTACAAACTCGTTTGGACACCCGGCGTCAACGATGCACTGTTCCTGACAGGCAAGATCGCACGGTTGGCAATCGCCATCGCAACCTTTGACGACTTCACCGAAGACAACGACCCCTACAAACAACGGGACTTCTTTTCGACCGAAGTCGAAGGCACGAAGGTGTTCGTCAAAATCGACTACTACGACCGGGAACTGAAATACGGGTCCGAAGACCCCTCCGACCCCGCGCAAACCATGCGCGTCATCACCGCAATGCTTCCGAGCGAATACTGAGATTGAGCGTCCCGCAAGGGGCGGTCAATGGCGCAACCCGCGCCCGAAAGGAGGTGATGAAATGTCCAAAAAACTCATTGAGCAGCGCAAGAAAGAAGCTGTCGAGCTTGTGAGAAAGGGAGGTCTCTCCGCCAAGATCGGCCTCGCCTTTCTAAAGCAACACACCGCGTAAGCGGCACGTCTCACCCCGGAAACGGGGTGGGAAACCAATACCAAAATCCACACCACACATCAAGGAATGTCCCAATGACAAAGCAAACAGATATCGTTGCCACAGAAGCCCGGTTTCCACTCGTAAACCTCACTCTGTCACCCCTCAACCCACGCCAAGTTGTGCCCGACGCAGACGTGATCGAACTGGCGCAAAGCATTTGGGATGCTGGCCTGATCCAATCCATCGCTGGATATGACCATGGCGACGGTACCGCCGAGATTGTGGCCGGTGGACGCCGTTTGCGCGCCCTGCACTATTTGGCCGACAAGCACCCGAACCTCGCTACCACACGGCCCGAACTGGCAAGCCCCATGGTTATGCTGGCACCCGACATCGAAACAGCCGAGGCATGGGCATCCACTGAGAACGTCGCCCGTCGCGACCTACACCCGGCAGAAGAAATCCGAGTCTATGGAAAGATGGAAGCCAAAGGCGGCACGCCTGCGTCCATCGCCCGTGCATTTGCCGTGAATGAAAAACATGTCTATCGCCGCCTTGCATTGGCAAACCTGCCGGAGCCGGTTCTGGACAGCTTGCAGGCTAATGACATCAGTCTGTCAACCGCCGCTGCATTCACCGTTAGCACCGACGAAAAGCTGACCTTGGAGGTGTTGGAACAGGTCAAAGACCGCAATCTGAGTGAATATCAAATCAAGCAAATGCTGAAACCGGATGCCGTGTCAGACACCGACCGGCGCGCGATCTATGTGACGGAAGCCGCGTACATCGAGGCAGGGGGTCGCAAGACCACAGACCTCTTTGCGGAAAAGGTGTTCTTTGATGATGTGGCTTTGCTGGACGCCCTCTTTGCCGAACATTGCGCAGAGGCCGTTGAGGGCCTGAAAGCCGAAGGTTGGAAATGGATCGAATTGCACCCAAGCCCGCATTTCTACGAATGGAATCAAGAGTACAATAAGTTCGGGACGGTGTACCCGGTCGAAGGCGAGTTGTCGGAAGATCAGGCCGAGCGCTATGACGAACTGGCGGAACTGGCCGAGGGAGAAGTCATTGACGCGGCAGGCGAGGCCGAACTTGAAGTCCTGCAAACGATCCTAGACGGGGATTTCACAGACGATCAGCGCACCCATGCGGGCCGCTTTTTCTACATCGACAACCGAGGGAAACCGCAACTGACCAGCGCCATGATCCGGCCCGAGGACAAGGCGGCAGCAATTGAGGCCGGTGTGCTGCGGAAGTCGATGCACGGTGGCGGTAGCGATGCGCCCAAGTCACCAATCTCTAACGCTCTACGCGATGACCTGACCCGTATCTCGCAAGGGGCACGGCAACATGCGGCCCTGCGCGATCCAGACTTGTTGATTGACCTTTTGGCCTATCAACTGAGCCATGCGCTGCATTGGCAAAGCCCGCTTGGGATCAACCTGATAGACGTTCCGAACTGGCCGACGACAGAAGCCGAGGGCTACACACTGGACGACCGTCTCACAAGCAACCCACCCCGTGACATGTTTGAAACAAAGGACTTTGGCGCATCATTCCGCGCGTTTAGGAAAAAGGGCCAAGATCATGTGCGTGGCGAATTGGTGCGGTTTCTGGCGGCGCAATTCAAAGGTGGCGATGCCTCTTTGCGAAAGATGATCGACAAGGTGATCCAGCCGAACACGCGTGAGGTTTGGACACCGACAGCAGCCAACTTTTTTAGCCGCGTGGGCGGTCCCTACATGGTCACACTCTGGCGTGACCTGTTGGAACTGGCAGAGGATCACCCGACAGTCACGACCTTTGCCAAGCTGAAAAAGAGCGAGAAAGCCGAGAAGCTGGAAGCGCTGTTTGGTGATGCTGAATACCGGGCGGCGCAAGGCGTCACTGACGAGCAAGCCGCGCGGATCGACGCGTGGTTGCCGGAAGGCATGGAGTGAAAGGTGTGTAGGGCGCGCAAGCGCCCTGCCGCTCCACTGATGGAGATGACCATGACTTTCCAACATCCCACTTGGCCCGGTGTAAGCGAACCCGTCACAGGCGCAGACCTGCGCGTCTTGTCCTTGGGTGCGGGTGTTCAAAGCACCACCCTGGCCCTGATGGCCGCGCATGGCGAAATTGGACCTATGCCAGATATGGCAATTTTCGCAGACACGCATTGGGAGCCAAAGGCGGTCTACGATCACGTCGATTGGCTCATGTCGGGCAATGTCCTGCCCTTCCCCGTGCATCGCATCTCAGCCCTGAACCTTCGGAAGCAGGTCGTGGACCGCGCGGCACAGGCCGATGGACGGTACATCAGCGTCCCGTTCTTTCTTGATGCAGGCGGCATGGGACGCCGCCAGTGCACCAACGATGCCAAGATCGTGCCGATCCGAAAAGAAATCCGCCGCTTGCTGGGCGTGCCCAAGGGTGCGCACGCAACCCGGTACCGCGTGGAGCAGTGGATTGGGATCAGCACCGACGAAATGCAGCGCATGAAAGAGGCGCGCGAAAGCTGGATGACGCACCGCTGGCCGCTCATCGAGGCGCGTATGTCCCGAGGCGATTGCCTTGCGTGGCTCGAAAAACATGGATACCCCGCACCGCCCAAATCGTCGTGCATTGGGTGCCCGTTCCACAACGACCGAATTTGGCGCGACATGCGCCGCGATGATCCGGCATCTTTTGATGATGCAGTGCAGGTTGACCGTGCCTACGGCAAGACCAAAGGGATGCGCAGTCACGAATATATGCACCGCTCCTGCCAACCACTTGACGCTATCGATTTCAATGCGCGCACGACAGAGCAGCAGATCGACTTTTGGGACGAATGCGATGGGGTATGTCGAACGTGATCAAAAAATTTCAGACTGACCAGTGACAATGGGTTCATGTACACGCAATAAGGGAATTCAGTTATTCAAAATCCCCGGCGCCATCTGGCGCGATTTTTCCTTGTGGTGAGGAAACATCACCTGGCCCCGCTTCGGCGGGGCCTTTTTTCATGCTTGGCCAGGTCCCACCCCCAAGCAGAGTCGAGATGTTGAACGCCACGTTGAGAAAACAAAGGATAGCGCCCACAAAACCGATCCAAGCCAGTCCGCTCTGTTCGGTAGCAGCAACCAAACCCATCGCGACGAACGCAGGGATCATCATGCAAATGGACACAATATCTTCTATTTTGCTTTTGAACACGTGTCACTCAATCCCACAAAGCGCGGCTCGTTGAGCCGCGCTTTCATTTACCACTCGATTGGAATTTACGATGCGCGTTGAAATGCCAAGCCTGCCGGTAGTGCCGCTTGGCAAGCCAACCGTTTTTGCCACCAGTTCAATCGTTCACACCAAACAGGCTCTTCATCGCCTGTATTCCAACGCACCACATAGCCGACCTCGCGTGCCGATCCTGATGGGTCCAAGACCAACAAGGCAATAGGTGTTCCAACCTCTTTCTCGCAGGTTGAGACCTTCGGAGCGGCCGCGTCGGTTGGTCGTTTCACCCTGCCCTGTTCTACATCTGTCTTTGGACTTCGCGATGCAGTTTTAACCTCAGCTTTTCCTGTCATTGTTCATCCCCCGCATGACAAACCCGGATGAGTGTTGCGCGTGGCGGCGCGCTCCGGTTTTTGTGAACAGCTACACGTTTTACTAGAACTTGGAAGCGCTATGTATACACGACACAAACCGAAAATAGGCGACCAAGACCGACAAAGTGACCCGTAACAATTTGGTTAGAAACGGTAAATTTTTTGTTGCAGCGCAGCAAAGCGACAAGCCTTTCAAGATACTATTTGCCGAACTCGCAGCCCAGGGCGCAGGACGTCCGGTTGATGAAAGAGGTTTTCCAGACGGTCCGTGGACAGCAGAGTCTCTAACTGATGCGATTTGTGCGCTGGAGGGCAACGATAAAGGGATCGAGCTGCGCACAGTGCAACGCTGGTTCCAAGACAATGACCAAGGCATTCATCACACCAACATCCGCTGGCTGGCGCGCATCTTTGGTTGTGAGGACCCGGAAGAAGTAGGAAAATGGCAAGCCGTCCTAAGCGCAGCTAAGGACCTACAAACGAAGCTGAGGCGGGCCAACAAAACTCCTCATTCCCTTTCGCCACAGGACGACGCGCCATCAAATCTAAATGTTGCCACGATCAAAAGGCGCCCATTTCCAACCCGCATAGCTTTGCGCATCAACGCAATGCTGACCGGCTCCAATAATATCTATGTCATCATTATGCTTTGGGGCCTTTGGTCTATTCTTGGAATGTCGGCGATCATACTCGGGCTGGCCGAAGTTTCTTACACAACAAACAGCGGGATTGAGAAACAGGTTGGGTTGTTCCAATCACCGTCATGGACACTCGAAAAACTCGTTCTCATCCCTGCATACCTCATCATCACCACCAGAGGTGTGATTGCGTGGCTCGATCACAGGCGTGCCTATGAACATCATTCTGGTATAAGCACTTGGGAGGATCGTGTGGCGTCTTTCGCACCAGCGTTTCTCTTGGTCATCGCCGTGAGCGCAATCGTCATCTTCGCGCTGCAATGGTATGGCACGTACTACATCCCACTAATGGCAGGACCAGAGTCTGACCTTACGCCGAACTGGTTACGTGTCGCCACTGATCCAACAACGATCATCCCAACGCGGGTCATCGTCCCCCTGTCGCTCTACGGCGGCATGTTCATAGGCTTCGTCTATTGGCTCTGTTTCTCTGCGCTTCTGCTTCTCTACATCGCTGCCCGCGACATCACGGCAATCGACGACGACGCGCCGGACACATCGGACTTTCAACAGACGAGCGGCAAACTGGTGGCTGCCCGTGATCTTGTAACCACGTTTTATCGGAGCATCATCTGCGGCGCGCTTATGAACATCGCGATAAAGGTGGACGCTCTGTATTTTATCTCTGACACAGAGAGCTTTTTCACGTGGTTGAAGTTAGATCTTCTGGCTGCATTGGGCGTCGATGGCGGCGGTTGGACTTGGCTTCCGGGCGGCGAATTTTCATCCTTTACCACAGCCATCTTCTTGCTGATCATCACGGCAGTTGCATACTTTGGCATCTACCGGATCAAGCTGTTTGTGGAGTCAACGCTACATCAAGCAATGCCTTCGCACGCTGAGCTATTTACTGTTCCCGCGTTTCTGATTGTGACCTACGTCTTGCTCGGTGAATTTACAGGGTTCACTCTGTTGCTCGTCGCCAGCTTTTTAATCGGCATCATGCAACTTGTGCGGCCTGCCACACAGCATCCTAGAAACCCGTCAGCCGGAGCGTAGCACCACTTGCAGACCCTTCCCTTAGACTGTGAACTCGCACAGGCCCCATCCCACGGCCTAGCTTACAAAGTCCATGCGCAAGATGGCACAGCGCTTCGTATCGGCGTGTGGTCCGATAATTCGACGCAAAAGGGCACTATTTTCCTGCTACCAGGACGTGCTGACTACATTGAAAAGCAAGGTCACACCGTCAGCGAAATGTGCGCCCAGGGTTTTTCGGTGTGCATTCTGGAATTTCGTGGGCTTGGCCTGTCCGATCGCGTTGCCAAGGACAGACGCGCAGGGCACGTTGAGCAGTTCTCCGACTTCCAACTGGACGTGGATGCCGCCATATCAGCGGTCTCCGACCTCAAACTGCCCCAACCTTATTTTTTGCACGGAAACTCCATGGGCGGTTGCGTTGCTTTGCGCAGACTTATGAGCGACCACCCGTTCAAAGCTTGCGCTTTCACGTCGCCCATGTGGGGTATACTCCTCCCTAAAATACTGCTCATGATTGCTCCGACCATTACCGGCACGGCCCGCGCTATTGGCCTCGGCCAGCGTTATGCGCCAGGCAAAAACGGGGAAAACGAGACGCTTGCTTGGACTTTCGAAGAAAACGAAATCACAGCCGATGCAGACATGTTCGCACACCTGCAACACGTAAACCGTCAGACGCCGGACCATTGGATAGGCGGCCCAACCATCGGATGGTTGCAGCAAGCGTTGCACGAAACCAAAAGCCTCGCGTCTCTGCCTTCCCCTAACATACCCTGCGTCGCATTTAGCGCTGAACTCGACCAGCTCGTGACACGTGACGCCATCGAGGACCGCATGTCAGAATGGTCGCGCGGGCAATATGAAATGATACCAGCGGTAAAGCATGACCTGCTGAGAGCCGATCTTGTCACGCGATCAAATGTAGTTGGGAAAATCTGCAACTTTTTCGAAAGCGCAGACTGACCTGTCCACCTGTTGACCGGGCGGTATAGGGCCCCTGCCCCGCCTTGCGGCGTGTCACCAGGCTCTAGGTTTCAGCCGGCATAACCGGCTTACACCCAGAACACCGCACCCGCGCACGAACTGATGCAATAGTCTTTGCTCTGTCTCATCCGAGCCAGCGCCCTTCCTTTGCATCATGTCCGCGCACCGCCAAGGCGATCTGCCCTACGGGTCACGATCCTTGGGGCATCGGATCTGCGATCCGGTCTCTCCTGGTCCCTTGGGGTTCGGACAAACCGAACGCCACGGCGGGACGTTGGCGGCAAGGATGCCGCCGGATTGAAGCGAAATAGACAGACCCGTGTTGTCGGCTGCGCCTCCTGCCCGCACCAGACCGTCGATTTCGCTCCAATCCTCCCAATCCTGCCTTTCATCGCATTCGCGGTTTCAGGAGCAGGCGCATTCGCGCTGTCCCTCAACCTCGACCCATTGGGCGCAAGACCCATAGGACACCACAAAGGAGAACCCGAATGGACTTTGAAAGATTAGGCGAGGCCCAAGTCAACGGCCATGATGATACGTTTGCCCTGATCAACAGAGGATACACGCCTGACGTTTTCAAGCCGTATCAATGGTTTGAGACAACGGAAGACCTCTACACGTACTTTCTGGAAGTGTTGCCGCCGCTGCACTTTTCGGGCGGTGCCTTTATGATGTGTGAGCGGTCAACGGACACACTGTCAAACGCGTTTGTGCAATCCGGTAAGCGGTTTTTCTGCCTTACTATACCCCACGCCGAACCGTTCGCGGCCACGGTGCAGGCGTTTCGCACGCACCTGTACATGGGGGCGGATCAATGACGCGCGTCGAATTTGAAATTGCACTATTCAAAGGGTCGGAACGCGCAACAGGCTACCTCTTTGAGTTCCGGAATATGCACTTTGTCGCGCACAAGCGCGGCAAAGGCTGGCGGGTCAGTCACTTCAAAAGCGGGCGATGTGTGGATCACGGGGCATCAACGCGGGCCGAAGCCATCCAAGGTTTCAAAGATGCCGTGGATGTTGGCGCATTCGACCTGCCAGCCATAGAGCACAAGACCAAACATAGCACACAACTCAACACCGTGCCGGAGGCCGCATAATGAACCGTTACGAAGAAAAGCAAGAAGCGCGCCGCGCACGTCTTGAAGCCGCAGCGGATCGCGCAGACGCCCGGTCAAATGAAGCCTACAAACGCGCCGACTTGAGCGAAGAAGCGACAGGAATCCCGTTCGGTCAGCCGATCCTTGTCGGACATCACAGCGAGGGGCGGCACCGTGCCGCCCTGAAACGTGCGGACAACGCCATGCGCAAGAGCGTGGAGGAAAGCAAGCGCACGGGCGCGTTGCGCGCGAAGGCCGCAGCCGTCGGAACGGGTGGCATCAGCAGCGATGACCCCGACGCCGTGGATAAGCTGCGCGCGAAATTGGCGAACCTTGAGACGTCACAAGCCAACATGAAAACTGCCAACAAGATCGTGCGCAAATGGGCCAGGAAAGGCGTGACGCCAGACAGTGCGGACGAGGATTTTGACACCTATGCGGCAGAACTTGCAGCCGTAGCGGATCATTTCAGCGCTCAGATGGCGCGCGAATTGCTCAAGCCACAATGGGGCAGCGCTGGCCCTATCGGCTTTGCCTCTTACCAACTCACGAACAACAACGCTGAAATCAACCGTGTGAAAAAACGCATCGCCCAGCTTGAGAAAGCCAGCACGCGCGAAACCACAGAATACGACTTTCAGGGCGTGTGCCGGGTGGTGGAGAACGTCGAGGAAAACCGCCTGCAATTCTTCTTTGACGGCAAACCCGACGCGGAGACCCGCGCCGTGATGAAGTCCAACGGCTTTCGCTGGGCACCATCGCAAGGGGCTTGGCAGCGTCAGTTGACCAGCAACGCCCGCCATGCCGGACGGTCAGCCCTGCGCGCGTTGGGTGTAGACCTCAGCGCCAAGTGATCCACCGGAACGGGGCAGCCCTTGGCGGGTTGGCCCTTTTCTACCATGAGTAGGCCAAAAGAGTTTGCTGTTTATACAGAAAATCTGTATATTATGGATAAAGCATCATTTGCGAGGTATCCCTATGAAAACCTTCCCCGCCGCATCGCTGACACGCCATACCAGCGACTTGTTTGAAGCAGCGACCATCGCGCCGGTTGCGATCACAAAGCACCGTAAGGCCCGATTTGTTGTGATGTCCATGGATCGTTTCGAGGCATTGACCAAAGGAGCAACGAGCCAAGTTGCCATAGATGTCACGGACATGCCGGATGACCTTGGTGCACTACTGGATCAGGGAATTGAGGATCACTTTAATGGTCGATGATTTCCCGACAGTCGGGCAGGTCTTCCAGTATCATTTCCTTTGGAAATGGCAGGCGAAGAAGGGCCAGCTTGAAGGCAGTAAGGCACGCCCCAGCTGCGTTGCCATCATTGTCGCTAACTCTGAGGGCAACCGCATCTTGTTCATTGCCCCAATCACGAGCAAGGAACCGATTGAAGACCGCGAAGGGGTCCGCGTTCCTGAAACCGAGGCGCGGCGCGCGCGGCTTGATACAGTCATGCCCCTTTGGGTCATGGTTGATGAACTGAACGCAGAGATACTTGAGACCTCGTTCACGCTAGAAAGCCGAGAGCCGCAAGGCGCGTTTAGCCCCGCGTTCACCGATGCGATTGTGCGCGGTATCCATAAATCCCGGCAGGCAGGAAAAACGCGCCTGACACGACGCAAATGACACAGGACCGGAGCCCGTGGCGGCGGCCATAAGCGCGTGTCCCCACGTCCTTATGGCCGCAGTCCTGATGTTTCACATCAGGACCATACCAGCAGCACGACATGCCAAACCCAGAACCAGGATGAGGAAGACATGATTTACTACAGTAACGGGCAAGAGCCGGGGACCCCACTGGTGGACAAGTTGTTCATAGGGGTTATCGCTATTGGATTTACAATCCTATTCGCGCTCATGGGTTGGGATGCATTGACTGGCGGAGTTGTGCCGCCACTCGTTTTCTGGATATCCCTTCTCGGTCTCGTCGTATGGCTTTGCGCTGCCGGGCCGGCCATCTGGCGATGGATCAAAAACGCAATCGAGCAATAGATGATCGGCCTTCCCGAAGTCGCGAAAGCCCGGCAGCGCAGTAGACGCATCGGTGGGCTGTTCGCTCTAGCGGCGATCCTGGGTGTCGTGATCGTTGCGACGCTCACACCGCCCCTGATCTTTTCTGCCGCCCTGACTTTTGGCTGCGCTTTTGCTGCGTATCGCGCCTGGCTCTGCCTCATCCATGGGGAGCGCCTATTGGCCGAAGTGGAACGCGACATCATTGAGCGCGAGCGCGAAAGCCCTTAGCACCAAGACCAGCGCTGCCCACCGGAATAGCGGCGGGCGAACCCCTCCTCCACCATGATATCCGCAACGTCCCGGCCATCGAGCATGAGCCGAGCCAGATTGCGACCATATCGGTCTTTGCGTCGCAAATAAACGAGTTCGATAGTGGACGCCCGGGCCAGCAAGTCGCGCAGCCGTTTGGTTGCCGCATTGCCCAAAGTGCGCTCATTATTGCACCGAGCCCGATAGGTTTCGGGAGTGTCAAAACCCACCAGTCGAATAGACTGGCCTGAGAGCCGTACAGTGTCTCCGTCAACAATCGTGAGTTGGCTTGGGCTGACACGGTCCACAGCGGGTCGTTCCATGCGCTCTGTTGCTTCTGTAAGCGTGTTAGGATCAAACAGCCACAGCCCGAGAAGGACGAGCAACGTGGCGGGGAGAAGTGCACCCCGTGTTATCCGCCGACGCTGCCTTTTACATCGCAGGAAGCGGCTTGGTCTTTTTCTCGGCCGTCTCAGCAGCAGGGGGATCACGGAACTCCTATAGGGCCTTTACTGGCACGGGGTAGGACGCGTCGAGTATGGCCGTTTGTGACCGCCAGTCCAAGGCGTGTGGCCGCGCGTGGTCTGCCCCCAAGGTTGATCCGATGCGTGCAGCGATCCGAAGGCAAGAGCGCAATGGGCGATCCGTCCGGGCACGTATCCTTGGCTTTGTGCCGCTGCCTGCCACAGATATCCACGAATAGAACTCGCTCAGGCGACCGCCAACGATTGCGTTGTCATCAGAGTGATTTTGTCGATCACCACTGGCCACCCCCTTTGTTTCTCTTTTGCTGGGGATGAAGGGAACGCCTGAAGAATGTTCCTTCAGCTCATCATCGAAGATCTACGCCTGCGGCTACGATCACGAGATCCTTTGAGCCTCAGCAAGCAGAAATTCGGCACCCCCACGCTGCGCGCGGTCCCCCCAATTTTCCGCCTGCATCCTTCATTCGCCCCCTTCTTGCTTATCCCCATCGAAACAAAGGAGATGACCAATGGCAATCGACGGACAAATCATCCGCACTGACGACAACGCAATCACTGGTTGGATCGCATCGCTGACCTTCGACGTGGATATCACGCTCAGCAAGAACCCGCACAAAGCAAAGGACACACACCCGGACTACGAAATCACCACCCGCACCCCGCGCAACCGGATCATCCGCATCGGGTCAGCCTGGGAGCAGACCAGCGAACGCACAGGCAACAAGTACCTCTCACTCGCGGTCAATGTGGGTAGCCAGCAGGTCCGCGTAAACGCCCTTCGCAGCGATGAAGACCCGGAAGGCGAATACCGCTTGGTCCCGCTGGCTGGCTAAGGCCAGCCAAGGGGCGGCACACGCCGCCCCTGCCCCGCACACACAGCGGGCACCAAGACCCGCGCCACTCACGGAAACTGCCGTCGCCACTCCCTCGGCGGCGGTTTTTTGGGGGCGACAACAACACCAAATCTGCGACAATACTGCCATGAAAGACGCACCCGAACCACGCCACAATCTGCCCGGACGCCGCCCGTCGGAGACGCTCACCATCGAGACGCCAGACGGGCACACGATCCACCTATCGGTCGGTTACGATCCGAAAGAGGACGGAAGGCCGCGCGAGGTTTTCTATTCAGCTGGCTTTAGGTCGGGATCAGCGCTTGAGTTTCAGATACAAGATGCCTGCGTTCTAATCTCGCTTTTGCTGCAACATGGGCACCGGCCGGAAGACATTGCAAAGTCCCTTGCGCGTGCGGAACAACCGGACGGTACAATGGCCTATGCAAGTGTCACCGGCCTTATCGCTGGCGAACTGATCAAAGCGCAATACTGACAGCATCGACGTCTTTGCAGCACGTCCCTTGACCTGGCTAAGCAGCGTGAGCGCATCTAACTGCTGACCAACACAGCAACGTCACAAACTGCTCTTTTCGCCTTCATTACACCCCATTTTGCAGAACGCGGGAGACCGTCAACGCCAAGCCCTTCGGGCCGCTGCGCGGGCATTGACGGTCACCCTATTCCGTTCTGCGACAGGGGTTTCATTAACAAAGAAAGGACCATTTTATGACTTACATTCGCAAACGATCCATCGCACTCAAACGCCTTGCGTCGCGCCGCTTGCGCCAGACACGGGCCAAACTTCGCAAGCTCGACTTGAGCCTGGCGATTGAACTGAACTTTCTGTTTCTGAAAATCAGCCTGACACTGAAATCACGGGAGTGATATCAGCATTGGCGCCAGAGCCGTGCGTGGCGTTTCACGACGCCATGCGCGTTCTCATCAAAACCCAATGGCCTCGTCCTTGATTGCCTCATAGGACTTTTCGACAATCGTTCCGTCCCCAAAACGGAACTCGATGCTGTCTGGTCGAACAGCCAATACGACCACAGCCTTGCCCTGGCGATCTTCGCAGATCACAATGGGCCGCGCATGTTCCTGCGTCTTGTCAGGCACACGCAACGCCGCATCCCGTGGGGTATAAAACCACCCTCGCACGAGTGCACCAGCCCGGTTGCGCAGCATCGAGCTACGCATCCGGACTTGAGATACAGGAGAGGGCATCGTTACCCCCCTACCCTACTAAACGGCAGACCTTCCGGCAGCGCCGCTTGCCGCGCAGCCTGTTTTTCCGCGCGACTTAGCTTTTCGCACCATACGAATTCGTACTGTCCGGTGTTCCACCGAACGACATACCCCACTTCGCGGCTGCCCAGGTCATCACCCAACACCAACATCGCAATTGGCATACCGATGGTTTTGCCCTCACCCATTTTCGGCACCGTTTGATGCGGACACAGGGCATTCAGTCCAGTCAACGGACCATTCATCCATTTCAGCCGCGCGTCGCCCTCTAGACGACATCAAGGAGAGTCGCGGTTTGGGGTTGGAAGCACGGTGGTGGTCGAGGCCAAATTCTTGAAGCGCGTCCCTATCGTCTGAGAACAACACCCTCGCCTTGCTTCGGTACTCCGCCTTTAAGACAAACAGTCCATCTTTCATGTTAAATCTCCGCTTTTGGTGCGACGGTTGGGCACCCCTCCCCCCTTCCGCCAATGGGCTGCGCCTTCCCCTCTTTTCTCAGGAAAACACACGTTTTCCGGAGGACAGAGTGGGTGGGCAAGGCCCGACCCACGGGCGCGGCTTGGGCTGTCAACCGCCCACATTTGCGAAGAAAATGTTTGCCGCATAAAACACCCGTGATTTGTCCCGCGAGGAGGCCCACAGGGCCAGGGAAATCAGGGGTGTTTTTTGTGGATGGGCAAGAGTTGACCGACCAAGACGGGTCTGTCGGGCGGATCAATAAATGGAAAAGTCGTCGGCAGCCCTAGAGCGAAGCGGAAGGGCTGTTGTCGTTCTCTACTGGAACCAGCTGGTTTGCGGGTTCGCGGCTGATCTATTGGAAATCGCAGTATGGCCTGAAAGGTTATGACAAGCGATTGCTCAAGTTGATATCTATTGCCCTTTCAGGGTCTTACCCATGAGTTTCGCGATGTCGTTCTGGTTGTTCTTGATCAATTCCCGCAGCACATCACCTGCCGTTGTTTTCTGCGTTCCCATCATCGCGTTGATTTCTTCAGCCCGCTCTTCAAGGAGATCTGCCAAAGGCATGTTGCCGGACAGGCTCAGGCGGATCAAAGGGCGACTTGCAGCAGGTTTCTTGGTTTGTGTTTGGGGTTCGGGAGCGGCGGCGGTTTCTGCGGTATCGGTACTGGATGCCTGGGTTGCATTCTCAGCGTCCGTAGAGCCAACCCCATCGAGTGCCTTGAACGCCGTGTCCATCTGTCGCTGGGCTGCTACATCCTTTGCACGACGTGGCATTAGAACATCTCCATAATGGTTTTGGTGTATTCGTTGATGAATTTCTCAACTTTCGTAAGCGAGGCGTCATTCAGGGGTTGAGACCCCTCTACCCTATCAATTCCTTCCCGAAGCTGACCCGGCGTGCGACAAGCCTCAGACCATTTCTTTATGTTGGCGTTTTTCGTCATTCCTTTTCGGATGAACATCTCGTCCGACAATGCCGCAAGTCGTTCTCGGTCAACATTGCTCATGAACGATGCTTCGCTGACAAAAAGCCCAAGAAAGCTGTCTGGCACGTCTTCGTTTAGCTGCTCAAAAACGCGCTTGAACATAGTCAGCGTTCGCTTGAGGCCGTCCATATCCCATTCGGTAAGTGTAAATGGAGAGACGACCAAATCTGCGGTAAACAAAGCAGCGAGTGTACCAGCGTTCGCCGCGCCTGCCGTGTCCACAACAACAAATTCCGGTCCTTCCGAAAGCTCAAGCAACTTGTCGTTGGCTTGCTGAAAATCCGAACCTTCAATGCTCAGGTACGACGATTGCAGCTTTCCGTCTATTGCCGCAACTTCGTCAGCCCATGCGCCAGCACTGCCTTGCTCATCCGTTTCGATGAAACGCACGGTATGTCCTTGGTCTAGCAATCCGGCCGTCAGTGCGACAGCATGGGTCGACTTTCCGACGCCGCCTTTGAGACTCGCAAAGGAAATGAGTTTGGTTTCCATGTTTCTGTCCTGCTCTCTCTTTGGCAACTTGGTTCAAGGACACCACTGTGGTTATAGTGGTAAGTGTTGCCATTATTAACATCGTGGCATTAGTCACCATGGTCGCCACTATAGCGATTATCGTTATGGTCGCAAGTATGGTGATGATAACCAGCATGGTAGTGATGGTTGTCATGTCTACACCCGCCACACTTGATACTACAACCATAGTCGTTATACCTACCACTATTGCAATAGTGGTCACTATTGTCAGCATAGCGGGGGTCGTATTAGTGGTAGGGGTAACCACCATGGCTATACGTACCATGGTTGCCACCTGCTTACGTTGATTCAGGCGAAGTGAGCAGGTCGATTGTATCGACACACCATTTTTGCCCGCCAGGACGCCTCAAGTGCTTCTGGGTGGGGCAGGGGAGCGGAAAGCGCTTTATCGGCCTGTAGCCCCCCTCACAGCGCCGCTGCGACCGCAAGCGTTCTCACGGCAAGGAGTGCCTTTGGCACATTCTGGGTTCAAATGCCCTCGCACCGCCGGTGCCTCGGTCATGAAGTTGCCCAACACAGTACGCGTACCGAATTTACTGCACGACCACTTCTCAGTGGAAGTAAATTCTGTTAATGTTGGTATTGCAGGATATGTGTTTTGTAATACAAATGTGTCGCAGAGGTTTTCTTGGATCGGCAGACTGATATTCGCAACCGGGTCGAAGACGGTGAAACCGTCGCCCAGATTGCAAAATCACTCGGAATTTCACGGTCCACGATCTACCGCGACCTTGGCCGAGATGCGCCCAGAAAGGGCGCACGGGCCGCGCACGCGGTGGTCAATTTACGCCTAACAGACGCAGAATTGGCCGGGTTGGATCGAGCCGTTGACCGCAGCGGCGTCAAAAATCGGAGCGCTTTTCTGCGTCGTTTGACACGGATCGCAGCAGATATGCCGGTTCCGACGCCGGAGGAAGAGGCGTTTTTGGTGCGGATCGAGACCCATCTTGTCGCGCTGAGCGGTAATTTTAACCAGATCGCACGAGAGCTATCCGCATCCCGGCGCAAAATTGGCGAGCCTCAACCGCATCAATCTCAGATCGACGCCATGAACGCGGCAAGGGTTGAAGCAGTGAAGGCGCTCGCTGGGGTGCGTCAGATGATGGAAAATGCCCAGGTCCGCAATGCGCGGCTTTTGTCCTTGATGCAGCCGGAGCAATCCGGGGCAGGGGGCATGGATGGCTAACTCCACAAGTGCCGTCGATCAGGTTGTTGGTGTTCTGTTCGAGCGCAAGAAGCGGAGCAGTGCAGGGACGGCGCGTCAGGTGGACATGGCGGTGCGGTCGGCCCGCCAGATTGCGCGTGGTGTGCGGCGTCCGTCTGTTGCGCGGATGAGTAGGGTAGGGGCCAAGGACGGCGCTGCAGTGTTTAAGCTGATCCGGAGCGGTGGCACGAAGACACGGGCCGGGTTGCGCGGCCAGATGAACTATATTTTCAACGACGCTAAGCTAGCCGGTCTGTGGGATTCATCGGGACGGCTTGGAAATGACGGCACATCGGTTGATCGGGCGGTCATGAACCAGGTCATACGCGGTTGGTCGCAGTCGTGGTGGGACAACACCCGCAACGGCAACACCTCGCATATGATCTTGAGCTACCCAGCGACAGCCAGCATTGATCAGATCTACAACACCACGCGGGATGTCCTGGACGAGTTGTTGGGCCAGCCGGGCAGGACGTTTGACTATGTTGCGGCAATCCATGATGACCGGGCGCATCACCCGCATGTTCATGTGATTGTAAATCGGCGCACCGAGGACAAGACGTTGTTCAATCTGCGCTCTGGCACCAACCTCAGCTACGAGCGGTTCCGGGAGGCTATGGCCGAGCATGGGCGCAAGCATGGCCTCGATCTTGACCCGTCATTCCGCTTTGAACGTGGGATCACAGACCGGCAACCAGAATACAGTGAGCAGCTGGCCGCCCAGCTTGAAAATCGTGCGCCTCAGCAGCGCCCACGAACCGGCGCAGACCTAGATTATCAACAGGATTTAGTAGAGTATGCACGTATAGGTTACGAGGCTATGTCGGTGATTGCCGTCAATGCTGATAATGACCGGCTCGCAGATGCGTATGACCGGATATCGCAAGTCTTAGACCACGATGGAGTGAACACAGAAATGCCTGCATTGACCGATGATCAGATTCAAAAGTTCGAAGACACGAAGGCGTTGTTTGAGGATGCGTTGAAATCCGCACAATCCACCTTGGAAAGTCGAGACGCAGCGTCGCGTGCGCAGGCCGAACGCGAGTTGGACGACATCATGCGGGACTTTACCCAGTTGAGCAGCACAGCACCGTTCGCACGGGGACTGCATACAGCGCCAGACGGCAATTCCATCTACATGCACGGGGCAGGGGAGCGGCCCGAAGCGTTGCAGGAGCAGCGGGTTCAGAATTCCTTGGCAGTGATCGAAAGAGGATATGGCATATCCGCTGAGACGATTGCCGCCCGCCTCGAAGCAGGCGCAGCAAGTCGCAATCTTGAACAGCAGTGGATGCGAGACGATTTTGAAAAGCTGGCAGCGCGCGACGGCCTCAACCTGGACAGTGCTGCGAATCGTCAAAAGGCTCTCGATACTCTCTCAGAAGCCTACGGTGAAATGCGCGGTGTTCTGGTAGATGAGAAGGTCATTCGATATCTGCCGCATCTGGACGACGACTTTGACATGGCGACAATCAAGGCGAACCAGCCTGCGACGGTCGAGGACGTTGTTGCCTACTACCGTGAGAACGGTGCGCCGGAAGTGTGGATTGACGAAAACCGCGCCGCGATTGTCGACACAGTGTCAGACATCAACAGAGAGTTGGAGGCGCAAATCGGACAACCAGTGCCGGAAAAGTTTTCCAACACCGATTGGCAGGATTATGCGGCCTTGCAAGAACAGTTCCGCAGGACAGATTTCAACTACGGTTATTCTGATGACGCGAAGGCTCGCGAGAGTGGCCGGTTGCAGACGGAAAGAGCGGCAGCATCCTTTACCACCTTTGCGGATCGTTCACCGGTGCACGCCGTGATTGCATCGAAAGCGTGGGACGATGCGACAGACATCATTCGTGGTCCGCAGGGGTACTTGCGCCCTGAAGAACGCACGCCGGTGCTTGAACGTGACCTCATTGCCGAGCGTACGGCGCGAGATGCGCTGACAAAGTATGCCGAGCGGAGCGGGACAGACCGCGTTGTCACCCGGTCTGATGAAGAACGCACCGAGCTGGTTCGCCTGGTCCGCGAAAACACAACACCCGCCGAGCAAGCCTTGCTGCGCGAGGGCAACATCGAGGGTCTGCGCAGCTTGACCGATGATGAGACGTTCGCCCGCCAGATCACATCAGCCTACGAAGTTGAGTTGCGGCGCGAGGGTGTGGCTTTGACACGGGAAGCAGAGCAGCGCTTTGCGGAGAATGAGCGAGCCATCAGCGCACAGTTCACACGCAGCCAAGAGCGGGGCAGGGGTCTTGGTGATGAATGATCATTAAGTGATCTTTTGCTGCGAGCGGGTGACTGGCTGGTCTTCCCCCCACTTAAGTGGTCCTCCGCTATGTTTAGGAAAACGGAGGAAACCCATCGCCAACAAGCGACTAAAGCCGGAAGAGATTGTCACGAAGTTACGGCAGGTTGAGGTTTTGGGGGGCAGGCTGTGCAGGATTGGATTAAGGCGGTCGGCGCAAAGACTGCGTACATCGAACCAGGCAGCCCTTGGGAGAACGGATACTGCGAAAGCTTCAATGCCCGCTTCAGGGACAAGTTCTTGAACGGCGAAATCTTCCACAGCCTGCGCGAAGCCCAAATCCTGATCGAAGAATGGAGGAAACACTACAACACGAAACGTCCCCACAGTGCGTTGGGCTACCGCCCACCGGCCCCCGAAGCCGTCGTCCAGATAGACCCAAAGCCGATCATGCACTAACAATCAAATTGGACCACTCAAGTGGGGCTGATCAAAACCGATAATTTTGGTTATGCACAACGGTGTTGCGCGCAGTTAGTTGGGCAGGGGGTGCGGTGAGCACATAACTGACTAAGCGCGTTTTGGCCAACGTCTAGCTATCCGACAAGAAAGGAAGACACGGCAGCGCACTGATGGATGGCTGACCGTCGAACAACATTTCTGAGTCGAAGCGCCGCCACATTTCATAGTGATTTCGTCAGGTATTGTCTTGGCGCCCAAAGCATGTTTTTCTAACCGAAATAGGGTTCCCCAGCCACAGCCAGGCACGCCCAATTACACCTGCATTGGGAGTAAAAAATGGGGAAGACGCACGCGCGTCTGCTGGGCCTTGTGATGGCCGTGTCGTCGTTTCAGGTGGCAGCAGATGAAGTGGACCTGACCGGTAAGGTCGCCATTGAATTGAACACAGTGAGTGAGGGCGAGGGCAACTGCACGCTGACCTTTATGGTGATCAACGGGCACTCTGTCGGGATTGATAAGCTGGTCTTTGAAACGGTGCTGTTTGACGCCGACGGCGCGGTAGATCGTCTGACCCTTTTTGATTTTGGTGCTTTGCCGGTGGGCCGCCCCCGCGTTCGGCAATTTGCGATTCCAAATCTGACCTGTGGTGACTTGGGTCGCGTCCTGTTCAATGGGCTGCACACCTGTGAGGCTGCAGACCTAGATGCCAGCACCTGTGCCAATGGACTGGTGCCGACCAGCCGGGTCGAGATTGAGCTGCTGGGATGATGGATCGGGCGATGGATCAATTGTTGGCAGTGTTCGATCTTGGAGGGCCAGTCGTGATAGTTCTGCTGGTCGTATCAGTCGTGACGACGTCGGTGGTGCTATACAAGCTATGGCAGTTTGCAGCGGTCCACGTGGGACGGCATCAAGCGTTGAGCGCTGCTGTGAAAGCTTGGGATATGGGCGATCGGTCCCAGGCGCGGGAAACACTGACGCGATCCCGGAGTTATCTCGCGCCTTTGGTCGAGGCCGCGTTTGACGGGTTGGACCGGGTTCGTTTGCAGGCCATGTGCGAAGAGCGGTTTGTACTGCTAGAGCGGGGGTTTCGGTATCTGGAGTCAGTGGCGCAGTTAGCGCCATTGCTGGGCTTGTTTGGTACTGTTCTAGGTATGATCGACGCGTTTCAGTCGCTGCAAGCGGCCGGAGCGCAAGTGGATCCGTCGATCCTGGCCGGCGGTATTTGGGTGGCATTGTTGACCACGGCCGTGGGGCTTGTCGTCGCGATGCCGACAGCATTAGCACTGGCCTGGTTCGAGGGTAGGATGGAGCGTGAACGGGCGATTGCAGATACGCTAATCCTTACGGCTATTGCGCCGGCGGGGATGCCGGGAAGGTCTGAGGTAGACACTGATATGGTGCCGGCCCGTGGCTAGGGCGCGCCGGGCGCAGCGGCGGTTGTCGATGACATCGCTGATCGACGTCATCTTTCTTCTGCTGCTGTTTTTCATGCTGACGTCGACCTTTTCCAAGTTTGCCGAGGTCGAATTGACGGCCGGCGGGTCAGGGAAGGGGGCTGAGACCGCAAACGTACCGCCGCTGTTTTTGCAGCTTGGTGAGGACGTGTTGGCACTAAACGGCGAGACAGTCGTGATGGAGGCGTTGAAGGCGTCTTTGACGGACGTGGTTTCTGAGGGCCAGGCGCAGCCTGTGCTGGTGAGCTTGCGCGACGGGGTCACGGCACAGCGGTTGACCGATTTGCTGGTGGTGCTGCGGGCCGTGCCTGGCTTGCGTGTCACGGTTTTGGGGGCGGCGTGATGCGGATGCGTGCGGCCAGACCCAAGCGCGAGCCGACGATTGCGCTGATCAACATCGTGTTTCTGATGCTTGTGTTTTTCATGGTGGCGGGCACTTTGTCGCCGCCACTGGAGCGGGACCTCGCGCTGGTCAACACGGATAATCTGGACGGTCGGCCGCCGCCAGACGCGCTAGTGGTGCATTCTGATGGGCGCTTGAGCTATCGCGGAACAGACCAGCCGGATGCGGCGTTCTATACGGCCAACCTAGAGCCTGAGGCTTTGGTCGAGGTGCGGATTGTGCCGGATCGGGAACTGCCTGCGGCGCAACTGGTCACGTTGGGTCGGGATCTGCGCAGGGCAGGGGCCCAAAAGGTGATTATCGTGACCGAGCGGGGGCTGGAATGATTGCGGCGTCCCGCTGGATTGCGGCGGCCGCGCTGGCCATCGCTGCGGCGCTCCACCTCACGGGTATCATGCGCCTTGACCTGACGGACGATGTTGAGATCGCAGGCGGGCAGGCGGGGGCGACGCAAGAGTCCCTTGGCGACGCCTTTGCAGACCTGTCCGAGGGCACTTTGACCGCCGTTGAGGCCGAAGATGTGACCGAACCAGTAGACGTGGAGGAATTGGCCGAGGATGTGCCACCCGAGGAGATTGTGACTGAGACCGAAGCGACCGCAGAAACACCCCGCCCAGAGCCTGAAACAGCCGTCATCCAAACGCCGGTCGACGCGACACCTGTTCGACTTCAGCCAGAGGCCGTGGTGACCGCCGCGACACCGGAGGACGCGGTTGAGCAACCTGGTCCACAAACGACCATCGTTGCCGTTCCGGACGCCGAAGCGGTGCCCACGCCCACCCTGCAAGCCACAGCCCCAACGGTGACCGCAATGGATAGAGTGCCATTCAGTACGGCCACATCGCAAAATGACACGCTGAGCGCTGTGACGCCGATTGCGCCTATACCGCCTGTTGAGACGACGCCGTCTGAACCGGAGGCACAGCCCGAAACGTTGACCGCGGATGAGCCGGACCAGTTGGAAGTCACGGACTCCCTGCGTCCCAAGGTGCGCAGCCGTGCCTTTGAGGAACGGAACAAGCCCGACGATCC